>ERZ791801.1313-NODE-1313-length-16998-cov-2.645104_pt1 | contig 16998 bp, 11 predicted proteins | sample MGYA00510309_ERZ791801 | MGnify/ENA primary metagenome ERZ791801 (study PRJEB30046, sample SAMN00791979) | human gut metagenome | study: EMG produced TPA metagenomics assembly of the A metagenome-wide association study of gut microbiota in type 2...
GATTAACAAAGATTGACGATAAAACAGAAACTTATATAGGTTTAACAAAGTTAGATTTAGAAAAATATTCGGATTTTTTAACACAAAAATACAATCTAAAATTAAAAGAAATAGATAGCAAATATATAGGTGGATGTATTTTAGAAAATGGACCACAGGGAATTGTTATTGACAATACTTTATTAAACAAAATTGATGAAAAATTGAAAGGATAAAACAAATGCAAAAAAAGTATATAATTTCAATTAATGGACCAGTTATAAAAGCAAAAGGCGATGGCGATTTTGCTATGCACGATATTGTTCATATATCAGATGAAAAAATATTAGGTGAAGTTATAAAATTAACTGGAGATATTGCTACAATTCAGGTATATGAGGGAACAACGGGATTAAAAATTGGTCAAGATGTAATAGGCAAAGAAGAACCTTTAACTTTAGTTTTAGGCCCTGGAATAATAAGTAATATATTTGATGGAATTGAAAGACCACTTAAATCTTTACAAGATGAATATGGAGATTTTATAAAAAGAGGAGCTTCAAATATTGGTGTTGATACCGAAAAAAAGTGGCATTTTGTACCAAAAGTTCAAGTAGGAGACATAGTAACTCTTAATTCTATAATAGGTGAGGTAAAGGAAACTGAGCTTATTACAAATAAAATAATGAATAAATTTGATTGCAAGGCGAAAATTATAGAAATAGCTAATGAGGGAGATTATACTGTACTCCAAACTATTGCTAAAATTGAAACAATAGAAGAAGGTCAAATTTTAGAGCTTAATATGATTCAAAAATGGCCAGTTAGAAAGCCAAGACCATATAAAAATAGGCTTACAATATCTACTCCTTTAATTACAGGACAAAGAGTAATAGATACTTTGTTTCCAATAGCAAAAGGTGGAACAGCAATGATACCTGGTGGTTTCGGAACAGGAAAAACAGTAACTCAGCATCAATTGGCTAAATGGTCAAATGCAGATATAATTGTTTATATAGGATGTGGGGAACGTGGGAACGAGATGACAGAAGTTTTGGAGGATTTCCCAAAGCTAAAAGACCCTAAATCTGGAAGACCCCTAATGGATAGAACAGTTTTAATTGCAAATACATCAAATATGCCAGTTGCAGCAAGAGAGACATCAATATATACTGGAATAACTATAGCAGAATATTATAGAGATATGGGATATGATGTAGCAATAATGGCAGACTCAACATCAAGATGGGCAGAGGCACTTCGTGAGATATCAGGTAGACTTGAAGAAATGCCAGCAGAAGAAGGATTTCCATCATATTTGCCATCAAGATTATCAGAATTTTATGGAAGAGCAGGAATGGTTGAAACTTTAAATGGAAATACAGGTTCGGTAACAATTATAGGTGCTGTATCACCACAAGGTTCTGACTTCTCGGAGCCTGTTACACAAAATACAAAGAGATTTGTCCACGTATTTTGGGGATTAAATAGAACGCTTGCCTATTCAAGACATTACCCAGCAATAGATTGGAATATAAGCTATAGTGAGTATATAGACAATTTATCAGATTGGTATGATGATAATGTTGATAGTGAATTTTTAGAATATAGAACAAAGATTGTTAAAATATTGGAAAAAGAAAATGAACTTCTTGAAATTGCAAGGGTTGTTGGACAAGATGTTTTGTCTGATGATAAGAAGCTTTTACTAGAGGTTGCAAGTAGTATAAGAATAGGATTTTTACAGCAAAATTCTTTTAATGATATTGATACATCTGTAACTATAGAGAAACAATTTAAGATGATGGAAACTATTATTTTAATTTATGATAGGGCTTTAAAACTCATTAATAAAGGGATACCAATTTCTGAAATTAAGAAAACAGGGCTTTTAGAGGAATATAATGAACTTAAGTATAATGTTAAAAATGATGAGATTGAAAAGATTGACGAGTTTGATGTTAGGATTAAGAATAGATTGAAGAAGTTGGAAGATGAATATAGAGAACATATTTAATTCTGGCTCACAAAGGAACTTTTTTCGTGAAAAGAAACGATCTTTTCGCGAAAGGAAACGGTCCCAATGAAAAAAGAAACGATCTTAATGAGAAAAAGAGGTGAAAAACTTGAAAATAAAATATTTAGGTCTAGAAGAAATAAATGGACCACTTGTATTTATAAAAACACCCAAAGACGTATCATTTGAGGAGCAAGTAGAAATAACTTTAAGAAATGGCGAAAAAAGAATAGGAAATGTTTTACGTTTGGATGATGACATAACAACAATACAAGTATATAAAGGAACAAACGAAATAAATATAAAAGATGTTCAAACAGAATTTATGGGTGAACCATTAAAAATAAAACTATCGCCATTAATGCTTGGAAGGGTATTTGATGGTGCGGGAAAGCCAATTGATGGATTGGGAGATATTGAGACAAATATTTCAAGAGACATAAATTCAAACCCAATAAATCCGATTGCTAGAAAATATCCTCGTAATTATATTCATACAGGAATATCAACAATAGATGGATTAATTACATTAATAAGAGGACAAAAGATTCCGATTTTTTCTGGAAGTGGCTTAAATCATAATGAGCTTGCAGAAAGGATAATAAGACAATCAAACATAACAGATGGAGGAAAATTTGCTATTGTATTTGGACTTATGGGAGCTGAGTTTGAAACAGCTGAATTTTTTAGAAAAAGTTTTGAGGAAAATGGAGTACTTTCAAAAGTTGTAATGTTCCAAAACCTATCTAATGATGCATCTGTAGAAAGGATACTTACACCTAAAGTTGCACTTACATGTGCTGAATATTTGGCATTTGATTTAGGATATCAAGTATTAGTAGTATTAACAGATATGACAGCTTATGCGGAGGCTTTAAGAGAAGTATCAACTCTAAAGGGTGAAATTCCAAGCAGAAAAGGTTATCCAGGATATTTGTACAGTGACTTAGCATCAATTTATGAAAGAGCAGGAATGATTGAAGGTCGAGAAGGATCAATAACCCAAATTCCAATACTTACAATGCCAAATGATGACATATCACATCCAATACCTGATTTAACAGGATATATAACAGAAGGGCAAATTGTTTTGGGAAGAGACCTATATCAAAAGGGAATAAATCCACCAATTGATATTTTACAGTCGCTTTCAAGGCTTATGAAAGATGGGATTGGAAAAGGATACACAAGAGAAGATCATTCTAAACTTGCAGATAAAATTTTTTCGGCTTACTCTAAGGTTCAAGACGTAAGAGCTTTGGCAACTGTTCTTGGAGAAGCTGATTTGACTGAGGAAGATAAGAAGTATTTGAAATTTGGAAATGAATTTGAGGGTAGATTCGTTAATCAAGATAGTAGCGATAATCGCTCTATGGATGATACCTTGAATTTGATGGAAGAACTTTTGAGGATATTGGAGTAATTTCGTATTGGGGACGGTTCTTTTCGCGAAAAGAAACGGTCCCAATGAAAAAAGAAACGATCTTAATGGGAAATTGGAGTGTGAGCAATGGGAAAAATATATTTGTCAACAAAAAATAATTTATTAAAATTACAAAATTCAATAAAAGAATACAAAAATGGTCAAATGCTTATTGAAGAAAAAGAGTTAATATTAAAGAATAAACTTGAAAACTATAAAGATGAAGCAAGGAATACTCAAAATAAACTAAATGAAATTTTAAAAGATGCAGAAGATACATTAAAAAAAGCAATTGTAGATGTAGGATTTGACGAGTTAATTGATATTTCTAATGCTATTAAAGATGATGATACAATTCACATAAAAAATGTAACTTTGATGGGAGTTGAGATACCATCTGTTGTTTCAAATAATTTAGAAATAGTGCCCAATTATGGGTTTTATAATACGACTGCTGCTGTTGATGAAAGTATTATTAAATTTATTAAGGTTAAAAAAATGATAATAAAACTGGCTGAAATTAATAATACTATGGTACGTCTTCAAAATGCCATCGAGAAACTGGGAAGAAGGTCTAATGCTCTTAAGGAGGTTATTATTCCTAGGGATGAGAGATTGGCTAAGAGAATTAGTTTGGCTTTGGAAGAAGAAGAGAGAGATGAGTTTGTAAGACTTAAGGTTGTAAAAAGAAAACAATGAGAGATAAAAATAAAACACTATAGATGTAGTAAAACTACTTATATTACTGTAGTGTTACTTTATTGTTACATTTCGATTAATAATGTTGAATATGCTCTACTAGTATAGTAAAATGATTATGAGATATAATTTACTATACGATAGGAGATAAATGTTATGAAAAGATATAATGAAAATAAGGGAATTACTTTGATTGCTTTGATTGTGAGCATTATTGTGCTTTTAATTTTAGCACGGAATTAGTGTTAGTATGCTAACAGGACAGAATGGGATTTTGAATAGAGCAAGCGAGGCGAAGGAAAAGACACAATTAGCAGAACAAAGTGAAAAGAATAGTATAGAAAGTATGGAAGAGTTAATAAATGATGGTTTAAACGGAAATTTAATACAACAAGTTTGGGATACGGCGCCTGGAATTTTAGAGAAAGACGGAAATAATAATTATATTATAAATAGTATAGAAGATTTAGTTTTTTTTTCATATGATGTAAGGAATGGGAATACATATGAAGGAAAAAATGTAAAATTAGGACTGAGTTTAGACTTTAATTCAGAAAAATCGTATGTTGATGCTTTTAGAACAGATTATGGAAAGTATGGATATGATGGAATACTAATGACATTGCTTACCAGTAATGAGGGTTTTATACCAATAGGAAGCTACGAAACAATTGGAGGCAATTATTTCGCCGGAACATTCGATGGGAATAATAAGAAGATAATTAATTTACATATGAGTATAGTTGGAAGTGAAAATGATCCAAAAGGAGGAGCATTATTTTCAATTAATAATGGTCTGATAAAAAATTTAAATATATATAATCCTAATATTATAACTGAAAATTATGTTCCATCAGCAGGAATTGCAGCATTAAATAAAAATAAAATAATTAATTGTAAGGTGGAGAAAGGAAATATAAAAAATACAAGTGATACTTGGGCTCCTGTTGGAGGAATTTGTGCTGTTTTAGAAAGCGAAGCTAGTATAGAAAAGTGTGGAAATTCTGCAAATATAACTAGAATAAATCCAGGTGAGAAATGCGATGCAACAGCTGGAGGAATAGCAGGTCAATCTAGTGATGGAGCTGGTTATTTAAAAGATTGTTATAATGCAGGAAAAATATCTTATAAAAGTGAAAATGCTAATTTATATGCAGGGGGAATAATTGGATATGGTAGAAGTGATATAGAAAATTGTTATAATACAGGAAAAATAGAAGTAGATAGTAATTTTTCACAAAATGTTGGAGGAATAGCAGGTTTAATATTGAATAATGAAATTAATAATTCATATAATGCAGGAGAAATTGAGATTAATGGAACTACTAAAACTGATGAAAATTCAGATATTGGAGGAATTACAGGTGTGTCATATAGCAATTTAAACAGTGTTTTTAATCTAGGAAAAATAACAATAAAAGTTCAAAAAAATAATAGAATAGGTGGAATAATAGGATGCAGCTATGGTGAAAATATTAAAATTACAAATGTATGTAATATTGGTAATATAATACTAGATCAAAATTTAGAAAATGAAAAAATTGGAAGCGTAGCAGGAAGTATAGAAAAAGTAAATTTAAGCAACTGCAGTTTTTTGAAAGGAACTTATTCAAAAGGAATTGGTTTTTTGAAATATGAGGAAGTATCAGTAGGTGGAATTATAGAGTGTGGTAGTATGAATGAGATACCATCTATTATAGAGGTTATCAATAAAACGGGAGCCTTTAAATCAGATGAGAAGAATATAAATAATGGATATCCAATATTAAATTGGCAATAAAACTTTAAATAATTAATAGGAGTAAACTTGGTTATGAAAAAATATAATGAAAATAGTGGAATCACTTTAATTGCATTGGTTGTAACTATAATTGTGCTTTTAATTTTAGCACGGAATTAGTATTAGTATGTTAACAGGGCAGAATGGAATATTAAATAGAGCAAGCGAGGCAAAGGAGAAAACAGAATTAGCTCAAGCAAACGAAGAGGAAAAACTACAAGGGTATGAAAGCACAGTAGAACAATATGTAGGTAAAATGCCAGAGGGGTTAGAAGTTGGTTCAGAAGTAACATATTCGCCAAGTGGGGAATATAATTGGCAAGCTAAATATTGCTCAACAACACAAACAGAGGATATAACATTAAGCAGTGAAAATGGAAAAGATTTTAATTTAAATAAATGGAAAGTATTGTCAATAGAAAAAGGTAGAGTGGAATTGGTACCTGTTGAGCCAACAAAAGGAAAGGTTTATTTAGGAGAGGCTCAAGGATATAATAATGGTGTAAAGTTATTAAATGATGCGTGCAGTAGTTTGTACTCAAACAAGGGTAAGGGGATAACAGCAAGAAGCTTGAATATAGATGATATAGAAAAATATATGAAGAAAGATAAATTGGCAGAGGCACATCTATATACAAATGAAGCAAAATATAAAGAACAAGTAACATCAACATATACAATTAACAAAAATTACCCAATAATATATAAAAATGAAAGTTTAAGTGTTATAGATGGGAGTGAAATAAAGAACGGATTAGATATGAGTGAACAATTAGAATTTGTAGAAAGGACAGATAAAAATGCAGCAGATGGGTTAATAACAACTGCAACAACAATTCAACCATATCAAACATATTGGAGTAAAGATGAATCATATATGAAAGAAGCGTTTAGAACGGAGTCTAATGGAATTAATTATTATAATTTATTAATGAATCTACCAACAAATTATTGGTTGGCTTCACGTTGCGTTGATACAGGTTCTAGTAATTGTAATTTTAATATATATAGAGCAGGAAGTGGAAAGATAGTAGCATATCTTATGCAAAGTTCAGGTACTATAACATATAATGGTGACACTTCGATGTTTCCGGTAGTTTCTTTAAATGCCAGTTCTATAACAGGAGATAAAAAAGCTGGATTTACAGTAGAACTAAATTAATGAATATAAAAAAGAAAGATAGCAATAACTATTGCTATTTTTTCTTTTCTAGGTGTATAATATACAAAAACAAAGCCTAAACAAAAAGGCACAGAAGGGAGAAAAAATGAAAAACAAATATAATATGTCCCAACAAGACAATATCCTAATGGCAAAAAGACTATTAGTAGATGTAGTCTATAAAAGTGCAAATCTAGAAGGAATAGCAGTAACATTTGCAGACACAAATGATATCCTAAATGATGTAAATGTTACAAGTATAAAGCCATCAGAAATTTCAAAAGTGTGTAATTTACGAGATGCTTGGAAATATGTAATTGAACATATAAATGATGAATTAACATTAGGTTTCATACAAGAAGTTCATACACTTGTAGCAAAAAGTGAATTACCATATAATAAATTAGGAGTACTAAGAGATAGCGGTGTACTAATATCTGGAACAAATTGGAGACCAGAAATTCCGGATATTAATACAATATATCAAGAATTTACAGAAATCCGAAAAATAGAAAATATTACAGAAAGAGCAATAACAACGATGTTATGGATAATGCGTAGTCAAATGTTTATGGATGGAAACAAGCGAGTTGCGTTAATGGTTTGTAATAAAATATTAATAGAAAATGGAAAAGGAATAATGGCGGTTCCAGTTGAATTAGACGGAAAATTTAAAACTATGCTTGTTAGTTATTATGAAACTAATAGTATGGAAGAATTAAAACAATGGATTTATGATAATTGTTTAGATGGGATAGAGTAATAAAATCCAAAAAACATTTCCCATACCACTTGAACACAACAAAACTTTGTGATATAGTATTAAAAACTAGATAAGGAGTGGGTAAAATTGAAGAAAAAAATCAATTATTTCAAAACATACGAAATAGAAGATTTAAAAGACATGTTAGAAAAAGCAGCTGTAAAAAATAGTACAAAAACAGCATTTAAAGTAAAAAATCCAAACGGAAAAATAATAAACAAATCATATATAGATTTCAAAAACGATGTACAAAGCCTATCAACAAAACTAATAGAAATAGGAATGAAAAATCAAAGAATAGCTGTAATGGGAAAAAATAGCTACTCTTGGGCAATATCATATTTAGCAGCTACAATAATAGGAATAGTAGTACCAATAGACAAAGAAGCATCAAAAGAAAATGTAAAAGAATTTTTAAATGTATCAAATTCTAAAGCAATAATTGCAGATGACAAATACCTAAATGAAATATTTGAGTTTAAATCAGAATTAAAAAATGAAACAATGTTAATAGATATGCAAAATACATCGAAATACATGAATTTATCAGATTTAATAGCAGATGGAAAGAAATTAATTGATGAAGGAAATTCAGAATATGAAAACGTCAAAATAAATCCAGATGAAATGAAAATACTCCTATTTACATCAGGAACAACAGGAAATTCAAAGGCAGTTATGTTATCACATAAAAATATATGCTCAAATATAGTTTCAATAGCAAGTATAGTAAAGGTAGACAATGCTACAAGAGTATTATCAATTTTGCCGTTACATCATACTTATGAATGCACAATAGGATATTTGTTAGTAGTATATGGAGGAGGAACAATTTGCTATTGCGAGGGGCTAAGATATATTACAAAAAACATACAAGAATATCAGCCAACATTTATTTTATGTGTGCCTTTGCTTTTGGAAAACGTATATAAAAAGGTAATAAAAACATTAAAATCAAGTTTGCCAGAAAAATATACAAAAGAAGAAAGCAAAATAATGGATAATTTACCATTCTATTTAAAGGGAATAGTAAAAAAGAAAGTAAAAAAATCACTAGGTGGTAAAATAAAAACATTTATAGTAGGCGCTGCAGCAATTAAACCAGATTTAGTAGAAGCATTTTTCAAACTTGGGATAAAAGTTTTACAGGGATATGGTTTAACAGAATGCGCTCCATTAGTTGCAGGAAATAATGATTTTTACTACAAAGCAGCATCTTGCGGAATGCCAATACCAAATGTTGAATATAAAATAGATAATCCAAATGATGAAGGCGTTGGAGAAATAATTGTAAAAGGTCCAAATGTTATGCTTGGATATTACGAAAATGAAGAAGCAACGAAAAATGTCCTAAAAGATGGATGGTTTCATACAGGCGATTTAGGATATGTTGACGATGAAGAATTTTTGTATATTTCAGGTAGAAGTAAAAATATGATTCTTACAAAAAATGGGGAAAATATTTACCCAGAGGAAATTGAAAATATTTTAAATGATGATGATTTAATAGAAGAATCGTTAGTTATTGGAACATCAAATGGAAAAGATGATGTTCAAGTTAAAGCAAAAATATTTCCAAATATAGAGGCAATTAAAGAATATCTTGGAAACAAGTTTCCTACTAAAGAGGAAATTAGCAAGATTTTAAATGAAGCAGTAAAAAAGGCAAATGAAAAGTTGCCAAACTTTAAACATATTAAATCTTTTAAAATTATGGATGAAGATTTTGAGAGAACTACAACTAATAAGGTTAAAAGATTTGGAAAAAATGTTGAAGATGATGAAGGTAAAGAAAAATAATTTTAAAATGGGGACAGTTCCTTTTTGAAAAAGGACCTGTCCCCGTTTCGAAATTATTTTTTAGAATTCTGTACAGTTTTAAATGTTTCATTAGTTCTATTAAAGAATTGTGTCAAAGGTTCTTTTTTATCCATACGGTCAATTACTTGAGCTACAAAATAAGACATATCAACACTATGGAACCAATCGTGACTTGAAAATTCTGTTGGTATATAAGAAAGGTTAGTAGTGTAAAGAGAGTCAAATAAACCTTTATTATGAGCTTCTAAAAATTTTTCAAAACCTTCTGTAAATAGGGCAAATGTGCAAGTTATGCAAATTTTATTAGCACCCATTTCACGTAATTTTTGAGAAACCTCAATTACAGAACCACCAGAGGCAATCATGTCATCTACGATTACAACATTTTTTCCTTTAACATCGCTTCCCATATAAGTATGAGCAACTACTGGATTTTTGCCGTTGACAAGTTTACTTAAATCACGTCTTTTGTAAAATACGCCAACATCACATCCTATAATTTCAGCATAATAGCGTGCTCTTTCCATCGCCCCAAAATCGGGGCTTATTACTATAGAATTTTCAAAAATTGTTGGGTCATTTGAAGCCATTTCTTCTATAATTGTGCTTGATGGATAGAAATTGTCAAAAGATAGGCTTGGTGTTGCATTTATAACATTTGGATCATGTGCATCAAATGTTACAATACTTTTTACGCCTAATCTTTCAAGTTCTTGAAGTGCAATTGCACAATCTAGTGATTCTCTTCCTTTCCTACGATGTTGTCTTGCTTGATATAATAATGGCATAACAACAGTTACTTTAGAGCTATGTCCACATGTTGCAGAAATTACTCTTTTTATATCTTGAAAATGTTCATCAGGCATCATTTCGTGATCTTTTCCGTGGCATTTGTATGTAACTCCATAGTTTCCAATATCACAGAAAATGTAAATTTCTTTATCTCGTACAGAATCTTGTATAATTACTTTTCCTTCGCCGTTAGAAAAACGAGATGCATCTAATTCGGCTATGTATTTTTTGTTTATTTCATTACGTATATGTAGTAAATTTTGTTCAACTTTTTGTCCGAATTCTTTGCAATTATCTAGTACTAGTAATGCTAAATCATTTTTTGACATATTTATTTCCTCCTTAATAAGCTTAGCTTTTAGGGGCTAGCTTCTTATTTAATTATATTGGGGATGGAGAAAAAAGTCAAGATTTGACGAAGGTGATTTTTCTGATTGGGGACGGTTCTTTTCGCGAAAGGAATCGTCCCCAATCAGAAATGTCCCAAAAAGAACCGGTCCCAATGGGACATTTTCAAATCAGAAAAAACTATTGATATTTTTTTCTTTTTTTAGTACAATGTATCCGAGGAAAGAAGGAGAAAAAATGGGACAATTTGTACACTTACACATACATAGCGAATTTAGTCTTTTAGACGGAGCCAACAGAATAAAAGACCTGCCTGTAAGAGCAAAAGAACTAGGAATGGATGCAATGGCAATAACAGACCATGGGGTAATGTATGGAGCAATAGACTTTTATAAAGCTTGTAAAAAAGAAGGCGTAAAACCAATAATAGGGTGCGAAGTTTATGTTGCACCACGTTCAAGATTTGATAAAGAGCCAGGTGTAGATAATAAATATAATCACTTAATACTACTTGCAAAAAATAATCAAGGATATAAAAACCTAAGTAAATTAGTATCTTTAGGTTTTATTGATGGATATTACTACAAACCAAGAATAGACTTAGAAATACTAGAAAAATACAGTGAAGGTTTAGTATGTTTAAGTGCTTGTTTAGCAGGAAGTGTAAATCAGGCATTATTAAATGGTCAAAATGAAAAAGCAGAAGAAATAGCTTTATGGCATAAAAGAGTATTTGGAGAAGATTATTATATAGAACTTCAAAATAATGGGATAAAAGAGCAAGTATTAGCTAACCAAAAACTAGTACAGTTAGCTAGAAAATTAGATATTCCACTTGTTGCAACAAATGATGCACATTACTTAAAAAAGGAAGATGCATATAACCACGAGGTATTGTTATGTATTCAAACAGGAAAAAGAATGAGTGACGAAGACAGAATGAAATTCGATACAGAAGAACTATATGTAAAATCACCAGAAGAAATGATAGACTATTTTAAAGCTTTTCCTGATGCAATTGAAAATACTGTAAAAATAGCCGAAAAATGTAATGTAGAATTTGAATTTGGGCACACAATTTTGCCAAATTACGAAGTACCAGAAGGCTATGAAACACACTATGATTTTCTAGAAGACTTGTGTAAAAAAGGTATGGTAAAAAGATATGGAAGTAGCATTCCGGAAGAATATCAAAAAAGAGCAGAATATGAGTTAGGTGTTATAAAAAAGATGGGGTATGTTGACTACTACTTAATAGTATGGGACTATATCCATTATGCAAAAACACACAATATTCCAGTAGGACCTGGTAGAGGCTCTGGTGCAGGTTCAATTCTAGCATATAGCATAGAAATAACAGATATTGACCCAATGAAATATAACTTACTTTTCGAGAGGTTTTTAAATCCAGAAAGAGTAAGTATGCCCGATTTCGACGTGGATTTTAGTGATGAACAAAGACAAGAAGTAATAGATTATGTTTGCCAAAAATATGGACATGACCATGTGTCACAAATTATAACATTTGGAACATTAGCTGCTAAAAATGCAATAAGAAATGTTGGAAGAGCATTAGACATTTCACTTGCAGAAACAGATAAAATTGCAAAAATGATACCAAATGAACTTCATATAACAATAAAAAAAGCATTAGAACAAAATATAGAACTAAAAAATCTATACGAAAATGACGAGAGAATACACAAATTTCTAGACGTATCGATGGCCTTAGAAGGAATGCCTAAAAATACATCAACACATGCATGTGGGGTAGTTATAACAAAAGACCCAGTAGATAGTTATGTTCCTTTATATGTAAGAGATGGGCAAAATGCAACACAATATATAATGACAACACTTGAGGAACTTGGACTTTTAAAGATGGACTTTTTAGGATTAAGAACTCTTACAGTTATAAAAGATACTAAAGAAATGGTAAAAAAAGATCATGGAATAGATGTAGAATTTGACAAAGATATGAATGACCCAAAGGTGTATAAATTATGGCAAGATGGAAAAACATGTGGGGTATTCCAGTTTGAAAGCCAAGGTATGAAAAACTTTATGCAGGATTTAAAGCCCGATTGCCTAGAGGACTTAATAGCAGGAGTTTCACTTTACAGACCTGGGCCAATGGATCAAATTCCACGTTATGTTAGAGGAAAACAAACAGGACAAAATGAATATACACATCCTAGTCTAGAGCCAATATTAAATGTAACTTATGGATGTATGGTATACCAAGAACAAGTTATGCAAATCGTTCGTGACCTAGCAGGTTACTCTCTAGGAAGAGCAGATTTAGTACGTAGAGCTATGGGAAAGAAAAAACTAGATGTAATGGCAAAAGAAAGAGAAGTATTTATTCATGGACAAGTAGATGAAGAAGGAAATGTCATTGTACCAGGTTGTGTAAGAAACGGAATCGACGAAGTATCTGCAAACAAAATATTTGACGAAATGGCAGAATTTGCAAAATATGCATTTAACAAATCACATGCTGCGTGTTATGCGGTTGTATCATACCAAACAGCATTTTTAAAAGCATATTATCCGCCAGAATTTATGGCCGCAATGCTTAATAGTTACTTAGGAAATTTAGACAAAGTCCCAGTTTACATCGAAGAATGTAAGAGCTTAAACATAGAAATTTTAAAGCCAAGTATAAATGAAAGTGAACTTAAATTTACTGCAATAAATGGAAATATTAGATTTGGTTTGGGAAGCATAAAAAATGTTGGAATTCAGCCTGTAGAAAACATAATAAAAGAGAGAAACGAAAATGGAAAATTTCAATCATTTACAGATTTTTGCGAGAGAATTGCCGATGCGAGTGTTAATAAAAAATGTATAGAAAGTTTAATAAAATCAGGAGCATTTGATGAATTTGAGCAAAATAGAAGTACCTTGCTTGCATCATTTGAGGGAATAGTAGATACAATACAAAGCACAAAGAAAAAAGGTTTAGAAGGTCAATTTTCGATGTTTGATTTTGGAGCTACAAATGATGATGTAGAAAATAATATGGATGATATAAAATATGCATTTGTAGAAAAAGAAGAATTTTCAGAAAAAGAGCTTTTATCACAAGAAAAAGAAATGCTTGGAATTTATTTATCTGGGCATCCATTAAGTAAACTAAAAGAAGAAATAGAAAAACAAACAACAATTAGCACAAGAGATATTGACGCAATCGATAATAAAACAAATATTGATGAAGAAAATATTTCAGAAATAGACATGATGAGTGGATATGATATGCAAAAGGCAAGCAAATTTAGAGATGGACAAGAAGTAAAAATTGCAGGGATTATAACATCTATAAAAAAGAAATTTACAAAAACAAACAGAATAATGGCTTTTGTAACAATTGAAGATTTGTATGGACAAGCAGAAATAATAGCTTTTGAAAATGCTTATTTAACTGCAAAAGATAGCTTAATAGAAGAAAATATTGTTTTAATAAAAGGAAGATTAAGTATAAGAGAAGAAGAAAAAACAACAATAATTGCAAATGAAATAACAAATTTCGGGGTTCAGAAAAGAAAAGAATTAATAATAAATATTACAAATTTAGATGAACCTATAAAAAAGAAATTAAGAGGTGCAATAAAATACTTTAATGGAGAGATGAATAATATTGCGGTGGAAGTGCAAGACGGAGAAAATATTTTAAAATGTGGTGCAATATATTTAACTGGTGCCATTTATGAGGTATTTCAGGATATTGTTGGAAAAGAAAATATTGAATTAAAGGAAATATAAGAAGGGAAGTAAACAAAAGATGTTAAAAGATAAAAATATATATGTAATACCCTGTTTAGGTTTTTTATCTGTAATACTTGTAGGTTGGATAGTACTTATGCTTCCAATCTGCAATAATGGAAATGTAACTCCATTTGATGCATTATTTACTGCGGTTTCAGCAACATGTGTAAATGGTTTGACTACAGTAAATTTATCGACAGAGTATAGCTTTTTGGGGCAATTGGCAATTGCAATAATCACAGAAATTGGAGCAATAGGATTTGTAACATTTATATCATTTATATTAAGTTTTAAAAAGAAAAGAATGAGCTTATCTGAGACATTACTTTTAAGCAGTGCCTTAAATGATAATAATTATGGAAAATTAAAACAGAGACTAAAAGAAGTAATAAAATATACTATAGTTATTCAAATTATTGGAGCTATATTATTAGCAGTAGATTTTATACCAAGGTTTGGAATAAAAAATGGAATCTGGTATAGCATATTTCATTCTATTACAGCTTTTTGTAATGCAGGATTTGATATAATAGGAGATACAAGCCTTGAAATTTTTGCGAAAAACATATATGTAAATATTGTATTTATAATATTAATGTTTTTAGGTTCAATTGGATATTTTGTAATTGAAGATATAATTGGAGCTATAAAGAAAAAACGCTTTATACATATAAGTTTTCATACAAAAATAGTACTAACAGCAAGTTTTATAATTTATTTAGTATCAATAATGTTATTAAAAATTGCTGAGCCTAATTTAACTTGGCTAGAAGCGGTATTTACGAGTGTAACAGCAAGAACTACAGGATTTTCAACAATAAATATGGCAGGAACTTTACCTATTACAAAACTAATAATATCATTTCTTATGATAATAGGAGGGGCACCTGGTTCAACCTCTGGTGGAATAAGAATTACATCAATTGCAATTTTAGCTTTAACTGTAAGGGCAACTCTTAGAAATAAAAAAGATGTAATAGTTTATTATAAAAAAATTGATTTACAAACAATAAGACAAGCAATAACAAATATTGTTATATGTTTGGTGTTAGTTTTAATATCAATGTTTATAATGGAAAAAGTGCAAATAATGAGACTTGATAATAACTTATTTATGTGCGCATCAGCTTTTTCGGCAACAGGCTTATCTGTGACAAATGTAGCTAATATGAATTTTACATCTAAGGTAATTTTAGAGGCTTTAATGTATATAGGAAGAGTTGGTCCAATTTCGATACTTTCAATTCTTATTTTTAAGAAAAAGGAAAATCAAAATATCGAATATGTTTCAGGAAATGTTATGTTATAGGAGGATAAAGTTATGAAGAAACAATGTATAGTTATAGGTTTAGGAATTTATGGAATGAATGTTGCAAGAAAACTTTCAGAGGAAGGGATGGAAGTCTTTGCTATTGATAAAGATATGAGATTAGTAGAACGTGCAAGTAATTTTGCAACTAAAGCGGTTTGTATGGATATTACTAATATTGATGCTTTTGATGGTATTCCTGTTGGAGATTTTGATGTTGGTGTTGTTGGAATTGGGGAAAGTGTGTCTGTTAGTATTATTACATGTTTAGCTTTAAAAGAAGCGGGTGTTAATTATGTTATTGCAAAAGCAGGTGATAAGCTTCATAAAAGGATTTTAGAGAAAATTGATGTTGATGAGATTGTACTTCCAGAGGAGTATTTGGGAGTTATGACTGCCAAAAGTATTTTGGAGAGCAAGGATTTGAAAAAGGTGTAATTTTTGTTACATCTTTTTTGCTATCTGTAAGCTCTTAAGTAGCAGTATTACTGAGACCCGAGAATTCATTCTACAAGTTTATAGAAAAATAATTATAAAAACGAACAAATTTTCTAAAAACTATTGACAAGATAAAAAAAGAGATATATAATCCATAATGTCAAAAGCGAACAAGAGTTCATAAACAATTTAAGGAGGATTATATTATGATAAAATTATTAAGAAGAAATAAAATAGAAGAAGAACTAGGAAAAAATGTAAAGATTTTTGGAAAAACAATATCAGTAAATGTTATATATAGTAAAATCAAAAATCCAGAATTAGATTTAGTTGGAAATATCATAAATGTATATCTTCCAAGCAAATATAAAAGAAATGGAAATGTGGGAATAGTAAAACTTGCAATAGAAAAAATGTATCAAGAAATAGCAAGGGTAGAAATAGAAAATGTAATGGAAGAAACAAGAATAAAAATGAATGGTTTAGCACCAGAAAATTATATTATAAGAAGAATACCAAATAAACTTGCAAAAACAATAGATATGAAAACAATTGTTATAAATCCAGAAATTGTAAAATATGATAAAAAGGTTTTAAAATATGTAGTATTACACGAATTTTGTCATTTAAAATACAAAACACATTCTAAAGGATTTTTTGAAATGATGGAAAGATATATGGAAGATTATGATTATTATG
>ERZ791801.1328-NODE-1328-length-16862-cov-4.755340_pt1 | contig 16862 bp, 16 predicted proteins | sample MGYA00510309_ERZ791801 | MGnify/ENA primary metagenome ERZ791801 (study PRJEB30046, sample SAMN00791979) | human gut metagenome | study: EMG produced TPA metagenomics assembly of the A metagenome-wide association study of gut microbiota in type 2...
GGGGCCGGTGTCGGACACCCGGATCAGCAGCTTTTCGGGTTCCGGCGTGACGGAAAGGCGCACAGAGCCGCCGGGGCGGTTATACTTGATGGCGTTTTCCGTCAGGTTGTAGATGATTTCGTGAATTTCATCCTCGCTCGCAAGGGTCTGTCCCTCGCGGCGAATTTCATATGAGAGGTCGACCTGCTTTTCCTCGGCCACAAGGCGCAGCATGCGCACCACGCGCGCCATCACGGACGAGAGGTCGACGCGCTGCGCCTCGGGCAGCATGCCGCTGTCCAGGCGCGTCAGGCGCAGCAGATTTTCCGTGATGCGCGCCAGGCGCTCGGACTCCTGCTCGATATCACCGACAAATTCGCGCACGGTCTGCGCGTCCATGTTCTCCGTCTGCAAAATGGAGTCGGACAGAAGCCTGATACCGGCCAGCGGCGTTTTGAGCTCGTGGCTCGCGTCCGACACGAAGCGGCGGCGAGCGTCCTCCGTCGTTTGCAACCGGTCAGCCATGTCGTTGAACTCGGCGGCGAGCTCGCTGATCTCGTCGTGCCCGCCGACCTCGGCGCGGTGGCTGTACGAGCCCTCGCGCATCTTGCGGATGGCGTCGGTCAGTACGCCGAAGCGCCGCGTCAGCACACGGGATAAGAGTACGCTGATCCCGCCGGCGAACACCAGCACGACCGCCGAAATCGTCAGGAGATTGCGCTGCAGGGACAGCAGCAGCTCCGCTTGCTCGGTGTCGTATTCGTAGGCATACACCGCGCCGATGGTCTGGCTGTGGTAGATGACCGGCGAGGCCGCGCGGCTTTTGAACGCCTTGTCCGAAAATTCGGTGTAAAAGACGTCTTCTCCGCGAAGCGCCTGCACAAGCTCTGTATAAAAGGCGTAGCGGCCGATCGCGCCGTCGGTCTCGCGCGTGTCGTACAGCACGCGGCCCGAGGCGTCCGTCACAAGCACGCGGGAGATGCCCGTCTCCTCCACGAGCGTCATCGCACCCGCGACGTTTTCCTCGCTCAGCTCCTCAAGGCCGGAGAGCGCCGTCACCATCACCGAGACGCTGCCCTGCAGCGAGCTCTGCTTAGAGCGGAACGTCAGGTTTTCCGACGTGATGAGCGGATACGTGTTCAGCAGGATCAGCACCGCCAGAATGATGGCGATATAGCTGAAGCTGAATTTTCGCTGCAGGCTCGCATGCATCTGCACGGCACTGCCCCCCTTCTCTTTCTTTTAGTGGGAAATCAGTCCTTCAAGTAGTACCCCACGCCCCATTTGGTCAGGATGTGCTGCGGCGCGGCGGGGTTTTCCTCGAGCTTTTCGCGAAGCCGCCGGATGTGCACATCCACTGTGCGGTAGTCGCCTGCGTAGGTGTAGCCCCAGACGAGGTCCATCAGATTTTCGCGCGAGTAAACGCGGCGCGGATTCTTGACAAGAAGCTCGATGAGGTCGTATTCCTTGGCCGTGAGCTCGACGATCTCGCCGTTTTTGACGGCGACGCGCTGCTCGGGGTCGAGCGTAATGCCGCCCGCGGTCAACAGGAGCGTTTCAGGCTGCTTTTGCTGCGGTGCGGCGTTCGCGCGGCGCAGCAGCGCGCGGATGCGCGCTTTGAGCTCTAAGATGTTGAACGGCTTTGTGATATAGTCGTCCGCGCCGGACTCAAGGCCGATGATCTTGTCGGCGTCCTCGCTGCGGGCGGTCAGCATGATGATGGGCACATTGGAAAATTCGCGGATGCGCATGCAGGCCGTCAGCCCGTCCACCTGCGGCATCATCAGATCGAGGATGATGAGGTCAAACCCGCCGCTTTTCGCCATGTCGATGGCGGTCGCGCCGTCGTAGGCGGTCTCGACCGTGTAGCCCTCGTTTTCCAGATTGAATTTCATGCCCTTGACGAGAAGCTGCTCGTCGTCAACTACCAGAATTTTCATTGCCATCCTCCTCCGTGAATGTGATCTCCGCGCGGAATCCCTCGAGCTTCGCCTCTCCGATGCCCTTGACGTTCAAAAGGTCCTCCGCCGCCGTAAAATCGCCGTGCTCTGCGCGGTAGTCGATGATCGCCTGCGCGAGCGACGGGCCGATGCCCGTCAGCGTTTCAAGCTCCTCCGCCGTCGCGGTATTGACGTTCACAAGCGTCACAACGCGCGTGGGCGCGGTGATCTCGTCGGTCTTGTCCTGCGTCGTCACGGTGTAATTCCCGTGCGAGGCACCCTCGTAGGCCGTTTTGTGCAGAAAAACGAGTGAAACGGCGAACAGCACCGTCAGCGCGGCGAGCACAAGGTAGACGCCGCTGACTTTGGTTTTCTTTTCTTGCTTTTCCACGGTTGCGCTCGCCTGCCTTTTTTGCTATACTGATGTCGAAGCGTGCCGAACGGCGCGCTCCTCTTCACTGTATTCTATTTGATTGTATCATACAACGAGGTATATTTCCATGAAAAAACGCCGCTGGTTTTCACTTTTTTTATCTTTTGCGCTCCTGCTCCCGCTCTTTTCACTGACGAGCGCCGACGCCTATGAGGACTTCACACTCGACGCGAAGGCCGGCCTTCTCATTGAGGCCGACACGGGCGAAATTCTCTACGAGAAAAACGCCCATCAAGAGAACTTCCCCGCGTCGCTCACAAAGGTGATGGTCGCGCTGCTGGTGTTTGAAGCCATCGACGAGGGCAAGATCGCGCTGACCGACTCCGTCACTGCGACGGAATCGGCGTTCGAGGGGCTCTCCAGCGACGGCAGCACGGCGAACATCGTCCCCGGCGAAACGATGACGGTCGAGCAGCTGCTCAACTGCATGCTCATCGTCTCGGCGAACGAGGCGTGCAACATTTTGGGCGAAACGCTCTACGGCTCGGTCGATGCCTTTGTCGCGCGCATGAACGAGCGCGCGGCGGAGCTTGGCTGCGAGCACACGCACTTCGCCAACGCCACGGGTCTTCACAACTCCCAGCACTACACGACCGCGTGGGACCTCTACCTCATCACGCGCGAGGCGCTGAAGCATGACAAATTCATGGAGATCTGCAACTCCAAGAGCTACACCGTGCCCGCCACGAACATGACCGACAAGCCGCGTGAGCTGCATTCGACGAACTTTCTCATCTCCAACTGGCGCGCCCGCGGTTATGTGTACCGCGACGCGCAGGGCATCAAGACCGGCTCGACACCCGAGGCGGGCTACTGCCTCATTTCGTCCGCCCTGCGCGGCAGCCGCCACATGATCAGCGTGGTGCTGGGCGCAGAGCGCGTGACGCTCGAGGACGGTGTGACCATCCAGACGCGCAGCTTCTCCGAAACGTCGCGCATGTTCGACTGGGGCTTTGACAACTTTGTCCTCCGCGACATTCTCTCCTCCTCCGACCTTGTGCAGGAGGTGCCCGTCGCGCTTTCGAGCGAGGCGAGCTACGTTTCGACCCACGCGGCGGAGGATATCGCCTGCCTGCTGCCCGACAATGTCGAGCCCGACATGCTTGAGCGCACCGTGACGCTCACGAACGACACGGTCGACGCGCCCGTTTCCGCGGGCGACGTGCTCGGCAAGCTGACGCTCTCCTACAATGGTAAGGTCTACGCCGAGACGGACCTCTTAGCGCTGAACGATGTATCGGCCTCGTGGTTCCTGACGGCACAGCGCAGGGTGTCTGACTTTTTCGCAAAGCCGCTCGTCCGCATTCTGTTGATCGTGGTCGTACTGCTGATCGTCGCGCTCGTCGTCTATGTGACGATGTTCTCCCGCCGCCGTCGCTACGGCCACCGCCGCCGCGGCAGAGCCGGCAGCGGCTACCGCGGCCGGAGAAGAAGATTCTAAGTACTTCAAAAAAGCGGTAAAGCCGCTTTTTTGAGAAAGGCCACACTCCGCTTTGTGCCTTGCCGCCGCTGGCGGCTGCGACACGCGCGGAGCGAGAGGTGTCGATCGCCACGCGCTGGTCGCGGCGATCGACGATCAAAATTCTTTGCGTCTGCGAACGCAAAAGCAAAAATGAAGGGACGCGAAAGCATCCCTTTTTAGTTGAGTGTGATCACGTTGTTCCCCTGCGGGAACTCCACGAAGCGGATGGAGTAGATGTCGGCGGTGATGTAGGCGCTGCGGCCGGGGTGGAACAGCGTGATATAGTCGTTTCCGACCTCCTGTAGCGTGCCGACCGCCACGACCGTGTTCTGCGAACCGACGAGGAAGCTCACGATGACTGCGCGGCCGATGTTGCGCGCGAGCATCCCCTTCCACGAATTGTAGGCCATCTTGTCGACCGTCCGAGACTCTTCGATCTCGTCGGGCGTGGGCTGGAACTGCCCGCTCGCGCCGCCCTGCGGCACGAGCGACATGCCCCCCGCCCCCGACGATCCTCCAAGCATTTCCTCATAGCTCTGGCTCACGTTGTTGTTACTGTTGTTATTACTGCTATTATTGCTGCTATTATTGCTGTTGCCGCTCTGCTGCGCGCTCGCCATGGCGGGCACGGCAGCCATCTGCTCATAAAGGCACGGCATGCTTTTTCCCATCTGGATCATAAAAACGTCCTCTCCCTTTCCCGTTGCTGCTGATTTGCTTTTCTCAGGTGTCGTAATACGCGGCGGTGGGGTTATAAAAACAGTGGTCGCCGATACGCATGACGAACGTCCCCACATTTGAAGGAAAATTCGCGCGGCAGGACGGCGAAAACGGGTTAAAGAACCACAGCGCCGTTCCAAGGCCGTGCAATCGGTTGCCCGCGATGGCCCAGTCCGCGATCTCGTAATGGATATCGGTCGGGCGCATGTTGTAGATGTTCTGCGGGTTGTAGCTGCCGCGCTCGGTCTCGCTCGCGCAGACGAACTGCCCCGGCTGAAAGATGATTTTGCGGATGCTGCCCTGCCCCACGCGCGCGTATTCGCCGCCCGTCGAGCGCACACGGTTCATCACGACGCTCGCCACGGCTTTCATCCCATTCTCGCCCTCGCCGCCCGCTTCGCACTCGATGAGGCGCGCGAGCAGCTCCCTGTCGGAATAGGCCATGTCGATCTCCTCCCCCATTTCTTCTTCCCCGACAGTCTATGCGACTCCTGTGCGCGGGGAACCAAACACGCGCAAAAAAGCACCGCAGATGAATTTCATCTGCGGTGCTTTCGCTTTGTTCAGTTTTCCTCGTCCGGCGGCGGAAGCTCTTCCGCTTCCGGTGGCGCTGCTCCGTAGGCGCCCTTCATCTTGAGCTCCTGCCACTGCTCTTTCGTGATAAGCAGCTGGCGGGGCTTCGAGCCCTCGAACGGGCCCACGATGCCGCGCGTCTCCATCTCGTCGACGATGCGCGCCGCGCGCGAATAGCCGAGCTTTAGTCTTCTCTGGAGCATCGAGACGGACGCCTGACCCGTCTCCATGACCACGTCGATCGCGGCGGGGAGCAGCTCATCCACATCGTCGGCGGCGTTCTGATCAGGCGCGGCATTGCCGCCTCCCTTGGCGCTGCCCTTCTCCTTTTCGGCGACGGCGGCGTTGATCTTGTCGATAACGGATTCGTCGTAGTCCGTCTCGCCGTTTTCCTTGACGAAGTTGACCACGCGCTCGATCTCCTCGCTCGAAATAAAGCAGCCCTGCACGCGCTTGGGCTTGCCCTCGCCGAGCGGGGCGTAGAGCATATCGCCGCGGCCCACGAGCTTTTCCGCGCCCGCGGTGTCGAGGATGATGCGCGATTCCATCGCGGAGGCGACCGCAAACGCGATGCGGCTCGGGATGTTGGCCTTCATCAGGCCCGTAATGACGTCCGCGGACGGACGCTGCGTCGCGATAACCAGGTGCATGCCCGCGGCGCGGCCCATCTGCGCTACGCGGCAGATCGACTCTTCGACCTCCTTCGCCGCGACGAGCATCAAGTCGGCCAGCTCGTCGATGACGACAACGACGCTCGGCAGTTTTTTGAGCGTTTCGTCCGTCTCTGCCACCTTATTGTAGGAGGCAAGGTCCTTGACGTTGTGCTCGGAGAACATCTTGTAGCGCTTCATCATCTCGTACACGGCCCATTGCAGCGCGCCCGCAGCCTTTTTCGGGTCGGTGACGACGGGGATGAGCAGGTGCGGGATGCCGTTGTAGGGCGCAAGCTCGACCATCTTCGGGTCGACCATGATAAAGCGCACCTCTTCGGGCGTTGACTTATAGAGCATCGAGACGATCAGCGAGTTCGTGCACACGGACTTACCGGAGCCCGTCGTACCGGCGATGAGCACGTGCGGAAGCTTCGAGATATTCCCGACGATGTTCTTGCCGCTGATGTCCTTGCCGACGGCGAAGGCCGTGGTGGAAGGATGGGTGGTGAACTCCGTGGATTCGAGCACCGTGCGGATGCTGACGGGCGAAACAAGCTTGTTCGGCACCTCGACACCCACGACGGAGATCTTGTCGGGGATGGGCGCGATGCGCACGCCGCTCGCGCCCAGCGCAAGGGCGATATCGTCCTGCAAATTTGTGATCTTCGAGAGCTTCACGCCCTGACTGAGCGTGAACTCATAGCGCGTGACCGACGGGCCGCGCACCACATCGCCCGGCTGGGCGTCCACGCCGAAGCTCGTGAGCGTCTGCGCCAAGCGGCGGGAGTTGTTGCGCAGCTCCGCGCCCGCCTCAGCGGCGTTCGTCACGCTGCCCTCTTTTAAGAGCGTGATGGGCGGATACTGATATGCAGGCGGCTGGGGCTGCACGTCGCTGCCCTCGATCTCGCGCGTGACCTCCTCGCGCGCGGCATCGACCTCGGCGCGGCGGAGCTTGTCCTCCTGCTTGTCGGTCAGCACGGCGGGAACCGTCGTTGCTGCTGCGGCTGCGGCGACGGGTGCGCTCTGCACGCTCGGCGTGGGCGCGGCAAACGGTGTGTGCATCACAGGTGCGGGTGCCGGGACGACCGGCGCGGGCGCGCTCGGCGCTGTATCAAACGGCGGCAGGTCGAAGTCGTCGGCCTCCACCGTCACAGGCTTAACGGGTGCGGACGGCGCGGCGGCAGGCGAAACGGGTGCAGCGATCTTTGTCTCCGCGGCACTTCCGCCCGCTAACAGCTCGTCGGGGCTCTTGATATTATCGGACTTCTTGCGGAAGAAGCCGCCCGTGGGATTTTTCTTGATGACGCGCTCCTCGCCGTCGAGCGGAATGTCGATGGCGGCGTCCGGCGTATGGACCGGCGCACTGCGGCGCGGCACATGGGTGTGCTGCGGCGGAAGGTCCTCTTCCTCCACTGGCTCATAGGGCACGCGCTCGTGCGAGCGAACGGCCTCGATCACGGCGGCAGGCGTCAAGCGGAACGCCATCATCAAAAACGCGACGAACAGCACGACGAGCAGGACCATCGCCAGCACCTTTTTCACCAGCAGCACCAGCATGATCGCAAGCGATGCAGACACCGCGCCGCCGGACTCGAGCGCGTTGCCGCTCGTCCACAGAAGCTTCAAGATGCCATCCATGTTGACATACTCCTCCTTGCAGAGGGCGATGTGCATGATCGCGCCGAACACGACCGGCAGCAGCGCCGTGCCGACAAGGCAGGACGCGACGTTCCGCCCACGGTGGAAGAGCAGGATATAGCTCCCCAGCAGCAGCGCGGGCGCGACGAGGTAATAGCCCCAGCCAAAGAGCGACCGGCACAGCTTCGCCGGCTGATCGAGCAGCCACGCGCCCGACTGGAAATAGCTAAAGCCCAGGCACAGCGCCAGCACCAGCAGGATCGCGCCCGCGACCTCGCGGCGGATGGGGCGCTTTTGATTCTTCTTCGCCGTGCGCTTGCCGGAAGACGAGGAGCGGGACGAACCCGTCGTTTTCTTTTTCGTTGTGGTGGTTTTTTTCTTCTGTTGTGCCATGATTCACCTCAGAATCAAAAATTAGTGCAGGATCATGAGCACCAGCGTCAGCACGCCGGCGGCCCAGCAGTAATAGGCAAACGCGCCGAAACGGCCCTTGTCGGCAACATAGCGCAGCAGGCGGATGCTCGCATAGCCCGACACCGCCGCGACGACGACACCGACGAGGTACACGGGCACGCTGGAGAAGTCGATGCCCGCGTCGATCGCGTCTTTGAGTGTCAGGATGTTCGCCCCCAACACCGCGGGGATGGAGAGCAGGAATGCAAAGCGCACGGCAAACTTGCGCTCAAAGCCCGTGAAGCAGCCCGCCGTGATCGTCATGCCGGAGCGGGAAATGCCCGGGCACAGCGCGATGGCCTGACCGATACCGACAAGCAGCGCGTCGAGCAGCGTGGCGGTCTTTTCGGTCTTGCGTCCATGGCGCACACGGTCGCTCACAAAGAGCAGGATGCCCGTGACGATCAGTGCGCCGCCGATAAAGTACATATTATCACCCAGCTCCGTGAAAAAACGGCGAAACGGCACCATGACGAAAAGCGGCAGCGTGCCCACAATGATGAGCAGAATAAGGCGGCGCGCAGGCGGCACGGGGTTCGGCGTGCGATGATGGGCAAGGTCGCCGATGCCGGTGAAAAACTCCACGATCATATCGCGGATATCATCCCAGTAAGCGGCAAACACCGCCACGAGCGTGCCGAGGTGGAGCAGCACGTCGAAAAAGTCGGGCACGTTGCTCGCGCCCTGGATGCTTAGTAAATGCTCCGCGATGGCGAGATGGCCGGAGGACGAGATCGGTAAAAATTCCGCGATCCCCTGCACAAGGCCGAGAACAACGGCGGTCAAAACTGACATAAAAAACAACTCCTTTTGCGTTTTGTTCTGTAATGGCAATATTCTAACAGGATAATTATAGCACGCTTGTTCGCGGAATACCACCCCGAATTGCCGCATCTTCTTTTTCTTTCCTTTTTCGGTGCATCCCTTGCGAACGCAGGGCGAATGTGCTATGATTGGCGCGGACTATCAGAAAAGGAGAGATAGAAATGACTTATAACTACCGCACCAAGGGCGTTTGCTCCAAGGAAATGCACATTGAGCTGAACGACGACCACACCATCAAGAGCGTAGAGGTCATCGGCGGCTGCAACGGCAACCTTCAGGGCATTTCGCGCCTGGTCGAAGGCATGAAGGCCGAGGATGCCATCGCGCGCATGCGCGGCATCCGCTGCGGCTTCAAGAATACCTCCTGCCCCGATCAGCTCGCCATCGCGCTGGGCGAGGCGCTGGCGCAGGACAAGCAGTAAGTCGTCATTTTTTGCCCGCGCGGTGCATCGCACGGGCAAAAAATGCATAAAATCCTGCAAAATGCCGTTTCCCTCTCTGGACAAACGGCGCTAAACTGTGTATACTGTTAAAAAATAAGCATTCAACGCACTATCAACGCAAAACATTTTGCTTTTGCCGGTCTGACGGGGGAACTTCATGGACATTGATATGGATATCAAAGAGCTCGAAGCGTTCGTCTACGTGGTGGAAAACTGCAGCTTTTCCCGCGCCGCGGAGCTGCTGCACCTGACGCAGCCGACCATCAGCTCGCACGTCTCCGCACTGGAGAGAAAACTGAATATCAAGCTCATCGTCCGCACCACGAAGGAGACCTACCCCTCCGACGCGGGCAAGCTCCTCTACAAATACGCCAAGGAGATCCTGCAGGTGCGCGAGAACGCAGCCATCGCGCTGCGCAACTTCTCGCAGGAGATGAAGGGTACGATCTCCATCGCGGCCTCCACGGTGCCGAGCCAGTATTATCTGCCGCACCTTTTGCAGGACTTCCGCGCCCGCTATCCGGACATCACCTTCAATATCCAGATGGAGGACAGTCCCAAGGTCGTGGAGCTCGTCGCCACGCGCAGCGTAGAGATCGGCTTCTGCGGCACGATGGTGGCGAGCCACAAATGCGTCTATCAGGATTTTGCCAACGACCCGATGGTGCTCATCGCGCCGAACACCGAAAAGTATCAGGCCTTTGCGGGCAAGCCCTTCCCCATCGAGCAGCTCAAGGAAGAGACGTTCATCAGCCGTGAAAAGGGCAGCGGCACGTATCAGGCGGGCAAGGAACTCTTAAATGAGCTCGGCGTCGACATCGCCCAGCTGCGCACCGCGGTCGAGATCCGCTCGACCGAGAGCGTCAAGCAGATGGTCAGCGAGGGTCTCGGCGTCGGTCTCATCGCGCAGAGCGCCGCGCAGGACTATGTTCAGTTCGGAAAGCTTCTCGCCTTCCCCTTCCCCGACTCGCGCTTCCGCCGCCAGCTCTATATCGTCAAGCATAAAAACAGCATTTTGTCGCCCATCGCGCAGGTGTTTTACGACTATGCGCGCAAAGCCAAGGACAAAGCATCCGCCAAATAAGGCGGATGCTTTTTTACAGGGATCGCTCGATTTTTTACCCGATTTTTTCGCGAAATTGTCATTTACTTTTTTTCCTCTCTGGTATATGATAATGCAATAGGTCAACGGCTGCGCTGCACCGGTAAAGCAGCAGGCCTTACGGGAGGGAGAGCGATGGATTGCCGCGATTCCGCGCTGTTTACAGGCGTGGACGAAGCATCGTGCGAAAATATGCTGCGCTGCTTCAGCGCGTATGAGCAGCGCTTCAGCGCAGGACAGACCATCCTCACCTGCGGGCAGCAGCAGGATATGATCGGCGTGCTGCTCTCGGGCAGCGCGGCGCTTCTGCGCCTGCACGCCGACGGCAACCGCACCGTGCTTGAAAGCATGGACGAGGGCAGCGTCTTTGGCGAGGAGCTGGCGTTCACCGGCTTTCGCGACGGCAGCGCACTCATCGAGTGCCGCGAGGACTGCCGCGTCATCTTCATGCGCTATGACCAGATCACAAAGCGCTGCGAAAACGCCTGCGCCTGCCACAGTCAGGTCGTAACGAACCTCTTCCAACTGCTCTCGAAAAAGTCTCTGCATCTGAGCCGCCGGATTGAGGTGCTCGCCTGCCGCTCCATCCGCGAAAAGCTGCTGTGCTTTTTCGAGCAGCTCGCCGACGAGCACGGCAGCCGGACGTTCCCCCTGCCGTTTTCCCTCAGCATGCTTGCCGACTACATCAGCGCCGACCGCAGCGCCATGATGCGCGAGATGCGCAAAATGCGCGAGGAGGACCTCATCAGCACCGAGGGCCGCAGCGTGACGCTGCTTTAGTTTTTTGCAAGTATTTTTCGTAAATGCAAGTTTTCCTGCATCGTCAGAATTTCGATATTCATTGACGCAAGAAAACTTTCATGATATAAATATAGCATCATTCCATATTCCCGGCGCTGCGTCCAGGAATCCCGCCTGCCGTTCTCCCCGGACGGCACGGCGCTGAATCTCAACAAAAAGGAGAATCATTCATGTATCGCATCGTGAAGAAAGAAGCGCTCAAGCCCACCGTGACCCTCTACGAGATCGAGGCGCCGATGGTGGCAAAGAAGGCCGAGCCCGGCCAGTTCATCATCCTGCGCGTCGATGAAAACGGTGAACGCATTCCCATCACCATCCACGACTTCGACCGTGAGAAGGGCACCGTCACCATCATCGTGCAGACGATCGGCGCCACCACCGAAAAGCTCAGACATAAAGCCGAGGGCGAGTACATTCAGGACTTTGTCGGCCCGCTGGGCCGCCCGACCGAGACCGAAGGCAAGAAGAAGGTCTGCGTCGTGGGCGGCGGCGTCGGCTGCGCCATCGCTTACCCCGTTTTGAAGAAGTTCCACGACTGCGGCGCGGAAGTCCACGCGGTCGTCGGCTTCAAGAATAAGGACCTCGTCATTCTTGAGGACAAGTTCCGCGCGGCGTCCAGCGTTTTGAAGCTGATGACGGACGACGGCTCTTACGGCGAGAAGGGTCTTGTCACCGATGCGCTCAAGGAGCTCATCGACGCGGGCAACCAGTATGACGAGATCTTCGCCATCGGCCCTGCCATCATGATGAAATTCGTGTCCAAGACCACCGAGCCCTACGGCATCCCCACCACCGTTTCCATGAGCCCGATCATGGTCGACGGCACCGGCATGTGCGGCGGCTGCCGCGTCATCGTCGGCGGCGAGACGAAGTTCGCCTGCGTCGACGGCCCGGACTTCGACGGTCACAAGGTCGACTGGGACGAGAGTCTCAAGCGCGGCAAGATGTACTTCGACTGGGAGCGCCACAAATACGAAGAGACCTGCAACCTGTTCAGCAAGGAGGTTCAGTAATATGCCTAACATGAGTCTGAAGAAGAACGAAATGCCCTCGCAGGAGCCCAACGTCCGCAACAAGAACTTCCTGGAGGTCGCGCTCGGCTATACCGAGGAGCAGGCGCTCGACGAAGCGGCCCGCTGCTTAAACTGCAAGAACCATCCCTGCGTCTCCGGCTGCCCGGTGCAGGTCAAGATCCCCGAATTCATCAAGAAGATCACCGAAAAGGACTACGAGGGCGCCTATCAGGTCATTCATGAGACCTCTTCCCTCCCCGCCGTCTGCGGCCGCGTCTGCCCGCAGGAGACGCAGTGCGAATCGAAGTGCATCCGCGGCATCAAGGGCGAGCCTGTCGGCATCGGCCGCCTCGAGCGCTTTGTCGCCGACTGGCACAATGCCAATGTCCAGGAAGCGCCCGCCAAGCCCGCGCCCAACGGCCACAAGGTCGCGGTCATCGGTTCCGGCCCCAGCGGTCTCACCTGCGCGGGTGACCTTGCCAAGAAGGGCTATGACGTCACCGTTTTTGAAGCGCTCCACCTCGCCGGCGGCGTGCTGGTCTACGGCATCCCCGAGTTCAGACTTCCCAAGGCCATCGTGCAGAAGGAAGTCGACGGCCTGAAGGCCCTCGGTGTCAAGGTCGAGACGAACATGGTCATCGGCCGCGTCGTGTCCATCGACGAGTTGATGAGCGAGTACGGCTTCGAGGCCGTGTTCATCGGCTCCGGCGCGGGTCTCCCGATGTTCATGCACATCCCCGGCGAGAACCTCTGCGGCGTTTACTCCGCCAACGAGTTCCTGACCCGTATCAACCTGATGAAGGCTTATAAGGACGGCTCCGACACGCCCATCATGCCGCTTCAGGGCAAGAAAGTCGCCGTCGTCGGCGGCGGCAACGTCGCCATGGACGCCGCGCGCTGCTCCAAGCGTCTGGGCGCTGACGTGTACGTCGTCTACCGCCGCGGCATGGAAGAGCTCCCCGCCCGTCACGAAGAGGTCGAGCATGCCATCGAAGAGGGCATCGTCTTCAAGACGCTCAATAACCCCGTCAAGATCAACGGCGACGAGAAGGGCTATGTCTCCTCCATGACCTGCGTGGAGATGGAGCTGGGCGAGCCTGACGCCTCCGGCCGCCGCCGCCCGATCGAAAAGGTCGGCAGCGAACACGATCTGCCGGTCGACTGCGTCATCATGTCGCTCGGCACCACGCCGAACCCGCTCATCAAGAACACCACCCCTGGTCTTGAGGTCAACCGCAAGGGCGGCATCGTTGTCAACGAGGCCGGTCTTACCTCTCACCAGAACGTCTACGCCGGCGGCGACGCCGTCACGGGCGCTGCCACCGTCATCCTCGCCATGGGCGCCGGCAAGCTCGGCGCGAAGAGCATCGACGAGGCACTGAGCAAATAATTTCCGTCAGCGAAAGCGCGCAGAAGCGTACTTCTGCGCGTTTTCTCAATACCATTTCTCACGAAGGGAGAACTATTATGAATCTTTGGCATGATATTGCACCGGCGCGCGTGCGCCCTGAGGACTTTTTCGCGGTCATTGAGATCGAGAAGGGCTCGAAAAACAAGTACGAGATGGATAAAGAGACCGGCGCGCTGCGTCTCGACCGAATTCTCTACACCTCGACTCACTATCCCGCCAACTACGGCTTCATCCCCCGCACCTGGGCGGACGACGGCGACCCGCTGGACGTTCTGGTTCTCTGCTCTGAATGCATCCGCCCGCTGAGCCTCGTGGAGTGCTACCCCATCGGCGTTATTTCGATGGAGGACAGCGGCAGTCTCGATGAAAAGATCATTGCCATTCCCTTCCAGGATCCGACCTACAACACCTATCAGGACATCTCGGAGCTGCCGAACCATGTGGCAAGCGAAATCCGCCACTTCTTCCGCGTCTACAAGGGCCTGGAGGGCAAGGAGACCGTCGTCAGCGACGTCCTCGGCCGCGAGGAAGCCATCAAGATCATCATCAAGTGCCAGAACGCTTATATTGAAAAATATTGCCGTTAAAGCAAAAAAAGGGAAAGGCTGACGGCCTTTCCCTTTCTATTTTGGCATAAAGAAGGACGCATTCGAAAGAATGCGTCTTTCTTTATGCTGCATCTTCGATTTACGAAATACTCTCCTAGTAACCTCATTAGTAACCTGAAAGCAACTCGGTAACCTCAAAAAACCTCTAAGTAACCCCAAACCTTGGGATTTATTACGGCATTTTTATCTTTGTAGGACTGCTTGTGAGAACGGAAATTCACCGTATGCCCCATATACTCCGGCTTGGAGAGAATCTGCCCGACGATGTAGCCGCTCCAGTTATAGGGGTTGGGGAACTCCTTCTTGTTTTTCCACACGCCCTTGTTCTGCTTGCCGAAGTAGACCGCAGGCGTGTCGATCTTATCGTCAAACAGGATGCGGGCGATGTCATAGGGACCTTTGCCCTCGATGGTCAGTTGGAAGATACGCCGCACCACGGCAGCCGCTTCCTCGTCGATCAGCCAGTGGTATTTGTTTTCCGGGTCTTTCCTGTAGCCATAGATAGCGCAGTTGGTGGTAGGCTTGCCGGATTCCCCTTTGACACGAATGGCGGTTTTCTGCTTGCGGCTCAGGTCACGAAGATACCACTCGTTCATGATATTGAGGAAGGGCGCAAATTCATTGCTGTTCTGGTCATCACTGTCCACGCCGTTGGCAATCGCCACAAAGTGGACGCCGTGCTGACGGAAGAACACCTCCGTGCAAAAGCCGGTTTGCAGATAGTCACGCCCTGCCCGGCTCATGTCCTTGACGATCACATGAGCAACCTTTCCGGCCTCAATGTCCGCCACCAGCTGCTTCCATGCAGGCCGCTCGAAATTGCCGCCGCTCCATCCGTCATCGGTGTAATGGCGGCAGTTGGTGTACCCTCTCTGCCGGGCATAGCTTTCGAGGTATTTTTTCTGATTGACGATGGAGTTGCTGTCGCCAGCATTGTCATCGTCACGGCTCAGCCGCTCATACAGAACGGTGATTTTTTCCTCAGTCTGTTTCATGCGCATTCGGCGCTCCTTTCAGACTGACGGCTCATTTGTGGTGCTTCCATTATATCATAAGTGCCGTCAATTGTAACCCCTTCATTGCGGATCATCCGCAGAATCTTTTCCTCCATGGTCTCCGCTGCTGTCTCACTGAATGCGACCCTGACCTTATAGGTGGTGCCGCCGATGCGCCGAATGATGAACTGTTCCTGTTGCGTTTGCTCCATAGGCATCCTCCTTGCGTAATTGGTCGATTTTTGATATAATAAGTTCGGTTCCGTTAGCTGTAAGCCAACTGCGTCTTTGCGCTGATTTTCCATACTCATTTCTCCTTTCTGTCCTCTGTGTTTTAAGAAAGTAACCTTAGTAACTTGGGTTTAGATTACCCTTTCACTAATAGGAGAAAAACGGGGTGTAAATCGGAACTGTTTTTTGAGAATAAGAAAAATATTTTTTGGGGTGGTGAAGCTGTCGTGGAACCATGGGAGGATGAACTGCTGTGGGATGATGATTTTTCCGAGGAGGAAGAAGATGCCGAGGAACAAATCGAGAAAACCAGTCTTGAAATGGATGCGGACGGCTTTGCCGATTGGGAGGATGCGTCGGACGGTGCGCCGGAGAACGAATCGCTGGAGGAAGCGCTTGCAGAGGAACGCACGCTGGAGTTGGAGAGCGAGCTGGAGCAGGACGAGCATCCCAGAGACTATGCCGCCGAGCTGGAGGACGAGGAGGAAGAAGCCGCGCCCACCAGCGAAAAACGGCTCAAGCGGGAAATTCGCGCAGAGGCTCTTCGGCGGCTGGAGAAAGCAGCGCGGACGGAATCCGATTTTCTGAATGTTGTGGACGAATGGAACAAGCTGGACAGAAATCGGGAACGGCGGGAGCGTGACCACGATAACCTGCGCGGTGATGTGCCGTTGGAGTTTCAGGCTGTGCCTGAACCGAAGATCGTCCCGCTATGGATGAATGCCCCGGATTACCGTCAGCTTTGCAGCGGCTTCTTTCTGGACATTCTTTTTGACTGCCCATATGAAATGCACGAGCTGACGGCGGACAAATTCATCTCCGATATGATTCGTGATCTCAGCGAGGAGCACAAGGAAGTGCTGTATTTTCTCTCCCTGCGGCTATACAGCGCCGCCAAACTGGCAGTGCTGCGGGGGCAATCTGACCGGAACATCCGAAAGCTGCGGATGACCATTCAGAAAAAGCTGCAAAAGCGGTTGTTTGAGCATCTGAGCGAAAAGCTGGAAAACGATCATGGCCTTACCCTGCGGGAGCGCGAGTTCGTAGAGGAATATGAAGCGCTGCTGCAAACCATGGGCAAGAATGCGGTAATTCGCCCGGAGAACAAAACGCCTCCGAGGAAAAAGAAAACCGTCCTTGACGGAGCCAAGGACGGTTGATACAATAGTAATATGGTTAATATATAGTTGGATTACGAGCAGAGAGGAACGGTACCATGAAGAATCTCTTTGAGCAGTCCCGTTCCCATTGGGTGCGGTATGACCGCTATGAACTGAAAACCGCCGCAGACGGCAAGCGGTATATCACGCCGGGGAAGAATGCCAAACCCGACATCTATAATCCCCTGAAGGAAGCGCCGGGAATCGTGCTGGATGCGCTGAATGTGGGGATGCTGATGATGAACCGCAGTCCGGAGGACGAGGTGCAGAAGGCTATTCTGGAGTTTGTGACCCATTACGGTTTGCTGGGTCTGATGACGGCGCTGCCCACCACGCCGTCCTTTATGGACTATGAGAAGGTGTATCTGCCGAAAAACCATTTCATCAAGGCAGAATCCATGGAAACCGAGGACTATCTGGCG
>ERZ791801.1332-NODE-1332-length-16796-cov-2.639986_pt1 | contig 16796 bp, 7 predicted proteins | sample MGYA00510309_ERZ791801 | MGnify/ENA primary metagenome ERZ791801 (study PRJEB30046, sample SAMN00791979) | human gut metagenome | study: EMG produced TPA metagenomics assembly of the A metagenome-wide association study of gut microbiota in type 2...
TCAGGTTGTGGGTGAAAATGGTTATTTCTTCTTGAGCCGGAACTCCACGGGCTGTCCGTGGCGGCAGGTTATCTTCAGCAGCGTTCCGGTGTCGTGGGAAACGGCCTCCACGCCGGGATATTGTGCGGCAAGCTCCCATGCGCCGTCCAAAAGCACCTCTTTTTCGATGGGGCGGCTCTCCTGACGCGTGGTGTAGGTCTTCTCCGTGAGGCCGAGGTCGGGCGTGCAGACGCTCATCACGACCTGTCCGTCCGTGTCGGTGCGCTCCATGACGATCGACTCTCCGGTCGCTTTGCGCACAAGCCCCTGGCCCGTGTATTCCCCGAAGCAGACGTAGCCCGTGATGCCCGTGGCGAGGTCCTTCACGACGTGGGCCGTGTTGTCCCGGCGCAGCACTTCGTAGCCGTCTTTCTTGATCAGGCGCGTGATCTCCTTGTTCGTGGGTTGGATGTAGACCGCATATTCATATCCGGCCTGCTTGGGGGCGCGGCCGTGGTCGATCCAGGCCGTGGCGAAGTTGCCCGTCTGGGGTGCGCGGGTCTTGTCGTTAGGCGAGGTCTGCTCCTTTTTGGTGATGTTCACCGCTGCGGCGTTCTTCACCACGTAGAAATTGCCCTTCGTGTCGGAGAGCGCCAGCCGCTCGCCGCCTCTGGAGAGGTTGAGCGGGAAAGCGTCGTAAAGCTCGCCGTCGACTTCTATCTGTTCGGCCGGGCTGTCCATCCGCAGCTGGAAAAGCGTCGTTTCGGTGGGGTATGCCTGGTTGTCGTTGTCGATGCCGCTGCCGAGGAAGACCATCCGGTTGTCGAAGCAGAAGACGGATTTGTACGCCGTGGCCCCGGGGGTGAAGTTCTTGCGGTCCTTTTCGACGAAGTGCAGGGCCAGTATGCCGTTGCGGCCTTCGAGCGACGAGGCGCCCGAGAAGCGCTCGGGGTTGCGCTCCATGAGCGTCCCCGGCAGCGGGCTTTCCAGTTCGGGGTAGGGCAGATGGATGGTCGTGGCGCCCGGCACGCGGTTCCAGTCCCAGCCCTCCTGCACGAATCCGCTCGCCGCGGCCGAGACGGGATTGCCCGAACCGATGATCGGCGCCGAACCGTAGCTCTGGTAGCGTCCGTAGCGGTTGTCCTTGGTATAAATCTCCGATCCCCAGACATCGGTGTTGAATGCTTTGAGCGTCACCATCCAGTCGCCGCGGCGGTGGATGCCCGCGGCCCCGTAGTTATAGACGAAGAATCCCGAGGGCGTGGGACCCGCCGAAATCCCCTCTTTCCTGAAGAGGCTGTTCAACTCCTTGTCCGTGCCTTTCAGGCGCAGGTAGGCGCCCGCCAGTTCGGGGTCCGCGCCCTTGCCGCTGCCCGTCAGGTCGCCCAGCGCGGCCAGATAACCGAATGCGTTGACGTCGGCGTCGGGGATGCGGCCGTTCTTGCCGAAGGGATGGCGGCCGGCCAGGCCGAGTCCCCAGTCGCGCAGATCGGTGTAGCTGGCCATGGTCATCAGCGCCAGCTTGAAGTTGCGGCGCGCCTGCTCCGAGAGGGTGAAATCCGTTCCCCGGGTTGCTTTGCAGAAGTAGCCGATCATGGCGAACGCGCCGGTCGAGTAGGCGGGGTAGAAGCCGCCGTGGTGGAAGGTCGTGCCGTCGGGCTTGATGCCGCCGATGGTGCCCGGCGTGAAGCCGAGGCTCCCCGAGAGCCATACGCCGAGGCTCTTCATGGCGCGGTACTGTTCGGCCTCGTCGGGCAGCATCAGCGCGCTGACGATCTTGGGGATGAGCAGCGTGTGCCACGAGTCGAGCAGCTCGTCGCGGCCGTAGACGTAGGGTTTGCGGGTCTCCGCCAGGCCGCTCCAGTAGGCCAGCACCTTGACGTATTCGTCGGTCTTGCCGCGTGCGGCGATCTTGTCGCGCATGAGCCACATGGCGTCGTAGATCTTGCGTATGTTGTAGCCGTAGTGGTGGTTGGTTCCGTTGCCGTGGCCGAAGGCGAAGCCCTGGTCGATGGCGTGGTCCATCACCAGAAAGAAATCGTCGTCGTATTTCGGATCGTTGTTGATATGGCTGTTCAGCGCGAAGGCGTTGAGCATGTTCTCGATGTCGTCCAGGCGCAGTTCGCCTTTCGGGCGGTTGCACTCGTCGTTCGAGAGCAGCGGGGCGCCGATGATCCCGCCGTCGTCGGTGCGGCGGATCGCGGCCTTTTCGAAGGTCGCCCGGGCGCGCGGGATGATCGTGCCGTTGATGTAGTTGGCGCTCGACATGTTGGCCGCGACGATGCTTTCGATGCGCGATTTCACGGCGTCGAGCTGGGCCTTTTCCGCGGGCGTGACGTCGCGCAGCGGCTCTTCGTATTCGTACTGCTCCCACTCCCAGAGGCGCGCCCAGTGCCACAATTCGCGAGAGAGATTGCAGTTGTTGCCGGGAATCTGCTTGTCGGGGGTGATCTGGTCGTGGAGCTTGACCTCGGAGAAGGTCAGGCGGTCGAGGAACAGTTCGCCGCTTTCGACCCCGGCGGGCGTCGAGATTGTCAGCCGGGATACCTGCTGCGAGGCGTGGTCGCCCGGCATGTCGTTGTACTTGATCCAGCAGGCGCGCCAGCCCGTGAAATCCATGTGGAAATCGAACCGGTAGGGGACTTCGCCGGTGGGCGTCTCGAACGAGAACCGCATGTCGGCGTCGACGGCCCTGGGGTTGTAGATCCAGAGCATGACGCCCGCGCCCTTGACCCGCAGCGAGCGCATCAGCTGTCCGAAGTCGTTGAAGCGGAGCGTCGACGGCGCGCTCCACGACCAGCGCAGCGAACGGCTCCCGTCCTTGTAGTGGAGGCCGCTCAATTCGGCCGTGCTGTTTTCGCCGCATACGAAAGCCTTGGGAATTTCCGTTTCGAAACTGATTTTGGCGTCGATTGCCGCAGCGGCATGCTGGCCCCAAAGCGTGCCGAATAGTATCCAAATCGCTGGTACAGCGTGTTTTAATATATTTTTCATAGATTCATATTTGGTCAAAAATAAATAAAGAAATTGGTTCGCCAAAATTTTTCAAAGAGAAAATAATAAAAATTTTACATTCATCGGAAAATGTTATTAAAATATGTTGCATGTCCGAAAAAAACTTTACCTTTGTCCGAAAAGCTGGTTTGGTTTACCAAAATAATCATGTTAATCACCTAATTTATGAAGACCTTATTTAAATATGCGACCGTTGTGCTCCTCCTGGCAGGGACTTCCGCCTGCTCGCAGCCTTCGAAGCGCGCTTCGATCATTGACGAAAACATCGCCGTCGCCGAAAAGCAGATCGGCATGCTGGCCGATTCGAGCGAGACGGGCGGTGTGATCCGCATCCCCTCGACCTGGAAGAACGGGCGGATCGACTACGTGCCCGTCGACGACTGGGTGAGCGGTTTCTTCGCCGGGACGCTGTGGTACATGTACGAACTGACGGGCGACGAGGCATGGGCCGCGCGCGCACGGAAGCATACCGAGATCCTCGATTCGGTGCAGTACCTGCAATGGCATCACGACGTGGGCTTCATGGTCTACGACAGCTACGGCAACGGACTGCGGCTGAAAAACATACCCGGCTACGAGGATGTGATCGTCCAGACGGCCAAGTCGCTCGCGACGCGTTTCCGGCCGGTGCCGGGCGTCATCCAGTCGTGGGACGCCGACCGCGGCTGGCAGGGCGAGCGAGGCTGGCAGTGCCCGGTGATCATCGACAACATGATGAATCTCGAACTGATGTTCAAGGCCACGGAGTTTTCGGGCGACAGCACCTATTATAATATCGCGGTGAAGCATGCCGACCGAACGATGAAGGAGCACTTCCGCGACGATTACAGCTGTTATCACGTCGTGGACTACGACCTGACGACGGGCGACGTGCGCGGACGCTGCACGGCGCAGGGCTATGCCGACGATTCGGCGTGGGCGCGCGGACAGGCATGGGCCGTCTACGGCTATACGGCCTGCTACCGTTACACGGGCGACAAACGCTACCTCGACCATGCGCGGAAGGTGGCCGGTTTCATGCTGGGCGACAAGAACATGCCCGCCGATCTGGTTCCCTACTGGGACTACGATGCGCCGAACATTCCCAATGAACCGCGCGACGTCTCGACGGCGGCCATCATCGCTTCGGCGTTCTACGAAATGTACACCTATACGGGGGACGGGCTGTATAAGCAGAAGGCCGACCGGATCGTCGAGTCGCTCTCGTCGCCGGCCTACCGCGCTCCGGTGGGCGGCAACGGCGGGTTCCTGCTGATGCACTCCGTGGGCAGCATCCCGCACGGCAGCAATATCGACGTGCCGCTGAACTACGCAGATTACTATTTCCTTGAGGCGCTGATCCGCAAGGGCCGCTTGGAGGCGGGCGAACCTTTGTTTTAAACCGGACGCCCATGTATAAACTGTTGTTTCTCGCCGCTGCGTCGGTGTGGTCGTGGGCCGCACCGGCGCAGTCGGTGCGGGAGGTCGCCGATGCGCGGATTCTTTCGTTTGAGGAGTCTGCGGCGCCTTTCACGGCGTCGGAAGGCTCGTCGCTGTCCGTCTCGGGCCACCATTACAAGCACGGTGCGCACGCGCTCCGCTGGCAATGGTCGCGGGCGGGCGCCCGGGTGCGCATCGAATCCCCGGTGGGTTACCTGTCGGAAAATCCCAATCCCAGGGAGACCTCCGTTTCGACCTTCGTGTTCTGGGTCTACGCCCCGAAGGCGCTCGACGGGAAACTGCGTTTCGAGTTCCGCAAGGAGGGGCGCACCTGCGCGTGGTTCGACTACGGACTGGAGTTCACCGGCTGGCGCGGGGCATGGGTGGCTTTCGACCGCGACATGCAGGGCCGGCCCGAGGAGGGGATGGACGAACTGGTCGTCACGGCGGAGGGCGTCGAACGGGGCGAGTTGTATTTCGACCACCTGATTCTCTCCTCGTTTCAGGACGTGCGGCACCATACGGCCGATTTCCAGGCGCCGTTCATCAACGCCGCGACCACGAGCCACTGGCTCACGCTGCTGCAATCGTGGCGCAATCCGATGCCCGCACTCCCCGCCGCGGTCGGTGAGGGGGAGCGGCGCGATATGGCGACCGTCGAACGGCGTCTGCGCGAACTGCTGCTCGAAGGCCGGAAGCCGATGGCGATGAAGACCCTGCGTAAACGCTTCGACGCATACGGCATTGCGGAAAATCCCGACGGGACGCTTCGGGGCAAGCCGATCTGGTTCGTGCGCTATGCCGAGACCTATATCAATCTGGGCCATCCCGATGTCGGCAAACTGTTCAACGACAACGGCCAGACGCTGCGCAAATACAACGACTTCCTGTTCCAGGTCGCCGTGGCCCACGATGCCGCTGCGGACGCCGCCGAGCGGGCGGAGCTGGAACGGATGTATGTGCTGCTGACGCGGCATCTTCTGGATCAGGGCTTCGCCGCGGGAAGTGCGCAGGGAACCCTGCACCACCTGGGGTACAGCATGCGCAATTTTTACACGGCTCCCGTCATCATGCGCGACGTGCTGCGTCGCGCCGGGCTGGAACACGACGTGCAGCAGGCTATGGAGTGGTTTTCGGGCGTGGGCGAGGTGAAACTTCCGCCGGCGGAGCCGGGGATGGACATCGACGCGTTCAACACCTCGCTCGTCGGCCGTCTGGCGAGCATCGTGATGCTCCCGGACACCCCGGTGAAAGCGGCCTGGCTGGAGGCGTTCTCCCGTTGGGTCGACAACGGATATAAGGTCACCGAGGGGACCGGACCCTGCTTCAAGAGCGACGGCACGGTCTTCCACCACCGGCGTCACTACCCGGCCTATGCCGTGGACGGGTTCAGCGGCGGGGCCGTGAATGCCGTGTGGCTGTTGTCGAAGACGCAGTTCGCGGTGAGCGCCGAAAGCCATGCCGTTCTGAAACGCGCGCTGCTCGAAATGCGCTTCTACTGCAATCTGCGGTCGTTTCCGCTGGCCCTTTCGGGCCGTCATCCCGACGGCCGCGGAGAACTGGTCCCGTGGCATTATGCCCGGCTGGCCGTCGCGGGTACGCCCGACGGCCGCGGGGAGATCGACCCGGAGCTGGCCGCCGCCTACCTGCGCGTGGCCAAAGGAAAAGACGCTTATACGCGGCTGTTCGCCGAAAAGGGCTTCGCTCCCGAACCTTCGCCTGCGGGGAACCGCGTCTACGGCTACAATGCCTCGGTGTCGCACCGGCGCGCCGACTGGCTGGTGACCGTCGCGGGCCACAGCCGCTATCTCTGGTCGGCGGAGATTTACCAGGGAGCCAACCACTACGGCCGCTACCTGACGCACGGCAGCATGCAGCTGCTTGCAGACGGCGATCCCGTGAGCGCCTTCGGCAGCGGGTTCCGGCAGGAGGGCTGGGACTGGCGGCACATTCCCGGGACGACGGCGCTCAAAATCCCGATGGAGCGGATGAAGGCCGATATCCGGAACGTCGACACCGCGTCGGGCTACGAGGAGATGCTCCTCTCCGACGAGGCCTTCGCCGGAGGCGTCAGCCACAGGGGCCGCGACGGGGTGTTCGCGATGGAACTCCACGAGCACGACAAATACAACGGTTCGTTGCGGGCGCGCAAGTCGTGGTTTTTCTTCGACAACCGCATCGTCTGTATGGGTTCCGACATCGAAAACAAGGCCGAGGGCGGTGTGCATACGACGCTGTTCCAGAATTTTCTGGCGGACGCGGCCGATCCGCTCGTCGTGAACGGCGAGGCGGTGACGCAGTTCCCCTACCGGGCCGAACTTGCGGGCGGCGCCGTCCTGCGCGACAACCTGCGCAACGCTTACTTCGTGCCGAAAGGTAGGGTAGTCGTTTCGAAATCACTTCAGCGTTCGCTCGACGAGGAGACCGACGCCCCGACGCAGAACAATTTCGCAACGGCGTGGATAGATCACGGCAGCGGGTCCGTCAGCGGCGGCGGGTACGAATACATGCTGGCCGTGCACGCTTCGGACGAAGAGGCGGTCCGCTACGCGCGGGAACTTCCCTACGAGGTGCTGCGCCGCGACGCCTCGGCGCATATCCTGCGCGACAAGCCGTCGGGCATTACGGGCTATGCCCTTTTTGCCGCCGGTAAGGTGGGCGAGGGGTTGCTGGAAAGCGTTTCGCTGCCTTCGCTGGTGATGATCGGCGGGGATGGCGAAGGGCTGACGGTGAGCGCTGCGGACCCCGACCTGCGTTTCTACGAGGGGCCGAGCGACGAGGTGTTCGATGCCGACGGCAGGCGCGCCGAGCGGAGCGTCTACTCCCGCAAGTGGATCGACAATCCCTCGGGAGAGTCGCAGCTGGAGGTCGTGATCCGCGGCCGCTGGCAGTCCGCAGACGATAGGCCGGAGTGCCGGATCGAACCCGCGGGCGAAAACACCGCTTTGATCTTCACGAGCCGCGAAGGTGCGACGCGCGAAGTGAACCTGATTGAAATGAAATAAGACACGATGTTGAAAATTAGAATTGCAATTCCGTTTGCGGGCCTCGCCCTGACGGCCTGCGGGCAGTCGGAGGCCGGGCGCCCCAACGTGATCTACGTATTTCCGGACCAGTATCGCAACTCCTCGCTGGGGTTCTGGAGCGATCCGGAGTTCGCCGCCGAGGTGGGGTGGAAGGGCGATCCGGTCGCAACGCCCAACCTCGACCGCTTCGCCCGCGAAGCCACGGTGCTGACCGAGGCGGTGAGCAATTTCCCCGTGAGCAGCCCCCACCGGGGCATGTTGCTTTCGGGCATGTATCCCGAGCGGAACGGCGTGGTGCTGAACTGCATGTCGGAGCGTCCCGAAAGTTCGCTGCGCGAGGACGTCGAGTGTATCGGCGACGTCTTCTCGGCGGCGGGCTACGACTGCGCCTACATCGGCAAGCTGCACGCCGACTTCCCGACGAAGAACAACCCCCAGCGTCCGGGAACCTACGTCAGCGACGCCGTTCCCGAGTGGGACGCCTACACGCCGCCCGAACGCCGCCACGGGTTCAACTACTGGTACTCCTACGGCACCTACGACGTGCACAAGCATCCTCATTACTGGGATACCGACGGCAACCGTCACGATGTCGACGAGTGGTCGCCGCGGCACGAAGTTTCGAAAGCCATCGAATATATCGAAAACAAGGGCGGCGTGCGCGATCCCGAAAAACCGTTCCTGATGATGATCGGCATGAATCCGCCGCATTCGCCCTACGCTTCGACCGACGACTGCGACCTGGAGGGGTATGAACGTTACAAGGACAAGTCGCTGACCGAACTGCTCGTGCGCGACAACGCCGACACGACGATGGCCAAGGCCGCCGCCGTGCGTTACTATTTTGCCAACGTGAGCGGTATCGACCGCGAGTTCGGCCGCCTGCTCGCTGCGCTGGACAGGGCGGGGCTTACGGAGAACACGATCGTGGTCTTCGCTTCGGACCACGGCGAGACGATGACCAGCCATTCGACCGACGACCCCAAGAACTCGATCTGGCGCGAGTCGCTGAACATTCCCTTTCTGGTGCGCTATCCGGGGCGGGTGCCGCACCGTGTGGACGATCTGCTGCTCTCGACGCCCGACATCATGCCGACGCTGCTGGGGCTGGCGGGCCTCGGGGAGCGGATTCCCGCGAGTGTCGAGGGGCGCGACTACTCGGCCGTGCTGCGGCAGGACGCCGTGCAGCCCGAACGCCCGCGCGCTGCCCTTTACATGCGCAACCTCGACGGCGGGCGCGATGCCGACGGACTGGTCCGCGGCTTCTTCGCCCAGGCGCGCGGCGTGAAGACCGCAACGCATACGATGGAGCTGCGTATCGGCCGCGACGGGACGCTCGAACGCGTGCTGATGTTCGACGATGCGGCCGATCCCTACCAGCTGCACAACCTCGCGCCGGAGGAGCATCCCGCGCTGTTCGCCGCGCTGTGCCGCGAACTGGCTGTGTTGCTGCGCGACAACGACGACGTGTGGTTCCGCGAGGGCGTCTTGTCCGACGTGGTTCCCTATGATACGAATAACTAACAATCAATCGGATATGAATAAATTGTTTTTGTGGATTGCAGCGGCCTCGGCCTTTGTGCTGCAATCGTGTGAGAACACCGACGGCATCCGCGACGAGATCGGGAGCCTGCGCGACCGGGTGATTGCGCTGGAGGCGAAGATCGGCAGCGTGAACACCTCCATTGTGGCGCTCCACAAGTTGATGGACGAGTCGACGATCATCGTCGGGATCAAACCCAACGCAAAGGGGTACGAGATCGAGTTGAGCGACGGAACCCGGCTGCCCGTCATCCTCGGTGAGAAGATCGAGGCGCTGGTTCCCGTCATGGGCATCGACGCCGAGGGCTACTGGACCGTGAGCCTCGACGGCGGAGCCACTTCCGAGCGGCTGAAGGTCGGCGGAGAGTACGTTTCGGCATGGCCCGTTTCGGGCGGCGACCATAAGCCCGGCGCCGAGGGCGTCACCCCGCAGCTGAAGGTTTCGGCCGACGGGGAGTGGCTCGTGAGCCTCGACGGCGGGGCGACCTACGCGCCGCTTTTGCAAAACGGACAGCCGGTCAATGCCTTGGGGGATAAAGTCGTCGTCAGTTACAGTTCGGCTTTCAAGTCGGTGACTTACGACGCGACGACCGGACTTTTGGCGGTCGAACTGCTCGACGGCGAAAAACTTACGCTTCCCGTCTTCGACGATTTCGGACTGACGGTGACGGCTTCCGACAACGAGACTTTCCGCCTCGGGGAGACCCGGGCCTTCGAGGTCGTGCAGAACAACGTCGCCGAGGCGGTGATCGACGCTCCTGCGGGCTGGACGGCCGTGCTTGGCGAGACGACGCTGACGGTCAAGGCTCCCGCGACGTTCGACGCCGCTTCGCAGCAGGCGGCGGTCTCGGTGACGGTCTATTCGGACAGGAAATACCGGAAACTCGTCACGCTGAACGTGACGCTGCTCGACGAGCAGGTGGATGCCAACGCCGCTCTGGCATGGCGGAATTTTAAGGCCGGAACTGCGGATAACGTCCTGCTCGATTATTCGTATGCCGGTTACAAGCACGGCGAGGAGGCTCCGGCCGATGTCTGGGGACTGGGCTACAAGGTTTACAACGTCGTCGACTACGGCGCCGATCCCACGGGCGTCAGGTCCTCGCGCGGGGCGTTGACTGCGCTGCTCAAGGAGCTGAAACTTTCCGGGCGGAGCGATGCGGGGGCGAACCTCGCGAATGCCAATGCCCGGGCGGTGATCTATTTCCCCGAGGGGCGTTTCGTCCTCCACAACGACGACGACAACGTGGTGGACCCAACCTCCGCCAACCAGAAATACACCGATTCGAAGGGGAACAACCGCAGCGAGGAGATTTTCATTCGCGGGGGGTATTTCGTGCTCAAGGGCGCGGGCCGCGGCAAGACGACGCTCGTCATGGACACGCCCAACCTGCCGAACAACTCGGAGCAGATGTGGTCGTCGCCCATGATGATCAATATCAAGCACAATTCGGGACTTTCGGACCTCACGACGGTGACGGGCGACGCCGCACGCGGCACGTTCTCGGTGGAGGTGGCTTCGGCGGCCGGCATCGGGAAGGGCGACTGGGTGTGCCTTTCGCTTTCGAACAACGACCCGACGCTGGTGGCGCAGGAGCTGGCGCCGCACCGGGTCGAGGGAAACATGACCGATATTCAGACCATTACGGTCGAGGACTATCACCAGGTGGCTTCCGTAAGCGGCAACCGCGTGACCTTCGCCGAACCGATCATGTACGCTGTGGAGGCCAAATGGGGCTGGAAAATCCGTAAATACCCCCATTATGAACATGTCGGCGTCGAGGACCTCACGTTCGAGGGTCGCTCGAAGGAGAACTTCGGCCACCACGCTTCGTGGGAGGACGACGGGGCTTACAAGCCGCTCAACATGATGCGTCTGACCGATTCGTGGATTCGCCGCGTCGATTTCAGGGGCGTCAGCGAGGCGTTGTCGATCGTGTCGAGCGCCAACTGCTCGGCCTACGACATCGAGATCAGCGGCAACCGCGGCCACTCGGGCGTGCGCTCGCAGTCCTCGTCGCGCATCTTCATCGGCAAGGTCTGCGACCGCAGCCGCGGGCAGGCTGTCTCGCCGCCCTATACGAGCACGGGGTATTTCGAAAACGCCGGACAGTACCACGCCTCGGGTGTGTCGAACACCTCGCTGGGGGCCGTGCTGTGGAACAACACGTGGGGTGACGACGCCTTCTTCGAGTCGCACTCCAGGCAGCCGCGCGCCACGCTCGTCGACCGCTGCACGGGCGGATTCGTGCAATGGCGTTTCGGCGGCGACGAAACCAACGTGCCCAACCACCTGGGCGACCTGACGATCTGGAATCTGAACGCCACGCGTGCGGCGCACGATTTCGGGGCCGAACCGTTCAAGTGGTGGCTCTCCTCGGACAAGTGGTGGAAGACCATGCCGCCGATCATCGTCGGATTCCACGGCGCGGCGGTCACCTTCGACGAGAGCGCCGAACAGGTGAAATACCTCGAAAGCAACGGCGCGGCCGTCGAGCCGCTGTCGCTCTACGAAGCGCAGCTGCGCCAGCGGTTAGGGTATGTCCCCGCATGGCTCAATTCATTGAAATAGAATAAAAAACCAAACATATTATGAAAAAGTATCTGATCCTGATCTTCGTCGCGCTGGCTGCGGTTTTCCAGTCGTGCGACAACAACGACGACCTGTGGGATGCGATCGACGACCTGAAGAGCCGCGTGCAGGCGCTCGAAACGCAGGTCGACGCGCTGAACGGCAACATCGAGGCGTTGCAGAAACTCTACGGCGGCGCCACGATCTCCAAGGTCGAGACCTCCGATGGCAAATATCTCATCACGCTGACCAACGGCGAGACCATCGAACTGGTGCAGGGCAGCGAGGCCGAGGCCGTGATTCCGATCGTCTCGATCAACGACAAGGGCGAGTGGCAGGTGTCGACCGACAACGGAGCCACGTTCACCTCGCTCGGCGTGAAGGCCGTGGCCGAGGACGGCACGACGCCCCGGTTCCGCATCGACGACACCGGCTACTGGCAGGTGAGCTACGACGGCGGCACCTCCTTCGAAAATGTGAAGGACACCAAGGGGCAGCCCGTCAAGGCCATCGGCTCGGGTACGGTGACCGACAAGTTCTTCGAGGAGGTGAAGGTCGACGGCGGCGACCTCTATATCAGGCTGCTCGGCGGCGAGGAACTGCGCATTCCGATCGTGAACGATTTCTTCTGCCGGATCGTCACGCCGACCGAGGGCGTGCAGACGTTCGACGCCGGGGCCACCAAGCGTTTCGTGGTGGAGATCCGAGGTGTCGAGCAGGTGAAACTGTCGGCTCCCGAGGGCTGGTCGGCACGCCTGACCGATGCCGTGGATGAGAGGGCCGAACTGATCGTGACGGCCCCCGCAGCCGTGACCCGCGCCACGGCCGACACGTCGAAGGACGTGGCGATCGAGGCCTTTGCGGCCGGCGGGCTTTCGACGGTGGCCAAAATCCAGGTTGAGAGCACCGGAACGGCTCCCGTCGCTCCGACGGTTGCGGTGACCAACTCCGCGACGGTCGAGCCCACGCAGTCGGCGCTGACCTTCGACGTTGCGCCCTCGGCCAATGCCGACGGCTGGAAATACCTCTGCCTCAAATCGACGGAAGCGGCTCCCGACGCCGCCAGGGTTCTTGCCGAAGGCACGGCCGGTACGGGTACGGGCGTGACGGTCAGGAATCTCGAAGCCAATACGGCCTATACGATCTACGTGGTCGCCTATGCCGGCGATCTGACGAGCGAGGTGGCAAGCGTGCAGAACACGACGGCGGCGGCTCCCGTTACCGCCGAGACGGACTACTATCAGGATTATCAGGACGGGAAAGACATCGCGCTGGGCGACCTGACGATCAATAAGACGGTCTATCCGGAAGCGCAGCTGCTCAAGCCCTCCGAACTGACCGCTGCGATCATTACGGCCGGAGGTTTGATTTTCGTCGACAACTCCGATGCTGCCGATCTGTCGTTCACGATTTCGGGCGCGTCGATCAATATGGGCGACATCGTGCTGATCGGCCGTTATCCCGAACGTGCGCAGGCGACGATCTCCGGGCCGGAACTGCGTTGCAAGTACAATGCGGCTTTCAAGAACCTGCATATCGCGGCTTCGGGCAATTACAACCTCTTTACGACGACCAATGCCACCTATGATCCGACGCTGCATGTCGAGGATTGTACCGTGGATGCCGCCTACAATGTGGTTTACGATTCGCACAATACGCAGAATTTCAAGAGTGTCTATTTCGGGAATTCGATCGTGAAGATGACCGTCGCCAACAAGCCGTTCTATTCGACCAAATCGAAAGGAGCCTATACGCAGCAGTCGATCCGTTTGGAGAATAATGTCTTCTATGCCGAAACGCCTTTGCAGAACTACCTGATCAACTGCGGGGACAGGTCGCAGGCATTCCAGACGACCCGGCTTCAGGTCGAGGTGACGAACAATACGATTTATAACATTTACCAGCCGAACATTATGATCCGGGCTTATGTCCTCGCAGGGCTGACCGTGACCAAGAATGTCGGGTATTATACCGGTGTTACCGCGAAAAATTATCTGACGGGTGTGTATGACACGGCCGGATTTACGGCTGACAAGGCGGAGGTAACCTATAATTACCTCTACACCGCGCCGGTCAGCGATACGAATTTCTGGTCGGCGAAGCATACCGGAAGCTACACGCCTGCAAACAACCAGATGGGCGACGGCGTGGAAGCTCCGTTCTCTTCGATGGATGCGGCGAAGGGGTATTTCCCGGTCGACGCTTCGGTGGTGAAGACGGGTGCGGGAGCGACCTACGACACGAAGGCGTGGTTCAAGGCGGAGTAATTCCGGCTTGCCGTAACGAAAAACTCCGGCCTGCATTTTCGCAGGCCGGAGTTTTTTCGTTGAGCCGAAGAGGCGGATCAGCCGATCCAGCTTGTCAGAATCTTCATGCCGCCGTCGGGCGTGAAGGCGAGCGAACGGGCCGAAGCCGGAATCAGGACCGTTTCGCCCTGGTGCACCGGAACCGCTGCGCCGCTGTCGTCGGTGAGCGTACCGCGGCCCTCGATGCAAATCGCCACGACGAACGAGTCGAGCGACGCGAGGTCGAGCGTCTCGGGGCGGGTCAGATCGTAGAGCGACGTGGTGAAATAAGGGCACGACACCAGCTCTACGCGCGTGTCCTGCGCCGGCTCGTAATGCGTCCGGTAATCGGGCAGCACGGTGTAGTCGATGGCGCCCTTCGCCAGTTCGGTGTGCAGTTCGCGGGTGTTGCCGTTGGCATCGCGGCGGTTGAAATCGTAGATGCGGTAGGTGATGTTCGAGGTCTGCTGGATTTCGGCGATGAACGACCCCGCGCCGATCGAGTGCACACGTCCCGCGGGCAGGAAAAACACGTTGCCCGGTGCGATCTTGTAGTCGGCCAGGATGTCCGTGATGGTGTTGTCCCCGACGCTGGCCTCGTACTCGGCCGGCGTTACCTGCTTCGAGAAGCCCGAACGCAGGTGCGCGTCCTTATCCGCCGACACCACGTACCACATTTCGGTCTTGCCCTTGGATTTGTGGCGTTCCCATGCCAGCTCATCGTTCGGGTGCACCTGGATCGAGAGATCCTGCCGGGCGTCGATGAACTTGATCAGCAGCGGGAACTCCTCGCCGAAACGCCCGTAGTTGGCTTTGCCCAACAGCGCCGCGCCGTGGCGGGCGATCAGTTCCGGGAGCGATGTCCCGGCTTCGGGGCCTTCGGCGACGACGGACTCGTTGTCCTTGACGCCCGAAAGCTCCCAGCTTTCGCCGATGTTGCGCTGGTCGGTGGCGATTCCCTTGTAAGGGGCGATCTTCTCGCCGCCCCAGATCAGGGATTTCAGAATCGGTTGAAATTTATACATGGTCGATCTATTTTATGCGTTTTCCGTGTCGAGCTGGCTCAAGGCGAAAGCGTATGCTCCGACCGAAATGGCTTGGCTCGCGCCGAGTTTCGAAATGGTCACGCCGATGCGTTTTTGCGGGTCGTAGGCCACGTAGCGGTCCGTGCCGTAGACTTTCAGGGGCCGCTGCGCGCCCTTGGCGAATTCGCGGAATTCAGTCTCGTCGTCCAGATCGTAAACCTTCATCTGCACGCGGTTCAACTCGTTGCCGTTGAGCTGGTGCATCTTCGAACGCAGCTCGTTCAGCAGGCTGGGCATGATCCATTTGCGGGCCGCCGTGATGCCGCCGCCGATGACGATCAGGCCGTCCACCAGCGTCACGGCCGTAGCCATGGCGTCGCCGGCGATCTCGCCCATTTCGGCAAAAGCCTTCTTCGCGGCCTCGACATCTCCCGGGCGTTTACCCTCGGCGATTTCGCAGATATCTTTCGGTTCGAAGGTGTGGTTCACGTCGCCCGAAGCTTCGCCGTAGACGCGTTTCACGGCACGGATCGACGCCCCGTCCTCGACGATGATTTCGGGCATTTTCTTGTGACGCAGGCAGAACGTCTCGACGCATGAGTTGTCGCCGCGGTTCAGCCGGTTGTCGATCACAAGGCCCACGCCGAGTCCCGTGCCGAAGGTGTAGCCGACGAGGTTTTTGTATTTCTTCGGGCTTCCCAGCGCTTCGAGCCGGGCGTTGACCTCGGGCAGGGCGCCTCCCAGCGCCTCGCCGTAGGCGAACAGGTCGCCGTCGTTGTTGATGTATACCGGGATGCCGAATTTCGCTTCGAGGAACGGACCCAGCGCCACGCCTTCGCGGAACGACGGGAAGTTGGGCAGATAACCGCCGATGATGCCGTTCGGATAGTCGGCCGGGCCGGGGAATGCGAAACTGATGGCTACGGGTTTTTCGGACAGACGGTCGATGACGGCCTGGAACCCTTCGACCATCGTCGCGAGGCATTTGTCGAGGTTCTCGGCATGCGACGGGAGGGTGATCGGCTCCACAATGAATTTGTTGGCCTGCATGGCGCCGAAAACGAGGTTCGTGCCGCCGGCGTCGAGGGTGATGACCACCCGGTTGTCATGGCTGTACATATTGAGTAGTTTTGTTTGGATTGTCGGTGTTCCGGTAGGCAAAGATACATAAAAATTGAACGGGTGCAAAACCCAATTGCGCGAAAAAGGCCGGCGACTGCTGCCGCCGGCCTTTTTCAGGACCTTGCCTTGTGTCAGTTGTTTTCGGGACGCAGCTTGCGCACGACGGCGCCGGTCTGCCACATCTCGTTTTCGCGCATCTCGCGCAGCTCTTCGTTGAGCTTCTCGCGGTAGTCGGGTTTGCTGTTCAGGTCGATCGAACGCTGGGCCTCGTTGCCGGCGGCCACCTCCCTGTACAGCTCTTCGAAGACGGGCTTCGTGGCGTCGCGGAACTTCTTCCACCAGTCCAGCGCGCCGCGCTGGGCCGTGGTCGAACAGTTGGCGTACATCCAGTCCATGCCGTTCTCCGAGACCAGCGGCATGAGCGACTGGGTCAGCTCCTCGACCGTTTCGTTGAAGGCCTCCGAGGGGGTGTGGCCGTTGGCGCGCAGCGTGTCGTACTGGGCGGCGAAGATGCCTTGGATGGCGCCCATCAGCGTGCCGCGCTCGCCCGTGAGGTCGGAGTAGACCTCGCGCTTGAAGTCGGTTTCGAACAGGTAGCCCGAACCCACGCCGATGCCCAGCGCCACGACGCGTTCGAAGGCGCGGCCCGTGGCGTCCTGGAACACCGCATAGCTCGAATTGAGGCCGCGGCCCTGGAGGAACATCCGGCGCAGCGACGTGCCCGAACCCTTCGGGGCTACGAGGATCACATCGACATCGGCCGGGGGCACGATGCCCGTGCGCTCCTTGTAGGTGATGCCGAAGCCGTGGG
>ERZ791801.1336-NODE-1336-length-16726-cov-2.330154_pt1 | contig 16726 bp, 21 predicted proteins | sample MGYA00510309_ERZ791801 | MGnify/ENA primary metagenome ERZ791801 (study PRJEB30046, sample SAMN00791979) | human gut metagenome | study: EMG produced TPA metagenomics assembly of the A metagenome-wide association study of gut microbiota in type 2...
TAGATTTCCGGAAAAGGGGGTGCGTAATACGGAGAGCAGACGGTTATTCGGGCGTCGGGTGATTTACACCGAGGTTACGGATATAAACGAGGGGAATATCATCGACGTGCTGCAAAAGGCACTGTTTACGCACCTGCAAAATCAGGCAGAGATTGATTACTTGTACTGGTATTACAAGGGAAAACAGCCAATTCTGAGCCGTGTGAAGGAAGTCCGCCCGGAAATCAACAACATGGTTGTGGAGAACCGAGCAAATGAGATCGTATCTTTCAAATCGGCCTATCAGGTCGGCGAACCAATCCAGTACGTAAGCCGTGGTGGGGACGAGGACATTTCCTCCGAAGTGCTGAAACTGAATGACTATATGCTGTCCGAAGACAAGCCGGAAAAGGATAAGGAACTTGCCGATTGGTTCTTCACTTGCGGTACCTCTTATCGAATGGCTTTGCCGGACGTTCTGGCGGATGTTGAGGAAGACGAGGCTCCTTTTGAGATATTCACTCTTGACCCTAGATACACATTTGTGGTGTACTCTATTGGCCTTGGGCATAAGCCCATGATGGGTGTACGGTATGTTCTAAAAGAGGACGGAACGCTCGTTTTCTCCTGCTGGACAGAAACCAGGTATTTCGAGGTCTGGAACACATGGGCTGTTATTCGCGCAGAAGATCAGATTTTGGGAATCCCGATTGTGGAGTACCCGGCGAACATGGCTCGTTTAGGGGCATTTGAAATCGTGATTCCGTTGCTTGACGCAATCAACATGACGGAGAGCAACCGAATTGACGGCGTAGAGCAGTTCGTTCAAGCACTGATGCTGTTCCATAATGTTGACATCAGCAGTGAGGACTACAAGAAACTGCGGGACGAGGGCGCAATCAAGTTCAGGGATATTGACGCCACGCTGAAAGCGGAGATTCAATATCTGACCTCTGAAATGAACCAGACCCAGACGCAGACACTTGTGGACAGCATGTATGAAACGGTGCTGACCATCTGTGGAATGCCCAACCGGAACGGAGGGACTTCTACCTCTGACACCGGGTCGGCGGTCATCATGCGGGACGGTTGGTCGGCAGCGGAAGCCAGAGCCAAGGACACGGAGCTGGTTTTCAAGAAGTCCGAAAAGGAATTTTTGAAGCTGGTGCTGCGTATCTGCCGGGACATGGGGCATCTGAGCCTGAAACTCTCGGCACTGGAAATCCGGTTCACGCGGCGGAATTATGAGAATATCGCGCAGAAATCAACGGTTCTAACCCAGATGCTTGCTTGCGAGAAAATCGCCCCTGAATTGGCATTTACACATTGCGGGTTATTTTCCGACCCGCAGTTGGCCTACCGAATGAGCATGGATTACATGGCCGAGCAGGAGAAAAAAGCGGCGAAGCTTGCCGCACATAACGGAGGGAACGGCGATGGAAGCGGAAACCAGGCCGGCGGTCAGAGTGACGGCGAAGGAAATTCGGGCGATTGAGGAAATCATCCGCCGCCGGAATCAGGCGGAAATCAAAGTCGAACAAGGCCAGATCGTGGTCATTGAGATTCGGCGCAAGAAGGTTAACTGACTGTTTGGCAAAGAGCGCCGCACCTTTCGCGGAAGAGCCACACCAAATGGTATAATTTGTGACTGCTCTAGGGAGCAGCGAACAGCCGAAGGGCTTCTGATACCAGAAATGGTATTGGAAGCCCTTCTTTTTTACACTGCGGCATAGCCAAAAGGTAAGGCACATGGTTTTGACCCATGTAATGGAAGTTCGATTCTTTCTGCCGCAACCAGCGGGGGGCTGGACAATTCAAGCACGCCGATAACTGCCGTATGCGCAAGGCAGCCAAAGCAAAGGAGAAGGAACAGCATTGTGTGATAAGTGTACATAAGCGCACGATAGCTCAAAGTAGCTTACCCCGTCCCACAAAAATATTTCCTCGGCCAAAAGCCGAGTACATGAAGAATAGAAGGCTAAAATTTGGCGCGGCAGACAGCGAATGGGGTTCACCTCTCCCCCCCACAGAAGGCCGTTCAAATCGGCCTCGCGCCACATATATCGCCGATGGCCTCCCACCGGCGACGAAACCCGGAAACGGGCAAAGCGGTTCCCCGGCACCGTAAGTCGGGGTTACACGGGTTGTTAGCTCAGTTGGTAGAGCAGCGGACTGTTAATCCGCAGGCCACAGGATCGAAGCCTGTACAGCCCTCCATAACAGCAGCAGGGAAGCTGCTCTATCAAAAACGCAAACGGGAGACAACCCGTAAAAACAGAGATCACGGCGGAGGGAACCGCCTCACCAAACGCAGGAGGAATAATTATGGCAAAAATCGACACAAATCTCATTGAAGGTTATGCGGACATGACCCCGGAACAGAAGCTTGCCGCTTTGGAGGGCTTTGAGTACGAGGACAACACCGCAGAACTGGAAAGGCAGAAAAACGCGCTGTCCAAGGCCAATTCCGAGGCTGCGGAATGGAAGCGTAAGCACAACGCGCTTCTGACTGATGAGCAGAGGAAGCAACAGGAGCAGGCCGAAAAGTGGGAGAACATGGAAAAGGAACTGGCCGGTCTGCGAAAGGAAAAAACCGTTGCCGGTTACAAAGCAAAGCTGGTTGCTCAGGGTTATGATGAAGTCCTTGCGGACGCTACTGCGGCAGCTATGGAATCCGGCGATATGGCTACGGTTTTTGCCAACAACCAGACGTTTTTGGAAAAATACGCCCAAAAAGTCATTGCGGACAAGCTGAAAAGAACGCCCAGAGGCGCGGATGGAAACCCCGGCGGCGCAATGACCAAGGCGGATTTTCTGAAACTCGACACCAAATCCCAGATGGAGTTTATCAAGAACAATCCTGACTGGAAAACAATTTTGAAGTGATTATGGAGGTAAAACATTATGGCTACTTATCTTGGCTTTCCGTTTGACCCCGAGCTGTTTAACTACAACTGGGCAAATGCGAAAGACCCCACCCTGACCGCGATGTTTGAGAGCGGCGCTGTCGCCCCGAACGCAGAACTGGCGGGCTTGATTTCCAACGGCTCTGACTTTTATACGCTGCCGTTCTACAAAGTCATTGGCGGCACTCCTGAGAACTACGATGGCGCAACTGACATCACCCTGACCGACCCCGAAGGCAGCGCTCAGAATGGTATCGTGTTTGGCCGCGCCCACGGCTGGAAGGAGAAGGACTTCATCGTTGATTACAACAGCGGTGCCGACCCCATGCAGCAAATCGTTTCTCAGGTTTCCAAGTACTGGCAGAAGCAGCGCCAGTCCATCATGCTGAAAATCCTGAATGCGGTCTTCGGCGTGACCGGCAGCGGTGAGTTTGCCGGTTGGGCGAACCACATCACTGACCTGTCTTCCGCATCCACCACTGTTGCGGACGCAAACAAGATGGGCGCTACCACCATCGGTGACGCTATCCAGAAGGCCGTGGGCGACAATCAGGACGCTTTCCGGCTGGTGTTCATGCACAGTAAGGTCGCCACCAATATGGCTGGACTGAAGCTGCTGGACTTCCTGAAATACACCGACGCCAACGGCGTGGAGCGCCCCCTCCGCATTGGCACCGTGAATGGCATGACTGTTGTCGTAGATGACAGCTGCCCCACCACCGCCGCTACCAGCGGAGAAGGCGCGAAAGCGGCCACCTACACCACCTACGTCCTCGGCCTTGGCGCAATTCAATACGCCCCCGCCCCAGTGAAGGTTCCTTCCGAGCTGACCCGTGATGCTCTCAAGGGCGGCGGTTATGACGCGCTGGTGACCCGTATCCGTGAAACCATGCACCCCAACGGTTTCAGCTTTACCAAACCCACTTCCGGCTACACCGCTTCTCCCACGGACGCTCAGCTTGCGGCATCTGCCAACTGGTCTATCGTGGCCGACCCGAAGACCATTGCTCTGGCAAAGATCATCACCAACGGCTAAGGAGGTTCACCATGTTCTATGTTTCTGACGGGAAAGTGTATGTGCGCGAGGGAGATCACTTTCGCAACGTGGGCTTTACCGCAAAGGACAAGGTGATTACCCGGCGCGAACTGGAGAGCACTTCTGTGGTGATGGGAACGGTAGTCGTTGATACCCTCAACGACCCCGTACCGCTCACCCGCGAGGAAGTTATCACCAAGTTTGGTTTATCGGAGAATAATCCTATTCCCGTTATCAAGAAACCACGCAAGAAAGCGGGAGAACCCGTAGAATGAAAGGAGGTAAGAAACCGTGCAGGAAGCCGAAAAAAACGCATTGGTAAAAGCCATGGCGAATGAAACCGACGAAAGCACGGTTTCTGCCTACCTTGGCATTGCGGCAAGTAAGATTTGCCGCAGGGCATACCCGTTTGACCCTTCTATTAAGGAGGTTCCGGAGCAGTACAGCTATCTACAGGTGGAGATTGCTACGTATCTTCTGAACAAGCGGGGCGGCGAGGGTGAGCTGTCTCACAGCGAGAACGGCATTTCCCGTTCCTACGAGAACGGGGACGTTCCGGAATCCATGATGCGACAGATCGTTCCAATGGCCGGGGTTCTGTGAGGTGACAGTATGAGAATCATGGAGCGAAACAAGCAAAGCTTCTGGTATCTGCTGTATGACCGGAAAGTGCCTGTCACCGACGAAGACGGCAACGAAACCGGCGAGGAAACTGTTGTGTACAAACCTGCCGTTTCCTTCCGCGCCAACGTATCCGCTGCGACCGGGGCTTCTCAGGTGGAGCAGTTCGGCAATCTTGCCGGGTATGACAAGGTCATCGTTACGGATGACATGACCTGCCCCGTTGACGAGAATACCGTGCTGTTTCTGGACAAGGAGCCTGTGTATGACGAGGACGGGAAGCCCCTGTATGACTACATGGTCAGACGGGTGGCAAAGTCTCTGAACTCAGTGTCTATCGCCGTTACGAAGGTGAGCGTGTCGTGAGCTACAAGAAAATCGTGGTTCCGCTGTCGGTTTCCGGCATTCAGAAGATTCAGGACGAATTGAAGGAATACAAACGCTGGCAGAAGGACAAGGCAAAGGAACTGGCCGAAAGGCTGGCAATGCTGGGTGCTTCTGTGGCTTCCATCCGGTTTTCGCGGGCTGTTTACACCGGGATGAGGGATGCAACCGTGTCCGTCGTGGCAATCCCGAATGGTTACGCCGTAAAGGCCGATGGGGAATCCGTCCTTTTCATTGAATTTGGAGCCGGTATCACCTACGGAACCGGACACCCGGAAGCGTCGGAGTTTGGCATGGGGGCTGGCACCTACCCGGACGGGAAAGGCCATTGGGATGACCCAAAGGGATGGTATCTGCCCAAAGACAAGGGCGGCGGCCACACATACGGAAATCCTCCTGCAATGCCCATGTATGAGGCGAGAAAAGCGATTGAGCAGGAGCTTCCGAGAATCGTTATGGAGGTGTTCAGGGCTTGATTGATATTGAAAAGCTGATCTATACCCCCATTGCCGAGGCTCTGCGAAAGCGCTTCAAGGGCATTTCGGTATCCGGAGAATATGTGAACGCTCCTCCAAAATTCCCCTATGTAAGCATCGTAGAGCAGGACAATTATATGTCCGCGAACAGGCTGGACAGCAGCGACCGGGAAAAGTTTTCCACGCTGATGTACGAGGTTAATGTCTACTCCGACAAGGCGGGGAGCAAGAAAAGCGCCTGCCGGGAGATCATGGGCGTTATAGACGAAATGCTCTACAAAAGGAATTTCACGCGAATTTCGTTGTCCCCTGTTCCGAATATGGAAAACGGGACGATTTACCGTCTGGTTGCCAGGTATCGGGCGGAGACGGACGGCGGAACAATTTACCGCAGGTAAATATGCTTTACCTTTCCGTAAGGGCGGAAAGAGAGCCGAAGGGCTGCTTCACAGGAGGCAGCCCGTTTTTTATTACAACGAAAGGAATGATGACTTATCGCGATTTCTACCTATAAGGTCTTCCTCATGAAAAAAGGAAGCACCGGCAACACCTACGAAAAGCTTATTGACATCAAGGAATTCCCTGATCTGGGCGGCGACCCGGAGATGCTGGAAACCACTACCCTGTCTGACAAGATGCAGACCTACATCGCCGGTATCCAGTCCTTGGATGCCCTCTCCTTCACGGCGAACTACACCTTGGATGACTACAAGAAGCTGGTGGCTCTCAACGGAAAGACCGAGAGCTACGCTGTGTGGTTCGGCGGAACCGGTGACGGCGCGAACCTGACCCCTACCGGCTCTGACGGCAAGTTCAAGTTCGATGGTCAGCTGACTTGCTACCCCACCGGCGGCAGCGTCAACGAGGTTGTAGACCTGAACATTTCCATTGCCCCGTCCACGCCCATTGAGCTGGACGACGCGACCTGAGCCAAAACACAGACCACACATTTTTAAGGAGGATTAGCGATGGCTAAGAAAATCTGCATTCCCTACAACGGCAAGAAGTACACGCTGGAATTCACCCGCTCCACGGTTTCTGCTATGGAGAAGATCGGGTTCTCCATCAATGAGCTTGGCGACAAGCCCGCTACCATGATCCCCATGCTGTTCAGCGGCGCTTTTGCGGCAAATCACCCCAACACCAAGGTTGCTACCATCAACAAGATTTACGACGGTCTGAGTAACAAGTCCGGCCTTGTGAAGGTGCTGACGGAAATGTACTCCGAGGCCGTGTACACCCTGCTTTCCGATGATGAAGAGGAAAACGAGGGAAACCCCGGCTGGGAAGCAGTAGAGTAAGCGAACTTCTTTCCGAAAACGGAGGGGGTGGGGAGACCCCTACCCCCTCTTACGCTTACACAAATATCTTCAAGAAGTTATTCCCGTACTATCTTGCAATCGGCATGACCTATGACCAGTTCTGGAATCAGGACGTGGAACTGGTGAAAGCCTACCGGGAAGCTGACAAGATCAAACGGGACTTGAAGAATCAGGATATGTGGATGCAAGGGGCTTATTACTATGAAGCCCTTCTGGATGCCGCCCCGGTTCTTCGATTCAGTTTCAGCAAGAAGCCGCCGAAGCCGATTCCCTACCGGGAGCAGCCCTTTGAGCTGCACACTGGGCAGCGGAAAGCGGCGGGTAGTGGAGAAAAGCAGCTGACCCAGCAGGAAAAGAGCGACAAAAAGGCGAAAGCCATGATGGAGATGTTTATGGTATCCATCAACAAGAAATTTGAGAAGAAGGGCGGTGAAGGGGATGGCTGACAATGTGGAAATGCAGGGCATTGAGTTTCAGATTGTGAATGACAGTGCCGCGGCATCCGCAGGGGTGGAGGTTCTGGCAAAAAAGTTGACAGAGCTAAAAACGTCGATCAGCGGTTCCACAACTGCCCTTTCCAAAGTTGCAGCAGGAATTTCGCAGATCAAGAATGCCGTGAACAACATGAATACCGGCGATTTTGCGAACAAGATAAACCGCATTAGCAACTCCCTGGGCAATCTGAAAGACAAGACGGATAGCCTGAAAATTTCCGCGTCCATTGGAAACCAGCTGGCGGCCATCAATCAAGCAATCACCAATCTGCCCGACACCCCCGGAGAAAAACTGCGGAATCTGGCATCCGGATTGCAGCCTCTGTCCGAGCTTGGCCGGTCTAATATGACTTCCTTCATCAACCAGCTGAAAAAGCTGCCAGAGGTCATCCAGGAGCTTGAGAAAGCGGATATTGATAAGTTCACTCAGCAGATGAAAAACTTGGCAGCAGCCATGAAGCCATTCGCTGATGAAATGAACAAGGTTTCCTCCGGGTTTTCGGCATTTCCAAGCAGAATTCAAAGGCTGATTACATCGACGGAGCAGTACAACGGTACGGTAAGGCGGGCAACCACAAGCACAAATGCTTGGAACAGTGCGCTCAAAGCAATCAGCTTTGTGGCCATATACCGGGCGGCGGCAAAGCTCCTGGGTATCGCAATTGCAAAATCGTCCCAGTATACGGAGGATTTGAATCTGTTCACCGTTTCAATGGGGAGGTACGCCGAGGAAGCCTATAACTACGCCCAGAAGGTTTCTGAGGTAATGGGCATTGACCCCGCTGAATGGATGCGGAATCAGGGCGTCTTTAACACCATTATCGCAGGTTTCGGTGTGGCTGGTGACAAGGCCGCGTTCATGGCCAAGAACCTGACGCAGTTGGGCTATGACCTTGCCTCCTTCTATAATATCGATTTTGAATCGGCAATGCAGAAGGTTCAGTCCGGTATTTCCGGAGAACTCGAACCGCTGCGGCGGCTGGGCTACGACCTGTCTGTTGCCCGGTTGGAGCAGGAACGCTTGAATCTTGGAATTGACAAGAGCGTTTCCAGCATGACGCAGGCGGAGAAATCCCAGTTGCGGTACTACGCCATGATGACGCAGGTAACGCAGGTGCAAGGAGATATGGCGCGGACGCTGGAAAATCCGGCAAACATGCTGCGGGTGCTACGGGCGGAGCTGGAACAAGCTGCACGTGCCGTAGGAAACATCTTTATTCCGATTCTGACGAAGGTTCTGCCAATTGCTATTGCCGTGGCAAGCGCCTTGCAGGAAATCATAGCGGCCATTGCCACCCTGTTCGGGATAACGGTAAAGTCCCCGAAATGGGGGGATGCGATTGGGAGCGCTTCTGCCGGGAGCGGTGCCATTGCCGACAACATGGACAGTGCCGCCGGGTCTGCCAAGGAACTGAAACGATACCTTGCCGGGTTTGATGAACTGAACGTTCTTCCTGACCAGAATCAGGGCGGCAGTGGAAGCGGAGCCGGTGTAGGCGGTGGAGACCTTGGCTTAGACTTGCCGGGGTATGATTTCCTGAAAAATGCAGTAACCACGCAGATTGACGAGTGGAAAAAGAAACTGGAGCCGCTTGTTTCCTTTGTTAAGGACAATCTGAAAGAGATTCTGGGGCTTATTGCCACAATCGGAATTGCGCTACTTGCATGGAAGTTATCAAACGATTTCCTGAACGGAATTATGGCGCTCAAAACGCTTGGGAAAAACGGTCTTTCCATTCCGCTTACGATTTCCGCAGGCGTGATTCTAACTGCCACAGGATTTACAATCGAGTTTAGCGGAATCAAAGATGCTATCGAGAAAAAGCTCAACAGTTTCAATTTCGGAGAAATCATTCTTGGTGGCCTTACTGGAACAGCTGGTGCCGGACTTTTGGGGAAGGGCATCGGGCAGTTTATAGCAAAAGCGTTTGGGGAAAGCGCCGTGGCAAAGGCAATCACAGCTGGTGGTGGAACGATAAGCACAGGGCTTATAGGGGCTGCCATCGGTGGAATTGTTGCTGGAATACCAATGTTCGTTACCGGGGTATACGACGCAATCATGAATGGCCTGAATGTCTTGAATGGATTGCTGGTTCCTGCCGGGGCAACAATGGCGGGCGCTGGAATCGGTGCCATTATTGGCTCCCTAGGAGGCCCGATTGGCACCGGAATAGGCGCATTGATTGGCCTAGCAGTAGGCGCACTGACAGACCTTGGCATTCTGATTTACCAGAAGTGGGATGAAATCTGCGCATTTTTTGCACCTGTTGCGGAATGGTTCAATATAAACGTTGTGCAACCAATATCCGGATTCTTCTCCGGACTTTGGGATGGCATTGTTAAAACGTTTTCACCAGCTGTTACATGGTTCTCTGATCTGTGGAAAAGTGTAAGCCAGACATTTGAGGATGTCTTCTATAACATCGGAGTGCTTGTGAGCGGAACGTGGGAAACCATCAAGATTGTTTGGGGCATCGTTTCTGACTGGTTTGACACAAATGTTATCCAGCCTGTCGCCTCGTTCTTCTCCGACCTTTGGGATGGCATATCTTCCTGGGCCATAAAATCGTGGAATAAAATCAGCACTGTTTTCTCTGGAATTGCAGCCTGGTTTGACGCAAACGTCATTCGCCCGATTGTTGGATTTTTCACGGATTTGTGGACAGATATAACGGTTATATTTGGGAAAGTAGTCGGATTTTTCAAAGGAATCATAAACGGCGTTCTTTCCGGACTTAACTCGGCAATCAGCTACGCATTCGGCGGAATCAACAGCATTCTCCGCAGTATCCGAGGATTCAGCATTGCAGGATTTACCCCGTTCTCCGGGCTCCGGGAAATCAGCGTTCCTCAAATTCCGATGCTTGCCGACGGCGGTTTTGTAGACCAAGGCCAGCTGTTCATAGCCCGTGAAGCGGGCGCAGAAATGGTTGGCTCTATTGGCAGACGGACAGCGGTTGCCAACAATGACCAGATCGTTGATGGTATCACCTACGGCGTTCGGGAAGCCAATGACGACGTTGTTACCGCTATCTACGCTGTCGCTCAGCAGATTATCGCGGAAATGCGCAATCAGGGCAACGGAGGTGGCGGTGGATATGACTTTGACCGGGCTGTCCGGGATGCTCAGCGCAGGAACGCAAGAATGTATGGATAAGCGAAAGGAGTGAAAACGGCATGAAGATGATGCTCAAGATAAACGGCGTGGACTTCATGCCGTTCATCGCCAAACAGGGCGTAAAGTGGCAGCGCAACGACATTGACGCACCCAATTCCGGGCGCACAATGGACGGAACAATGCAGCGTGGCCGGGTGACAACCAAAATCCGTCTGGACATCACCTGCCGCCCGCTAACGGCTGAGGAAGCTATGACCGTGTTGCATACCATTCTCCCGGAATATGTGACCGTGGACTACTACGACCCTATGAGCGGGTACCGCAACAATGTAACCATGTACTCCAACAATAACCCTGCATCTTTCCTGATAGAGAAGCCGGAAGACGATTGGTGGAGCGGCATTACCTTTCCCCTGATTGAGAGGTGACGGGCGCTTATGCAGAACGTATCACAGGAATACCGGGACATTGTAGCTGGCAACCACTGGTTTGAAAACCGCCTATGCATCGGTGATACCGGAAAGCTTATTGACAAAAGCGGAAGCGCAATCACGTTCGGTGGAGTGCGCATTCTGGTAGATAGCGGTGGCGCCGAAACCGGCTACGGTGAAGAACTGCTGATATCCATGGAGCAGAAGCAACCGCTTCTTTCCGATTCTCCTGACGTTGGAAAAACCTGCGCCGGTGAGATCAACGTTGAAATGATTCATCCATATGGTGATATCCCCAAACGTGCGCTTCTTCGGCCATATATCAGAGCTGCAAATGAGAATGCCGCCTCTGAATGGCTGCCACAAGGAAAGTATTACATTGACAAGCGGAGCGAAGGAGAGATCGGTGACCGGACAAAACTAACGCTCCACGGATACGACGGAATGCTTCTTCTGGAAGAAGACTATCCGGCAGAATCCTCCCTTAACTGGCCTGCAAGTGACATTGAAGTTCTGAAAGAGATTTCCGATGCAGTCGGCATCTCGCTGGATAGCCGTGTATATCAAATCGTGACATCTGGTTACGAAATCCCGTACCCTGTCGGGTACAGCTGCCGTGAGGTCATCGGCTACATCGGCGCAATGTACACCGGCTCCTGGGCTATGACGGCCACCGGAGAATTGATGCTGGTCACGCTCACGGGTCTTCCGAAGGAAACCAACTATCTGATTGTTGGCGGAAGCGATAACAGAGCGATCACGTTTGGAGGTGTCAGAATCCTTGTTTGATAAGTTCATCATAGGGTCTGCCGCCGACAGCCTGAAAATATCAGACCCACTCAGCGCGTACAGCCGCGTCACGTTGAAGGTTGCTGACGGCGTGGAGTATACGGCGGGTACAGACAGCGGCAGGGAACTGATCTCCGAAAACCCTTTCGGAACTCAGAAAATGGCAAACGATATGTTGGCCAGAATCAACGGCTATTCCTACCAGACGTATACGGCTACAGGCGCAATCTTAGACCCAGCGGCGGAAATTGGAGACGCGGTTCAGGTTAAAGGAACCTATGGCGGCATCTACAGCGTGTCAAAGTCCTACGGGAAAATGATACGCGCGGATGTTTCCGCCCCCGGCTCTGAGGAAATCGACGAATCCGTTCCCTATAAATCCCACGAAACACGTAAGGTAGAACGTCAGTTTATAGAAACCCGGGCACAACTGAAAATTCAGGCCGACCAGATTTCCGCCGAAGTCTCTGCCCGTATCGAGCAGGGGGACGAACTCACCTCACGGCTGGACATTCAGAGTGACCAAATCTCTGCGCGGGTGACCAAAACCGGCGGTGACAGTTCGTCCTTCGGCTGGGAGCTGCTTAATGATTCCTGGACGGTCAAGGCCAACAATACCACGGTGTTCCAGATCACCAAGTCCGGCGCAGAAGTCCGTGGAAAGATCACCGCCTTAAGCGGCAAAATCGGCGGTTTTGATATCCAATCCGACTACCTCAGCTATAACAATCAGGTCTGGAACGGCACCAACAGCCGGGGTATTTACATTGGTGCCAACGGTATTCAGTGCGGCTCAGAGGCTAACGGCGTGCAGATTACGCCGACCGGGAATCTGTACGCTGAAAATGGCTATTTCCGGGGAAGCGTCAGCGCCGGAAGAATTGACTATGGTGGTGACGACGGGTACCTTGACGGGTCAGGCCTTGCCAGTCACAGTGTCTACGGCTCGGAAATCGGCTACAACACCATATCAACAGCTTACACCAGCGGAGGTATCAATACCTCCCTTGGGTATGCGGATTTTGCAAATGGTGTGTTCAATGGGTGGAATACGGCATCTATGTTATCAACCGAAGACAGAGGACTGATAATTGGAGGCCATACGATAGCTGTAGCTTCTACATCGTTTAGGGATGGAACTGGCAGAACAATATCTCTACAATACCTAACATGGATTTGATATGACCGATTATACTAGGAGGTTTCTATGGAAAAACTGAAAACCGCAACAGGAAAAGAATTTGATTGCGATTATTTTAACCCCTTTCCCCAGGCGAGGCAAATCAATCTGCGGGTACTGAATACGCCGCTGCCGACAGTAGCAACTGTGTTTGCTGACCCGCAGGAAACCGTGCAAATGTGGTGGGAAGAGCAGTACGCCGCCCAATATACGAAGCTAATCGCTATCGTACCGGAAACCGGCGCGGTGCGTGTGGTGCTGGGAAAGGAGTAAAAATGAACCCTGTAATGAAACTTAGGGCAGTCCTGAATACCCTTGAGGGCGTTCAGGTCGCAGGACGGGAAAACTGGGACAGGATGCTGGGAAGTATGCAGGCCATTGAAGAAGTGGTGCAGGTGCTGTCTGCGCCTCCTGCGCCCGAAAAAGAGACTGACGTTGAGGAGGGATGACTTATCGCAGATAAAGCAATATCCGAGCTGATTGCAGCGGAACAGATAAAAGCCGCTGACCTTTTCGTTCTGGAACAGGACAGCGCGGCAAAGAAGCTGACGGGACAAATTCTGCTGAACTGGCTGACGGCCATGGCGGTATCAGCAGCATCGTGAAGCATTCCACCAGCGGCCTTACGGATACATACCGTATCACCATGGCGGACACCACTACCTTTGACTTCACCGTAAAAAACGGTCGGGGCATTTCAACCATTGCCAAAGTCTCCGTCAGCGGGCTGGTAGACACGTACCGTATTACCTATAACGATAATACCACCAGCACGTTTACCATCACGAACGGCGCAAAGGGCGATAAGGGAAACAATGCCTACGTCTGGATTCGGTACGCGTCTCAGAAGCCCACGGCAGCTTCTCATAGTTTCGGCGTACTGCCGGACAATTGGATGGGCGTATACAGCGGCAACGCCTTGATCGCCCCTACCGATTGGCAGCAATACCAATGGTTCGAGATCAAAGGCGAGAAAGGCGATACCGGGAATCCGGCAACGCTCAACAATTCTGCAATCAGCTACCAGACGAGCGATTCCGGCACGGTCGTTCCGTCCGGAACATGGTCAAACACGATCCCGACGGTGGCGCAGGGCAAGTATCTGTGGACAAGGGTCACGCTTGCGTTCAATACCGGCAACGCCGTCACCTTTTACTCCGTCTCCCGTATGGGCTTGGATGGCACCGGTGCTGTATCCAAAGTGTGCGGCAAAGAACCTAACTCCAATGGCAACGTTGAACTAGAAGCTGAAAATGTTGGGGCATTGCCTAGTGCTGGCGGTTTAATGACCGGAAATATTGTCATGAACTCCCATCAAATCAAAGCATTAGGCGTGCCCACGGACAGCGCTGATGCTGCAACCAAGGGGTACGTGGACACGGTTGCAAAGACTGCAACGTTAACTGCTGCCGGTTGGTCTGCCAGCGCCCCGTATACCCAGTCTGTTACGGTCTCCGGTCTGACGGATACAAAACGCGCGATGGCTTATCCAGTGTACGGGAGTAACACGGAGACCAATCTGGCGTTGAAAGAGGCGTGTGGCATGGTAAGCTTCGCTTCCCGGTCAGGCAACGTGCTGACGTTTACCTGCCTTGAGGACAAGCCCACGGTGAATATTCCGATTACGGTGGAGGTGTACGTATGAGTATTGCGGTGCCTTTATATGGATTTGGTGCCAGCGGGGGCACAGGCGGCACCCTTACCGTTACAGCCCCGGCGAACGTCACCGTGACTGTTTCCAAGGACGGAAAGACAAAGACCAAGAACTCCGGCACGAGCGGCGTGGTGGTGTTCAAGGGGCTGAAAAGCGGGACGTGGACTGTTACCATCACCGGTGACGGCAAGACTGCGCAAAAGAATGTTGTGGTCACAACCGATTACAGCACGGCAATTGCATTTTTCGCAGCGACGATCAATATTACATATCCCGCCGGTTCGACATGCACTTGCTCCGACGGCACAACCACCCTCACCGCCCCTGACACCAGTGGTACATGGGTATGTACTGTGCCGAATGCTGGAACGTGGACGGTGACCTCCACAAGTGAAACGGAGACCGACAGCAAGGCCGTAACTATCACCACGGATGGTCAGAGCACCTCTGTGGAGCTGAGCTATGCGCTGTTCCTGTTCAAACCAAATGCCCCGAGCAGCATTATATCCGGTGAGTGGGAAATGCCTGCGAACAGCACTGTAACCGCAGAAGCAGAACTGACGGTTAAGTCGGTAAATAACTTCAACGGCGACAGAACCTGGTCTGCACGTACAAAAGGCCAAATTGACCTGACAGAGTATAGCACGCTTCAAGCGACGTGCAAAGCGTCGGGCGGCTCCGATACAAAATTGGAGGTGTACAGTGGCTCGTCTGTCGTTGCTTCGGTAGCAATCGGTACCGATCTAACCACGGTAACGGTTGACATATCTGCCCTGTCCGGGCTTCACAGTATCGGTTTTTCCGGTAGGCATTCCGCGTATGCGGCGATTACGTACACCGCGACGGAAATCAAATTGCTGAAATAGGAGGGCGGCGCATGAAAACGATTTACATAGATTCCAGTTTTAAGTGTCACACCTCCACCGCTGAGGGGCTGACACAGATTGAAACGGATGCCTTCGACGGTAAGTGCGACGCCTACATCGAGGGCTACCGCTTCATCCCGGCAGGGCAGACGTGGACACGTGCTGATGGCGTGGTGTTCACCGGTGAGATGATCGCCCCGTGGAAGCCGTGGGCAGAGTTGGATGCCGCTCAGCGGGAGTATGAGAGGGAGCAGTATCAGGCTCTCGCTGCTCAGAACGCCGAGTATGAGGCCGCATTATCCGAAATCGAAACCGCTCTGGGGGTGAACGCATGACGATTGAAGAACGCAAAAACGCCATCCTTGCGAAAATCACCGAGATCAAGGCCAGCGGCGGCGGGGAACAGCTGAAAGAGCTGGATGAAGCCTACAAGAAAGGGGTTGACAGTCTGTGACACAAGAGGAAAGAAAAAGCATCATGTATGCTCAGGGGCGGGCGAACGCGCTTGCCCTGCAGGAGAAAGCCCCGGACATGACAGGCACCGAACTGAACGCGGCGGATAGCAACATTCCCAGTTTCAAGGCTGCTGCCGCAAACAAAAACATGCTGGAGCGCAAGGCCGGGTTTGTGTGTCAATCATCTGCTGGCCGTGTGGTACGACTGGTGCAGCCCTATGACAGCACTATCTACACTAAGGAGCCAGAGGAACTTCCAGCACAGTGGGGTTTTGCTTGGAGCACAGACCCAGCGAAAGCGTTGCCGTTCGTCGCTATGTCTACTAGCCCCTATAATAAGGGCGACTGCTGCACGGAGGGAAGCAAAGTGTACCGCTCCACGTTAGACAATAACGTATGGTCGCCGTCCGCATACCCTCAGGGCTGGGAAGAGGTGAACGTATGACGGTAAAGCAAATTCAATGCCTTCTGACCTATCTGGGCTATTCTCCTGGCACGATTGACGGTGCTGACGGTAAGAACACACAAGCGGCTATCCGGGCGTTTCAGGCCGACTACGGGCTTGCCGTGGACGGGATACCGGGGGCGGCTACCCAGAAAATGCTCATCGGTGCTATCGCTGGGACGGCGGTAAAGGTGGAGAAGCCGGAGAGCAGCGATGAACCGAAAACCGGGACGTTCTGGGACGATATCCGGTATTTTACCCGGGAGGAGTTCCGGTGCCAGTGCGGCGGGAAATACTGCAACGGTTTTCCTGCCGAACCGGTGGAAGAAACCGTCCGCATGGCGGATGAGATACGCCGCCGGGCGGGAGTTCCCCTGAATGTAAATTCCGGTGTGCGGTGCAAGCGGCACAACGCTGAACCTGACGTCGGCGGCGTGTGGAATTCCCTCCACCTTACCGGGCAGGCCGTAGACCTCTCAGGGGCTATTTCCCCGGAGAAACTGTATGCCATAGCGCAGGAGGTGCAGGCCGAGAAAATCCCCGGGCGGGGCGGTCTGGGGCTGTACGGAT
>ERZ791801.1348-NODE-1348-length-16544-cov-4.904057_pt1 | contig 16544 bp, 14 predicted proteins | sample MGYA00510309_ERZ791801 | MGnify/ENA primary metagenome ERZ791801 (study PRJEB30046, sample SAMN00791979) | human gut metagenome | study: EMG produced TPA metagenomics assembly of the A metagenome-wide association study of gut microbiota in type 2...
TCTCTGGGGGTTCCAAAGGGGGTATTCTCTTTGGAAAGAGAATACCCCCTTTGCTCCCGCCGCCCGCAGGCGGCATATCCCCGCGCCCCTGGGGGCGCGAAAACCCACCCTCTTTGGGCCTGCAAAGGAGAAAAGAGCCATGTATGAATACTTTCATGTAAAAGTCGCCGCCAATGCGTCTATTCTTGGCGGATTTTCGCTTGACCCCGAATACCGGAACATCATCGACCGTGCAGCGGAGGAAGGCTGGCGCTATGTTGGCTTTCTGCCTGTGACGCAGTCGGCGAACGGCGCGATCCTTGAATATGACCTCATCTTTGAGCAGGAGAAGAAATGAATCTGATTTTTGACACCCACGCCCATTATGACGATGAGGCGTTCGACGCTGACCGCGAGGAATTGCTCTCCTCCATGCCCGAAAACGGCGTGGGGCTGATCGTCGACCCGGGCTGCGACTTGGATACCTCGCGCCGCGCGGTGGAGATCGCGGAACAATATCCCCACGTCTACGCCGCCGTCGGCTGGCATCCGGAAAACTGCGCGCCCTACACGCGTGAGAGCCTCGACACGCTGCGCGCATGGGCAAAGAACCCGAAGGTCGTCGCCATCGGCGAGATCGGGCTCGACTACTACTGGGAGCAAAACCCGCCGCGGGAATTCCAGCAGGAGGTTTTCCGCGACCAGCTCGCGCTGGCGCAGGAATCAGGTCTCCCCGTCATCGTGCACGACCGCGACGCGCATGCTGACTGCCTCGCCATCGTGAAGGAGTTTCCGCAGGTGCGCGGCGTGTTCCATTGCTTTTCCGGCAGCGTCGAGATCGCGCAGGAGCTGATAAAGCGCGGCTGGTACCTGGGCTTTGACGGCCCGCTGACCTACAAGAACGCGAAGAAGACCGTCGAGGTCGCAAAGGTCGTCCCGCTTGACAGGGTGCTTCTCGAAACGGACAGCCCTTACATGGCCCCCGTTCCCGTGCGCGGCACGCGCAACGACTCGCGCAATGTGTCCCATATCGCGGCAAAATTCGCAGAAATTCGCGGCATGAGCACAGATGAAATCATCGCCCTGACGAACGAAAACGGCCGCCGCTTTTTCGGCATGCAATCAGCGAAAGAGGAACGAAGCTGACCGCTTCCGTTCCTCTTTTTTCATTTCAAAACTGAACGGCGCGGCAAATTTGCTGGCAATATTACCCGATTTTTTTCGCATGTTTATTCTTCCGCTTTAGTCAAGTGTGACTAAGTTGCGAATTTTCCCGCATTTTCTGTTGACGTGTGCTTTTCACGGTGCTATGATACCTACAACCTCAGTATGATTTTCGGAAAGGATTTCGACGAAATGTTCTCTTACACTTCTCGAATGTTAATGTGCATGAACATGGACATGGCGATGCCGATGCCCACGATTGCTCATGCTCATTTGCCTGCCCGATACGCACAGGAACGAAATTGCCGCCGCTGATTGAAAGCGCGCAGAAGGGTCTTGCCACCCGAACATCGTTTGACCTGAAGCGGGGAGCTCATGAGCTCCCCGCTTTTTTTGTTTGCTTTTGGGATAAAGGAGGAATTCACTTGATCGAACTCAAGAACATTTCCAAGGACTTCGGCTCGGGCGAAAAGGCCGTGCACGCCGTGCGCGGCGTGTCGCTCTCCATCGGCTCGGGCGAGATCTTCGGGATCATCGGCTTCTCAGGCGCGGGCAAGTCCACGCTCGTGCGATGCATCAACCTTTTGGAGCGGCCAAGCTCCGGCAGCGTCTTCGTCGCGGGACAGGACTTGACGGCGCTCTCTGCCAAGGACCTGCGCGCGGCGCGCAAGAAGATCGGCATGATCTTCCAGCACTTCAACCTGATGCCGTCGCGCACGGTGGCCGGAAACGTCGCCTACCCGCTCAAGGGCAGCGGCCTGAGCAAGGAGGATATCCAGAAGAAGGTCGCAACGCTCTTGGAACTCGTCGGCATCGGCGACAAGGCGGACGCCTACCCCAGCCAGCTCTCCGGTGGACAGAAGCAGCGCGTCGCCATCGCCCGCGCCCTTGCCAACGACCCACAGGTGCTTCTGTGCGACGAGGCGACCTCCGCGCTCGACCCGCAGACAACGAAGGCGATCCTGCACCTTCTCAAGCACCTCAACGAAACGCTCGGCATCACGATCGTGCTCATCACGCACGAGATGGCTGTCGTCAAGGAGATCTGTGACCGCGTCGCCGTCATGGAATACGGCCGCGTCGTCGAGCAGGGCGAGGTCTTCACGGTCTTCGCTGAGCCCAAGCAGGACATCACGAAGAGCTTCATCCACACGACCTCGAACCTCCAGAAGGTCGAAGCGCTCATCGCCGAGGATTCCCCCGTCACGCGTCTCCAGCCCGGCGAGCTCATCGTCCGCCTGTCCTATGTTCAGCGCAACGTCAACGAGCCGATCATCTCCGCCGTGTCGCAGATGTTCAACGTCTCGCTCAACATCATTTTCGCCGATATCACCATCGTGCAGGATTCCCCCATCGGCGGAACGGTCGCCATCATCAGCGGCGAGAGAAAGCAGATCACGAAAGCGATCGAATACCTGATCGAAAAAAATGTCGGAGTGGAGGTCATCAAAGATGCAAGAGCTGATTGTTAACATTGCCCCGAACCTTGCAAGCAAGCTGCCGGATTTTTATAAGGCCCTCGGCGACACGATGCTCATGGTGCTCTGGTCGGGCCTCATCTCGTTCGTATTCGGGCTTCTGCTCGGCGTGGTGCTCACGGTGACAAAGCCGAACGGCATTTTGGAGAACAAGGTCGTCTACCAAATTCTCGACAAGCTCGTGAGCCTGTTCCGCTCTATCCCGTTTATCATCCTACTGACGTGGGTCATGCCCATCACGCGCGCGCTGGTCGGCACGGTGCTCTATGTGCGCGGCGCGATCGTGCCGCTGGTGTTCGGCTCAGTGCCGTTTTTCACCCGTCAGGTCGAAAGTGCGCTCGCCGAGCTCGACGGCGGCCTTATCGAGGCGGCGCTCTCGATGGGCTCGAGCCCGCTTGAGATCATCTTCCGCGTGTATCTCAAGGAGAGCATCGCGGCCATCGCGCGCGGCACGACCATCACGATCGTGAGTCTCTTAAACCTCACGGCCATGGCCGGCGTCGCCGGCGCGGGCGGCCTCGGCGACTTCGCCATCCGCTACGGCCACGACCGCAACATGGCCGACATCACGAACGTCACCGTGCTCGTCCTTGTGCTCATCGTCTGCGTCATCGAATTTGCCGGCGGACGCATCGTCAAAAAGAACACGCATTAATGTGATCCCCATACAGTCCCTACCCACCCCATTACAAAAAATTATTTTAACGGAGGATATTTCCATGAAGCTCAAAAAGTTCTTTGCCCTCGCCCTTGCAGCCGCCACGCTCGCCCTCGCGCTGACCGCCTGCGGCTCCAAGGCCGGCGACTCCGCCGACAACAGCGATGCCAACACCGACAATCAGACCGGCGAGACCGTGACCGTCAAGCTCGGCGTGGTCGGCGGCATCTATGACGACCTGTGGGCGAGCGCGAAGGCCGCGCTCGCCCACGAGGGCATCGACCTCGAGATCGTGCAGTTCTCGGACTACGTGACCCCGAACAACGCGCTCGCCAACGGCGACATCGACCTCAACGCCTTCCAGCACCGCATTTATCTCCAGAACGAGATCGACAACTACGGCTATGCGATCCAGAACATCGGCAACACCTTCATCATCCCGCTGAACCTCTACTCCCAGAAGGTCAGTTCCGTTGACGAGCTCAAAGACGGTGACGTCGTCGCCATTCCCGACGATCTGACCAACGGCGGCCGCGCGCTCAAGGTGCTCGAAGCCGCGGGCCTCATCGAGCTCGACCCCAACGCCGCCTTTAACCCCACCGTTGACGATATCACGAGCTACAAGGTCAACATCACCATCGAAGAGCTCAAGGCCAACACCATCCCCTCCGTCCTGCCCGACGTGGCCGCCGCGGTCGTGAATGGCAACTACGCGCTCGACTTTGGCCTCAAGACTGACGAGGCCATCTACAAGGACAGCGTCCTCGACGTGGAGGAGTACTGGAATCTGATCGCCGCGCGCACCGCTGACATCGAAGACCCCGACACCGCCGCCATCTATGAGAAGGTCGTCGAAGCCTTCCAGTCCAGCGCGACGGAGGACGTGTTCAACAACACCTTCGGCGGTTACTTCATCGCAGTGGGCTGGGATCAGGACTTGATCAATCAGTAAACACCATCTGACCGCCGCCGCGCTCCCGCAACGCAGGGAGCGCGGGCGGCGGTACGCCTTTCCGGGAGGAATTTATTATGGCACTTGATCTTTCCGCGCTGCGGCGCATCATTGCAGACGAAAACCGCCTGCTCACCGGCGCGGACATTCCCGCAGAATACCAGAGCGACGTGCTCGGCCGCGTCCACGGCAGCGCCGAGGCGCTCGCCTTCCCCTTATCCACCGAGGAGGTGAGCGCTCCTGCGCTCTCTGGCGCTGCAAAACGGCGCGCTCGACTTTATCGAGCTCTCCGACGCGCGGCAGCAGTGCGCTGACATCTGGCGCGTGCGCGGCGCGCTTGTCAAGGCCGTGGAGGCCGTTTCCGAGCAGGAGCCGGTCGATATCGTCGTGCCCATCAGCCGCACGGCGGACTTCATCCGCTTCATCAACGACTTGGAAGCCCGGAGCGGCATGCAGATGGTCAGCTTCGGCCACGCGGGCGACGGCAATGTGCACCTGTGCGCCGTGCGCGGCGAGCGGGATGAAGAAACGTGGCAGCGCGAGCTGCACGAAAACATGGACAGGGCCTATGCCGAAGCCTATCGCCTCGGCGGCGTCGCCTCCGGCGAGCACGGCATCGGGCTATCGAAGCGTCCCTACTTCCTGCGTCAGACGGCGAAGGAAAATTTACAGGCCATGAACGCCATCAAAACGGCGCTCGACCCGCAGCATATCTTGAACAACGGAAAATCTTATCTCACAGGAGGAAACAACAATGCAGGCACTTTCTGACCGCACCGCGAGCTTTACCGATTCCGTCATCCGCCGCATGACCCGTATCTCCAACCAGTACGGCGCGGTGAATCTTTCCCAGGGCTTCCCCGACTTCGACCCGCCCAAGCCCATCCTCGACCGCCTCTCTCAGGTCGCCTACGAGGACTATCATCAATACTCCATCACCTGGGGCGCGCAGGACTTCCGCGAGGCGCTGGCGAAGAAGCAGTCCCATTTCATGGGCCGCGACATCGACCCCAACGGCGAGATCGTCGTCACCTGCGGCAGCACCGAGGCCATGATGGCCGCAATGATGACCGTCGCCAATCCCGGCGACAAGGTCGTCATCTTCTCCCCGTTCTACGAAAATTACAGTGCCGACACGATCCTCTCCGGCGCGGTGCCCATCTATGTGCCGCTCACGCCACCGTCGTTCACGTTTGACCCCGAAGTGCTCGAGGACGCGTTCCGCCAGCACCCCAAGGCGCTCGTGCTGTGCAACCCCTCGAACCCCTGCGGCAAGGTCTTCACGCGCGAGGAGCTTGAGATCATCGCGGGTCTTGCCAGGAAATATGACGTCTACGTCATCACCGACGAGGTCTACGAGCACATCATTTACGCCCCGCACCAGCACACCTATTTTGCGGCGCTGCCCGACATGTGGGAGCGCACGCTGTCCTGCTCGTCGCTTTCCAAGACCTATTCCATCACCGGCTGGCGCCTTGGCTACATCATCGCCCCGCCGGAGATCATCGACCGCGCGAAGAAGGTCCACGACTTTCTCACCGTCGGTGCGGCGGCGCCCCTACAGGAGGCCATCATCCCCGGCCTCAACTTCGGTCAGGAGTACTACGACGCGCTGCAGGCCGAGTACACGCACAAAAAGGACCTGTTCTTAAAGGGCCTTGACGACCTCAAGATCGTCCACAATGACCCCGAGGGCGCTTACTACGTGATGCTCGACATCTCGGAGTTCGGCTACGAGAGCGATCTTCAATTCTGCGAGGACCTTGCAAGCAAGGTCGGCGTGGGCGCGGTGCCGGGCTCGAGCTTCTTCCGCGAGCCGGTCAACCACCTCATCCGCCTGCACTTCGCCAAGAAGGACGAAACGCTCACCGACGCGCTGAACCGCCTCGAATCCCTGCGCGAAAAGATCCCTGCCAAGGGTTAAGAAAGGAAATTCGCCATGAACGCCCTGAAAGAAGAGTGCCAGCAGCTTCGCGACGAGCTCATCGCACTGCGGCGGGAATTTCACCGCGCCCCAGAGCTCGGCCTGCACGAATACCACACTGCCGCGCGCATCGAGCGCGAGCTTGACAGGTGCGGCATCCCGCACGAGCGCGTCGGCGAGACCGCCGTTGCCGGCCATTTGACCGGCAACGGCAATGGAAGCGGCCTTGTCGTGCTGCGCGCGGATATCGACGCCTTACCCATTCAGGAGACGAACGACGTGCCCTACCGCTCGCAAACACCGGGCATGATGCACGCCTGCGGCCACGACGCGCACACGACGTGTCTTCTCGGCGCGGCAAAGGTTTTGAGCGCACACCGCGCGGACTTTGGCGGCGAGGTGCGCTTCCTCTTCCAGCCCGCCGAGGAGATCGGTCAGGGCGCAAGGCCGCTCATCGCCGCGGGCATGCTGGATGGCGCACAGCGCGTCTTCGGGCTGCACACGGCGTCCGACCTTCCCGCGGGGACCGTCGGCATCAAGCCGGGGGCCAACAACGCGGGCGTCGACCACTTTATCATCCGCATCCACGGTAAAAGCGCGCACGTCTCCACGCCGCAGCTCGGCGTGGACGCGCTCTATATCGCAAGCGAGCTCGTCGTCGCGCTCCAGTCCATCGTCACGCGCATGACCTCGCCGGTCGAGCCGGTGCTCATCGGCGTGGGCAAGCTGAACGCCGGCACGGCCTACAACGCCGTGGCCGAGACCGCCGTGCTCGAGGGCACGACGCGCATGTTCTCGCCCGAGAGCCGCGCGCACCTTCGCGAAACGATCAACGCCGCGGCCGCACACATCTCCGCCCTTTACGGCGGCACGGCAGAGGTCGAATGGGACGACTTCGCCACGCCGCTCACGAACGACGCCGGTGTGTGCGGGGAGGTCGAGCGCGTCGCCGACGCGCTCGGCATCCCCACGACGGCAAACCGCGCGCTGTCGCTCAGCGGGGACGATTTCGCCGAGTATCTGCTGCAAACGAAGGGCGCTTACGCCTACCTCGGCACGGCAAACCCCAAAAAGCCGCACACCTACATCTCCAACCACCGCGGCGATTTCGACATCGACGAGGAAACGCTCCCCCTCGGCGCGGCGCTCTACGCGGCATACGCGCTGTCCGTCCTTGATCCGCAGTTTGCCAAATAATTGTTTTTTTCGATGAAATCGCCTTAGTTGTGTGCAAATTTCGATTTTACTTTTTGCGTTATTCTATTTAAAATATAATCCTCGCCACTGTCAGCACAGCGGCGGGGATTTCTTTAGCGAATTTGGAAAAGAGGTTCATTATGAAAAAGCTGTTTTCTCTGCTGCTTTGCGTCGTGATGGTGCTCTCTCTGGTCGCCTGCGGCTCGAAGACTGATGACACGCAGACGCCCGACGAGCCTCAGGACACCGCTCCCGAGCTCTCCGGCACGATGAAGGTCGTCGCCACCGGCGACGTCTACGGTCCCCTGTTCGACGCGTTCACCGCCGACACCGGCGTGGAGGTCGAATGCCTGTCCATGTCCTCCGGCGAGGTGCTCTCCAAGCTCCGCGCCGAGGGCGGCACCCCGTCCGCTGACCTGTGGTTCGGCGGCGGCATCGACGCGTTCATGAGTGCCAAGGACGACGGCCTGCTTGAGCCCGTCACCTTTGACGCGGCCGCCGGGCTCGGCGACGAGTACAAGGATACCGAGGGTCACTGGTATTCCAAGGGCATCACCATTGTCGGCTTTCTGCTCAACAACTCTCTCATGGAGGAGCTGGGTCTGACCGCTCCCGAGAGCTGGGATGACCTGACCGACAGCCAGTATGCCGGCGAGATCGTCATGTCCAACCCCGCCGTCTCCGGCACCAACTACGCCGTGGTCAACGCGCTGCTGCAGGCCAAGGGCGATCAGGGCTGGGACTACTTCGAGGCCCTGAACAGCAACATCGCCTACTACGGCAAGCGCGGATCCGACCCGAAGAACAAGGTCTCTTCCGGTGAGTTCGCTGTCGGCATCTCCTACATCGACGCCAGCATCGAGCAGGCCGCCGAGGAGAACGACCTGACCATCGTTTACCCCTCTGACGGGATGCCTTGGGTCCCCGAGGGTGTGGCCGTGTTCAAGAACGCTGAAAACGTCGACGCCGCCAAGTACTTCGTCGAGTGGTTCTTCAGCAGCGACGATCATCTCCGTCAGCTCGCCGAGATCGAGCAGAAGAACGGCATCAAGGTCATCAAGCCCTCCATCGAAGGCATTGAGCTGTCCTATGATCCTACGCTCCTCATGACGGAGGACCTGTCCCTGTTCGGTTCCCAGCGCACCGAGATCCTCGATCGCTTTGAGCCCCTGATGGGCGACAAGGCCGCCGTGGAATAAATGAAGTCCGCCGGCGCTATCCAAAAAAATACAGAAAAAAGGGCATCTCACGATGTCCTTTTTTCCCTATGTGAAAACGCGGCCGACAAGCTGATCTTACTTGTCCTGCTCGGGAGCGTGCTGCTGTTCATTCTCTGGCCCATCGCGTGCATCGCGCTGCGGAGCCTGCGCGGCGCGGACGGCGGCGTGAGCTTTGCAATGTTCGGCACTGTTCTGCGCCAATACGGCGAGAGTCTGCGCAACAGCGTATTTGTCGGCGTTTTTACGGCAGTGCTGTCCACTATCCTCTCGCTCTCAGCGGCGCTCGTATGCGCCACGGCGCGCGGGTGGAAGAAGACACTCTGCATGATCATCATGCTCGTCGCCATGGTGTCGCCGCCGTTCGTCTCGTCGCTCGCCTATATCCAGCTCTACGGGCGGCGCGGGTGGATCACCTACCGCCTGCTGCACCTGAGCCTGAACCCCTACAATCGCTGGGGCGTCATCCTGATGCAGTCGATCTCGTTCGTGCCGCTCAACGCAATGTTTCTCTCCGGCATCCTCGAAAAGCTGGACGAGGGCAGCCTTCGCTCGGCGCGCGACCTCGGCGCATCGGGCGGCGCCATCCTGCGCGATATTGTCCTGCCGCTCATTCGGCCCGCGACGCTCGTGTGCCTGCTGCTCTCGTTCGTCCGCTCGCTCGCGGACTTCGGCACGCCCATCATCATCGGCGGGCGCTTCAGCACGCTGGCCGCGGACATCTATTTGCAAGTCGTTGGATACTCGGACCTTGAAAAGTCCTCGGCAATGAACATGTTCCTGCTCATCCCGTCGATCATCTTTTTCTTCATCTATCGTGCGCTGATGCGCCGCTCGGACAGGCTGACCGACGCCAGCCGCACCGCTCAGACAGAGCTTGGCCTTTTGCTGCCGTATTGCGGCGCGATGGGCTGGGGCATGATCGCGCTGAGCACTGTCTTCTTCGTGATGATCGTGCTGCAATACGGTTGCGTGTTCCTCTCGGGCTTTTTGAAGAGCACGAAAGGTGTCTACTCCTTCACGCTGCAATACTGGGATCAGCTCTGGCGCATCGGCTCGTCGACGATGCTGCGAAGCGTTGCATACGCGCTCATCGTCTCCATCGCCGGCACGGTTTTTGCGATGCTCTTCGCCTATTACATGGACCGCCGACGCATCCTTGGCCGCAGCCTTTTCGACTGCCTGGCGACGCTGCCCTATATGCTGCCGGGCACGTGCTTTGGCATCGGCTACATTCTCGCGTTCAACCACGCGCCGCTCAAGCTGACGGGCACAGCCCTCATCGTGCTGGCCAACATGCTCTTCAAGCAGCTGCCGACCTCCACGAAGATCTGCACCGCGTCGCTCGCGCTCCTACCCGAAGTGCAGGAGCGCTCGGCGCGCGACCTTGGCGCGGGACGGCTCGCTGTGCTGCGCGATGTGGTCTTTCCCGCACTGCGGCCCGCGTTTTTGAGCTGCTTTGTCTATAACTTCACGAGCAGCATGACGACGGCGGGCTCCATCATCTTTCTCATCGACGCCAAGCGTCAGCTGGCCGTCTTCAAGCTCTTTGACGCGGTGTATCAGGGCGATTACGCCCTCGCCTCGCTGATCGCGAGCGTCATCACCGTCATCGTCCTTCTTGTCGAAGGCCTCGCCTTCCTCATCACCCGGAAAGGAGAACATCGCCGTGTATCTCGAACTTGACCGCTTGAGCAAGCAGTTTGACGGCAAATACGCCGTGCATGACCTCTCCCTCGGCCTGGAAGAGGGCGGACTTTTGTGCATTCTCGGCTCGTCGGGCTGCGGCAAGACGACCACGCTCAACATGATCGGCGGCTTTCTCAAGCCCGACGGCGGCAGGGTACTCCTCGACGGGCAGGATATCACCGCGCTCCCGCCCGAGCGGCGGCCGGTTTCGACCGTCTTCCAGTCCTACGGTCTGTTCCCGCACATGAGCGTGCTGCAAAACGTGACCTACGGACTCAAATTCCGCGGCTATTCCCGCGCGGAGGCAAAGGAAAAGGGCCGCCGGTACCTGAGTCTCGTTGGCCTTGCCGAGCGCGAGGACGCGCGCATCGGCGAGCTCTCGGGCGGCCAGCAGCAGCGCGTGGCACTCGCCCGCGCGCTCATCGTCGAGCCAAAGCTCTGCCTGCTTGACGAGCCGCTCTCGAACCTCGACGCGGCGCTGCGCGTGCGGATGCGCGGGGAGCTCAAGCGCTTGCAGCGCGAGCTCGGCACCACGATGGTCTTCGTCACGCACGATCAGGAGGAGGCGCTCATTCTGGCTGACTCCATCGCCGTGATGAGCGAGGGCGAGCTCTTGCAGCTCGGCTCGGCAGAGGAGGTCTTCCGCCATCCTGCAAACGACGATATCGCGTCATTTCTGGGGCTCAACGACATTGCGTGGAAGGATGACGGCAGCGTGCTGAAGGTCATCCGCCACGGAGAAAAGGAGTAAACTTACCATGCTTGTTGATATGCACCTGCACGAATGCACCTACTCGACCGACAGCTTTCTCCACCTGGAGGAGATCGTCTCTATCGCCAGGCAAAAGGGGCTGGACGCGATCTGCATCACGGACCACGACAGCATGGGCCTGCGCGAGCGCGCGGAGGCCTATTCCCGCGAGATCGGCTATCCCATCTTCGTCGGGGTGGAATTTTTCTCGCTCTGGGGCGATATCACCGCCTGGGGGATCGATGGCATCCCCGACCAGCGCGTCAGCGCACAAGACCTTATCGACCTGGTGCGCGAAAAGGACGGTTTCTGCGTCTCCTGCCACCCCTTTCGCAGCAACAATCGCGGGCTGCGCGAGCACCTGCGCGACGTGCACGGCCTTGACGGCGTGGAGGTCCTCAACGGCAGCACGCCGCTTGAGGAGAACCGGACGGCACTGCGCTTCTGCCGCGAGTTGGGGCTCAAGGCCATCGGCGCGAGCGACGCGCACGTGCCGGAGCAGGTGGGAAAATACGTGACATGGCTGCCCGAAACGGTCACAACGCTGCCCGATTTTGTCACCGCGCTGCACACGCTGGAAACGCGTCCCGCCATCTGGACGGGCAGCGGGTACGATGTCGTCACCGAGTTTTGAGATGAATTTTCAGCGGGCTGGGGTATCATGCTCCGCCCCCTTTTTTGCATTCCGCCGCGTCATATCCGATATTCATGCAGGAAATCTGTGGTAATATTTCACAAGAACCCATTCTTCCGTGTAAAAAGATTCTCAAAATTTGGAGAAGTGGAAAATTAGGGATTGACATTTTCCCAGCATGGGAGTATGGTAACGCCAACAATTTCAAACGCCCGATCGCGAGGTCGGGAAGATAGAGGCGCGGCTGACAAAAGTAGCACGTTCGCACCGGCACAGGAAGCCGGAGCGCGCGAAAGGGGATGCCGCCGAAGTGGAAACGGTTCCTGTGCCGTTTGCCGCTGGTTCGTCGGAGAACATCCGCCGGACTGTCACGTATGTGGAGCGCTATCGAGGTCGGAAAGCTGTTTGTCCCCCCCAGGGTGATGATCGGTTTGCCGGATTGCAGTACAGTTGCAGCCGTAAATGCTTCACAAAGCATTTACGGCTTTGTTTTTCGTCTGCATCGGGAGTGCGAAAACCCGAAAAAAGCAGGACTCCCCTGTTTTTGAAAAATCAACCTCATCACAAGAAAGGAAACCACCACCATGAAGCTCAGAACCTTTACCGCCCTCCTGCTGGCGGCCATCATGCTCTTCGCACTCACCGCCTGCGGCAGTCAGGCCGCCGACGATTCCAGCAGCGATCAGCAGCAGGAACAGCAGGACACCACCACGAACGAAAGCAACGAATTCCGCGTCGGCATGGAGTGCGCTTACGCCCCCAACAACTGGCAGGAAAGCGAAGCGACGGACTCGAACGTCCCCGTTGAAAACGTCGCCGGCGCGTATGCCGAAGGCTATGACGTGCAGATCGCCAAGGCCATCGCAGACGGCCTCGGCAAGGAGCTCGTCATTGTCAAGCTCAGCTGGGACGGCCTGATCGACGCGCTCAATCAGGGCCAGATCGACGCCATCATCGCCGGTATGATGGACACCGCCGAGCGCCGCGAATCCATCAACTTCTCCGAGCCTTACCGTGAGACCACCTACGGCCTGATGGTGCTCGCCGATTCCCCGTACTTAAATGCCACCTCCATTCAGGACTTCTCCGGCGCGGCCGTCCTCGGCCAGCAGGGCACGGCGCTTGACGATGTCATCGAGCAGATCGAAGGCGTCGACCACTTAAGCCCCGTCGGCAGCGTGCCCGACATGATCTCCCGCCTGCAGCAGGGCACCTGCGACGCCATCGTCATCAACGTTGAGAACGCGCAGGGCTACCTCGCTTCCAACCCGAACTTCCGCCTGGTCACCTTCGATGAGGGCAGCGGCTTCACGCTGCCGGCCAAGGGCTCCTGCGTGGGTCTGCGCAAGAGCGACAATGAACTCCTTGATCAGATCAACACCATCCTTTCCGGCATCGACGACGACGCCCGCGCCGCCATGTGGCAGGCAGCCGTCGACGGCCAGCCCCAGTAATATCCCACGCACCGCCGCCGCGTTTTTCACGCGGTGGCGGGTACGCGAAGCACCCTAGAGACAACGCGCTTCGCACCATAAAGGAGGAAACACCATGGCAGCACCCACCGCGCCCCGGAAGAACTTCATCACCCGGGATCACCGTTATGTTTATTTAGGCGGAAGTTTCATCGCCCTGCTGGGCCTGAGCATGTTTTATTCCGCTCCCAGCCCGTACAGCTTCATCCCCGCGCAGTCCGTGTTCGGCACGGCGCTCGCGGCGATCTGCTGGTTCTTCCTCAGCGTGAGCGCCATGGCGTTGCTCGTCAAGTGGGCCTATTGGAACAATTACAGCTCCACTATTATGAAGCGCCCCCTCATCGTGCGCGTCAGCCGTTACCTCTCGTATCTCGACGCCGCGGCCTGCGCGCTGCTGGTACTCGACCGCTTCATTTTAAAGCTCGCCTACATCATCAACGCCGCCATCCATGCCGACAGCAACCCGACCGACACGCTCTCCACCATGGCCTACATGGCGTACAACCAGCGCTCGCTCTTCGCCATCGGCATTTCGTATACGGTGCGCCTCGCACTCTTCGGCACGGCGATCGCGTTCGTGCTGGCGCTTCTCATGGTCTTCCTCCGCATTCAGGAGCCCGACAAACGTGACAACGACTTTGTGAAGTTCCTCAAGATCGTTGCCAACAAATTCTCCCGCTTCTATATCTTCGTCATCCGCGGCACGCCAATGATGGTGCAGTCGCTCATCCTCTACAACGCGGTGTTCGGCCTCTTCAAGCGCACGGGCATGAGCGTTTCGGACATCAACCGCGTCTGGCCGCTCTTTTTAGCAGGCCTTGTCACGATCTCGCTCAACTCGACGGCATATCTTGCCGAGGTGCTGCGCGGCATGACGCACTGGCAGGCCATGCGCAAGGTCGTCTTCCCGCAGGCCATCAAGAACTCGCTTCCCGCCATCGGCAACGAATTCATCATCAACATCAAGGATTCGTCCGTTCTCTGCGTCGTCGGCGTGTCCGATCTGATGTTCATGACCCGCTCGGTCGCCGGTATTTATTATAAAGGTACCGAGTGCTACCTCATTGCCGCCATCGTTTACCTGTTCCTGACGTATCTTTCTTCGCTCCTGCTCAAGGCCATCACGGGAAAGATGACCGCGCCGGACAACACCAAGCGGCACCAGGGCAACCAAACCGTCGATCTGGGGCTTCCCAGCTCGAACTGACAGGAGGGCGCTATGACGAACGATCCCATCATCAAAATCGAACAGCTCGAAAAGTCCTTCGGCGACCTGCACGTGCTCAAGGGCATTGACCTTGAGGTCAACCGCGGAGAGGTCGTGTGCATCATCGGCGCATCCGGCTCTGGCAAATCGACGCTGCTGCGCTGCATCAACTTACTGGAAGAGGCCGACTCGGGCCACATCTGGTTCGACGGGCAGGATTTAATGGACTTAAAGGTCAACCTGAACGCCCTGCGCCAGAAGATCGGCATGGTGTTCCAGGGCTTTAACCTCTTCAACAACAAGTCTGTGCTCGACAACTGCACCCTCGCTCCCATGGACGTCAAGCACATCCCCAAGACGCAGGCCGAGGCCACGGCCATCAAGCACTTAACGACCGTTGGCCTCGCCGACTTCATCCACGCCGACTCCCGCCGCCTCTCTGGCGGGCAGAAGCAGCGCGTCGCCATCGCGCGGGCGCTGTGCATGGAACCGGAGATCATGCTCTTCGATGAACCGACCTCCGCGCTCGACCCCGAGATCGTCGGCGAGGTGCTGGACGTCATGAAAAATCTCGCCCAGCAGGGCATGACGATGGTCGTCGTCACGCACGAGATGGCGTTTGCCAAGGAAGTGAGCGACCGCGTCGTCTTCATGGATCAGGGGGTTATCTTAGAGCAGGGCTCGCCCAAGGAGGTCTTCGGTAACCCCAAGGAGCCGCGCACGCGTGAGTTTCTCAGCCGCTATCTGGAGGATAAAATGGCATGATACAGAAAAAAGTGACCGATTTTTTTGCCCTGGAGGGCAATTATCCCGACTTGGACGGCGAGGGTGCGGCCGCGCGCCTGTCCGCCGCCATCCGGTGCAAGACCATCAACTACTTTGACCACAGCCGGACGGACTACATGGAGTTCGACAAGCTGCACGCGCACATCAAGGCAAGCTACCCCAACATCATGCGCGTGGGCACGTTTGAGCGCATCGGCCACCACGCCGTGCTCATCACCATCCCCAGCAGCGACGCTTCTCTGCGCCCCTGCCTCTACATGTCGCATCAGGACGTCGTTCCCGTTGTTGAGGGCACAGAGCAGGACTGGACGCATCCCGCCTTTTCCGGCGACATCGCGGACGGCTATATCTGGGGCCGCGGCACGCTTGACATCAAAGAGCAGGTCTTCGGCGTGCTGGAGGCCGCGGAATATCTGCTCGCCCGCGGCAAGTCCTTTGCCCGCACGGCGTATCTCGCCTTCGGCGACGACGAGGAGACCATCAACTTAGGCGCGCTCGCCATCGCCGAGCATTTGAAGGCGCAGGGCGTGACGCTCGAATTCGTTCTTGACGAGGGCGGCTGCAAAATTGAGCCCGGCACGGCCTTCGGCGCGCCGGAGACGTCCATTGTCAGCGTGCAGCTGATGGAAAAGGGCTATGCCGATTTGGCGCTCTCCGTCCACAGCATCGGCGGGCATTCGAGCCGCCCCTACGGCGGCACGTCACTTGGGCGTCTCTCCGGTGCGATCGCCGACATCACGCGCGCGCCGTTTGCCGTGCGCCTCAACAGCGCCATGACCGGCGCGTTTGAAACGCTCGCGCCCTATATCACGCAGGAGCCGCTCAAAACGCTCGTGCAGGATGTTGCGGGCAACGCGGACGCCATCGCGGCCTGCTGCATGGGCTCGCCCGACCTCTTCCCGTTTGTCACCACCACTATCGCGCCCACGATGATCCGCGGCGGCAGCGCCGCGTGCAACGTGATGCCGCAGGATATGACCGCGGTCATCAACTTCCGCATTGCCGACGGTGACAGCACCGAGAGCGTCATGGCCCACTGCCGCGAGGCAGTGCAGGATAAGGGCGTTGAGATGCGTTTTTTGCAGGCCAACGATCCCTCCGCCATCGCGCGCCGCGACGGCTACGGCTACCGCACAGTGGTCGAGAGCTTCCAGCGCTACTATCCCGAAGCCGTGTTCATTCCCTCGATGGCCGTGGGCGCGACGGACGCGCACCGCTATGAGGAGATCTGCGACACGTGCCTGCGGTGCAGCCCGTTTATGACCGAGCCCGCGGAGGCCGCCTCCGGCGTGCACGGCACGAACGAGCGTCTTCTCATCCGCTCGTATTTGCAGGGCATCCGCGCACTCATCGACCTGATGGAGCACGCCAACGTGGAACCGTGAATTTCCTTTCTTTTCAATGAATAAATATCCCCCGGCCTAGCCGGGGGTATT
>ERZ791801.1379-NODE-1379-length-16126-cov-4.422002_pt1 | contig 16126 bp, 11 predicted proteins | sample MGYA00510309_ERZ791801 | MGnify/ENA primary metagenome ERZ791801 (study PRJEB30046, sample SAMN00791979) | human gut metagenome | study: EMG produced TPA metagenomics assembly of the A metagenome-wide association study of gut microbiota in type 2...
AACAGAAAGTCCTGAGAGATTTCTCTCAGGGCTTTTTTGTTGTGTCTGTAGAATAACGGAGAAATTCTTTGTGGAAAGTGCTGCGGGCGGGATGCTTGACAGAACGATCGCATCGGCATACATTGAGAGTGTGATAGACGGGAAAGGCAGGATGAGTGGCGTATGAATAAATCGGAAAGGAAACGGATGCTTTGTGTCTCGCTTGCGGCGGGCGCGATACTTCTGTGTGGCGTGCTGCTCGTTCTGCTGATGCGTTATCAGCACACTTCTACAGTCCGCCCACAAGACCAATATGTGGGGCAGATTCCGGATTTTTACAGCACGGTGGATGCAGACGGCGATGGTGTGGATGACCAGACAGATGTGCTCGGCAATGCGCTGGCCTATGTGGATACCCGTCCAAAATACAAGAGCCGCTATTATCAGACCGGATATCCAGACGATGGCTATGGCGTGTGTACCGATGTGGTGGCTTTTGCGCTGAAAAATGCCGGATATGATCTGCAGGCGCTGGTGGACGCCGATATCCGGGAGCATCCGCAGTGGTACAATATCCGGCAGCCGGATGCCAACATTGATTTTCGCCGGGTGAGAAATCTGAAGGTGTTTTTTGCGCATCATGCGGCTGCACTGACCACGGATGTGTCCAGGACCGAGGAATGGCAGGGCGGGGATCTTGTGATTTTTGAGAAGCATATCGGCATCGTTTCGGACCGGAGAAATAAAAACGGAGTGCCCTACATCATTCACCACAATGACCCCTGGCAGAGCGCCTATGAGCAGGACATTCTGGAGAAACGCACCGACATCGTGGGCCATTACCGGATCTCGGAATAATACGCCAAAAGCGGCCCCGCCGCGTTGTGGATGCAACGTGACGGGGCCGCTTTGCGATATAATAATGGAGAAGAAACCGAAGAAAATTCCGATTATTCCAGACCGGCCATCTGCTTGATGGCCTTCATGGCGAAGGTCAGGGTGCGGCCCATGGCAACACCGGCCATCAGGCAGGGATAGTTGTTGGCGAAGAAGCTGCCGGACATATCACCGGTGATGTAGAGGCCTGCCATGGGCTGGTTGTTGGTGTCCAGGGCCTGGCCCTTTTCGTTGATGGCAATGCCCTGCTCGGTGGTCAGCAGAGAGGCACCCAGCCAATAGCCGTAGAAGGGAGCGGTGCGGATGGCGCTCAGGCGGTAAGCAGGCTTGCCGAAGTCCTCGTCGTTCTGCTTGTCGTACAGCTCGTTATAGCGCTCCACGGTAGCCAGGAAGGTGTCCTTGGCAGCACCGGTAAAGCCCATCTTGTCGGCCAGCTCCTCAATGGTATCAGCACGGAAGAAGCAGCCCTTTTCCTCAGCACTTGCAAAGGTCTTTTCTAGACCCTCCATAGTGTTTTTGCGGGTACCGGCAGAGCAGCCGATGGTGTGGAAACGCTTTGCGTCCTCCAGCATATTGGCGTCACTGATCTGAGCGTAGACACGGCCCGGCTGGTGTGCAGCAGCGTAAACGATGTCGTTGTAGGGGCAGCTCTCGTTGGCAAAACGCTCGCCGCTGCGGTTCACCTTCAGGAAGGGCTGGGTGCCGGGGTTGAACTGGCGGATCTCGCCGGGGAAGGCCTTGCCGCCAAAGGCACTCTCGCTGTCCACATAACCGGCGTCCACACCAGGGGCCACGATGCCGCGGTCAAACAGCATGGGAGCAGCTTCCTTGTCCAGGTTAGCACCAGCCCACACAGCGGCACGGATGCCGTAGCCCTTATCGGCGGGGGAGTAGGAGCAGGCGGTGGTGACGCTGGTGCCCAGCGGATCCAGCTGCTGCATCATGTACGGGTTGCCGGCGTAGCCGCCGCAGGCCAGCAGAACGCCCTTGGCTGCGTTGTAGCGGATGAAGTGGTCGTCATCCATGTTCTGGGCGATAACGCCGGTGATGCGGCCCTCGGCGTTCTTTTCCAGCTTAGCCAGGCTGGTCTTAAAGTCTACGCCGTAGCCCAGCTCCTGGATGTACTGCAGCAGCAGCTCGTTGCGGGCCAGACCGGATTCCCGCTCGCTGGCCATGTAGTTGTGCTCCTCTACGGGGAAGAGGTAGTCGGTGTTGTGTTCTGCATTCTCAGCAGGCCATGCAGCCTCGGTACCAGAGGTAAAGTCGCAGACCCAGCCGTATTTATCTTCCAGAATGCTGCGCATGAAGTCGTGCATAGCGGCAGACTCGTTGATCCAGGTCTTGACAACGCGCTGGTCGCACTTGCCGGAAGCGTAGCGGGAGATCTCGCTCAGCAGCTTGGCGCGGTCGAAGGGCTCCTCACCAGCAGCCTTGGCTGCGGCGGAGTCGATGGCGCCGTACCAGTGGCGGGTGTCCTGCACGTTGCCGTTCTGCTCGATGATGCGGAAGTTCAGGCCGTTGGCGGCTGCATAGGCAGCGGCAAACATGCCGCCGTTGCCGGCGCCCACGATGAGGATGTCGGTGTCCACCGTCTCGGTGATGGCAGCCTCGTCGATGTCGGGCTCGGTGCCCAGCCAGTCGTTCTCGTCGCCGGTGGGCAGCTGAACGGAGGACACAACGGCCTCGCCCTTGGCCTGTGCATAGCAGCTCTTGGCAGCCTTCATGACGGCCTCGGAGGTGATGGTGGAGCCGGACACGCCGTCGATCTCGGCAGAACCGGCAGCCAGCAGCTGATCGCGCAGCTCGTCGGCAGCAGCAGCACCGATGGAAGCGGTCTCGCCGGAGGTGTCCACGACCACGTCGGTCACGGCGCTGTCGGAGAAGGTCATGGTGACCTTGACGGTGGAGGAAATGCCCTCGGCAGTGCCCTCATAGGTGCCGGGGATGTAGGTGCCGGTTGCACCGGAAGCGGCAGCGCTGCCGGAAGCAGCGGTGGAGGTGGAGCCGGAGGCTGCATTGCAGGCAGCCAGAGCACCGGCGGTGACACCGCTCATGGCGGCGGCAGCGGCGATCTTCAGAAAGCCTTTGCGGGAGATTTTGTTCATAGTGGTTTCCTTCTCTTTCTCTTCTTGTGTCTCTTTGTGATTTTTGGCCCTGCTCTGTGGAAAAATCTGCACAGAACCAACAAAAACAGTTTAGCATACCTGTGAAAAGTATGTCAATCAATTTGGGGGCACGGAACGCCTTAAACTTTGTTAAACATTTGGCGCAGGTACGGCCCGGTCAATGGAGAAAAATGCAGGCTCTGCGGGGATTTTTGCCAAAAACAATGCACGGAAACGTTGCGCAGGTGTTGCGGGTATGTTACAATTGAGTTGCACACAGAAGCCGGCCAGCCACGACCGGCAGAACGGCAGCAAACGCTGTCATGGAAAGGGAGATTTTGGTATGAAGGTGGCAATGATCGGGCACAAGGACTTCCCGTCCCGTTCGGGTGGTGTGGAAGTCATGGTCGGCGGGCTGGCAGCCAGCCTGGTCCGGCGCGGTTATGAGGTCACGGTGTACAACCGCGGCCTGCAGAAGGGGCACAATGTTTACACGACCGAGGGCGTGCAGGCCCGCCGCATCTTTACCGTTCAGAAAGCGTCGCTGAATGCCATGGTCTATTCGTTCCTGGCCACCTTTGACGCCCTGACGCGGGACTACGATGTGATCCACTACCACGCCATCGGCCCATCGGTGCCGCTGGTGATCGCCAAGCTGTTCGGCAAGCACACGGTGTGCACCGTGCACGGGCTGAACTGGAAGGTGGACAAGTGGGGCGGCTTTGCCAGCGCCTACCTGAAGCTGGGTGAGCGGGTGGCCGCAAAGTATGCGGATGATCTGGTGGTGCTGTCGGAGAGCGAGTGGAACTATTTTCAGGAGAAGTACGATCGTACCGCCATCCTCATCCCCAATGCGGTGCAGATGCGTCAGCCGCTGTCCTGCAGCTTGATTCGCGAAAAATACGGGCTGGAAGCCGGGAGCTACATTCTGTATGTGGGCCGTATCTCGCCGGAAAAGGGCCCGCTGGACCTGGTGGAGGGCTATCTGAAAGCCCACACGGACAAAAAACTGGTGCTGGCCGGCCCCTTTGCGGAGACCGAGTACTGCACCACGGTGCAGGAGAAGATCGCGGGCAACCCCAACATCATCACGACGGGCTATGTGGTGGGCGACGCGCTGCTGGAGCTGTACAGCAACTGCGCCCTGTTCGTGCTGCCCAGCCACACCGAGGGCCTTTCGCTTTCGCTGCTGGAGGCACTGTCGCTGGGGGTGAAGTGCCTCGTGAGCGACATCCCGGAGAACACCACGGTGACCGCCGACTACGGCACCGAGTTCCGCACCGAGGACACCGACAGTCTGGCCCGGGCGCTGGAGCGGGACACCGCCCGGCCCCTCACGCCGGAACAGCGCGAGGCACAGGTGGACTATGTGCACACCAACTTTGATTATGATGTCATGCTGGACCGGTACGAGGAAGTGTATCACCATGTGATCGGTGACCCGCTCAAGGAGATACCTTCGCATGGAGGTGCGGTGTGATGGACAACGCACAAAGCCCGACCGGTCCGGTCCTGACCGCGGCCGAAAGCCGCCGCCGGGTGCTGCACAACATGTGCTCGTCGCTGTTGTACAACCTGTCGGTGATCCTGTTCGGCCTGCTGCTGCCGCGGCTGTACCTCACCAGCTTCGGTTCGGAGCTCAACGGTCTGGACAGCACCATCAAGCAGATCTTTTCCTGTCTGACTCTGCTGGAAGCGGGCGTGGGCCTGGCCTCGCAGCAGGCCTATTACCTTCCGGTGGCCGTGGGCGACCGGAAAGCGATCAACGGCATTTTTTCGGCCACGCATCACTATTACCGCCGCACCGGTATCGTGTATCTGCTGGTCACGGTGGTGTTTGCGCTGCTGTACCCCCTGTGCATCAACACAGTGCTGTCCTACGGCACCGTGAGCCTGATCGTGGTGTTCTACGGCATCCCGGGCATCGTGAGCTATCTGGTGCAGGGCAAATACCGCTCCTTTATGGAAGTGGAAGGCAAAAACTATGTGATCACCTACATCACCACGGCCACCATGGCGGCGGGCAACCTGCTGCGCATGCTGGCGCTGCTGTTTACCCGCAGCATCCTGTTGGTGCAGGTGACCTACTGCGTGCCTTCGGTGTTTCAGGTGCTGGTGCTTACGGCCTATATGCGCAAAAACTATCCGTGGCTCAACGCGCACGATACCCCCAATCTGGAGGCGCTGGCCCAGCGCGGCTCGGTGCTGGTGCATCAGCTCACGAGCATCGTGTTCAACAACACCGACACGATCCTGATCTCCAGTCTGTGCGGTCTGGCGTCGGCCAGTGTGTACACCATTTATATGTTGTTTTTCTCCAACATCGAAAAGCTGTTCTACTCGATCGTCAACAGCATCAGCTTTCGGCTGGGGCAGCTGTTCTATGTGGAGCCGGAAAAGTTCAAGCGGCTGTACCGGCTGTACGATGCCCTTTACCTTTCCGCGGCCTTTGCACTGTTCACGACCGTGGCTGTGTTCCTGATGCCCATCATCGCGCTGTATACGTCCGGTGTGACCGATGCCGAGTACCTTGACACCCGCCTGCTGGTGCTGTTCACGGCGGTGGAGCTGCTGTCCAGCGCCAAGCAGCCGTTGGGGATGCTGCTGAACATCAGCGGCCGCTTTGAAGAGACCCGGCAGCAGGCCCTGATCGAGATGGGCATCAACCTACTGGTGTCGGTGATGTCGGTGATGCGGTTCGGCATCGCGGGCTGCCTGTTCGGCACACTGGCGGCGCACCTGTACCGCTATACGGCGTTGATCCTTTTTACCCGGACCAAAGTGCTGGGAGAGTCGCCGGTGAGCGATTTTGTGCGGATGGGCGTCAACGGGCTGCTCTGCGTTGTGCTGCTGTACCTGCTGGGATTTGACCGCTGCTATGGCGGCGGCTACCTGATGGTGTGCCTGAAGGGTGCGTTGTTCGGGCTGTGGGTGCTGCCGCTGTTCCTTGTGGTGAACGCGGTGCTGGACTGGCGCAATGTGGACACCCTGCGCGGGCTGCTGCACACGCTTACGATCAAAAAAGGAGCGACGGAGGAAAAACACGATGCGGAATGAAGAAGCGATGTGCGAGGGCCTGCTCTCGGTCGTGATCCCGGTGTACAACATCCGGGACTATGTGGAGCGCTGTGTCCGCTCGGTGCTGGCGCAGCCGGATGTGCCGCTGGAAGTGCTCATCGTGGATGACGGCAGCACCGATGACAGCGGCGCGGTGTGTGACGCACTGGCGGCGGAGGACAGCCGGGTCACAGTGATCCACAAGCCCAACGGCGGCCTGTCGGACGCCCGCAATTACGGGCTGTGCCATGCACAGGGCGAGTATATCCTGTTCATGGACGGTGACGACTGGCTGACAGAGAACGTTTGCCCCGACCTGCTGCAGATGGCGCTGCAGACCCGGGCCGATGTGGTCATCGGCAAGGTGCATTTTCTGCGCGAGGAACCGGTGATGACCCGCTGGGAAGAAGCGGTGGAAAAAAACTTCGACTTTCACACAGTTTACACCGGCAAAGAGTATCTTTTAAAGTGCCTGCAGACCGGCGGCCTGCGGGTGGAAGTGGGGCGGCATCTGTACCGCACCGATTTTTTGCGGACAAACGGCCTGCAGTTCCGCAAGGGCATCCTGCACGAGGACGAAGAGTTCACGCCGCGGGTGCTGCTGCAGGCGCAGCGGGTGGTGCTGACCGGGCAGGAGATCTACGATTACGATAACTGCCGCGCCGGTTCCATCACGCACGCGGAAGGGTTGAGCACCCGCCGTGTTCAGGACCGGCTGCGCATCTACGACAGTCTGGCGGAGATCTACCGTACGGTGACCCCGCGGGCGCTGCGCCGCCGCCTGCAGGATGACCTGTGCTGGAAGTATCTGGACTGCGCGGCGCGGTTCGATTGCAGGACCCTGCCTGGCTACCGCCCGCAGCGGCTGCGGATGCTGCAGTTTGCCTGCACGCCCCGCCGCCGGGCCAAGGCAGCGCTGTTTGCCCTCTCGCCGGAGCTGTTCCGGCGGGTGATGAATCATTGACCCATTGACGAGGAAAGGCAGAAGAGCATGGCGCAACATGCAAGAATAAAACGAACGCCCCCGCCGGACGGCGCACGTCGCCGATGGTGGCAGAACCGGCTGCTGCAGCTGCTGGCGGCTTTTGTGCTGCTGTGCGGCGTGGCAGCTGCCGGACTGAAACTGTACACGGATTATACGAATAGTCATTTTCAGGTGACCTTTTACCGGGTGACCTCCAGCCATGTGTCGGAAAAGCTGCGGGTCCTGTTTTTGTCGGACCTGCACCTGCGGGAATACGGCGAGCACAACGAGGAGCTGATCCAGACCGTGCAGGAGCTGGACCCGGACCTGATCCTGCTGGGCGGTGACCTTGTCACCTTCCCGAACCCGGAGTATGAGAATATGCTTTCGCTGTGCCGCAGCCTTGCCGATGTGGCCCCGCTGTACGGGGTGCTGGGCAACCACGAAAGCGAGATGATCTACGGCGGGGTGGATGACCAGCTGGCCGAAAAATTTTCGGAGGCCGGGGTGCAGCTGCTGCGCAATGAGACCCGTACCATCCGGATCGGGGAAAACAACGTGGAGCTCATCGGGCTGGAAGGTGCCCTGAAGGACTTTTACAAATACGGTGCCAGCGACTGTGTGGAGAGCCTGAGCCGCCAGTACGACACCTTCCGCATCTGCATCAACCATGTGCCCATGGCCTTTGTGGACTACATGCAGGATGCGCCCTTTGACCTGGCGCTGGCCGGGCACACCCACGGCGGCCTGATCCGCCTGCCGGTGCTGGGGCGGCTGTACACCGCAGAGGAGGGGCTGTTCCCGGAGTATGCGGGCGGCATGTACCGGCTGGACAGCGGGGCACCCCTCATCGTGGGCTGCGGCCTGGGCGACTCCAACCAGATCCCCCGCGTATACAATCCGCCGGAGCTGGTTCTGGTGGATGTGAACTGGTACTGAGATGAACGAACTTGAAAGGAGGCCCGGAGACGTGGTGACAAAGATCAAGCAGATCTTCAAACAGGCTGTGCTGCGCTTCTGGAGCCTGCGGGTGCCGTTGATCGTGGTGTGCATCCTGCTCGCGGCACTGCTGTGCACCGCACAATATCAGGACAGCAGCCGGGTGGCCTCGGCCCAGATGACCCTGAACTACTCCGAGGCATCGCAGGGGCTCAACCCCAACCGCACCCGGTTTACGACTACCGACCTGACCTCCGACGAGGTGCTGCAGAGCACCCTGTACAACGCCGGACTGGAAGGTCAGATGACGGTGGAACAGCTGCGCAAGGCCATTACGGTGGAACCCACTGATGTGACCAACGTGAGCAGCTCGGAAAACTACATCACCACCAGCTGCAGCATCAGCCTGCAGCTGGAAGAACCCTGCCAGCACCTGACCGCAGCCACGCTGCTCCGGATCTTCTGCGGCAGCTACAAGGATTATTTCATGGAGCACTACGGCGAGAACCAGAGCGTGTTCTCCTGCACCATGCCGGATTACTTTGGCACCGAGCCGTATCTGCGCCTCAAGAGCCTGACGCTGCGGGCCGACCAGCTGGACCGCTACCTCACGGCCCGTGTCAGCGAGAACAAGAGCTATCAGGACGCCACCACCGGCAACACCTTCCTGAGCCTGTCCAAGCAGATCCAGAACGTGATCAACTACGAGATCCCGCGCATCCAGGCCTATATCCTGCGGGGCGGCCTGTCGGCGGACGTTTCTTCCCTGACGGCCATGCTGCAATACAAGCTGCAGATCGAGCAGCTGGACTATCAGGAGCAGATGGCCTACTACAACTCCGACAATCTGGGCATTGGCCTGTACGATGAGAGCATGAGCGCCATCGTCATGATCCCCACGCTGGACGAGAACCGCGAGTTCTATATGTCCCGCACCAAAACGGCGCTGGACACCATGGCCAGCGACGCCGACGGTGCCCTGGCGGAGGCGACCTCCCATCAGGATGTGATCACCACCACCCAGTATGTGGTGCAGCAAATGCAGACCATGAGCGACCCGGCGGGCCTGACCACGGTGAACGCCATGCTGCAGGAACTGGAAACCACCATGGATCAGATCCAGCAGGCACTGCGGGTGACGGATGCCTCCTATATCATCTATAAGACCCAGAACTACCTGGTGTTCAACGATGCGGCCGGCTCCTTTGTGCAGCAGATCGGCCTCAAGCGGGTGATCGTGGAAATGGCAGCCTTTGTGGTGCTGTGCTTCGGCCTGTGCATGGTGCGCACCGCCCGGCAGATCCGGAAGGAGGAACAGCGTTGAAAAAGTTTGATATCCTGCGCTATCTCCGGCGGTTCTTTGCACTGGTGCTGGCCGTGACCATGGCGGGCACAGTGGTGGTGTACTGGTACTGCAAGAACAACCAGACCTACACCGCCAGTGTGAACATCAAGTACCTGCACGACGGCATCAAGGACGGCTTTGCCCCGGACGGCACCGCCATGAACGTGGACGAGATCTATTCTTCCAAGGTCATCTCGCAGGCCATGGAGAGCCTTGGGCTGCAAAGCGGCATCAACCTTGTACGCTCCCACTGCACGGTGGAAGAGCTGATCCCGGACGACCAGAAGGCCCTGCAGGAAGCTCTCATCGACAAGGGGGAAGAGTCTACCTACTTCCCGGACGAATACAAGGTGACGCTGGTGGTGGACGGCAGCCTGGGTGCGAGCTACGCCCGCCGGGTGCTGGATGCCATCGTCAGCAGCTATTCCACCATCTACACGGAGGAATATGTGGAGCTGCCCCTGACCATGAACCCCTCCAGCGGCCTGCTGAACAGCGGCTACGACTATTACGAGTGCGTGGACGTGCTGTCGTCCGACACCACCGAAGTGCTGAACTATCTGGAGGATAAAAAGACAAACTATCCCAACTTCCGCTCTTCGGTCACGGGTTATTCCTACGAGGACCTGTACGACATCTATAAGATGCTGTACGACTACGAGATCCCGTCGCTGTACGCGAATGTGATGACCGGGCCGCAGGTGCGCAACGCCGACAAGCTGTGCCGCAACCTGACCCAGAGCATCGAGAGCAGCGTGCAGAACGAGCAGGTGTATCAGGAGCGGGAAGCCTACCTCAGCGGCCTGATCCAGAACTACTCGGAGAAGAACCGCGACCTGATCAACTACCATTACCACAACGACGCCAACGACAGCGGCACCGACTACATCCTGAAGAACGTAGAGGCCTACGATGACAACCAGAGCAAGCAGATCACCTACGATTCGCTGATTTTGGAGTATGTGGAGATCGACAAGACCCTGCGCAGCAGCGCCATCCGCCGGGCCTACACCCAGCAGCTGCTGGACACCTTCCAGGCAGCCGGCGGGGTGGGCGGCGATGAGGCCTCCCATGCCGCGATCGAGTCGGAGATCAACAAGTACGAGCAGACGCTGGTGGACTACTACCAGATCGTGAGCCAGACCAGCATGGAGCACAACCGCTCCCTGAGCGCGGACTATCTGCAGACCACCAGCTCCACCAGAGTGTGGCCCAGCATCAACACCAAGCTGTATCTGGCCATCGGCTTTGTATTCTTCTTCCTCGTGGGCTGCGCACTGGCCATTGTGGTGGGCCGTTCCCGCGACTTTGTGGAATACTTTATGTATGTGGACAAAAAGACCGGTCTGCCCAACCGCGACCGTGTGGATGCCATGATGGCACGGCTGGAAAAGCAGGGCCTGCTGCCCAGCCACTTTACCTGCATGTGCTTCCAGTTTACCAGCCTGAACCATCTCTCGCGGGAGTATGGTTACTCGGTGGGCAACCATGTCCTGCGGGACTTTGCCGGGCTGGTGGCGGCCCTTGGCACCGAGGAGAGTTTCATCGGTTCCAACGGTGCGGGCCAGATCATGGGCTTCTTCCGGGAATGCAACGCCGTCAAGGCGGAGGCCATTCTGGAAGTGCTGGACGAGCAGATCCAGGAGTACAACAGCCTGAACCCGGATTACGCCATCGAGTACAAGGCAGCCAGTGCCACCTCGGATGACGAAAAGGAATTCAACATCCGGGATCTGCTGCGCTGCGCATTCAAGAAGCTGCGGGATGCCAATAAGCCGCAGCCGGAGACCGCACACGAGACGGTGTAAAAAAGATAAGGAGGCGGCAGTCATGCTGCAGAATCAACGGGCCTGCCAGCTCGTCCGTTCCCAAACCGGCTGTGAGCCGCTGGCACTTGCCGTGGCGTGGGGTGCCCGCACGGCGGGCCGCTGTGCCGCCGGGGTGCTGGGAGCCGTGAAGCATCAGCGCTTTTCCGACCGGCAGCTGGAGACCTTTGCCGCCCGCGCGCCGGGCATCTGCCCGAAGCCGGTGTGCGATGCCGGGGAGCCCTGCCCGCTGCCGCCGCAGGACGATGCGGTGGATGTGTCGGTGATCGTGCCGGTGCACAACGGGGAGCGCTTTTTGCGCGCCTGTCTGGACAGCATCCTGCACCAGAACACCACTCGCCGCCTGCAGGTGCTGGCGGTGGAGGACGGCTCCACCGACGGCAGCGGGGCCATTCTGGCCGAGTACGCCCGGCAGGGAGGGGTCACCGTGCTGCACCCGGAGCAGGGCGGCAGCGCGGCCCGCGCCCGCAACACCGGTCTGGCCCGGGCGGTGGGCCGCTGGGTCCTGTTTGTGGATTGCGATGACTGCCTGCTGCCGGACGCAGTGGAGACGCTGCTGGCGGCACAGGCGCGCACCGGGGCGGATATCGTGCAGGGCGGCTGGCAGTATTGCGACGAAGCCGACACCCGCGGTGCGGTGCAGCAGTACGCAGAAGCGTGCTACACCGGCCCCCGGCGGCTGGATGTGGTGGAGCTGCCCGGCACTCCCTGGGGCAAGCTGTACCGCCGGACCCTGTTTGAACGGGTACGGTTCCCCTCCGGGTACACCTGTTTTGAGGATGCCATGATCCATTTCTGGGTCTTTCCGCGGGCGAAGTGCATTGCTTCGACAAAACCTGTGGTATATTTGTGGCGCAAAAATACAATGGGGCTCACCGCGACCTCCCAGAATACGGCCAAAGCATTGCAGGCCTACTGGGTGGCTGAAGAAATGCTGGACGGTGCGGTGCGTCTGGGCCTGCCGCAGGATGCGCTGTTTGCCTGCAACCTGATCCTGCAGCTGGCCAATTACTGCTATGTGTGTGTGGCCGGTCTGCCGGAGGCGGACCGGCAGACGGCCTTTGCCTGCTGCTGCCTGCTGTACCGCCAGCAGTTCCATCCAGCGAAGCTGCCGGACCCCCGGATGCTGCCCTATGCCGTGCGGCTGGCGCAGCGGGCGCTGGAACAGGCGGACTATGGGCTATGGCAGCTGCAGGGCAGACTGTTCCAGCTGATCAACTGACCGGTTTACACCGGCACGGAAAGCGAGGTGGACCGCGTGCAGGATGTTTCCAAGATCCTGACCCGGAAATATTACGGCAAAAAAGACCCGTTCCGCAGCCGGGAGTTCCGCCAGCCCCGCTGGATGGAACTGCTGGCGGTGCTGCTGTTCACCGTGTCCGGGCTGGGCGAAGGCAAAAGCATCAATGTGGTGCTGGGCGGTCTGCCCAAGGCGGTGACGCTGGCCTTTGTGGGGCTGGCCGGGCTGGAATTTTTCATCCGGGGCGATTTTGACCGGTTGAAAAAACTGGCCGGGCCGTCCGGGCTGTACATCCTGTATCTGGCGGTGCTTGCCGCCTGGTCCATGTTCATCTGGGTGCGCAACTTCACGGCCTTTGCCTCCATCACCCGCGGCGTGGAAAAGATCCTGTATCAGAGCATCGCCACGGTGGTGGCCATCTGCTGCGTGTACCTGTACGGGCGGTTCAGCATCGACCTGTTCACCATCGGCATCTGCTGCGCAAACCTCTTCATCCTGTTCAGCGAGGTGCCCGCCTATGGTGTGGGCGAGAGCGTGAGCTCCCTGCTCACCAGCATCCTGTCGCTGGGCAACAACACCTATGGCTATGCCGAGCGGCTGGAGATCCACGAGGTGACCTTTCTGGAGGGCATCTTTGTGCTGTACTACCTGTTCTTTTCGCCAAGAGAAACCAAGCAGCAGCGCACCCGCAACTGGGTGCTGGCGGGCTGCTCCTTCTTTTTTGTACTGGCGGGCATGAAGCGCATCCTGCTGCCGGCGCTGGTGGTCTCGGCCTTTTACATCTGGGTGCTGCGCCGCAGCCATGCCAAGGAAAAGCTGATCATGCTCACCGGCGCGGCCTGGGTGACCCTGTTCTGGGTGTACCTGTATCTGGTGCACACCGGTGCCATCTCCCGCATCCTGAACGCGGTGGGCGTCAACATGATGGGCCGCGATTACATCTGGAGCCTGGCCAAACCCTATTATCAGTTCTCACCCACCTTCATCGGGCTGGGGTTCGAGGCGGTGGACGCCATGGTCACCCGCTTTTATGAGATCGGCCTCATTGATGTGGCCTACCCGCTGCACAACGATATCCTCAAGGTGTTCGTGGAGCTGGGGTTTCCGGGGCTGTGCTTCTGGTGTGCGTTCCTGTACCTGATCCTGCCCTGGTACTGGACCAAACGCTACGGGCCCGAGGCCGGCATCCTGTATTTCGCCATCCTCAACCCGCTGTCCATGACCTACCTCACCGACAACACGGCCTTTTATTTCTGGTGTACCATGGGTCTGCGCATGATCCCGCTGGCGGTCTGCTGCTTTGCAAAGCCGGCGAAGGACCCTGCCGCCCAAAAACAGACATGGCAGCCGCCCTCGGCGCAGGAGGTGCAGCGGCGCATCTGGGCACAGTACCGGGAGAAAGGAAGTTCTTCATGATCCATATCCTGCAGTCGGTCAGCAACATGGACCGGGGCGGCATCGAGTCGATGCTGATGAACTATTACCGGCATCTGGACCGCACGCGGTTCCAGTTCGATTTTCTGGTCAACAAGAAAAAGCCCGGCTTTTTTGATGACGAGATCCGCGCACTGGGCGGGCGCATCTTCCAGAGCCCGGGCGTAGCCCCGCAGAGCTACCCGGCCTACCTGCGCTCTATGCAGCAGCTGCTGGCCCAGCACCCGGAGATCAAGGTGCTGCACGCCCACAACGAGGCTATGCAGCTTTTTGCGCTGGAAGGCGCTAAAAAGGTGGGCCTGCCGGTGCGCATCGCCCACGCCCACAACACTCGTCTGCCCAAGGACGCCAAGCTGCCGATCAAATGGTTCTGCAAACAGTTCATTCCCGGCGCGGCCACCGATTACTGGGCCTGCGGGCGGGAGGCCGGCATCTACTACTTTGGACAGAGCGCGTGGGATGCCCGGGGCGTGACCCTGCGCAACGCCATCGACCTGGACCGCTTTGGCTACCGGCCACAGGTGCGGGCAAAGCTGCGGGCCGAGCTGGAAGCCAAGGCCGCCCGGCTGGGCATTGCGCAGGATGTGAAGTTCCTGGGCGTGCAGAGCGACACCTCCGTCTGGTATCAGGCCATGGATGTGTTCGTGATGCCCTCGCTGTTTGAGGGCCTGCCCGTGGTGGGCATGGAAGCGCAGGCGTCCGGTCTGCCCTGCGTGTTCTCCACCGGCGTCACCGAGGAAGTCCTGCTGCGGCCGGACAGCTGCCGCATTTCGCTGGAACAGCCGGACGAAGCATGGGCCGCAGTGCTGAAGGATGCGGACCGCAATCTGCCCGACCGTGCGCAGGCGGCGGCACAGGTGCGAGCTGCCGGGTACGACATCCGGCAGGAGACCCTGCGCCTGCAGCAGCTGTACACCGGCCTGATCGCCAAAAGGGGTGCGGCCCATGCCTGAGATCAGTATTATCGTGCCGGTTTATAACGTAGAGCAATATCTCCCGGCGGCACTGGACTCTCTGCGGGCCCAGACCTGCCCGGACTGGGAGGCCATTCTGGTGGACGACGGCTCCCCGGACGGCTGCGGGGCGCTGTGTGATGCGGCCGCCCGGCAGGATGCCCGCTTCCGGGTGATCCATCAGAAGAACGCCGGGGTCGGCGCGGCCCGCAATGCCGGGTTGGCTGCAGCCCGCGGCACCTATGTGCAGTTTCTGGACAGTGATGACGCACTGGAGCCCCAGATGGTGGAGGTGCTGTGCCGCACGGCCCGGCAGACGGACGCCGACCTGATTTTGTTTGGCAGTTACGATGACCGCTATGCGCCCGATGGCACCCGGGTGAGCAGCACGGAGGTCGCACCGGTGCTGGAAGGGGTGTACCGCGGCGACCCCTGCCCGCAGCTGTTCCCGCAGCTGTCGGCCATGTCGCTGGTCACGCGGCAGCTGTTCCGCCGCCGCTGCATCGAAGAGGGCAACTGCCGCTTTACCGATTACAAGATCGCGGAGGACGCGCTGTTTTTCGTGTCCTTTTACCGGCAGCACCTGCACTGTGTGGTGGGCATCCCGGAAAAGCTCTACCGCTATAAGCTGCGTGCCTCGGGGTCGGCCTCCCAGAGCTACCACCCGGAGCGCCTGACGGATAACTTTTACCTCTCGGATGCGGTGGAGGCTGTGGCAAAGAGCTGGGGATTAGAAAACGACCCCGCCTGCCGCCGGGCCGTAAACCACAGCCGGGTGCTGGACCTGCAGCTGGGCATCAAGAATGTCTGTCTGGGGCCGCTGAGCTTCCGGCAGCGCACCGCATGGCTGCGGCAGGCGTTGCGCATCCCGGCGGTACGAGCCGCTGTGCGGGACATGCCCCTGCAGGACGCCCGCAGCCGCAACGACCGCATCAAACTGGCCTTGCTGAAGGTGCGGCTGTGCGCGGTGGTCATTGCCCTGTCCAGCTGGAACAACCGCCGCTGAAAAGACGAAACAACAAAAGCGCCCCTGTGCACGGAACCCATCCGGTGCACAGGGGCGCTGTATTTTATAAGGGAAAAGCGGGGGCTCAATCGTCGTCGCTGTCCAGCTTGAGCACGGCGGTAAAGGCCTCGCTGGGCAGGGAAACGCTGCCCAGCTGGCGCATCTTCTTTTTGCCTTCCTTCTGCTTTTCCAGCAGCTTCTTCTTGCGGGTGATATCGCCGCCGTAGCACTTGGCCAGCACGTCCTTGCGCATGGCCTTGACCGTCTCACGGGCGATGATCTTGCCGCCGATGGCGGCCTGCACCGGGATCTCGAACAGGTTGCGGGGGATGTTGTCCCGCAGTTTTTCGCAGATGCGGCGGCCCTTGGCGTAAGCGTTAT
>ERZ791801.1402-NODE-1402-length-15869-cov-3.120653_pt1 | contig 15869 bp, 15 predicted proteins | sample MGYA00510309_ERZ791801 | MGnify/ENA primary metagenome ERZ791801 (study PRJEB30046, sample SAMN00791979) | human gut metagenome | study: EMG produced TPA metagenomics assembly of the A metagenome-wide association study of gut microbiota in type 2...
ACTGCACTTTCGTTGCGCCCTTGATACCAACATCATTTTCCTCTGCTTTTAAGCAGTTGTTCTGACATCCGGTTACACCGAATTTAAACTTATGAGGAAGTTCTCTGGCGAAATATCTCTCATCCAGTTTTTTTGCAATATCATATGTGTCAATGTTGCCGCTTGGACAAATCTGATTTCCCTGACAGGAAGTAATCGTACGAACACGTGGTCCGCACACACCCGGCTTACAGCCACCTTTTGCCAAATCTTCTTTTACGGCATCAATATCATCTAATTTGATAAATGGAATTTCCACGCTCTGACGGGAGGTCAAGTGAACATGTCCATCTCCATATTTGTCTGCTACTTCCGCAATTGTCTTCAAATTCTCTGCGGTTAAGTTTCCTCCTACGACTGCCAATCGAAGAGAAAAACAATTTTTTTGTTTCTGGCGCATAAATCCGCCCTTTTTCAGTGTACTGTAGTCTACTGCCATTTTCTTATCCTCCTGCTCTTTCTACTTGAGTGCGTGCTTAAAATCTTCGATTAAATCTTCCACATCTTCAATTCCAACACTAATGCGAATCAAATCATCAAAAACGCCCGCTTCTTCTTTTTCTTTTTGTGTACTGTGTGCATTCAGCGTCGATTCCGGATGAATGATTAAAGTTTTTGTATCGCCAATATTCGACACAATTTTCGGTATTGTCAATGTGTTAATCAAATCAAACGCACGCTCTTTGGAGCCAACTCGAATTGTAAGAATTGCTCCATATCCATTTTGCAGAACTTTCTCTGCCTGTGCATGCCATAAACTGTCACTAAGTCCCGGATAATTTACTGTTACGTCCGGATACGTGTTTAAAAATTCAGCCAGTTTTTTCGCATTATCGCAGGCCCGCTCCATGCGCAGACCCAGAGTTTCCATACCTAAGAGATTATAAAACGCTGTCTGTGGAGACAAACAGGCTCCCGTGTTACGGAACAGACCGTTTCGCAGTTTCGCCGTGAAAGCAAATTTGCCAAACTTCGCATACTCTGCCATGCCCGGATATTTCTCCTTGTTCCAGCGAAAAGCACCGCTGTCGGTAATCACACCACTGATAGCATCACTGTTGGCATTGATGTATTTCGAGGTCGAATTGACTACAATGTCCGCTCCTTTTTCAATCGGGCGTACCAGATATGCCGTTGCTACCGTGTTATCCATCACAAGCGGCAGATTATGTTTGTGTGCTGTCTCTGCTAACTTCTCAATATCCATAACGTCAAGTTTTGGATTACCAATTGTCTCTGCGAAAATCACGCGGGTCTTTTCATTGATGGCGGCTTCCACCGCCTGCTCATCGTGAATATCCACAAATACTGTCTTAATGCCAAATGCCTCAAAATCATGAAACACATCGATGGAACCGCCGTACAAACTTGTACTCGCTAAAATTTCCTCGCCCGCACGGACAACATTTAACAGCGCATTCGTAATCGCTGCCATACCGGATGCACAGGCAACCGATGCAATTCCACCTTCCAATGCCGTCATTTCATTTTCAAAAGCTAAAATCGTCGGATTATTGATTCTCGTATAAGAAAATCCGTTTGCTTTATTATGAAACAACTTTTCATGCTGTTCTGCCGAAGACTGGTAAAAAGCACTGGAATGATAAATCGGAGTCAGTGTAGCACCGGTCTCCTTATCCCCTTTTTCTACCTGATGCAATAGTGCTGTATTAAATCTCATGGCGTCCTCCTCTAAATGTAATCACCGCGTTTTGCTTCATTACCCAAAAAGACGGACTGCTCACGGATATAATCCGCTGCCCACTTCGCATCTGCGCCCTCGTCAAGCCAGTTACTTAAGTACGATTCACTCTTATTCTGAATGGTATCTGCCTGCTTTTTATCAACTAACAATAATACAACAATACCGGCACGATGTAAATGTTTAATCACACAGTCAATATCATCATTTTTTCCAGGGGCATACAAATATGTATGTCTGCCATCCAGATTCAGAATTTTCTCGACGTCTTCCACAAACGCACGGTTTATCTTCTTGTCATCTTTTACAAACTCAACCGTAATTGCCTTCTGTCCATTGGTTGCTGCACGAACAGTTCGGTCCACACGACCTTCGTAGACACTGTGCTCTTTCTCATGCACTTCTTCCACGACACCGCAGGCAGAAGTCATATTCGTCACACGGTCAATCAAAATGAATTCACCCATCGTTTTATGATTCTTAAATTCATCGATGACAATGCGGTCTGCCAGTGAAATTTTGCAGCTTGCAATCTCATTTTTGGCAAGATTTTTTACATCCTTTTTCTCACCGGTATTAACATCTACCGCATAAGAAATTTCTGTCACGGAGCAAGGAATCGTTTTCGTTCCGAGTTTAAAGAAGAAGTTTTTGCCACGGAACAATTCGTCATCGTCCATCCACAAAATCGTGGCAGTCAGAGTCGATGCCGTTTTCACACCGGAATCTACCGTAAGTACGCAGCCGCGGGAAACATCCACTTCCCTGTCTAACTGAATGGTAACCGGCTGGCCTTTTTTCGCCTCTTTACTATCCTTATCACCAACATAAATACTTTTTACTTTTGCCTTTTCATTGCTTGGCAGCGTTGTCAGCTCATCTCCTACATGGATATTTCCATTTTCTACCTGTCCCTGGAAACCACGGAAGGTATGGTCCGGACGGCACACACGCTGTACCGGCATATAAAATCCTTTTTCATGAGAATCCTCTGCCACATCCACATCTTCCAAATAAGAAAGAAGAGTCGGTCCTTCATACCAGTCAATCGCATCGGATTTCTTTGTTACATTATCTCCTTCCGTTGCGGAAACCGGAATAATCTGAATTGTCTGAAGATTCAGTTCACCGGCAAGTTCTTGAATCTGTTTTTCGATTTCATCAAAACGCTCTTTACTGTAATCAACCAAATCCATTTTGTTGACAGCAAATACAAACGAATTGATTCCCATCAACGCACAAATTCTCGCATGACGTCTTGTTTGAACAAGCACGCCTTGTGACGCGTCGATCAAAATAACTGCCAAATCCGCAAAGGAAGCACCTACTGCCATGTTTCTTGTATACTCTTCATGCCCCGGCGTATCTGCTACAATAAAACTTCTTTTATCTGTCGTAAAATAGCGGTATGCCACGTCAATCGTAATTCCCTGCTCTCTCTCTGCCATCAACCCGTCAAGCAAAAGCGAATAATCAATCGCACCGCCGCGGCTTCCGACTTTACTGTCAAGTTCCAACGCTTTTTCCTGATCGGCATAAAGAAGTTTTGAATCATACAGGATATGACCGATCAAGGTTGATTTTCCGTCGTCCACGCTTCCGCATGTAATAAATTTTAATAATCCACTCATCTTAGAAATACCCCTCTCTCTTTCTTCTTTCCATACTTCCTGCTGCCTCATTATCAATTACTCGTGTCGTTCTCTCTGACGATACGGCACTAAGTGTCTCATCAATAATTTCATCCAAAGTAGTTGCCGTTGACTCGCATCCTCCGGTCAGAGGATAACATCCCAATGTACGGAATCGTACACTCTTGTGCTCAATTTTTTCACCCGGACGTAATTTCATGCGGTCATCATCCACCATAATAATGTTGCCATCGCGGTAAACAACCGGGCGGACTTTTGCAAAATACAAAGAAGGAATCTCAATTTTTTCCCGTCTTATGTACTGCCAGATATCCGTCTCTGTCCAGTTGGAAAGTGGGAACACTCTCACTTCCTGATGTTTCTGAATCTGTGAATTATATAATTTCCACATCTCCGGACGCTGGTTTTTCGGATCCCAGGCATGATGCTCATTTCTAAAAGAAAAGATTCTCTCTTTCGCACGGGACTTTTCTTCATCTCTTCGTCCGCCGCCAAACGCTGCGGTAAAACCATATTTATCAAGTGCCTGTTTCAATGCCTGTGTCTTCATGATATCGGTGTAAGCAGAACCATGATCAAATGGATTAATACCCTGCTTTACTCCTTCCTCATTGATATATTCAATCATTTCAATGCCAAGTTCTTTCGCTCTTCTGTCACGGAACTCAATCATTTCTTTAAATTTCCATGTCGTGTTTACGTGCAAAAACGGAAATGGCGGTTTCTCCGGATAAAAAGCTTTCATTGCCAGGTGTAACATAACCGAACTGTCTTTTCCAATCGAATACAGCATAACCGGTTTTTCACATTCCGCCGCAACTTCGCGAATGATATAAATTGCCTCTGCCTCCAGTTCATCCAGATGTGATAATTCACTCATATCGTTTTCCTTCCTTTCTTCTCTCCTCGTTAATATTTGTTGGACTCTTTCGTATTTAGAACAATCTGCTCGGTTTCGCCATCCTGTCTGTGTATCTGCCAGTACAGCTTGTCTCCTTTTTTGTCGACTGTCATTTTGCTTCCCATACCGCCGATATCGGCTCCTAAGTAGAGGGAAATCGCACCGAAGTGACATTCTTTCACACAAGAGGAACATCCCCAGCAGTCCTTCGGGTACTTGATATAGGCTTTCCCTGCCTCATTCATTTTAATAAGGCTTCCCGGACATACCTGCTCGCAGGCTTTACAGCCTTTACAGAGCGCCTGATTCATCGTGATGCTCATAATGCTCCTCCCTTCCAACTAATTTACGGGTAAATACGGTGATTTTGCCATCTTCCATTTTGGAATTAACATACTTTAACCAGTCACCGCTCTTTTTAGGATAATCTAAATTTTCATCAAAACTGTGCCATCTTGTCTCTTTTCTTGCAAAAAGATGAGCAATTACCGATTTGCACACGGTAAGACGTTCTTTCAATTCATACACAAACATCAACTCATGCATATCACCGGCGTTTACATTTTCAGCAAGTTTTTCTATCTTTTCAATCTTTTCTTTCGCAAGCGCAAGCTGTTTTTCATTGAATTGATAATGCGTGGAAATACCTCCGGCATACTCATCCATTACTTTCTGCATTGCCTCTTCCAGTGCTTCCGTCTCATACATACTGCCTTCATTTGATAAATAGCGGTTGTACTCCGTAATCTTTGCATCGAGAGCTTTTTTCTCTGTACTCTCATCAGATGCCTTCTCTTTATCTCTTTCCTCATTCAATTGAGAAACTATTTTCTTGGCTGCGATTTCACCTTCAACCATCGCACCGGTCACATATTTCTGCGGACATCCACCTGCCACATCTCCTGCGGCAAACAAACCATGAATCGTAGTCTCTCTGTCGGTATCAACCCAGTAGCCGCTCGCTGTATGGCCACCGACGATATAAGGCTCAGTACCCTCAATTTCGACATTCTGCTCACTCGGATTTTTACCCGATTCAAGCCATTTGAGTGTCTGGCTTGGTGCCATGTTTAAGTACGCTTTTTTCAGCGACTCATCCTGCTCTGCGGTAATGCCCTCTGTTCTCAGATAACACGGTCCGCGCCCCTCTAAATTTTCCATCACCGTGCCGTAGACACGCTCCGATGTTGTCAGACCGTATTTATCTTCGTATACTTCTCCTTTGGCATTCACCTGCTTCGCACCAACGCCCTGAGCAATCGTTCCGGTCGGTGCAATTGTATCTTTACAGCGAAGTGCGATAAAACGCATTTCAAATGTTGTCATTTCTGCTCCGGCACGAATTCCCATCGCATAACCGGCTCCGGTATTAAACGGCGGATACCACATTTTGTGACGGGAAAATCCCGGATTATTCGGCCGGTACAAACCTGCCGCACCGCCGGTCGCACAGAGCACCTTCTTTGCCCTTATCTCATAGGCGGTACCTTCTTCAATCGAAAACCCGAAAGCTCCTTTGATTTCATTCTCCTCCACAATGTAATCGGTAATGTTAATCCGGTTTAAAATTGTGACATCCTCTAACTTTTCTACCGCCTTTGCCAAAAGCGGCTTCATATTTTCTCCATTTATTTTTATGTTACGGTTTCCTCTGGCAACATAGTTTCCATTTTCATCTTTTAAAATAACAAGTCCTAAGTTTTCCATTTTATGTGTCACACGATTTAATCCTTCGGACATCGTCATGAGCAAATCTTCTCTCACAATGCCGTCCGCATCTTTTTTTGCATACTCCACATAATCCTCCGGCTTTCTTCCATCCACAATGTAAGCATTAATGGCATTAACGCCGGCCGCCAGACAGCCGCTTCGTTTGATATTTGCTTTTTCCGCAATGACAATCGAATAATCGGACTGTTCACGAATCGTAAGTGCCGCATAGCATCCTGCCGTTCCGCCGCCAATGATAAGAATGTCCGTATGCAACATCTTTTTGTTCTCAATCTGCATGGTGTATCCTCCCCGTTAAATGTAAAATACATCTTCTCTTTCCTGCATCTCTTTATTTTCCATCAAATAAGTCTGCTTCGAATCAAAGATATATAATCGGTAAATCAATACATGAACCGTCTCGCCAACCAAAACAAAATCTTTTTCCAAAGAACGTTCTCCAACAACCAAAATACCATTGATGTCCACGGTAACATCCATTCGGTTTCCTCGGAACACGACATCCGTTACCACACCGGTTTCAGCGGCACTGATATATTGGTCCAGTTTTCCACTCTTTGAGATTTTCACAAATTCCGGACGAATGACCGCCTGATTGGCATGTTCAATCCGCTCGAAACCTTTTAATTTATCGTAATCCTCAACAACCGAAGACCTGCCGATAAATCTTGCTACAAACGGTGTTGCCGGACTTTTATAAATTTCAACCGGCGTTCCCATCTGCTCAATCGTTCCGTGATTGGTAATAATAATTTCGTCTGCAACCTCGACCGCTTCCTCCTGGTCATGGGTGACAAAAATACTTGTAATACCAAGTTTTACAACCATCTCTTTCAACCACGAGCGAAGTTCGGTACGCACTTTCGCATCAATCGCAGCAAACGGCTCATCGAGTAAGAGAACTCTTGGATTTGGTGCTAGCGCTCTCGCAAAAGCAACTCTTTGTCTCTGTCCGCCGGACAACTGATTCGGATACCGTTTTTCCATCCCTGACAAACCGGTCATCGCTAACAATTCCGTAACCCGTTCCTTAATCTGCTTTTTCGGCATCTTCTGAAGCACCAGTCCAAATGCCACATTATCGTATACCGTCATATAACGGAACAGCGCATAATTCTGAAAAACAAAACCAATCCCTCGCTTGGCAGCCGGTACATCATTCACCCGCTTGCCATCAATGTAAATATCTCCTTCATTCGGATTCTCAAGTCCTGCAATCATCCGCAGTAAAGTTGTCTTTCCGCTGCCGGACGGTCCTAACAGGGCAACTAACTTTCCTTTTTCCACACCAAGACTTACATGGTCAGAAGCAAGAAAATCACCATATTTTTTTACAATGTTTTTCATTTCTACATACATACTTTTTTCTCCTTACCATCTCGGTGTTCTAATACATTTCTCACAAACAATATGACGATTGCGATAATCACTAGCAGTGACGATACCGCAAACGATGCTGTCACGGATGTGTCGGTTCCCGACATATATAACGCATCGATTTCAAGCGGAAGGGTAAAAGTTTCACCCCTCGTTTTCGACAAAGCGTTTACCGCACCAAACTCACCAAGTGCTCTCGCCGCACATAAAATAATACCATAAATCAGTCCCCATTTCATCTGTGGAAGTGTAATTTTACGAAAAATTGTAAAACCTTTGGCACCCATCAGAGCCGCCGCTTCTTCCTCATCTTTGCCCTGTGCATTCAGCACCGGAAGAATCTCTCTTGATACAAACGGGAAGGTAACAAAAATGGTTGCGAGCACAACACCCGGTATTGCAAATGTAATTCGTATATTCGTACCAAAGAACTGGTTAAATGCCCGAATCGCCGGATAAAACCATCCCAGTCTTCCAAATGTCATCAAATAGGAAAGACCTACAATAACCGGAGAAATGGAAAATGGTATATCAATCAACGTCGCTAAAATCTGTTTGCCCCGGAACGAAAACTTCGTCAATAGCCACGCCGCACAAATTCCAAAAAAGGTATTTACGACAACCGCAATCACCGTTGCTAACAAAGTAACAAGCAAAGCACTTACCACATACGGTGTTGAAATCGCCTGCACATAAAATCCGATTCCCTCTTTCAGCGAATTAACAAGAACCGAAAGAAGTGGTGCTGCAAGCATGAGCAGAAGAAATAAAAGGGTAATCGTGATTAAAATAATTTTTGTTATTTTCTTTCGTCGTTCCATCCTTTTTTCCTCCTCATAACAGATTTGTTCTTGCCGCCTGCCGTGCCTGTACGATATTGACAAACAATAATAACACGAAGGACAGCACTAACATCACAAGGGCAATTGCCGTCGCACTCTCATAATCAATGTAACTTAATTTCTGCATAATTACATAGGAAACAACCTGTGTCTTTTCTTTTGCACTGTTGCCCGATATGTAAATGACACTGCCGTATTCACCAATTCCTCTGGCAAGTGCCAGACCAAATCCGGTTAAAATCGCAGGTGTTAATTCCGGTAAAATCACACGTCGAAATGTTTTCGATGGGCTTGCACCTAACATATAAGCCGCTTCTTCATACTGTCCATCCAGTTTTTCAAGGACCGGCTGAACCGCCCGGATTACAAAAGGAAGTCCGACAAACACAAGTGCGATAACCAATCCGGTTTTCGTATAAGTCACCTTAATTCCAATACCCGCTAACATTTTTCCAAAAAATCCGGTTTCCGAATATAATTTGGAAAGTGTAATTCCGGCTACGGCTGTCGGCAGTGCAAAGGGAAGTTCAATCAGCCCGTCCACAATCCGCTTGCCCGGAAAATCATATTTTACTAAAGTCCATGCCACGATAACGCCAAACACCGTATTGATTCCTGCCGCCACGAGCGAACAGCCAATACTTGTCAAAAAAGCATTTCTTACATTTGATTTCCAAAGAAGAGAGAAAAATTCTCCCGGTGAAATTTTCAAGGAATACACAAGCACTGAAGCCAGCGGGATCAGCACAATCAGGGAAAGCATTAACACAACAATTCCAAATGTGCAGCGAAATCCGGGAATCACCCTTGCTTTTTTCACTCTCTTTTGTCTGACCGTATTCCTCATCCGAAAAACTCCTCTTCTAATAGTTATAAATCTCATCAAACATGGCATCATCATCAAAACATTTCTGATATGCTTTCTCCCAGCCGCCAAAATCGTCAATCGTCCATAATTTTATAGACAAATCAAACTCATTTCCAAATTCCTGCAAAATTTCCTTGTCGGTTGGGCGGTATCCGCTTTTTCCAATTAACCGCTGTGCCTGTTTCGTATAAAGAAAATCCAAATACCGTTTACTCACTTCTTCTGAGCCATTTGCTTTTGCATTATCATCCACAATTGCAACACTTGGCTGTGCTAAAATACTGACAGACGGATTTACGATTTCATACTTGCCGGCATAGGATTTCATAGTTACAATTGCTTCATTTTCCCATGCAATCAGCACATCGCCTTTACCATTTTCCACAAACGTCGTTGTCGCACCCCTGGCACCGGAGTCCATAACCGATACATTGTGATACAACTGCCTCATAAATTCTTTCTGCTTGTTCTCATCGCTCCATTTGGTCTTTGCATAACCAAGAGCTGCTAAGAAGTTCCAGCAGGCACCTCCGCTGCTTTTCGGATCCGGTGTAATGACCTCCACACCTTTTCGCGTTAAGTCATCCCAGTCGTGAATCTGCTTTGGATTTCCTTTTCGCACTAACAGCACAATGGTCGATGTATAAGGGGCAGAGAATTTTGGAAATTCTTTAATCCATCCGGCATCAACAAGCCCCGTCTTCTCAATTAGGGATATGTCATGCTCTAATGCAAGTGTAACAACATCCGCGTTACACCCTTCCACAACCGACCTCGCCTGACTGCCGGAGCCGCCGTGCGACTGTATCACCTGAACTTCCTTGTTATAAGTCTTCTTATAATATTCTTCAAACATCGTATTATAAGATTCATAAAATTCTCTTGTCGGGTCATACGAAACATTCGTTATCGTGATAACATCTGACTTCGTTCCACAGCCGCTAAGGATAAGCACAAGTACCAGAAAAAGAAGGACACTATTCTTTCTTTTTCTCATCGCCTGCTCCTTTACTCTTCTACTACAAACAAAGAAGTGGACAAATATCTCTCACCGGTATCCGGCAGTAAAACAACAATATTTTTTCCTGCATTTTCTTTGCGTTTTGCTAACTGTGTAGCTGCATAAAGTGCTGCACCGGAAGAAATTCCAACTAACAATCCATCACTCTTTGCTACTTTTCTTGATGTTTCAAAAGCATCATCATTCTCAACCGGAATAATTTCATCCAAAATTTCTTTATCCAAAACATCCGGCACAAATCCGGCCCCAATTCCCTGAATTTTATGTGGTCCCGGCTTTCCTCCGGACAATACCGGTGATCCTGCAGGCTCAACAGCCACAACTTTTACATCCGGATTTGCTTCTTTTAATCCCTGTCCGGTTCCGGTAACCGTTCCGCCGGTTCCAACTGCTGATACAAAAATATCAACTTTACCATCGGTATCTTTCAAAATTTCCTGTGCGGTTGTCTTTTTATGAATTGCCGGATTTGCTTCATTTTCAAACTGCTGTGGAATAAATGCATTTCCATATTCCTCTTTCAGCTCTTCCGCCTTTTTAATCGCACCTTTCATACCATCGCGTCCCGGTGTAAGAACAATTTCAGCACCTAACGCTGATACAATCTTGCGTCTCTCTACACTCATGGTGTCCGGCATCGTAAGAATCAGGTGTAATCCCTTTGCCGCTGTCACAAACGCAAGTCCAATTCCTGTATTACCGCTTGTTGGCTCGATAATCACGGTATCTGAATTAATTTTCCCATCCGCAATTCCCTGCTCAATCATCGCATAAGCCACACGGTCTTTTACACTTCCCAATGGGTTAAAATACTCTAATTTTACAATCAGATTTGCCTCTAACTCATTTTCCTTTTCATAATTTGTCAACTCCAGCAATGGAGTATTTCCGATTAATTCTGTCAACTGTTTTGCAATCTTAGCCATCGCTTTCACCATCCTTTCCCTACTATTCATGTAGGGTTTATATAATTTAACTGTGCCTATCATATCACCTATTCCCTACTAAGTCAATAGGATTTGTAAAGTTTTTTTGAAAAAGTTCAGCCATAAAAAGGAACCGGTCACGAATGTGTGCACGCACACAATTCATGACCGATTCCTTTTTATGGGCTGATCGCCCGATTATGAGCAAAACAAATGAAACAATGAAACATAACGCTGAAGCAGCACAGTTTCACCCAGGGCAACCCTCGTCTCATCGACAATCTCAAGACAAATGCACTGACCATGGCTCATATAAAGTACAGTTAGCACCTACCACAGTGTGCCGTCGGGCATTTTATTTATCTCTTACTTCAATTCCTCCCATTTCAAATCCATATCGTCGTATTTTCTCTGATAAGCCTTTTTATATGTTTTTATCCTTCCTTTTGGAACATAAACTACAGAATCCATTGGGAAATCTGCATTGGCACTCGCCAGCTTTGGCAAAGACTCACCTGTAAATACCAATTTAATTTTATTTAAATATGGGATGGAATGTCTCCAATAAGCTGAAAGTTTTTTGATTTCATTCGGAAACACTATTTTTTTCACATATCCCGGATAAAATGACACGCCTTTAGGTATCACTTTAACTCTGGATGAAATCCGAGCAACACCTCCCTTTACGCGCACCGCAACCAATTCTCGGCTCTTTCTGTTATATAGACATCCATTATTCGAAGCGTAATATTTATTCTTCGGATTTATACAAAACTTTGTGATTCTACTTCCGGAAAAAGCTTCACTTCCAATTTTTTTCATTGTTTTAGGTAAAACTATTTTCTTAATTCTCCTCCCACTAAACGCATCGTTTATTATAGTTTCTACTCCATTAGGCACTTTAATCTTTTTGCTTTTCTCTATACATCCATAAACTTTTTTACCGCTTTTCGATAGCAAAAGATGATTTTTTACCTTGAATTTCTTATTTGTCGAATGAGCAACCACCTTTTTCCATTCAATTTGACATAACGAAATAACATTCTTTTCAAAAACACCAGGGATATTTATTTCCTTTCCGTCTTGCATATGTTCAAAACAATTGGGAGTAATCCCAATTAAAGATGAAGGCAAAACAATACGTTTAATTTTACCCATCTGTTTGTATCTTTCTGTCGGCAATAACTTCAGTTTTTTTGATTCTTCTGAAAGATAAATACCAAATAAATTAATACCCCGGCCGCCATCATCGTCATCATATAAATCCCCCAGTTTTACAACGCTTTTCCCATCGATTTTATCCGGTATAATTAACTTATTAGGAATCGTTTCCTGTGTAGGTATAATTTTTGTTATTTGTACATTGTCCCCATCTAACGTAACATAACTAAATTGAAATGCACCAACTCTTTTTTCTTTTGCTGAGATTTCAATTCCACATACTAAAATACTAACAAATGCAATCATTAATAACGTTTTATATTTTACTTTCATGCGTATCTCTCCCTATCATTTCAGCAATCTGCGTCTTCATGGATGAAGATATATATGTTTTTTCAAATTCTATCATTTTGTTTTCCTTTCCGATTTTACTTTTCTACAATTTTCAAATCCAAGCCAAATTTTTTCATGGCTTCTTTATACACTTGTTTTTTCCCTTTTGGAACATATACAATACCTCCATATGGCAAATGCGCATCACGTTCACGCACTGGCGGCACCTTGGATTTAAAAACAAGTTTTATGTCACTAGCACTGTTCAGCGAAGTATTCCAGTAAGAATAAACCTTCTTTAATGTCTTTGGAAATATTATTTTGTCACATTCTCCTCCCGCAAAAGAAGTACCTTCTTTCAGCACGGTTACCTTTTCTGGAATTGTTATTATTCTTTTTTTTATAACTGCCACAACAAGACGTCCAGTACGTCGGCTAACCACACAACCTTTGGAAACAAAGTAGTATTTGTTTTTAGAGGCAATTTTTATCTGTATTTTTTTCATGTAACTAAATGCCTCCCCTTTGATTTTCGTAACTGTTTTTGGAATATATATCTCCTTAAGGCTTTTATTACCATACAGTGCTCTTTCTGCTATCGTCTTTACCTTATTTGGAATTTTTACGCTTCTTTTTGTTTCCAAATAACTGTAAAATGTTTTTCCACTCTTTGAAAGAATACAACCACTTTTCATTTTATATTTTTTATTACCTTTATTGATTGTAACCTTTTTCCATTGTAAATTATAAAGTGCGCTTATATCTTTTTCCAGAGTTTTGGGAAGAGAAATCGTCTTTCCCTTTTGAATACTATGAAAACAATTTGGCGTCAGTTCCTTTAATCCTGACGGGAGAACTATTTTCTTTATTTTGGCAACATCTGAAACAATTTGTTCCGGTACGAGATTATTATCTTCCTCCGAAATACTCATACCAAAAATATTATTGTAAAAATTGTCGTCTGTATCGTCTTTTGCTCCCAATTTTATCACTTTGTTTCCATCGATTTTGGACGGAATCTTTAGTGTGGATATATCACTGCCTGTAACCGGCGTAATTTGAGTAATCCATATATCGTTCCCGTTTGGAGCACTGTCATATTCATATTTGAAGTTCCCAATTTTCTTTGTCTCAGCAGATGCTGAGACCCCCATGCCTAATGCAATAACAAACAATGCTGCACTAAACAACAATACTTTCTTCATAAGAATACCTCCTTTTTTTGTGTAATTTACACTCTTTACTTATCTAACGATTTAGAAGACAAAAAAGTTGCAGTTTTTAGATTTTACCTCCATAAGTTTTCTCATCTTAATTGTAATCCTCCTACGCAAAAATCCCGCTCCAGCTCAATCAGCTTCTTCGCCGCATCCAACATAGCTGCAAAAGAAGATTCCTGAAGATTGGAATTATAGTATTTTCCCAAAAGCATCACCTTGCGGCTAATTTTTATCAGTTCTTTGGCCTTGTTCAAATCAGACTCTTTTATTGGAACACCTTCCTTTTTCATAAAATCTAATCTTTTCTCAAAAAGCATCTTGTGCTCATAAATACAATATAAAGAAGGTACATGAACCGGAACACCTAATCTTAAATTAGAAAAAAAAGATAAAATTGCATTCAAGTCATATCTTGTATCTTCACAGTCGTTTTTCGAATTTCTCTTATAAACATTTAATTCCCGAATCATTTTGGGAATATTGCTTTCCCATTTATAATCTGGTATTTCACGATACCCAATCAAGGCAATTTCACCCTTTTCCGGGCAATATGAAAGAGCCTCGTAAAAGATTTCAAATGGGATTTGTGCATGTTCCCAGTTTTCATTATCAAAATATCCTTGTGTATAAAACACCTTCTTATCCTTGTCATAACCGTATACGAAGCATCCATGCTCGTAAATTCCCGGATTTTGTTTTTCATATAAATAATTAGTAATTATGGTTTCGTTCCACAATGCAAAACAATACTCGCCCTCATCAAGCATTTTACAGATATAATCACAAAGAATGGTTTCACTGCAAAAATCATAAGGATATTCAATAAATGATTTAGCAAATACACCTTGAGCAGATACAAAATCATAGTGCTCATAATCGGCATACTTAATCTGACTATCATACGGCGTGTATTCCAAATGTATATATTTATCATACACCCATCCACTAGTGAAAGCCTGCTCATCAATAATACTATAACAGCAAGCCAATCCCAGATAGGCACGAATTGAAGGCTGTACATTTTTTAATATCTTTTTCATTTTTCCTCTCCCATTATATAATCAGGTGCATTACTTAATATCTCACAGTATCGTTTTAACTTCTTCCCAAGATTTTTACTCTCACAAGAAAATAACTCATAATCAGACTGCACAAGGGGTAACTGATTCATAACGCCCTTTTCTGCAAAATATGAAACCGCGTTCTGAAAAACAACAAACCATTCTCCCAGAACTTTTTCCATATTCATCACTTTCTTCATGCATTTCCTCTGCTCCCAAAAACTAAGTTTAGCGTTCTCCCAATGTTCTCGAATCTCTTTTCTATCTACTTGCCCTGTCTGTTTTACAATATCAAAAATATCAAAACGTACCAAATGTTTTTGAATACTTTCCGATAGAAAATCATCTGCATATTCCTCAAACAACAAGGTCTGCTCTACTATATCCCCTGTCAATTTTTTATAACGAATCGTTACCAATCGTTTCTTTTCGTCAATGGCAACAATTAAAATAATATCTTCACAAACTTTCTTTTCATCTACAAAATTTACTATGTACGCGCCCTTACTAAGATATTCTGATAATGATTTCCAAACATGTATCATAGTTGTAGGCGATTTACATGGATATTCTAAATATCGTTTTACTGCAACACCACTTCTCCAAATCTCTCGAAGAATTGGAAACCTCAGTTCCTTCTTTGTTTTGTCAAAAACAAGAGAGGAAAACAAATGATAGAATCGATAGTCATTACTCTTCTCATCTCTCCCTATCATTTCAGCAATCTGCGCCTCCATGGATGAAGATATATATGTTTTTTCTAATTCTATCATTTTGTTTTCCCCCTTCTACTTGTTTTACTTTTCTACAATTTTCAAATTAAAGGCAAATTTTTTCAAGGCTTTTTCATACACTTGTTTGGTTCCCTTTGGAACATATACAACACTTCCGTCTGATGGCAAATATGCAGCACCCTTTCTTTTTGGAGGTATTTTCGATTGAAAAATATATTCTATTTTACTAGAATTTCCAAGCGTTCCTGCCCAATATGCCTCAATCTGTTTTAATGATTTAGGAAATACTATTTTTTCACAC
>ERZ791801.1422-NODE-1422-length-15714-cov-62.425315_pt1 | contig 15714 bp, 18 predicted proteins | sample MGYA00510309_ERZ791801 | MGnify/ENA primary metagenome ERZ791801 (study PRJEB30046, sample SAMN00791979) | human gut metagenome | study: EMG produced TPA metagenomics assembly of the A metagenome-wide association study of gut microbiota in type 2...
CACCGACTGGATAAAACTCTGCAGGAGGATGAGCCGAGGTGTAAAGCTGCGCCCACGGCGACCAGTTTGCGTCGGTCGTATCCCGTCGTGAACGAATAAATGCCGGAGCATGAGCACCGCTTGTACCACTCCAGCCGATGAGTAACTCACCTTCGCCAACGGCTGTCATCCCTTTCAGGTGAATGATATTTCCATACGCTGTTGGATATCCGTTGTTATACACCTCGTATAACTCAAGACCTGTTGCCCCCTGCGTATTGTCTGTCAGCGCGGTTACACTGCCAATCCCTTTTATCGATTTCATCATGGTTGCCTGCGCCAGGATTTTCGCCATATCTGACAGCACCGAAGAGGTGAAGGATTTGAAGTTGAGTTTGCCGGTAGTGACAAAAGTTGCCAGGCCATTTCCCATGTTGCTGAAGGCTGATGAGAACACCTGTTCTGCTGTTCCTGCCGTATTGTCTGCATCCACGGTAAAATCCTGAAATGCACGCAGGACTCCGTTTTTCCAGTTACCCTGCACAACTTCAAGCTGTTGCCAGTAACGGCGATTCTCATTCAGTTGTCGGTTCAGGCTCTCCGTCAGCGCCTGCTCGGCCTTTCTGTAGTCATCCGTGTTATATGTCCCTTTCTGCTCACTATCCCGCCTCAACTGCTCCAGCTGTTGCTGGTATTTCTGGCGAAGACTCAGTTGTACCTGATATCGCTGCCGCTGCTGATCACCCATAACGGGCCTGCTCACGTAACGACACGGCCCCGTACTGGCTTAACTGGTCGGCAGTTCGGTTCTCCCGTCGGGCTTTGTGTGTCCGCGTCGTTTTTACGGCCTCATAAGCCTGGATCACCGCACGGGAACGCAGCCTTGCCGCTTTCCATCCTGGTGAAAAAACGCCAATCACATCATCAAGAATTGCCATCAGAACCTCGCCAGCCGGTATCAGTGACCCCGTCTTCACCGCCGGAGTCCACCGCCATTGCCATCAGTCGCATTTGTTGAGAAGGATCGGAGGCCAGCGGCCAGCTTTTATGAAAAACATCCGTCAGCAGGACATCCCAGTCTTCCGGATAGCTGGCCGGATCAATTCGCTGGCTCTCCCCGTCGCAGTCACTGCGCAATGACTGCGTGATGTTGTAACGATCAATAATCCAGCGTTCGCCACGACTGCCATAGCCCGTTACCTGAACCACAAAACGGCGATGACGTCCCGCCTGCACATCCACTGTCGCCACAAGGAAATTAACGCCATCCGGCACACTGCGGGAAGGAACTAGCTCTGCCCGCTGCTCAAGCAGTTCACTTTTTCGTTGCTCCATGCTGGCACGAGGAAGATAAGGCAATCCCCAGTCGGTGTTGATAACCGCCCTGAGTGTTTCTTCGCTTCCTGTCGCTTCATACTCCTGTTCTGCAGTCAGTAATTTGTAAACCAGTTGCGCCCAGGTCTGATACGCAGCAGCTGGCCCTTCCATCCAGAAACTGGCGATACGGGAGCGGCGCGGTTCACCGGAAACGTTGCCGTTACGATCAATGACCTGACCTTCACGCAACCAGACTCCTGCACTATTGAGCTCACGCTTTTTCTCCGCAGTGATAATGCCGCTGCAGTGCGGGCAAAGTAGATGCGCCGCCTCACTGGCTTTAAAGGGATCCGGTTCATTACGGTAGCCGGTCATGGCATCCATGGCTGGCTGAAAATATTCACCGCAGTGCGGACATGACCAGTACCAGCGGCGGCGGTCACCACGATTGTAAAGGGAAAGAATACCAGTCGTCGGTGGCGCTTCATGAGGCGACTTACGTCGCCATTTGCTGTCGCAGATGTCACGTCCCGGCGAGCTCTCCACCAGAGTCATCCCGGCGGACATAAATGTGGTGGTACGTTTTGAGGCCAGGGAGAAACCATCACCCTCGCTGTCGATATTCTCCGGAAAACGGTCGTAATCGGTTAAGGCGACAAACCGGTAATCCGACGACGACATAATGTTTACCGAGGGCCAACCAATTTTAAGGAACGAGCCATCCCTGAACGTCTTATCATGGACATTATTGTCGTTACGACGTGGACTCATTCTTTTCTTTACCGCCGCACTGCTTCTGAACGTTCTGTCGAGGCGCTTTTTAGAATGCTCGCGGGCCTTATCTTCGGTCATCTGCACAACGAGCATGTCCGAAGGATCGCAAACGATGGTATAGACAATCCATCCATCGATCAGACCAATGGTCTTCCCTGTTCGCGCAGGACCAACAAAAATCACCGCATCGTATTCACGCGATGCCAGGCAGTTCATGGGCTCAATGATGTAGGGTGTCAGTTCAGGATCCCATGGCACCGAGTTACCAGCCCCCTTGGGAACACGCATGAATTTTTTAACAGCCTCCGAAATCGGCATGCGACGTGGTGGGGAAAATCCTGCCGATATGTCCCTTCCCAAATTTCGGGCTGATGAAAAACCCATTATTCCTCCTAGAGACTCTCTCCTTCCTCATCAGGAATTAATTCAGCAGCACAAGCCTCGTAGGATTTTTCCTGAAGAGTGTATCGCAGGTCATCAATGGCCTGCTGTACAACGCCGACGGCCTGAGGAGTCAGGGCGCAATCGCGTTCAAGAACATCCGGAATTGTCTCCAGAACCTGGACGACAGCCTTTCTCATGGACGAATAGACGATGACTACTTCATCAACGGGGATGAGTTTTCGCTGCTCCTTTTCCAGCTTGATCCTTTCATTTTCAGATTGGTACCAGTCCTTTCTCTCTTTCGGCTCCATACGGGATGGATCATGAACAGAGTCTGCTGCCTCATGCTTCACACTAAACAGGGCTGGCCCGACATGCTGCAGGGCGTAAACGGGGTTCCCCCTGATAGTCGCAGCCACAGGAGTGTTGGCCGCGAGGAGCCGTTTTTTTACTGTGTCCCGGTGAAGCCCAAAGGCCTCAGCGATTTTAAAAACACTCCAGTAATAAGCATCACCGATCCCGCTCACATTTGACATAAGCAACTCCATCTGGCAGGTGAAAATCATGTTTATTTATATATTTCAATTAATTGCAAACTGGTCTAATGACAGGGAGAAAAAAATATTGTACAGGTGAAAAGAGAAATAACTTTTAATTATCAATAAATTACCAAACATGCTGCCGCCGCCATGGAAATGCAAAAACTAGCCTTTTTCCGCGACGCTCCCGCCCCGTGGCAGGGACCCCCACTGGGAGGACCCGACAGCCTGACAACCGTGACGAGCATCTGAAACAGAGCTTTACATAATGGCATGGGGATAATTCAGAAGGACATCACAGCATGCCCACACAAATTAGTGTGAGTGTCCTGTTTCTTACTACGCGCAGGACTGACGAGCATGAGGGGAAAATACGCGAACCGAAATGCCTTATCTTCAGAAATGCAGCCGGCATCCGAACTGGACGATATTGTAAATTCACCTAAATACGAGGCATTGCTGTAGTTGAATTGCAGTACTGTATTAGCCTTACAGTGACAGAATACGATATTGACTCTGTCACTTGTGAAATGGTCAGAATGGTTAGCAGTTATGGTGATCAGTCAACCACCAGGGAATAATCCTTCGTATTCTTATCGTGCTTTACTAACGCGGCCTCAATTGCCCTGAATGCTTCCAGAGATACTTGATGTTCTATACATGCAATTACAACATCCGGGTAACCCATCGAAATGGTGCTATTAAGCATAGTTTTTACACGAACCTGCTCCTGGGAGGGGGCATCAGTGTATTGATCTTTATGCATTTTGTCGCTCCATTCGTTTGCTCTTCACTTGCGGCTAAAAATATAACGTCAAATCACTCAGCATGAAAGAGTGAAAGTTTCAGCGCGTTTCCCTTACATAATCTGTCGTTTGTATTCTCTTCAGGCATACCGGAAAGACTAGGTATTGTCACATAACCAATACCATCGACAATCGAGATTTATATCTATTCGGTAATGTTTAAATATAACAAAACCCCGTAAAAACGAGGTTTATGGGTAATTTGTATTGTTGAATAGCATCTGATGAGAAATTGATGCTAATACTATAAACATGCTAGATTAAATCAATCTTGATATCATAGCTTTCAAGACCAGTCATTTTTTCCCGTGCAGTAAACTGGATACTGGTAACTTCTTTCCCGGTCTTTTTCTTAAGCTCAATGATTTTTTTTGTTATATATTCAGAAATATCTGCTTCTGTTTTTGTTTTTAACTCTTCAATGTTCATCATTTCCTCTTTTAGTCTGTTATGACTGTCCTGGTACACAGTAGTGTCAATTATATGGAGCAAACGTATAAAAGATAAGATGAAACATCGCAATAATCAACATACGACGGTCTAAATTTCACACAAACAGATAAAGATGATTATCATTTATTATCAATGCATTAGAATCAAATCAATTCAAGAGTCTCATTGCTGCTTCCAGAATTTCTTCTGAAGTTACATGTCGATCCGCTGCTACATAAATGACTTTATGATCTCCGGTCAGAGATGGAAACCCTGCGGCCATTACAGTAAGGTGTGTTTTTTCGCCATTTGGATATTCACGCATGATGGTGTTAACTCCAGTCATCGCTGGCACTACCACTGCTGGTTCAGAGTTAAAAAAAACTATGATTTTTTTCATGATGTTACCGTAGTATGTGAGTATCCATCGAATAGATACCAAGCAAAAAAGCTCCCGAAGGAGCCTTCATTTTCACTTTTTTAAATCCAACGACAGACGGCTGGCATTTAAGTATTGTGAAATATTATCAAATGTAATCATCATTGATTTACAAAAGATACATTTTGCCCCGAAAGGATTCATGTCAGAAACATCAAAAGATGATGTTCTATACTGGGAACCATGACAACACGGGCATCTAAAGTGAATATGGTTTGTAATATTGTCTACCTCAAAGCGCCACTACATGAACAGCGGCAGGACCTTTAGGTCCGTTCTCAATACCAAATTCAACTTCCTGATTCTCAGTTAATGTTTTGAAATCGTTGCTCTGAATTGCTGAGAAATGGACAAACACATCTTTGCTGCCATCTTTCGGCGTGATGAAACCAAAACCTTTTTCAGGGTTAAACCATTTCACTAAACCAGTCATTTTGTTAGACATAATTATTACCTTTTGAAGAAATTAGCCCTTGGGCAGAATGGTCCGAAAAAAAATATCAGAGAGAAAAACCAACAAGGAAATCTCAAGAGGTACAAATAATAAAATTATAACAATGACTGCTTCAGATAAATTTGTAACAAACCAGAACACCATTAACGCATGATTAACCACCCATAGCAAGGATTACTTTTGTAAAGAAAAACACAGCAATGAAAGAATAGCTTTATTTATTAATAATAACGTGTCATTCTGATTAAGACCTTTTATCTTACCCTTAAGATTTCAGGAATTTTGGCTCATGGAAGAGTCCTTTTTATTTAAATTTTACATTCCGCGATGTAAATGTTCCGATTTAATATTACCCTACATTTGATGCTTTTTATCTCTTAAAGATTCATAGATCTGTTGACAAGTCACTCCTGCGATGTAGCGTTCGTCAGCAATTTCAGCATAAAGCTGAGCTTCTGCTGCAATATCTCCGAGCATGTTGGTGAGCATTCCTTCGGCGGTTTTGGTTGTTTTGCCTCTGACGGCAGCGGCAAGATCTGCGGTATGCTTCGCTGCGTCAAGGCGTATGGCATATTTTTTTGCTTCGGCACGCAACTGGTTAACACTATCAGACAGATAAGCAGCCCTGGCAGAAATTTCAGCAGATTTCTGTTGTGCATCTTTAACAGCCTCATCACGGGATATACTTCGCCCCTGTTCAATTATTCGAGCAGCAAATTGGACATTTACCTCTTGAGATAATTCGGCAGCATCACGCTCCGCCCATTTTTTTTGCCATCCTCTGTCGCTCCAGACATTACCTACGACAAATCCTGACAACACGAGCAAAATCACCGTGAATATCTGATTCACTGTTCTATCCCCCAGCAGGTTAATGCACTCTCCTGGTCACGACGAATAACCTGACCGTAACAATTATTTGAACGAATGCGGCAATCACGTCCACCGTCCTTTATCCACCAGCGAATCGCCTCGCATGCGCCTTTACGATCACCGGCATTAAGCCGCTTATAAAACGTCGACGGAAAACACTTACCAGGGCCAATGTTATAGGGACAGAATGACGCGATACCGGCTTTCTGTGGCTCGGTCAGTGGAACTTTTATATTGCGCTCCACCCATGCCAGCGCCTTATCACGCTCAATGGCGTTGACCTGGTCGCATTTTTCCTTCGACAGTTTCATATTGGGAAAAACGTTTTTTCCATCCACCACTGTGGCACCCCGACAGATGGTCCATATGCCAGAACCATCGCGGTATGCCATTGTGTGGTTACCTTCTTTTTCGTCCAGAAACTGGTCAAGTATCTGAGGAGCAGCTGCGCCAGCACCAATCAGCGCCAGAACGGCAGCCGACAGGCCGTATCTGATTTTTGTGTTCATAGATATTTATGATGAGGACGCTCGTGCTTATTGGCAGGATTTTCAATCTTAAAGGAGTACTGATGCTGCAGATAAGACTCAACTTTTTCTGACAATTTTTCTGCTACTTCCAGGAAGACTTGCCGGACGCTCATTCTGGCTGCTGCCTCATAAAACTCCAGCGCAGCTCCTTCAACACGGTCCATGGCGACATCCAGGCCAAAAATTTCACCGTCAAAGCGTTCTTTGTCCTGTAAGGCTACAGTTACCGTAACTTTATTCTCAAAATTACGGACTCCTTTCACAACCAGTTCATAGTCTTGAGTCATTGGATTACTCTCCTCTCGCAGTCTTACGCCTGTCTTCTTTAATCTTGAAATAAAGATTTGTCAGATACGTCAGCATGCCAAATACCAGACTACCCAATACACCTATTGCCGCCCACTGTGAGGGCGTGACTTTATCGAGCAACTGTAAAAACCAGTAGCCAGCACTGCCTGCAGAGGTGCTGTAGGCGATGCCCGTTGTTAACTTATCCATGGATTTCATAGCCTCACCTCCGCAGATAACGGATGGTGTACACGGTTTGGTTCGAAGAAGGAAAGAAGTTACATTAGCGTAAGGCCCGAACATCTATTCAAAAAGAAAAACGCCAGCAATTATTCTGGCGTAGCTAAAAATATCGTATAATCTTACACTTCAAAAAATAACTTTATAAAATGCCATCACATCATATCTTCTAAGAAAATCTTGATAAATATTGGTGCGGAGGCACACCAAAATATCCTCTAAAAACACTTACAAAATATGATGCATTGTCATACCCGCATATTCCCGCCACCTTGCCGACAGTATGGTTACTGTAGATCAATAATCTTTGCGCCATCATCATTCGTTCTTCAAGAATTAATTTACTAAACGATAATCCTTCGTCTTTTAATTTTCTTTTTAACAAACTCTCGCTCATATATAATCTTGAAGATATATCACAAAGTCTCCATGACGCTGAGATATCCGAGTGAATAATAGCCTTAACTTTACAACCTAAGCTATTAAGACTTCCGAACAAAAAACTTTGCACTATTTTCTCTGAAGATAAGACAGCAAGACATGCAAGTGATATTTGATTTCTAACTACATCCACGGTTTTGCTATCACAATTCAAGCATGCAACCAAGTTCTTTAACAATGAAAAATCTTCACATTCTACTATCAAGTATGACGGATAAAACCTTCTTACAGAAAAAGGTGAGAGTGTGTAGTTTTTAAAGAAATCATTAACTGTTTTCTCCTCAACATCTACGATCATTAGATGATCTGTATTTGACGAAAAAAGATCTTTTAAATTGTATTCAATGAGGACAGCATTTCCTTTTTTAAACAAAATATCTTCTTTACCAATTCGGACACCAAACGAGTTCAACACCAAAATGATAGAACATATGTATGACATATTATCCACCTGATATCATTGGGGTTACACCAGGTAAGTATAGGTGGAAAATCAATATTCGCCAGTTCAACAATAAGGAAAATCTCATTGCATCACAACTATAAAACCATGTGTTTAACTCACAAAAAACAAATCATTAAACTAATCTGTTATATTATAATAGCTGCGTGCAATAATAATATTATATGCTCTTTATATTCACTTGAAATATCTTCATATAAAAACAGATTGAATAAAATCTTTTGGGGCTGGTATGTTTACCAACATTAAATTGCATCTCAATGTTTTCTTTAGCGTGAACAGGATTTTTATAAAAACTGACACTATGAGCATCATAGCGTAGTTTTTACGATTGTAAATATCCTGCATACAGGAACTCATCACTTTCAGATGATATCGCATACAGTTAATTCACCATCAGTCTTAGAGCCAGTTCTTCCGGATAGGGATCGAAGTAATTCTGTGTAAGCAAGTAATCATTAGGATACTCACCCAGATAATGCTTCAGCAGAGTCAACGGCGCAAGAAGAGGCAATGTGCCAAAGCGATAGTTAAGTATAACCTCGCTCAACTCTTTACGCTGGCGTGTACTTAAGTAATTACTAAAATACCCCTGTATATGCATCAGCACATTCGTGTGATTTTTACGTGATGCTGGTTTTCTGAGAATCGCCATCAGATTATCACGATACACCTCAAAGTATGATTCAAGGTCCGCCCACTCGTGTATTGCAGCCACAAATGGTCCCATATCTTTATAGCCTGCCTGGCTATGCGCCAACAACTGAAGCTTATAACGACTATGAAAAGCTAATAACTCTCTTCTTGATAATTTCTCCTTGTAAAGGTGATTGAGCTCATGCAAAGCAAAAACTCTTTCAATAAAATTCTCACGAAGCACTGGATCATGTAATCGCCCATCCTCTTCAACCGGTAGCCAGGAAAACTTTTCCATCAAAGTGCTCGTAAATAGTCCCACTCCATCTTTACGACCTCGATTACCATTTTCATCATAGACACGCACGCGCTCCATGCCACAGCTGGGAGATTTAGCACAAACCACAAACCCCGATACATCCTTTAATTTGTCCATATAAGAACGACTAAACTCTGTCATTCTCTCTGTCACATCCTCATTCTGGTCGTGGCTGAAACACATCCGTATATTTCCTTGCTTCGAGCGCACAAGTCGTAGAGCAGGACGCGGAACTGGCAGCCCTATAGCCATTTCCGGACATACTGGTCTGAATGTTACCCATTCCACTAATTTGTCCATTAAAAAGTCATCTCTTTTGTGACCACCATCAAAACGAACAGCAGAACCGCCCAAACAACCGCTGATCCCAATCACAGGTTTTTTTATCATTTCCTCCCCCTTGACTAATTCATTAACACATAAACTTTGTAGTGCACGGACTAAATTGCCTTTCTGGCTTCATCACTGACAATTTTTCTGTTATTGACTATTCCTAATATAGTAGGAAAGTTCTTTAAGTGATCGGTCGTACTCATCTATCTTTCATACTTACTCTCAACTATCAAAAGTACAGGATTTATTATGAAGTTATGGCCTGTGTTGACTGGCATTGCACTCTCTTTCACTCTTATAGCATGTAAGGCCCCGACACCACCTAAAGGTGTGCAGCCGATTACAAATTTTGACGCCAACCGCTACCTCGGAAAATGGTATGAAATAGCTCGCCTCGAGAACTGGTTCGAACGTGGTCTGGAACAGGTCAGCGCTACTTATGAAAAACGGAACGACGGAGGGATTCGCGTACTTAACCGTGGATACGATCCAACGAAAAACAAATGGAGCGAGAGCGAAGGTAAAGCATACTTTACTGGAGATACTAAAACTGCAGCGTTGAAAGTTTCGTTTTTTGGCCCCTTCTATGGTGGCTATAATGTAATCAAACTGGATGATGAGTATAAGTATGCTCTTGTCAGTGGTCCGAACAGAGAATACCTATGGATTCTGGCAAGGACCCAAACTATTCCAGATAATGTAAAAGCAGACTATGTGCGTACCGCTCAAAAGTTGGGATTCAATGTCAATGAACTATTATGGGTTAAACAATAAAATCCCCACCCGAAATGATACTTATTAGAAAAAAACCAGCCTTTGGGGAGGCTGGCTAAATCAGGAAACAAGCTGTTATATGATAATAACTACGTTGCGATTCCAACATTTAAAATGTTAGACTAATGAAAATCAGACAGCAACTTTTCCTTTAATTATTTCGAACAATCAGCATCCATCTCCAATCGGAGATCCAACACCATCAGCATGCCCTCCACTACGCCCTCAGCTTTCTGGAGCATCCTGCCAACCCAACAATCAGATCGCCCATGCTTATGTGCAAGCGCCATAAAAGTCATGCCGCCGACATAATAGTCCACCAATAAATCATGTAAATCGCTGTTGTTTTTTTTCAGGCGAGCCATACATTCACAAATGATCATCGCGTCATCGTCACAGCATTGCGGACGAGATCTTACTTTTGAAGGAATTAATCCCTTAAAACCGGCGGCAATGGACGACCAGGTCACATCTTCATGATTATTAGCCGCCCATGCCCCCCAACGCTCAAGAACCATCTGAATATCACGCATCAACTTACTCCACAAAATTAGGCCAGCACACCAATTGCCAGCGCGCGATCGATAAATCGAAAAATCAGCTCCAGTTGGGAGCCATACTTCTCTTCAAATGCCACGGTATCCGTATGCAACTCGTCGTGATGCTTTCTGCACAAAGGCAAAACAAAGAGATCATGTGCTTTGGTTCCCATTCCGCCCTGCCCGTGACCAATCAGATGATGCGGATCGTCGGCTGGCATACCGCAGCAAGCACACGGCTGTGTCTTAACCCAGCGTGTGTATTTCTCCTTAACCCACCGGTGACGTTTAGGCAGCTTCATGAAAGATTCCGGAGACTCTGGATCAACGGTGATGCTTACCACCGTCTTTTCCTGTGATGGGTTTTGTTGCTGGTGGGCGTGAGGCAACGGTGCAAGATTTTTTGTGCGCTGTTTCAATATGCTGGTGGCGGTCTGCTCTCCCGGTACGATGTCGCTTTCGCGGTACACCGAGCAGATTTTTTCCGCTGGTAATCCCAGCGAGCGACGTAATACCGCTTCCGGTAGCGCGTCCGCCAGCTGATTGCGGACCGCCCACCAGGATAATTCAGCCAGAGATAATTCACGCTCCTGCGTACCGCTTATTGCGTGACCGATGACGTCAATCATCCATGCTGACAGGTTTTGATGAGCAAGTTGCTCGAGTGATTCGGATGTCTGGTCACGCAGCTGGTTGTCGCAGTGCCAGCACAACACCATTGCGCCGGTACCATATCGGTGAATAACGGTTTCGCTGTGATGATAATCGCCGTGTGGCCACTGGCAGGATTTAATATGGCGCAACAGCCAGTCAGACAATGCACCAGCACCACCAGCAGCACGAATTACCCGTGCGTTACTGAAAAACGGCAGCAATGTTTTGTCTTCCACCAGCGGCTGGCGAACGGCAGGAACGACCCCGGACGGCAGATTACGCATGCTTTTCGGTTCCGGCTCCACCAGTACCCGGGTATTGTGGAATACCGGCATGGATTCACGGCCCGGCTTAACGACCACCAGCCCGAGTTCCGGTACCAGAACAGGTCGAAGTAATACCCGCACGTTACCTCCAGAGGCGTTGCTGGAATGTACGGGACGGACGCGGTGGGCGTTCGGAGTAAGGCAATCTGACTGAGATTATCCAGTGACGGTAGTCGAGGCTAAGGGCTTTTTTAACCTCGTATCCGCGCCTGCGGTAACACTGAATTATCCATTCAGCCTGCTCTTCAGTGCATGGTGGATGCTGGAACCAGTCCGATTTGAATGCATGAAAACGCCGTCCGCACCTGCTGGCAAAGACGGCAGAATCATCAGAATTGTGTAATTTGGTATCGTGCGCCATCGGTTGTCTCTGCTGGCGCAGCAGGTGCCAGTTGTTCAGGCTGGCGTATAAAGTATAAATAAACTGGTTCCAGTGTAAAGCCCCTACATTAATGGAATAAAAGTCAAACAACAGATTGTTGGGATAAACACAACGCTTATTATTAAAAGCGATTAGATAAATTAAATTTTAATGTTATGCAATTTTACCAGATCACCATAACATCTCGTTTGAAACCACCAAAACAACAACCATATCAATATTGATTATGTTAAAGTGAGTAAATATGGAAAACAACAAATCTGCACATTACGCTCCTTTTTTATCTGTGATACTTTTTGTTTTATGCTGTGTGTGGGCATTATTTTTATAAAAATATTTACAGATAAAATAAACCCGCCGAAGCGGGTTAAGTGCGGGTGCATTGAGGATGCCTGACACATCAGAGGTGGCGAGGGATTTCTCCCTCGCCTGGTCTCTTACTCCTCAGGTTCGTAAGCTGTGAAGACAGCGACCTCCGTCTGGCCGGTTCGGATTCGTACCTCGCAGAGGTCTTTCCTCGTTACCAGTGCCGTCACTATGACGGTTAAACAGATGACGATCAGGGCGATTAACATCGCCTTTTGCTGCTTCATAGCCTGCTTCTCCTTGCCTTTCGGCACGTAAGAGGCTAACCTACATGTGTCTAGCATGAAATTGGCCTCAGATTAATGTTAAGCGTCTTGCAGGACGCGTAATGTTAACTGGGGCTTTTCTCTATCTGCCTTTGGTGTTCATGCCTGAGGCAGATAGCCTCAAGCACCCGCAGCAATTCTACTTAACTCACGTCACCTCGCCAATATAAAATCAATCAGAAAGGCGATCCGTAAGAACAACAGCAAGACAATAAATTGCCATTACAGCCGCAATAGCTAGCGCACATTTGAGAACCAGCACGACAACCTCCTGTATTGGACGTACACCAGTCCTGATAAATATGAGGCTGTCTCATCATTGATTCAATATAACTATTGGGTATAGTTTCTGTGATTTTGTTCTGTAGAAATGGAACACAACAACCAGTCTCCACCAGCACTTCTTTAAATACGCCAAGTCCGACGCAAGCTAACCTTCTAGTCCGCTTTGAGCGAACTGTGGAAGCTCGCAAATGTTGTTACATCTGATGAAGGCATTACTCAAAGGAGGGGATAGTAGTCAACGTGGAGCAGGCCATGTTAGTATTTTTATACAATTCGACTAAGGGAAAAACAATGAGGCTTTACATAATAGGAAATGGATTTGACATGCGTCATGGCTTACCAACAGGATACAAGCACTTTAAGTCGTATGTAGAAAAAAATGACCAAGATCTATATGACGCGATAGAAGAATACATTCCTGCTGGGGACGAGTGGAATGAGTTAGAAAATGCTTTAGGTGAAATTGATTATGAGCTTATCCTTCAAAACAGTGAGATATTTTTGGCTTCATACAATACCGATGATTGGAGCGATGCTTATCATCACGATTACCAATATGAAGTAAATAAAATCACACAAATGCTGTCAGCTCGTTTGAAGGAGCAATTCGCTGATTGGGTTAAAGGGATTAACATAGCCGATGCTTACAATCCTAAGCAATACATCCCGCCCATACCAAGAGAAAGCATCTATTTTTCATTTAATTATACAAATACCTTGCAGCAGATCTATGCCGTTCCAGACGAGCAAATCATACATATTCACGGCAATTGTAGTTACGATGACGATCTCATACTTGGTCATAGTTTTAGGGTGGAAAAGTCACTAAATCCATATATAGGACCGGATCAAGATACAAGAATAGCAGAGGCATACGACAGAATAAACGAATACTTCGGTAATACATTCAAGCCCAGCGAAGACATAATTAAAGAAGAAAACGTTTTTTTCTCATCGCTTAAAAATGTGGACGAGGTCATCGTTTTAGGCCACTCGCTCGCCGAAGTTGACGGTGAATACTTTACTGAAATAAATAAAAGCATCCAAGAAAATGCTCGATGGATAGTTGCTTTATATAGAGGTGAGAAAAAATCAGGCAGTTTAGAAGATTATGGTATCAGAGGCTCAAATATTTCTTACGTACAGTATGAAGATATCTGAATGAGACTTCATATTATAACTATAATTATGTAAAAAAGGCTGGTATTTTATACCTTGAGGAAAATAGATAAGAGGAATGAGGTTTGGTTATGATGAATTATACTGATGAGTCAACTTTTCTTGAAAAGTACAAACCGTTTAGGAAGTTTTGGACAATTTTATCACCTCATTATGTATCTTTAATGCATGCACTTGCCAAAATGATAAGGGGAGGGAATCCAATTCAAGAACTACCTTCCAATGATGAGGATTTTCTTGCAGAGTATGAAACCTGTCTCAAAAATTGGAAAGACTCACAAAAAATCATATCTTTTGAGATTATTATTCGGCTGAGAGATATAAAAAGATTGAAAACTGAAAAAAAAGAGCACCATCGAAACAAGGATAAAGAAAATAAAGAAAAGTGTATTGATGAAATAAGTTTAAAAAAATTTGAAATTCTTATTCTTCGCCGTTGTATTGACTCAATAATTTGGAGCATTCTTGATGAAGAACACTCTAGTTTGCGGCGTTTACCTATTAATGCAAGCAATGACAATCTATCAGAAGATAACATAATTGATTCTATGGTCGCAGCCGATCTTATCAACCAGGACAAACACTCCGTAGCGATTGTCTCTGACATGAGCACATTTGTTCATGTGGGAGATTTAGTCACCTTTAATCTACTGGATGGCTTCCAGCTCGTGGAAGTTAAAACAGGTGAAAAGAATAATGAGCTTTATGAAGCTGCTGAATTTTCTGTTATCTCAGAATGTCCGCACTTTGAAGAAAACTTCATTAACAATATGCCTGATAATGATGTTAAGCAATTTAATCGCATAAAAAGGCAAATCATTCGTGGCATGAATGTTCTGGAGGCGATTAATACTGGCGAGGGCTTTGACAACTTTCATCAGTCTAAAGTTAAAATCAATGAGATAGATCATCCGTCTGAATTTTATACCCACCGCTTAGTTAAAATGTGGGAGATTATTCGCGGAGGAAAAAATTGGGCAATTGATACTATTGATGAATGTTTGTTCTTAGGTATGTACCGTGATTCTGAAATGGGCTTTGTTGCCTTCAATGGATGGATGGATAGTCTCGGTATAAAAAGCCCTGTTGTGAATATAAATGATTCATTCTTTGACCCTTTGTCTCGACCATTTATGAGTTTGCATCTGCCAACTGAAATGCTCTCCGATCTCATGTCGGGACAAATAATCATCGTCATGTGTTTTGACAATGAACTTTTTTTTCACCGTGCTAACAAAACGTACCCGGGTTTATATCTCCTTAGCGATGCAGCAAGAACAAAGCAGCCATTAGAAAATATTCTTCGTGTTGGTTCACAAGGGATAGCTTCTTACGTAGATGGGAATACCAGCTTTTTAGGTAATGGTATTGAATCCCGTATCCTTTTCGATCAGCAACGACCCGACAACATTATTGAGTGGAGCTATGCTAGAAGCGATCTCAAAAAGCAACATGAAGCATAAGCCGTTGGATGGGATTTCCCATGAATTGCCATGGATAATCTAGACACTTCGAGCCGTTGATAATGTTGATTTTCGTATTCTGTCGGTGGAGTATCCCGAAAGGTATAGAGCAAAACCTGGAGAAAACACACAGCATCCCATTTTAATCTTTAACTCTGACCTTCCATAATGTCCGCTGTTGGCACAAAGCGGACAACCACGCTAGCTCTACCCTGTGCCACAAAATGTCAATT
>ERZ791801.1443-NODE-1443-length-15484-cov-2.808413_pt1 | contig 15484 bp, 19 predicted proteins | sample MGYA00510309_ERZ791801 | MGnify/ENA primary metagenome ERZ791801 (study PRJEB30046, sample SAMN00791979) | human gut metagenome | study: EMG produced TPA metagenomics assembly of the A metagenome-wide association study of gut microbiota in type 2...
TCATTGGGACCGTTTCCTTTCGCGAAAAGAAACGGTCCCAATGAGAAAAATGTTCACAAAAGTACTTGACAAATCTTATACCTAGATATACAATGTAAAAATACCTAGGATGCCAATGTATAAAAAGGAGGGAGTTTAAAGTGAAAGTAAGTAAAGAATTACTTAAAGGAAGTACTGATTTGCTAGTTTTAACATTAATTGAAAAAGAGCCAATGTATGGTTATCAAATGATAAAAGAACTAAGAAAAAAATCAGAAAATGTATTTAATCTTCAGGAGGGAACATTATATCCAATATTACACACATTAGAAGAGAAAAATTACATTTCATCATATTGGGATGAAACAGGAAGTAAAAAAAGAAAATATTACACAATAACAAAAGAGGGCAAAAAACATCTAAAAGATAAAAAGGAGGAATGGGAGACCTACAGAGATGGTGTAACTAACGTATTGGGAGGTGTTCTGTTTGGATATTAAGAATTTTTTAGATACAGTAAAAAATGAGATAAAATATGAACCGATAAGAGAAAACATCGAAGAAGAATTGAAAAGCCATATTGAGGATGCAAAAGATGATTTGATGAGTAAAGGAATAGAAGAAAATGAGGCAGAAGAAAAAGCGGTTGAGGCAATGGGGAATCCAGCAGATATTGGAAAAAAGTTAAATAAAATTCATAGACCTAAATTTGACTGGAAATTAGGAATATTAGTTTTAATATTATTGGGATATGGAATTTTTATTGCTATTCTACAGGAAGATACATCAAATAGTCCAAATATGGTATTTAATATATTAAAATATACTATAATAGGACTTATATTATGTATAGGAGTCTATTTTATTGATTACAGAAAAATAAAAAAATATTCGATGCATATATATATTGCTGCAACAGCAATAATGCTTATGCCTTATATTGGTTTAAGTACTAGAATAAATGGAATACTTTATGCTAGAGTATTTAGGGTTACATTTCTAACAGCAACAGTTACAGTACCTTTGTATTTAATAGCTTTTATTGGTTGGATAACAAGCTATAAAAAAGAAAATGTTATAAATCTGCAAATAGAAGATAAAAAAATTGAAATAAATAAAGATAAAATAAAAATAATAATTTTAAGTATAATATCTTTAGGTTTAATGATACAGATCCCATCAATTTCAAATGCAATAGTGCTTTGTGTATCATATCTAATAATTTCTTTAATAAAAATAATGCAGGAATCTAAGCAGAAATTAACAGAATTTAGTAAGCTTTTAATACCATTTGTGTTACTGGGAATTATATTTACATTTTATTTAGTTTCTGAACCATATAGATTAGAAAGAATAACATCATCATTTAACCCAGAAAGTGATCCTAATGAAAGCGGCTATGAGGGAATGTTACAAAAAGAAATTTTGGAAAAAGCTAAATGGTTTGGGGAAGCTGACACAGACATTATTAAATCAGATGAGTTTATCATATCAAAAGAAAGTAATTTTGCTTTTATATATTTAGTTGGAAAACAAGGAATTGCAGTTGCAGGTATTTTGGTTTTGACAATTATACTTGTGTCCGTAAAACTTATTTTAAATGCTAAAAATATAAAAGATAAATATGGAAAATTTTTGATAATTGGAATGGGAAGCTTGTATATAGTACAGTCTATAATGAGTGTTCTTATGAATGTTAATTTAGCAGTTAGAACAGGTTTTAATTTACCTTTAGTGAGTTATGGGGAAGTATATTTTATTGTTAATATGATTTGTATTGGTTTGGTTCTTTCTGTTTATAAGAGAAAAGATGTAATTGAATATGAGGAAGCTGCTCAGTGATTTTTTTGAAATGGGGACGGTTCTTTTTTGAAAAAGGAACCGTCCCCATTTTAAAATTTTTATTGTAAACCATAAATTTTTATGTTACAATAAAAATCGAAAAAAGAAAGGAACTTGGAATGATAGCAGAAATAATAATAGATAGCAAAGCAAAAAGCCTAAACAGAAAATTTGACTACGAAATACCACAAGAGTTAGAAGATATAGTAGATGTAGGAAGTAGAGTTCTAATCCCATTTGGAAATTTCAAAAAACTAGAACAAGGCTATATTATAAAAATAAAAGAAAAAACTGAATATAAAGTAAAGCCTATAGCAGGATTAGAAGAAAATTTACCACCAGAAAAAATTGAGTTGGCAAGATGGATGGCGAGAAAATATTTTTGTAATGTATCTGAATGTATTAAATTAATGCTAACACCAGGTACTAGAGCTAAAAATAAAGATGATAGAGTACAAGATAAAAATATAAATTTTGTATACTTAAATATTCCGTATGAAGAAATCAACGTAAATGAACTAAAAGGAGAAAAACAAAAAAAGTTAGTAGAATTTATAAAAAATAATGAAGGGTTAACAATACCGGAAATAGAAAATTTTGCTGAAATTTCAAGAAGTACGGTTAATTCTTTAGTAAAAAAAGAGATTCTAAAGATAGTAAATAAAAAGATTGATAGAAATCCGCTAGTAAATAAAAAAGTAAATGATAACAAAAAATTGGAATTTACAGATGAACAAAAACAAGCATACTTAAAAGTATCACAAGCAATGGAAGAAAATAGATTTGAAGAATTTTTGTTATATGGAATAACAGGTTCTGGAAAAACAGAAGTATATTTACAATTAATAGAAAAAGCTTTAAATGAGAATAAATCATCAATTTGTTTAGTACCGGAAATATCACTAACCCCACAAATGTTAGACAGATTCATAGGAAGATTTGGAAAAGAAAAAATTGCAGTATTACACAGCAAATTATCAATAGGAGAAAGACATGATGAATGGGAAAGAATAAAAAAAGATGAAGCAAAAATTGTAATAGGTGCAAGGTCTGCTATATTTGCACCATGCAATAATTTAGGATTAATAATAATTGACGAAGAACATGATAGCTCATATAAATCTGAGTCAAGCCCGAGATATTCGGCAAAAGAGGTGGCCAGAGAAATTGCAAACAAACAGAAAATTCCATTAATACTAGGAAGTGCAACACCAGATTTAAGAACATTTTATAAGGCACAAAACCAAGAAATATCAACATTAAGATTAACAAAAAGAGCAAATAACTCTAATTTGCCAGAAGTACAAGTGGTGGATTTAAAAATGGAACTTGCAACTGGAAATAGGTCGATGATAAGCAATTTGTTATACTCAGAAATGGAGAAAAATTTAAAAGAAAAAAGGCAAACAATACTGTTTTTAAATAGAAGAGGGTATTCAACATTTATAATGTGCAGAGACTGTGGATATACGTTAAAATGCCCAAATTGCAATATAAGTTTAACATATCATATAACTAAAAATATATTAAAATGTCACTATTGTGGACATACCGAAAGACCAGTAAGCATCTGTCCAGAATGTAAAAGTACAAAAATAAGATATTTTGGAACAGGAACACAAAAACTAGAACAAGAAATAAACAAGTTATTTCCAAGTGCATCAACTATTAGAATGGATGTTGATACAGTAACTAAAAAGAATTCACATGAGGAGATTTTAAGAAAATTTAAAGATGAAAATATAGACATTTTAATAGGGACGCAAATGGTAGTAAAAGGACATCATTTTCCAAAGGTTACTTTAGTTGGAGTAATTGCAGCTGATGGCTCTTTAAATCAGGATGATTATAGAGCAAATGAAAGGACTTTCCAAATACTTACACAAGTTGCAGGAAGAGCGGGTCGTGAGAATTTGCCGGGAAAAGTTGTAATACAAACATATAACCCAGATAGTTTTCCGATTGAATATTCAAAAACTCAAGATTACGATTTATTTTATGATACAGAAATCAAGCTAAGAAAACAGTTGAAATATCCGCCATTTTGCGATATAATATTAATTGGATTTTCGGGAGATAGTCAAAAGGAAATTGAAGATATAAGTTTGTATATGTTTAATATGTTAAAGGCAAGCTTAGAAAAATATCAAATAAATGTGTTTCAGCCTATGCCAGCACCTATTGATAAAATTCAAAATAAAATTAGATGGAGAATTATTGCAAAAGGTGTTGTAAATGAGGAGGTTACAATTATTTTAAATAAATGTTTACAAAATGTGTATGGGATGAATTTGAGACACACTAAGGTTAGTGTGGATGTTAATCCTAATAATATGATGTAAGCAAAAATGGGACCATTGGGGTCGGTTCTTTTTGGTCCCATTTTTGAAAATGTAAAGAACGGGACCAAAAAGAACCGACCCCAATGGTCCCACGCAAGAAAGGAAGAGGAGAATGGCACTAAGAAAAATAAGAGAACAAGGAGACGAAATACTAAGAAAGAAATCAAGAGAAGTAAATATTGATGACATAACAGCAGAAAAGAATCAAAGTTTAATAGATGATATGTTAGAAACAATGTATCATTTTAATGGAGTTGGACTAGCTGCTGTTCAAGTTGGAATTTTAAAACAAATTATTGTAATTGATGTAGATGATGATAAAGGTCCTTATGTTTTGATAAATCCAAAAATATTAAAAACAAAAGGTTCTAAGGAATGTGAGGAAGGTTGTTTAAGTTTTCCTAATGAATTTGGAAAAGTTGTTAGACCAACCGAAGTTGTTGTGGAATTTTATGATAGAGAAGCTAAAAAGGTGAAATTAAAGGCAAAAGATTTATTGGCACAAGCTGTATGCCATGAGGTAGATCATTTAAATGGAGTTCTATTTGTGGATTTGGTTGAGCCAGGTACTTTGGAATATGTTTCTCCAAAAGATTAAAACTGAAATTTTAAGCATGGCACAAATGGGCACAAATGGACCGGTTCTTTTTGTGCCCGACCCAAAAAGAACCGGTCCATTTGTGCAAGAAAGGATTGAATAATATGAATATAATTTTTATGGGAACGCCAGATTTTGCGGCTGAATCTCTAAAAGCAGTTATAGAAAAGGGCCATAACATAATGGCTGTTGTAACAAATCCAGATAGACCAAAAGGCCGTGGCATGAAAATGATTGCTACACCTGTAAAGGAAGTTGCTATCGAAAAAAATATACCAGTATATCAACCATTAAAGGTAAGAGGAAATGAGGATTTTATAGAAGCACTAAAAAGCCTAAATCCAGATGTTATATGTGTTGTGGCATACGGAAAAATTTTGCCAAAAGAAATTTTAGATATTCCAAAGTATGGTTGTATAAATGTACATGCATCACTTCTTCCAAAATACAGAGGTGCAGCACCTATTCAGTGGGCTGTGCTTAATGGAGATAAGACAACTGGTGTTACTACAATGTATATGGATGTAGGTATGGATACTGGTGATATGATTTTAAAGGAAGAGGTTCAAATTGGAGAAGATGAAACAACAGGCGAACTTTGGGAGAGATTGTCTGTAATTGGTGGTAATCTTTTGGTTAGAACTTTGGATGAAATTGAAAATGGAACAGTAAAGAGAATTCCACAAGGCGAGGATTTTACAATTGCTCCTATGCTTTCTAAGGAGATGGCTAAAATTGATTGGCAAAGTAAGAATGCTAAAGAAATTAAGAATCTTGTTAGAGGTTTAAATCCTATTATGGGAGCTTATTCTTTGTTTGATGGTAAGAAGATTAAATTTTGGAAAGTTAGGGCTTTTGATGAGGATGATGTAGAACTTGGAAAGGTTTTAGGTAATATGGATTTTAGTGATAAGGAAGCGGGAGATGTACTTTTCGCTGATAGTAAAAAAGGTTTGTTTATTAAGACCGTTCAAGGTGTAATTTCTGTGGAGGAGATTCAAGGTGAGAATGCTAAGAGAATGAATGTGGGAGATTTTTTAAGAGGATTTTCTATTGAGGATGGTTGTTTTTGTTAGAAGAATTTATAAAAATAGAGGAGTTAAAAAATGATAGATTTACATTTACACACAAATCACTCAGATGGAACAGATTCAGTAGAAGAATTATTAGAAAATGCGGAGAAACAAAAACTTGAAATAATTTCAATTACTGATCATAATTCTGTTGGTGCATATTTTGAATTAGAAAAAAATCCAGAGATAAGAAAAAAATTTAGTGGAGAAATTGTAGTAGGTTCAGAAATAAAAACAACATTTAAAGATACTAATATAGAAATTTTAGCGTATGGAATCGATTACAAAAAAATAGATATAAAAAAAGAAAATATGATGCAGGTTCAAAGTGATATTTTGAAACACTTCATAAAAGTTGCTAAAAAACTTGGGATGAAAGTAGATGAAAATATAAAAGTAAATGTTGAGGACAAAGATAAAACATATGCAAGTTGGGTATTTTGTGATAATATAATGAAATATCGAGAAAATGAAGAAATAATTGGTGCGTTAAATAGAATAACATTTTACAGAGAACATGAAGGAAATAAAAATAGTCCTTTTTATTATAATACTTCAAAATATTATGATGATTGCCAAACACTTATAAATAAAATACATAAAGCAGGAGGATTAGCTTTTTTAGCACATGGATTAATATATCCATTTGATGATAAGAGAAAAACAATAGAAGAACTAGTGAAAACAACAAATATTGATGGCTTAGAGTGTATATATCCGTTATTTGATGAAGATGAAAGAAAATTTATGATAGGTTTATGTGAAAAATATAATAGATTTATGTCAGGAGGTTCTGACTATCATGCAAAAAATAAGCCTACAACCTTTATGGGAACGGGAATAAATAATAATATATGTGTTTCGAAGGATTTTGTGGAAAGTTGGATAAATGCTGTAAGAAAAGTTTAGAAAAGTGGTTGAACTAACTATGGAAATGGATAAAGTTATAATGGAATTACCGGTAAAACCAGAAAATGCACGAAAAGTAATAGATGTTCTATATAATGAACCAGTTGTTTCAAGAAAGAAAATAATTGAAAATACTGGAATGAAATTTACAACATTAGTTGGAGTAATAAATGCTTTTCTGGAAAAAGAAATTTTAGTAGAAACTACTGGATTTAGCAGAAACCAAATTTTTGCATTTCAAAAATATATAGATTTATTTTTAAAGTAATTAGCTTTGAATACAAAAACTATATTACGAAAAAAGCAAAAAATTCGTAATATAAAATCCTATATTACGAAAAAAACAAAAAATTCGTAATATAAAATCCTATATTACGAAAAACTAAAAAAATCAATAAAAAGCTTGACAAATAAACAAAAAAAGTGTAAACTATATTCGTATTACAGATATAGCTTACAAAATATCTGTTACTAAATCAAAGTAACAGAATTTTTTATGCTCAAAACCATATAGAAAGAAGGATAAAATTGGAAGAAAAAATACAAATAAGTATACTACTAAGCTTATATGGAAAATTACTTACAAAAACCCAACAAAAATATATGGACCTATACTATAATGAAGATTTATCATTATCAGAAATAGGAGAAAACGAAAACATAACAAGGCAAGCTGTACGAACAATACTAGTAAAATCAAAAAACAAATTACAAGAATACGAAAAAGACTTAAAATTTATGCAAAAAGAAAACAGAATAAAAGAACAAATAGAAAAATTAGAACAAACAAACATAAATGAAAAACAACAAAAAATAATAGACAAAATAAACAAAGAACTAGACTTCTAAAAAGATAAAGGAGGAAGCAAGATGGCATTTGAAGGATTATCATCTAGACTTCAAGACATTACAAGAAGAATAAAAGGAGAAGCAAGAATTACAGAAAGTAATATGAAAGATATGTTACGAGAAGTAAAACTTGCATTACTAGAGGCAGATGTAAACTACAAAATAGTAAAAGAATTTATCGCATCGGTTCAAGAAAAAGCACTAGGTCAAGATGTAATGAAATCATTAAAACCAGGTGAACAAGTAGTAAAAATAGTTAGAGACGAACTAACAGAATTACTTGGCGGAACAGATAGCAAAATAAATATCTCACCAAATCCACCAACAGTAATAATGCTAGTTGGATTACAAGGTGCGGGAAAAACAACAATGGCAGGAAAACTTGCAAACTATTTAAGAAAACAAGGCAAGAAGCCATTAATGGTAGCATGTGATGTATATAGACCAGCAGCTGTAAAACAATTACAAGTAGTGGGTGCACAGCTTAACATTCCTGTATATGCGGAAGAAGGAAGCAAAGACGTAATAGGAATATCAAAAAGAGCAATGAATACAGCTATGTCAAAATTAAATGATGTAGTGTTAATAGATACAGCAGGACGTTTGCAAATAGATGAAGCTTTAATGCAAGAATTACAAGATGTAAAAAAAGCAGTAAGACCACACGAAATTCTACTTGTAGTAGATTCAATGACAGGTCAAGAAGCGGTAAATGTTGCAGAATCTTTTAACGAAAAAGTTGGAATAGATGGAGTTGTACTTACAAAACTAGACGGTGATACACGTGGTGGTGCGGCACTTTCAGTAAAAAAAGTAACAGGAAAGCCAATAAAATTCATAGGTGTTGGTGAAAAATTAAACGAACTTGAAGAATTCCATCCAGATAGAATGGCATCAAGAATTTTAGGAATGGGAGATGTTCTGTCAATTGTAGAAAAAGCAGAACAAGCACTAGACCTAGAAGAAGCAGAAAAATTAGAAAAACAACTACAAAAAAATAAATTTGACTTAGATGATTATTTAGCACAATTAAGACAAATCAAAAAAATGGGTTCTGTATCATCACTTTTAAAAATGCTACCAGGTGCAGACAAATTAAAAGATGTAAAAGTAGATGATAAAGAATTTATAAGAATAGAGGCAATAATAACATCAATGACAGCAAAGGAAAGGAAAAATCCATCAATATTAAATGGAAGTAGAAGAAAACGTATTGCCAAAGGAAGTGGAACTCAGGTTCACGAAATAAACAAATTTATGGAATCTTTTGAAATGACACAAAAAATGATGAAACAGATGAAAACAAAAGGTGGTATGAAACGTATGATGAAAGGGCTAAAACTTGATCAAATGGATGAATTCAAAGACTTAATGTAAGTTTTAAAAGAACATTAAAAAGGTTTTAAACTTAAATTATACAATTAAATTGATATTAAACTTAAAATATAAATAGATGCAAGGCTTCAAAGTAAAAACAAAATAAAAGCATCAAACAATTAGGAGGTGAACAAAAAATGGTAAAAATAAGACTACAAAGAGAAGGAAAGAAAAAAGCTCCTTTTTATCATATAGTAGTAGCAGACTCTAGAAGTCCAAGAGATGGTAAAATAATCGAACAAATCGGTACTTATGACCCAATGACAGAACCATCAACAATCGTTTTAGATAATGCTAAAGTTGAACAATGGATAAAAAATGGTGCTAAACCAACAGAAACAGTTAAGAAATTAATTGAAAAAGCATCAAAATAATTAAAAAGGAGGATGTATTAATTCTTATTAATACAAACTAAAAAATGAAAGAAATTTTAAATACAATTATCGTAAATTTAGTAGACGACAAAGATGCTGTTGAGGTAAATGAAATAAATGGAACACAATCAGTTGTTTTTGAAGTTAAAGTTGCTGAAAACGATATGGGAAAAATAATAGGCAAGCAAGGTAGAATTGCTAAATCTATAAGAACAGTAATGAAAGCAGTAGCAAGTAAAGAACATAAAAAAGCAACTGTTGAATTTATAGGGTAATTTGAAAAAAATTGCTAAAAGGAAAAATTATGAAAAAAGAAAAATTAGAAATCGGTCAAATAGTAAATACATTTGGAATAAAAGGATTTGTTAAAATTTATCCTTATGTGGATGATATAACAAGATTTGATGATTTAAAAACAGTATATATATGTACAAAAAAACAAGAAACAAAATTAGAAATTGAAGAAATAAAATATCAAAAAAATATGGTACTTGCAAAATTCAAGGGAATAGATACTGTAGAAAATGCAGAAAAATTAAGAAATAGCTATGTGAAAATAGACAGAAAAGATGCTATTAAACTTGAAGAAGGACAATATTTTATAGCAGATTTACTTGGTTTAGATGTATTTTTAGACACAGGTGAAAAACTAGGTATTTTAGACGACATTTTTAATAATGGAAGTACAGATATATATGTTGTAAAAAATGAATTAGGCAAACAATTTTTATTGCCATACATAGATGAAGTTATAAAAAACATAGACTTAGAAAATGAAAAAATAACAGTACATATAATAGATGGATTAATTTAAAACTAAATGGAGGAGAAAATGAAATTTGATTGTTTAACACTTTTCCCAGAAATGTTTGAGGCATTAAACCAAAGCATTATAGGAAGAGCAAAAGAAAAAAATCTAATAGAAATAAATTTAATAAATATTAGAGATTTTTCAAAAGATAAACACAAAAAAGTAGATGATACTCCGTATGGTGGTGGAGCTGGAATGGTAATGAAGGCAGATGTAGTATATGATGCATATAAATCTGTAAAAGATGAAAATGCAAAAGTAATATATATGTCGCCACAAGGGAAAACACTAAATCAATCCAAAGTAGAAGAATTATCAAAACAAGAACATTTAATAATATTATGTGGACATTACGAAGGTATAGACCAAAGGGTAATTGATAAAATAGTTGATGAAGAAATTTCTATTGGAGATTATGTCTTAACAGGCGGAGAACTACCAGCAATGGTTTTGATTGATGCAGTTTCAAGATATAATGAAGGAGTTTTATCCAAAGAATCAATAGAAGAAGAATCATTTTCAAACCGGATTATTAGAATATCCGCAGTATACAAGACCTGAGGTTTTTGAGGGAGTAAAAGTTCCAGAGGTTTTACTTTCTGGAAACCACAAGAATATTGCTAAATGGAGAAATGAACAATCAATCCAAATTACACGTAAAAAAAGACCAGATTTATTAAAAAATGAAGTACCAAGCCAAAAATAGATGAATGGTACCGCTCATGAAGTAAACTATTGTCTAAGATTAAGCTTAGCGACAATAGAAATTTAAGGGAGGAATTTTAAAATGGATATAATAAAATCTATTGAACATGAACAATTAAAAGCAAAAATTCCAGATTTAAAAGTAGGAAATACAGTTAGAGTTCATGTTAGAATCAAAGAAGGAAACAAAGAAAGAATCCAAGTTTTCGAAGGAATTATAATAAAAGTTCAAGGTGCAGGAGTTAACAAAACATTCACAGTAAGAAAAATATCTTATGGTGTTGGTGTTGAAAAAACATTCTTAATTCACTCACCATTAGTTGAAAAAGTTGAATTAGTAAGAGTAGGTAAAGCTAGACGTGCTAAATTATTCTATTTAAGAGATAGAGTAGGTAAAGCTGCTAAGACTAAAGAAGTTGCAGGAGCAAGAATTGAAAACAAGGAAATCATCATAAAAGGTGAAGAAGCACCAGCAGCTGAAGAAGTTGTAGAAGCTCCAGCAGAAGTAGCTGAAACAGTAGAAGCTCCAGTAGCAGAATCTACAGAAAATAAAGCTGAATAATAGGAGAATATTATGAGAATTAGATACAAAAAATGGGCAAGGCCAGAACTAGAAGCAAGTCCTTTTTATGTAGATAATCCTGAAGAAGAAAGAGGAAAGTGGAGGAAATTATATAAAAATCCAACACTTCCTCTTTATTTAGAATTAGGATGTGGAAAAGGATATTTTATAGCAAATTTGGCAAGCGAGCATAAAGATGTAAATTATATAGCAATAGACTTGGTAGATGCAATGCTAGGATTGGCAAAAAGAAATGTCGAACAAATATATAGAGGGAAAAATCAAGAAACAGATAATATATTTTTAACAAGATTTGATATAGAAAGAATCAATTTGATTTTATCTGATGAAGATAAAATTGATAGAATTTATATTAATTTTTGTAATCCATGGCCAAGAGGAAAACATCACAAAAAAAGGCTTACACATACAAGACAGCTTGAAAAATATAAGGAATTTTTAAGCAAAGGTGGAGAAGTCTATTTTAAAACAGATGATGATAATTTATTTTTAGATAGTTTGAATTATTTTGAGAAAGCAGGTTTCGAAATTGTGAAGAAAACTTTTGATTTGCATGAAGAGGTTGATTTTTGGGAGAATATCGAAACTGAGCATGAGAAGATGTTTTCAGAGCAGGGAATAAAGATTAAGGCTTTGGTTGCTAGGTTGAATTAGAATTAAATAAGCAAGGCTGGATAAAAATTGCAAATTTCTAGATAACCTAGTTTTATATTTGTCAAATTTTGTCGAACGATTTTTAGAAAAATTAAGTAAAAACTATTGCAATTATAAAAAATAATGTATATAATAATATTGTAATTCAAAGGGTTCACAAAACGGAAGTTAGAAAAAAACAGGCATTGTGTGATAATGCCTGTTTTTTTGCTATTTTAATGAAAAACATCAAAAATAGCCATAAATCAAAAACTCTTGCATATAAATAGAAAGAGGTGTTAAAAATGGCATATTCAGAAAGAGAACTACTTGCAAGGATAGTTCAATGTGAAGCAGGTCGGAGAAGGAGACAATGGAATGAAAGCAGTAGCAACTGTAATAATGAACAGAGTTAATGTATCAAGTGGAGAATATTCAAGAATATCGCAAGGGGGAAGTGTAAGAAACATAATATATCAACAGGGACAATTTGATTGTGCAAGAGAAACAATAGGTGGAAGGTATAACTCTCAAAATATATACAATATGACTCCAACAGATATACACTACCAAATAGCAGATTGGGCTCTATCTGGAAACAGATTAAACGAAATAGGAGAATGCCTATGGTATTTAAACCCTTTTAGACCAATATGTAATCAAACATTTCCTAGTAACGGTTCTGGAACATTACATACAAGACTTGGTAACCACTGTTTTTATAGGCCAACATCTCTATATGATAATACATAAACAGAAAGGAGATTTTGAAAGCTATGTCAGAATTAGACCAAGAGCAAAGGCAAGAGAAAACAGAGGATAGAAATGTAAATATGAATCAAAATTCACCGGAGATACTTACAAATACTATTTATACACCAGCATTTTTAAGACAGCAAATAGGAAGGCTTATGAGAGTGGAATTTTTAATAGGAACAAACAATATGACAGATAGAATTGGAATTTTGGAGGATGTTGGAGCAAGTTATATTTTACTTCGTTCTTTCGAAAATGATAGTTTAATTTATTGTGATATATATTCAATTAAGTTTATTACTATTTCTACAACTGGAGTTTATGGTACTATGAATAATTTTCAAAATATGGGTGGAACAATGAACAATGGTGGTCCAATGATGAGAGGACCGATGATGTATTAATTTTTGTAATGGAAAAATATTTTGGAGAAAATTTTGAAATGGGGACGGTTCCTTTTTTAAAAAGGAACCGTCCCCATTTCAAAAATCGAAAAAAAGGAGGAGGATTTATCTATGCAATTTAAACCACAAACAATTTACTACGAAAAAGATATAGAAAATTATCAATTAGGAAAAGAATTGATGCAAAAATATAAAGAAATACCCAAAATAGAAATAGAAAATCATAATAACATAGAAGAGCTAAGAAAAAAACAGAATTCGGAATTTCCTAATTTAAAAAGAAATCTAATAATAGGAATAAGAAAAACACATAAATTTGTGGAAAATCATAAAACATCAGACTATTTAGTGCCATATACTTCATCAGGATGTACTGCAATGTGTATGTATTGTTATTTAGTTTGTAACTACAATAAATGCGCATATTTAAGGCTTTTTGTAAATAGAGAGCAAATGTTAGAAAAAATAATAAAAACAGCTGAAAAGAGTGAAAAAGAATTAACATTTGAAATAGGAAGTAATAGTGATTTAGTGCTAGAAAATACAATAACAGGAAACCTTGTATGGACAATCGAAAATTTTGCAAAAACAAATAAGGGGTTTCTTACTTTTCCTACAAAATTTGATATGGTAGATGATTTATTAGATTTAAATCATAATGGGAAAGTTATTATAAGAATGAGTGTGAACCCGGAGGAGATAATAAACAAGGTGGAATTTGGAACATCAAGATTAAAAGGAAGAATTGATGCTATAAATAAATTAGCCGATGCGGGATACAAAGTAGGAATATTAATTGCACCCGTAATTTTGGTTGATAATTGGAAAGAATTATATCGAGTTTTAATAGAAAGGTTGAATCAGGAACTATCTGATAAAGTAAAGAAAAGTGCTTTTTTTGAGATTATATTTATGACGTATAGCTATGTTCATACAAAAATTAATCCGGAAGCTTTTCCGAATGCAATTAATTTGTTTGATAAAGAGATTATGACAGGAAGAGGCAATGGAAAGTATGCATACAAGATGGATGTAAGAAAAGATGCGGAAATTTACTTGAGAGAGTTGATGGAAAAGCATTTTGCTGGAAATAGTATTGAGTATATTGTGTAGTTTTTGGCGAAAAGATCGTTTCTTTTTCCATTGGGACCGTTTCTTTTCGCGAAAAGAAACGGTCCCAATGAAAAAAGAAACGGTCCTTTCACGAAAAAATTACTTGACAACTACAAAATTTAGCAATAAAATAAACAAAAAAACAGGAGGTAAAAATATGTTAGTAACAACAAAGGAAATGTTTGAAAAATCAATGAAAGAAAATTATGCAATAGGAGCATTTAATGTAAATAATATGGAGATAATACAAGCAATTGTAGACGCAGCAGCTGAAGAAAAATCACCAGTTATATTACAAGCATCATCAAGTGCGATAAAATATGCAAGAATAAATTATTTAATGAAAATGGTAGAAGCTGCAATAGAGGAGCATCCAGAAATACCAGTTGCAATTCACTTAGACCATGGACCAGATTTTGAAACAGCTAAAATGTGTATAGATAATGGTTTTACATCTGTAATGATAGATGGTTCAAAATATAGTTTTGAGGAAAATGTAGCATTAACAAAGAAAGTTGTAGAATATGCACACTCAAAAGGTGTAATGGTTGAAGCAGAAATTGGTAAACTTGCAGGAATTGAAGATGATGTAAATGTATCAAGCGCAGATGCTATTTATACAGATCCAGCAGATGCTGAAAGATTTGTTAAAGAAACAGGCTGTGATTCTTTGGCTATTGCTATTGGAACAAGCCATGGAGCTTATAAATTTAAGGGAGAAGCTAAATTACGTTTTGATATTTTAAAAGAAGTTAAGGAAAGAATTCCAAATACTCCAATTGTACTTCACGGAGCTTCAACAGTAATTCCAGAATTGGTTGAACAATGTAACAAATATGGAGCAAATATCCCAGGAGCAAAAGGTGTTCCAGATGATATTTTACACACTGCATCAATTTCAGGAGTTTCTAAAATTAATGTCGATACAGACTTAAGACTTGCAATGACAGCAGGAATAAGAAAAGTATTTGTAGAAGAACCATCAGCATTTGACCCACGTAAATATTTAACACCAGCAAGAGATTTAATAAAAGCAACAGTACAACACAAAATAAGAGACGTATTTGGATCATCAAACAAAGCATAAATTAAGATAATAATTAATGTCAAATGTTGTAGGGGTCGGCGTCCTCGAC
>ERZ791801.1472-NODE-1472-length-15235-cov-4.158432_pt1 | contig 15235 bp, 14 predicted proteins | sample MGYA00510309_ERZ791801 | MGnify/ENA primary metagenome ERZ791801 (study PRJEB30046, sample SAMN00791979) | human gut metagenome | study: EMG produced TPA metagenomics assembly of the A metagenome-wide association study of gut microbiota in type 2...
CCGCTGTGGAAAACTCCACAGCGGGCGCTTTTTCAGTTTTTATACAGCCGCCTCTGGCTCGGCCTCTTCGCTGGGCGCAGTATCCTCTTCCGGCTCATTTTCTTCGTCCAGCAGATACTGCACTTCGACCTGCCGTTCCATCTCATCTGCGGTCCAGTCCAGCTGCACCGTGCCGTCCAGTTCCAGCGTGTACTGTTCCACACGCTGCAGGGTACCGGAATCCAGGCTCTGGCCCGGGTCGTTGTCCGGCGACCACACGATGCGCAGTTCATCCGGCTGCAGGGTGCCAGCCCGCACCGTACCGGCCACGCTGCGGCAGTCCTGCGCAAAGGCTCCGGTGCTGTCGTAGGGGCCATACAGCATCACGGTCAGGCTCAGGTGCCCGTCACTTGGCTGCAGCTCCTGCAGGTCATCCACGCTGTTGGCGTAAAGATACAGGTCGGTGTACACATCCCGCAGGCGGAGGTCCGGGTTTTCCTTCCGGAGGGCCTCATACACCTGTGTGGTGTACGCCTTGCTCAGCTTCATCTCGTTCTGTCCGCGGGCAGGGTCGATCTCGCTCCACACCATGGGCAGAAAGCTCAGGCACATACAAACTGCGATGAGCCCCAGACAGACCAGCACCGAGACAAAATCATACTTCCAGCGGCCCGGCCGGGCCGCGAAGAACAGCACCTCACATCCCAGCAGCACCAGGGCTGCCGCCGGGGCAATGCGCACCACCAGCTGCCAGTCAAAGCCCGGCACAAAGTAATAACACAGGAAGAAGATGCCCGCTGCGATCAGGCAGGCGCCCAGCGTCAGGCTGCCCACCCGGCGGGGGGCGTCCTGCAGCTTTGCAGCTTCCGGCCGGGTTTCCGGCTCCGTCGCTGCCGTCTTATTCAGTTCGTCCATCGTCGCCCTCCGCATTCTCCGGCTGTTCCGGCTCTTCGGGGTCCTCCGGGGTCACCGGGTCGCCCAGCAGAGCGCTGAGCTTCGGCATGGCAAAGTCTGCGGTTTCCTCCGGGGCTTCCGGTGCATCGGCTTCGGCTGCGGTGTACTCGCGGAAGTCCTCGTCCTCCGGTTCCTCTGCCTTTTTGCGGTGCACCTTTTTGCCCTTGGGGCCGCGCACCAGCCACAGGCCGCAGACGATGAGGGCCACGCAGGTCACGATCTGGGGCAGCTCATCCAGCATCAGATAGAAGGCGCGGAACACAGGGTTGTTCTGGCCCCAGCGCCACATCACATCGCCGAACACCCGCATGATGACGTTCTCGTAGGCCACCAGGCCGCCCAGGGCAATGAGGCCCCAGCCCAGCAGCTTGTGGCTGTCCATCATGAAGTCCTGCATCCGCTTGTCTTTCCAGTTGATGTGCACCAGATAGTCGTCTGCCGGGGCATTCTCCGCGATGATCTGGGCGCGGAGGTTGAAGGTATCGAAAAAGCTGTACATATACACCACGATGCAGCCGACTACCAGCGCATCCAGCCCCGTGGCGCTGCCTACGATAATAAACAGGCAGAACATGGTGATGAGCGAGAGTCCCCGCTTCATATAGCCCTGATACATCTGGCCCGCGCCGGGGATGCAGGCAAACAGCAGGGTCAGGATTCCGTTTTTCTTCATAGTCGATTCCCTCATTTCTTCTGGTTGGAAACGGCAGCGTCAGGCTCTGCCGCAGATTCGTTTTTGCCGAACAGCAGGCTGTCCAGCGTGCCGGTCAGCTTCTGGGACAAGGTGGGCGCAGGATCTTTATCCTGCACCGGCTTGCCCAGCTGTTCCGGCTGGGTAGGGGTCCGCTGGTCATCCTGCACCGGCTGGCCCAGCATCGGCAGCTGGTCCGGCTGGGTCTGGCTGGTGGAGGGCATCCAGGTCTTAAGGTCCCGGGTACCTTCCAGGATCTGGGTCACAGTGCCGCTGCGCCACATGGTCAGAGCCAGCACTGCCGCCACAGCGGCTACGGCGGCCCGGCCCCAGGTGTTCTGCATCAGACGCACCCAGATGGTGCCCATCACCGCCCCGCGGGCGGAGCGCGGCGGCTCTTCCAGCACATCGGCGGTGAGCAGGGCTGTGTACCGGTCCATGCACTTGTCGCAGTAGGACAGGTGTTCGGCGGCTTCCAGCCTGCCCAGCTCGTCCAGCTGCCCGCCGATGACGGCGTGCAGCCCTTCCTCGGTCAGACATCCGTTCTGATCAAACAGTTCCATGTACGCTCCTCCCTTCCTGTTGTTCCCGGATCTGCTGTACCAGCATCTTTTTGGCCCGATAGATCTGCGCGTTCACGGTTTTTTCCGGGCGGCCGCACAGACGTGCCGCCTCGGCCATGGTGTGCTGTTCCAGCAGCACCAGACGGCAGGGTGTCTTGTAGGGCTCCCGCAGGTCCAGGATCATGCGGGTGAGCTCTTCCGCTCCCAGCGTGTCCAGCACCTGCTGTTCCGGCTCCAGACCGGGCGGTGCCCCCTCCAGCGCCAGCACCTCGTCGCCCGGCGTGTTCACCCGGCGCACCCATGCGCTGCGTAAGTAATCCTTGGCCTTGTTGGCCGCAATGCGGGCCAGCCATTGCTTTTCAAAGCCGGGCGGACAGCGGTCGATGGCCCGCCATGCCGCCAGAAAGGTCTCCTGGGTCAGATCCTGCGCATCCCCCACGTCCGGCACCAGCTGATGGCAGACCGTGTAGACCAGAGACTGATATTGTTGCACCATCGCGCTGAATTCCAGTGTTGTCAACGACCTGCTCATCCTCCTTTCCGGCTGTGGAGGGCGGTGTTCTGCACGGCCCTTCTGTTGATTCAAACGAGACAGCCGCCGCATTCCCTGCACAAACCGCAGATTTTTTTCAAAAACATTGTGTTTTGCCCGTTCCATGCTACAATGTGGTTATAGTATAGCACGAAAGGAGCCTTACCGCCATGCCTTCTACCACCCGTCAGGCCCTTCTGCAGGCACTGAGTGCCGCCGGGGGTGCCTATATCTCCGGCCAGCAGCTGGCCGGACAGCTGGGCGTGAGCCGCGCCGCCGTCCACAAGGCGGCCGCCGCCCTCACCGCACAGGGTTACGCACTGGAAGCCGTCTCCCGCCGGGGGTATCGGCTGCTGGGCGGCGACCCCTTCTGTGCCGAGGCCGTGGGCCCCTACCCCGCCCCGGTGCAGCTGTACGACACGCTGGAAAGCTCCAACCGGACGGCCAAGCTGCTGGCGCTGGACGGTGCGCCCCACGGCACGCTGGTGCTCACAGCCCACCAGAGCGCAGGCCGGGGACGGTTGGGCCGTGTATTTGAAAGCCCGGCCGGGAAGGGCGTGTACCTCTCGGTGCTGCTGCGCCCGGCGGTCCCGGCGGCCAGCGCCCAGACGGCCACCATCGGGGCCGCCGTGGCGGTGTGCCGGGCGGTACAGGAGCTGTGCGGGCTGGAACTGGGCATCAAGTGGGTCAACGACCTGTATTATCAGGGCAAAAAGGTGTGCGGCATCCTCACCGAAGCCGGCACCGATCTGGAAAGCGGGCGGCTGGAGTGGCTGGTGGTGGGCATCGGCCTGAACCTGACCGCCACCGCCGCCGACTGGCCCCCGGAGCTAGCCGAAAAGGCCGGCAGCCTGTACCCGGGCGGCCCCGCCCCCGTGAGCCGGGCCGCGCTGGCTGGGGCCATCGCCCGGCAGCTGCTGGCTCTCTGCCCCGCCTTTGACTGTCTGGACGAGTACCGCGCCCACTGCTTTGTGCCCGGGCACTGGGTCACCGTGTGCACCGGCACCGAGACCTACGCCGCAAAGGCCCTTGCCATCGACGAGGAAGGGCGGCTGGTGGTCCAGCGGGAGAACGGCCGTCCGCAGGCATTACGCTGCGGCGAGGTGACCACCCGCCCGGCCCGGACCGAATAAGATGCAAAAAAGCAGCCTTCCCGGATCTTCTCCGGAAAGGCTGCTTTTGCCTTTTGTTTATACTTCGTCCAGTGCCACAGCTTCCAGCACCGGGATGCCCTCGGCTTCCAGCACCCGGCGCAGGATGTCGGGCAGGCCGGCCTTCGGCACCTTGTTCTCGATGCACAGGGTGATGATGCCGTTCAGGGTGGAGGCTTCCACGCACAGGGAGCCGCCCTCCGGCGGCACCCACACCCCAAAGTCAGTGATGTACTGCGCCAGCTCCGGCGTGTTCGGCATGAGGGGATTGCCCAGATAGCTGAACCAGAAATCCGCCGGGATGCCGCTGATGTACTCGCCCATCTGGAACACCCGCTGCTTGATCCGCAGGGCTGCCTTCTGCTGATCCACCAGATAGACCCAGCCCATCTGGTCGGCCATCTTGCGGCGCTTGCGCTCCGCCGTCAGGCTGTCCTTCACGGCACTGTCCATCTGCTGCACGAACTCTTCCAGCCGGACGCCCTCGTGCAGGGTCACTCCGTCCTGGAAGGAACACACGCAGTTGTACCGTGCGTTGGGGGCACCCATGGCGTCCCGCGTGTCGGCAGAGTAAGAATACTGGATGGTGTCCTTGCCCAGATACTCTCCCAGCGCGATGCACAGCAGGCCCATGAGGGCGCAGAACGGCTTGACCCCGTTCTGCACGCCTTTGGCCACCAGATCCTTTTTGGCGAACCGGATTCGGATGCGGTGCATGGGCTCCTCGCAGGTCTCCACCACCTCCCGCTGCATCGTAGTCTCGTCCATGACCTGCAGCGGGTACTGTTCCACCAGCTTTGCGATGTCGTAGGCCGGGCTGCAGGGGATGGGCGGGTTTGCAAAGGCGGTACCGTAGCGCAGGTTACAGTACAGCTCCAGGATGCGGGTGAGGAAGGGCGATACCCCGTGGCCGTCCGCGATGAAGTGGAACCAGTCAAAGTACACGGTATTCTGTGCGCAGTGCAGGGCAAAGAAGTAGCCGTTCGTCTGCTCCGGCATCTCCCGCATCACGCTGTCCGGGTAGACAAGGCAGGGTTCCGGATTGGGTTCCAGAAAGGCTTTGCGCTTTTCCCACACCAGCCGCACCCGGTAATAGGGTGCAGCTTCCAGCGCGGCATCCAGCGCTTGTTGCAGCAGGGCCGAATCCACCGGGTCCTTCAGGGTGAACTGATACCGGGGGCACACTTTTTCCCGGCGGAAATAGTACATGATGCCCTGAAAGACATACTCCGCCGAACGCTGTGCTGCTTCCATCGGCTCACCCGGCATTGGCTGCCAGATAATCGGCCAGGTCACTGATGGTGACAAAGTTGCGCAGTTCCTTTTCCGGGATGCGCAGGCCGAAAGTCTCTTCCAGGTCGGCCACGATGGTCAGGATCTCCATCGACGAAAGATCCAGGTCGTCCATCAGGACGCTGTTCTCGTTGACATCTTCCGGCGCGATCTCTGCCACATCCTCCAGGATGGCCAGGATCTGGGACATGATTTCTGCTCGTTCCATAGAAATGTTCTTCCTTTCCATGACGGATGATTTACGGGCCGTTTGGTCACCCGGCCCTGTGTGCTACCAGTATAGCACAACTGTCAGGGGTTTGCCCAGTTCTTTTGCACACTATTCTGCCGCCGGGCCGGAGATCGTTTCCAGCTTTCCTCAGCGCATCAGCTTGCCCATGGCGTTGCGGGGCAAGGGCTGGGCGGAAAATTCCACTGCGCTCATACGCTTGTACAGGGGCAGGGTGCGGTTGGTCTCGGTGATAAAGTCCCGTACCGCCTGCTGGTCGGCTTCCTCGCAGCAGACCACAGCGCAGATCTTCTTGCCCTTTTCCTTTACCAGGCATTCCTTCACGGCAGGGCATTTTTCCAGCAGGCCCTCCAGCTCTTCGGGGCTCACATTCTCGCCGCTGTCCAGAATGATCACGTTCTTCTTGCGGCCGGTGAGGAAGTAATAGCCGTCCTCGTCCACCCGGGCCAGGTCGCCGGTATGGAACCATCCCTCGGCGTCGATGACTTCGGCGGTGCCCTTGGGGTCCTTGTAGTAGCCCAGCATCACATCGCCGCCGCGCATGCAGATCTCGCCGTTGTCCAGCTTGATCTCGCAGTGGCCGTCCGGCTTGCCGATGGCACCGATGTGCTTTGCGTCGTGGGCAAAGTTGATCAGGCCGCCGCCGGTGGTCTCGGTGCTGCCGTAGAGCTGGGCAATGAACATGCCGTGCTCGGACAGATCCATCAGGATCTGCGGCTCAAACATGGCGGACATGCAGTTCAGTGCCCACAGGTCGCCCAGTTTGCTCTTTTTGTCGGCCATCAGGTCGTGGTGAATGGACTGCACCAGCACCGGCACGGCGGCCATGGCCTGGCTGGGCATCCGCTTCAGGTCCTTATAGAAGGACCGCAGGCTGCCCAGGTTCTGGGCCCAGCCCATCTCAGCCCAGGTGAACAGGCAGCCGAAGGCACCCAGATGGAACATGGGCAGCACGGTCAGGTGGCCCACCAGCATATCCGGGTCATGGGCGGCTTCCAGATAGGCCCGGCCCACGCTCAGGTGGTGGTCCATCACGGCAAAGAAGTTTGCCTCGCTCAGCATGACGCCCTTGCTGCGGCCCGTGGTGCCGGAGGTGAACATCAGCACCATCAAAGCCTTCGGGTCGATGCGGTTCACAAGCTCTGCAGGCTCGTAAGCCTTGTAGGCATCCATGGGGCGCAGCAGGCTGCCGTAAGCCGCCTGCATCTCCTCGTTGCAGCCGTAGTCATCGCCGTCGGTCAGGATGGCGGAAGGCTCCACCAGCTCCAGCTCCCGGTACAGCTCATCCCAGCTCTTGCGCTGGTTCATGGGCACGATGACGCCGCCCGCCATCATGACACCATAGCAGTTCACGGCGTAGTGGTAGCTGTTGTTGCTCCACACGCACACCCGCTTGCCCTGAATGTCCGGGATGGTGCTCAGGTAGTAGTTCACCGCGCGGCGGATGTCCTGCGCATACTCCCCGAAGTGCTTTTCCACCACCACATCCTGGTCGGCGTCGTACCAGCGGAAGGCCACCCGGTTCGCAAATCGCTGCTCCATGTTCAGCGTCAGCAGCTCATACAGATTTTTCGGTTCATGCAGTTCCATGATCGTTTCCCTCTCTATTCTTTAAAAAGCCAGTCTCACAACCATAATGCCTTGTGGGAACTTTTCCCACCATGAGACCGGCTTCTTCCGCTAAGATTTAGGACCGCAGCAGCTTGCCGGCAGCGTTGCGAGGCAGGGGCTGGGCCGAGAACTCCACCACCATGTGCTTGTACAGGGGCAGGGTGCGGTTCACCTCGGTAACAAAGTCCCGCACAGCGTCCTGCTGGTCCGGGTCGCAGCAGACCACGGCGCAGATGCGCTGGTTCCGCTCGCAGACCATGCACTCCCGGATGGCAGCGCAGGGAGCCAGCAGCTTTTCCAGCTCCTCGGGGCTCACATTCTCGCCGCTGCCCAGGATGATCACGTTCTTTTTGCGGCCGGTCAGGTACATATAGCCGTCCGGCTCCACCCGGGCAATGTCGCCGGTGTGGAACCAGCCCTCGGCGTCCAGCACCTCGGCGGTGGCCTCCGGGTCCTTGTAGTAGCCCAGCATCACCGGGTCACCACGCATGCACAGTTCCCCGTCCTCCAGCTTGTACTGGCAGCTGTCGTCCACATGGCCCACGCTGGTCAGGTACTTTCCCTCCTGGGAGGAGTTCCAGGCACCGTCACCGCAGGTCTCGGTAAGGCCGTACATCTGGGCGATGAAGAAGCCCCGGTCCATCAGGTCCTGGAGCATGGCAGGGTCGAACATGGCTGCGCCGCAGGTCAGCACACGCAGGCCGTTCAGACGCTCCCGTTTGCCCTTCATCACATCATTATAAATGCTCTTCAGCAGCACCGGCACCACAGCCATCACGTCGCTCCGCATGGCCCCCAGGTCCCGGTAGAAATATTTCAGGTCGTTGCACAGGTTCACGCAGTGGCCGGTGACGCTCCAGGACACCAGGCTGGTCATGGCCGAAATGTGGAACATGGGCAGGCAGGACAGAGAGCTGAACTCGTCGGTGTTCCAGCCGGTCTGGCTCCGCACGTCCTCAAAGGGGGTCAGGAAGGCAGGCATGGCGGTGAACAGGTTCTTCTGAGACAGCATAACGCCTTTGCTGCGGCCAGTGGTGCCGGAGGTGAACATGATAAAGGCCATTGCGCTGAGGTCCGGCACCTCGGTGATATCCATCGCAGGCTCAAAGGCGGTAAAGGCATCCATGGGCACCAGACGGTCCCCGTACTCCTGGCCCAGGTCCGGCTCCCGGCTCAGGTATTCGCCGTCATGGAGCACGCACACCGGCTCCACCAGATCCAGCTCATAGCGGATCTCGTCCCAGTTCTTGCCGGTGTTCAGCGGCACTGCCACAGCTCCGGCCAGCACTGCGCCGTACATACACATCACATAGTGGTAGCTGTTGCGGGCCAGGATGGCCACACGCTGTCCCAGGGGGTTCGGGGTGCGGCTGCGCAAAAATGCCACGAATCGGCGCAGGTCTGCAGCGTACTGCCGGAAGGGCACCTCCACCACACCACCCTTGGCCTCATCATAATAACGGATGCCGATCCGGTCTGCGTAGATCGTTTCCAGATTGTTCAGGGACTGATACAACGAATGAACCATGTTAGCCTCCACGTCATTGTTTTTTACATTCCTGCAGCCGGGTCCACCCGGGCCAGGCCGCTTCTTCAATTGTGTTCAGTATACAATACCGCCGCTGGCAATGCAAGGCTTTTGCAACATTTAATTTCCATTTTTGGCAATTAAAACTTGCATACCTTGTTTTTTCCATCCGGCAGCCTGTGCCGTCTGCCCAGAAATTCGGCCCTTCTGCCAGGCTTTTTTATCGGTAAAGACAACAATTGCCACCCGGCGGTGGGCAATTCAAAATTGACAGTGTGCACAAAAAGCATTATACTAGCCTTATATCCTTATAAATGGATCATTTTTTACTGTATGCGCCTGTTGGTCACATGTTTCCGGACGGCGCAAGGAAGGACCCTTTTCATGGAAGGCACCAGACCCAGCACCGTCAACTCCATCGGCATGTTCGACATGCTCAAGGGCATGGGCATGATCACCATCGTGCTGGCCCACACCGCCGAACTCTACCCCATGCAGATCTCCGGCGGGCTGTCGCTCACGGCGTTTTTCCCGTTCATCTATCGTGAGGCCCTGATGGCGGCCTTTTTCATTGCCAGCGGCTACGGTTTCCGCAAGCGCTCCATCGGCAAGTGCATCCAGCAGCAGCTCAGAGCGCTGCTCAAGCCCTACTGCATCACGGCGGTGTGCACTTCGCTCTTGCATCTGCTGTGCCACTACATGGCGTTCCATTACTTCCCCAGCAGCGTCACCGAGACCCTCAAGGTGGCCGGCGGCTTTCTGCTGGGGCTGCCCCACACCACTACTTATGCCGGGCAGCAGTTCTTTTCCACCGGCCCCATGTGGTATCTGCTCTCGCTGCTGATCGGCTGGGTGCTGCTGGACGCCATCCTGAATATCTTCCCGGAGAAATACACACACTGGGCTGTGCTCGGCATCATGCTGCTGGGCTGGGGCACCACACTGGTGTGGGAGCTGCCCTTCAGCCTTTCGCAGGGGGCCGTGATCGTGCCCTACCTTTACATCGGCTATCTGGCCAAGAAGAACCGCTGGCTGGACAAGCCCCTGCCCCGCCGCACCCTGTACATCCTGCTGGGCGGCACAGCTCTGACCACTGTGGGAGCTCTGCTTGCCCAGAGCACCGACTGCATCTCCATGGGCGAGTGGACCCTGGGCCCGCTGAGCATCCTGCTGGATGCCGCCACCGGCTTTTTGTTCATCCGCCTGTTCATGCGGCTCAACCGCTTCACTGGCCCCATCGCACAGGGCCTGCAGGCCATCGGCCGCAATTCGCTGAACATCTTCTGCATCCACACGGTGGAGCTTATCGCCATCCCGTGGTATCTGTTCGCGGCTCACTTTACAGACCACCCGCTGCGGGGTATGCTGCTGCAGAACGTGATCGCGTTTACCTCCATCGGGCTGGTGTGCGCCCTGCTGAACCTGCGGCGCAGCTGGATCGTCAAAGCCTCGGCCGCACGGCGGCAGGCCCAGCGGCGCACCCCCGCGCTTTCGCAGCATTGATTTCCCCGGCTGCTGCGGTGCAGCCGTATCCTATAAAACAAGAGGAGAATCCGGTTATGAACAACGATGCCCCCCAGACCCTGGACGCGGCAGGCAGCCGCGTGGCCGAACTGGAACAGCAGCTCCGGCTGTCGGACGAAGGCGTTTCCCGACTGGCACAGCGGTGCCTGGAGCTGGAGCAGCAGGTGCTGAAATATGAGGCCGTGCTGGCCTCGCAGGGTGCCGACACCGAACAGGGTGCTCTGCTTCTGCCCCAGCTGTTCTACGACTCCGGCTCTGGTTTTTCGCCCCACGAGTGCCTGACCGTTGCCCCCGACTCCTACGACGAGCTGACCCACGAAGTGTCGGCTGTGTTCGAGTTGCCCGTGGAGGCCAGGGCCCTGCGTCTGGACCCCGGTGAATTTGCCTGCTGCATCACCGATTTTTCCCTCTCAGACGAGCGGCTCAGCTACCACATCCTCAACGGCAACGCCCTGCAGGAGGGCACCATGCTGTTCATGAACATCGACCCCAACCTGACAGTGGAAAGTGCCGTAGGCTTCCCCGCCGGGCTGCGGTTTGCGGTGAAATATCACTACTATCCCCTGGGCCGCTACCTGCATGAGCAGCCCGGCAAGGCCCTGCTGCGGGCGCTGACCGTGCTCAAGGAAGAGACCGAGGCCGTGTCCCGTCAGGGCACCGAACAGCTGCTGGAGGCAAATGCCGAGATCCAGCAGCTGCGCAAGCAGCTGGCAGAACAGCAGCAGCATCTGGCCGACCTGCAGAACAGCCGGGCCGCCTACGAGGCCTCGCTGGAAAACGTGCTGGGCAGCAGCAGCTGGAAGCTCACGGCACCGCTGCGCAAGCTGCTGGGCCTGTTCCACCGGCATTGAAGGGGGTTCGTACATGTACAGCAGTTACAGCCCCCTGCAGCGCCGCCAGCTGCGGGAACAGACCTATACCGACACCCAAAGCACCTATCTGCTGGTGTACGCCCCGGGCCGCCGCAACGCCCTGACCCTTTCTCTGGCCGAGCAGCTGCACCGCAAGTTCCGGCTGGTGGACCGGCTGGAAGGTGAGCTGACCCCCTCCGTGAACGGTGTGCTGCTGGTGAGCGAGGATGTGGAGTGCACCTCCACCGCCCTCACCTATTTTGCAGCCGCCTTGCAGCAGGGGGCTGACCTTGTGGTGTGCGATGCCGTGTTCGGCTACGACGGCGGCAGTGCCCTGTACCAGACCGACCAGCACCTGTCCGGCCAGCGCTGTGCCCTGCTCTCCCGCGCCCTGCTGGACCGCTGCCGCGCGGCAGCCCGCGGCAAAGACGATGTGCTGGAACTGCTGCGGCTGGCAAACCAGCTGGCGCAGAACTGCCGCTGCGTCCCGCAGGCACTGCTGCACTTCCGCCGGGAGCTGTGCGCCGAGGACGTATTCTCGGCCACCGGCAAACGCGCCGTGGTGCTGAGCCATGAACTCACCATGACCGGTGCGCCCATCGTGCTGGTGAGCGCCATCCCGGTGCTGCGCAGTCTTGGCTATGAAGTGGTGGTACTGGGCCCCTCGGACGAGGGCTCTCTGCCGCTCTTTCTGGAGGCCGGAGCTGCCGTGGTCACCCGCCGCGACTGCGTGACCTCTTCCACCCTGTGGGAGCTGGCTTCCAGCGCGGACTTTGTGCTGGCCAACACAGTGGTGGAAGCCCCTGCCGTGCGCACCCTGAACGGCGGCTTTGTGCCGGTGCTGTGGTGGCTGCACGACGCCTTTGCAGGCTATCCCTTCATCACCCACAAGATCCCCAAGGAGCTGGCCGACAACGTGCACATTGCCGCTGTGGGCTCCCACGCCACCGCCGCCATGCACTCGGTGCGGCCCAAATTCAAGGTGGAGCAGCTGATCTACGGCCTGCCCGACTACGCCCGCGAGAGCTTCCCTCGCTACGACCTGAGCTATGCCGGCGGGCGGCCCCTGTTTGTCACGGTGGGCTCCATGGAGATGCGCAAGGGACAGGACATCTACTGCGAAGCCATCCGCCTGCTGCCGCCGGAGGTGCGGGAAAAGGCCTCCTTCCTCTTTGTTGGCAAGGCTTCCGACCGGGACGTCTCCGCCCATGTGCACGCCCTGACCGAGCAGTTCCCTCATAATGTGTTCTACCGCAAGCGGCTGGAACGCCCGGAGATCAAGTCGCTGATGGAGCAGTGCACCTGCATTGTGTGCGCTTCCCGCGATGACCCTATGCCCACCTTTGTGACCGAGGGCCTGATCTTCGGCAAGCCTTCCATCGTGTCGGAGCACACCGGCACCGCCGGGCTCATCACGGAAGGGGTGGACGGCTTTGTGTACCGCAACGATGACCCCGTCCAGCTTTCCAAAGTGCTGGCCCATGCCATTGAGCACCCCGACCAGCTGGCCGCTATGAAGGCCGACTGCCGCAAGCTCTACGAGCGCTACTACACCAACGAAGCCTATGTCTCCACCCTGGTCCGTCTGATCCGGGAGCTGACCGAGTCCCGCTAAGCCTTTTGTTTTATTCTTGTTAAATTCAACGCCCCGGAAAATCCGTGTGATCTTCCGGGGCGTTTTTGCACGCAGTGCATCAAAACAAGCTGCAATATTTGTCCGTTTCTTTCCGTTCCGGACATCTTTTTTATCATCCGGGCCGGATTGCACAAGAAAATTCGGCTTCCGTTCACAAAGACGGCCTGCGGCTGTGCTATACTTTTAAAAAAGTTTCATCCTGTCTGAAAGGAGTCCCTGCCCTCATGAACCAATCTGCCGCCTCTCAGCCTTCCCGCAAAAAGGCCGTGTTTTCTCTGCTGATCCTGCTGGCGCTCACCTGCGTGATCGTGCTCATCTTCCGGGATCACTGGGCCGAGATCACCGCCGCCCTTGCCCAGCTGAACCTGTGGCAGGTGCTGGTGGTACTGGCGCTGGGCATCAGCTACCCGCTGCTGGAGGGCTGTGTCTCCTATGTCATCGTGCGGGGGCGGATGCCCGGCTTCACCCTGCGGCAGGGCATCGACAACGCCTGGTGCGGCACCTTTGGCAACGTAGTCACCCTGGGCGCGGGTGCCGTGCCGGTGCAGACCTGGTATCTGCATCAGGCAGGGCTGCCCATCGGCCCCGGCGTGGGTCTGATGACCCTGCAATATGTGTTCCACAAGACCACGGTGCTGCTGTACGCCACCGTGATGCTGCTGCTCCAGCACAAATGGATGGCCGCCAACACCACCGGCGTGCTGAAATATCTGCCCATGGCATATGCTGTGGTAGCGCTGGTGATCGTGGCGCTGGTGCTGGTGTGCGTGTCGACGCTGGTGCAGAATCTGGCCCGCTGGGCGCTGGGCTTTTTGCCCAAGACCGAAAAATGGCAGCAGCGCCGGGCCGACTGGCTGGAGCAGCTGGATGTCCTGGGCACCGAGAGCCGCCTGCTGCTGGCCGACAAGGCCCGCTGTGTGCAGATCTTTGCCCTGCAGGCGCTCAAGCTGTTTTTGCTGTTCTGCCTGCCGTGGCTGTGCATCCGGTTCATGCAGCTGTCCCCGCTGAGTTTTGCGCGGGTGCAGCTGCTCACCAGCCTGATGTTGTTCGTCTCCAACGCCCTGCCCAACGTGGCAGGCATGGGCTCCATCGAGACCGCCTTTCTGCTGCTGTACAGCAGCTTTTTGCCTTCCGGTGAGGCGATGAGCGTGCTCATGCTCTACCGCATCGCCAGCTATTATTTCGTGTTTGCCGCCAGCGCCATGGGCTTTTTCCTCGCCCAGCGGCGTCTGACCCGGACACCGCCAAAGGAGGATTGACCTGCCATGAAAGATAAGAGCATCCCGTCCCGGTTCGGCATTGTCATTTTAGTGCTGCTTGCACTGGTGCTGATCTTTCCTTCCGCAAAGATCGACCTTGCATCAAAGATCAGCGCCAGCACACAGGCCAGTGTCCGGGTGGAGCACATTCAGAACTTTGCCCGCTCCGCAGAGATGGATTTTCAGCTGCTTTCTGCCGACGACCCTGCCTATCAGCAGATCGCAAACGTACTTTCCGGCCTTACCTGTGTCAAGCGGTTCAACCAGCAGTATTCCTCCTACAGCCACGAATACCCGGTGGATTCCGTCACTGTGAGCTACTACGATGATGCCGAGCAGCATCAGCTGCTGTTCACGGTTTATTCCGACGGGGTGTGCATCGTGAACAGCGCCTTTGTCAATGTCAAATATTCCGGCGGCGGGGCAGAGGAGCTGTATCAGGAATTGCGGGAGATCGCAGAATAAAACAAAAATCGGGGCGTGCAGGTGGTCAAGCTGCACGTCCCGTTTTTGTTTTCTTTGCACGCGATGCGGTACCAATCACACCGAATGCCGCGCCGGAGGCCGCAGAGCAAACCATGCTGCAGCTTCCTTTTGAAAAAGAGAATGGAATGGAGGAATTGGCGTTTGCGCAGCAATGAAAGCCCCAGTGAGGCTTTTAAGCCACAAGGTGGTCTTGCGCAAGCAAGATGGAGTGGCCTCGCCACGACAAACCTGACGTCCGATATAGCTTAACCGCTATAGCAGACTTGAGTTTTGCGCAGAAGCATTGCAGGTACCTCTGCTGTTCTGGTGCAACGCGTTTCAAGCGGTTAGGTTTATCTAACCTCGTTGCGAGAACAGAATACCATACGCAGTTAGTCTTGTCAACCCTTATTTGAAAATTTTCCGGAACTTTTTTGCAGTAAAGTTTTTTCTGCCCGGTTCGTGCACCCTGTACAGACACAGCCGGCTAAGGCTGTGCAAAATCCATCAGTTTCCTCTTGCTTTTGACCGATATCTTTGTTATTATAGTTCCTGCAGCACTGCAACTCCACATCTCGCCGCTGCTTTTTGGCAGCAGGGCGGTTCTCAAGGGTGCAGTGTGTCCAAGGAGGCGCTTTGACAAATTTTTGTTCAGAGCTGCTCCGATCAGTCCGCCCCCAGAAAGCCGCCAACAAGGAGCGGCTTTTCAAAGGCTCAACAGTTAGGCTATGCTAACCAACGCATAGAATGGAGCAAGGAGGTTCCAATGATCAATTTTGAACAGTGGGAAGGCTTTGAGGGCCGCATCTGGAAAGAGGAAGTCAATGTGCGCGACTTCATCCAGAAGAATTACACTCCCTACGACGGCGACGAGAGCTTTCTGGCCGGCCCCACCGAGGCGACCGACAAGCTGTGGGGTGCCCTGCAGAAGCTGCAGAAGGCCGAGCGCGCCAAGGGCGGCGTGCTGGA
>ERZ791801.1482-NODE-1482-length-15196-cov-2.680867_pt1 | contig 15196 bp, 18 predicted proteins | sample MGYA00510309_ERZ791801 | MGnify/ENA primary metagenome ERZ791801 (study PRJEB30046, sample SAMN00791979) | human gut metagenome | study: EMG produced TPA metagenomics assembly of the A metagenome-wide association study of gut microbiota in type 2...
TGATTGTTTCTTATATCTTGCGCTACAATACCAGTTTTATCATTTAAATCATGTTCTACACCTATCATACATACAGCTTTGTCTTCGCCAGTTATTGTATTATTTATAGAAGTTATATCAATTTTATTTATACCATTTGCATTTATTGCAATACCTGCGCTAGTTATCGTATTAATATTTTGAGAAGTAAGTAAGATTTTAGAACTAATATCAGCATTTATTCCATTCTCTTTACCTGAAATCGAAATTTCGGCAAAACTATTATCTTGGTCTGCTTTTACTTCACCTTGTTTTACATATATACCATCACTATTTTCACTACTAACATTTATTATACCGGTATCGGCAGTATCCGTATCTTTTTTACGAATGTTAAAATCCGAATTTAATAAATAAATACCTTCTTCTTTTCCTTTAATAGTAATGTCATCAGACATAAAATTAAACTTACCCTTCTCAAAATTTTGTACTCTTATTGCTCCATATCCAGCGGTATTAGAAGAAGTATAGCTTTCTGTTGTTTCTATGGTAATCTTATCTGCTGTAAAATTTACACCGTCACTCTTAGCATTATCTCCATAAGAACCTATATCTATACCTTTATAACCTCCAACAACAGTTATTTCTGAAGTATCTTGGTTACCTATTGCAACGCTCCCATTCCTGGAAGAATTTCCTTTATTTCCATCTATTGATATACCACTTTCAATATTTCCTTTTTTGTCAATACCATCGTTGGCATTCTTAGTATTATTGATAGTTATTTTTTTACCTTGTATGTTAACTTCAGAATCAGCAATAATACTAATATGCCCTTTTAATAAAACTTCATCAGTGGCACTATTGCCTATGTATAATCTCGCCCCTTTATCTTCAATAGCATCTCCTACACGAGCAGAATAATCATAATAAGAATTTAACTCTATATTTTTACCCTTCAAAGTTAAGCTGGAACCTTGTCCAATATCTGCACCATATTGACCCCCATAACCTCCTCCTGACTGATCATTGCCTGAACCAGATATGCCTGTACCTATTATAGTTATCTTTTCAGCACTATCAGACCCTATCGTTACAGTAGAATTCTTTCCTATCGATATACCTATATCGTCTTTAATCTCCACATTTATATCATTTTCATATTTTGTAACAGTTTCGTTATCACCTATGTCTAATCTAGGATCAGCATACACGCTTCCCTGCATCACGCTCAACAATACTAATGTTGTCAGCAAAGTTTTCTTCTTAATCATCTTCTCTCCTCCTGTAAACTTGAAATATCAGTAAATCTAAATTCTTTACGTATTTTTTTATATTTAACTTTTTTTATTTTCCCGACTAATCAGCTTCAATGCCGCAATGAGATCATCTATATCAATACGGTTATCTAAATCAACTGTATCTTTTTGCTCCTTTGTATATCTTTTCTCATCAGCAAAACTGTCAATACTGCAGCCAAGTTCCCTGCTTATCTTCACGGCTGTCCACAAACTGATTCCTGCATGCCCTTTTTCTATATTGCTCATGTGCGTCTGCGATACTGCAATCGCCCGCGCCAGTTCTATCTGTGAGATGCCCTTCTGGATTCGCAGCTTTCTGATTCTTTCGCCAATCTTTTTATAATTAATATTATTTTCTTCCTGCATAAAATTCACCTTATAAATATATTGTTTAACAGATACATATGGTGTGAATATTTTATCACACTTGTACCCCCCCCGCAAGACTTACAGGTTTTTCTCAATCTGAATTTTATCAGTCTTGCGGCTGGGACCATTTAAAAGGCATAAATGTAATTATTCTACTTCTCACCATATACCAATAAGAATATAAAAAGAAGTAGTTGCTTATTTAAGCAACTACTTCTTTCCTTTCAATGTACCACAATAAAACTATATAAAAACTGTTTTTATATTCTTAATCTAACAGGGGATATAATATCCGCAAAATCAGTTAATTTCAAATATATATTATACAAATAGATGCAGGTATACTGCAGGCTACATATTTACCTTAAAATCCTAACAGCAGCCTTGCACCGGGCTGCTGTTATTTATATATACAATTAAAATCTATATTAATCTTAGGAGGAATGGATTATGAAACAAGGAATCAAAACTATTCAAAATCTGTACGGAGAACTGGAACGTCAGCGTGAAGCAAGAAAAGATTTAATCGCCGATACTAGGAGCATTAACATCAGCAGTACCAATGGAACCAGCATGCTCAATGTTTCTACAGGGGAAGATATTTTAAGTTATCATGTTACCGACATCGCTCATCGCCAGATTGCAGACAGACTTAATATCCCCTACAAGTATTATGAGCGTATGCGTACTGACTATCCTGCTCTCTTAGACAAGAACGTCAACGGCTGGCTGCTGAAGAATCCGGAACGCAGGATGCTGAGAACTTTAGACGGGAAGCTCAGGGCTTTTTTGAGCGACCGATATCGCAGACTGGATAATCTGGAGCTTGTCGATCATGTGCTGCCAGTCATAGCCGAAATGAAAGGCTGTGAGATTATCAGCTGCGATATTACTGAAACCCACCTGTATCTTAAAGTCATCAACAAGACCATGAAAGCAGAGATTGTTCCAGGTGATGTTGTACAGGCAGGCTTTGTCATCTCCAACAGCGAAATCGGACTTGGAGCCTTAAAGGTAGAGCCATTGGTTTACCGTTTAGTCTGCAAGAACGGTATGATTAGTAAAGACCTGGCCCACAAGAAATACCATACCGGCAAACAGGTAGAAGATACCGACAATGCCTATGAGCTGTACAGCGACGCTACCTTAGCCGCAGATGATAAAGCCTACTTTATGAAAGTACAGGATATTGTCAGTGCCGCCGTAGATGAAGCAAAATTCAATCTTACCGTAGATAAGATGCGTACAGCCATGAGCATCAAGACCGGAGATAACCCTGTGCAGACTGTAGAAGTACTTGGTGACAGATATGTGCTTAATAAGCTGGAGCGTGCTTCTATCCTACGGCACTTAATCATGGGCAATGATTATTCTCACTTCGGCTTAGTCAATGCCGTTACCAGAAGTTCCCAAGATGTAACCGATTATAACAGGGCAACGGAACTGGAACGTATCGGCGGTACTCTCCTTGATGAAGGAGTAGAAGCAGTAAGTAAGCGAAACATAATCTTACTGCCGAAGTCAGCCTAAACACGGTAATAATCTTATTATTCATCTAATCTAATGTCGAAAATACGCATAAAACATAGTAAGGCATAACCAATAAAGGTTATGCCTTTTTCTTTTTACTTGAAAGGAGCTTTTACAATGGCTAATTATTGCAGTAATAATATTGCTTTCTACAGTAAGGACAGGGCTGTACTGCAAGACCTGTTCACCAAGATTAACGATGTTTTAGATAATACCAATAACCATAGCATCTATCAGCTGATACTCAAGCACGGTTATAGCGAAGAAGCTGCCAAGAAGATTACTGACTGCCGGGACTACATCACCTATGCCGAAGATAAGCTTACAGACCTTTCCTGCGGTTACAGTTATTTTAAGATAGACACCGAATCGGCATGGCAGCCTAATATGACTACCTTCTTCTATCTGCTACAAGATAAGTATGCCAATAAAATCAGTCTGGTATATACCAGCGAAGAGCCAGGTTCCGGTGTCTTCATCAATACGGATGTAGACGGACTATTCTTTAATGACAGATATAAAATTGACTGCTGCCTGGATAGCAACTACTTTACCGACTATTTTACTGACTTTAACGAAGTAATCGAATTTATCCAGGAAGATTATCCTAAAGCCGATGTCTGCATCTATGACAGCCCGGAAGAAATCCGTAATAAGGTTATTACTGCTTACGGCAGCAGTAGCGAAGATAACTTCTTCTATCTGGACAGATTTACCTGCAACTATGAATCGAGGTGGAATTTATCATGCCGGTAACAAAATTCCAATGCCCAACAGGAAATATAGTTCCTATTGAAAAATGTCTTGCTGCCTGTCCTAATCAGCAGAGATGTATGTTCCTGCCGACACTGAGGGCCATAGCCAAATCAGTAGACAGAAAAATTAATGAACCTACGGTAACAGAGCTTCTCTGCGGTATCAGGGAAACGTATCTCAAGAAAACAACAGATTATGCCGTTGATCCGATGCAGCAGCTGTATGCCATCCACGGCAGCGCAGTCCACACCATTAACGAAGGACATACCGAAGGCAATATGCTCAGTGAAGAACGTCTTGCCGATAACGTAACCAGCGGCAAATTTGACCTCTACGGTCAGATCATCGACTACAGCGATAAAACCCTTGGCGACTACAAAATAACCAGCTCCTACAAGCTTATGAGGGCACTTGGTTATTACAAAGTAGATGTCCCGACAGGCGAAGTATATAAAACAGGATTAAAGAAAGGTCAGCCTAAGACCAAAAAGGAATGGCGCACTGACGGTGTAAGACATATCCTTGACTGGGCTATCCAGCTGAACTATTACCGCATACTTTTAAAGCAGCGTGGCTTCACCGTAGACCGTATGGAAATACAGGCCATGTGCAGGGATTACAGTCTGAAAGTAGCCAGTGAACGCAATATTACTAAGCCAGTCTATATTATCCATATCAATAAAATCTCTGACCATTGGGTTAAGCTTTACATGGAAACAAAGGCAAAGAGACTGAAAGACGCACTGGCAAAAGGCTACCTGCCCAAGCTATGTTCATCTAAAGAACGCTGGCAGGACAGAAAATGCAGAGATTACTGTGCCGTTGCCGAGAACTGCCCGTATGGCAGGATGGTTAAGCACAGTAAAGATATTCAGATTGCAGCATGAGGAGATTACCATGAATATTTTCACTAAAGCCACAATCTACTATACCAGAGCCGTAGCAGAAGAAATTAAACGGAATAAAGCTTTCAGTACCCAGGTTCTTTTTGCCATTCGCAGATTTTACTGCCAAGACTGGGGAGATACATCAGCAGAAGATAAAGTTGTTAATGAAGATGCCTTGAAGTATAAGGACTTTATCCTTGCTGCCTACCCTACCTGTAAAGGCAGGCTGTGGATTACTGCCGAGAGTACGGATAAGACTGAATATGACATTATCACCGTACTTTTTCCGGCTGATTATTAAATTACAAAAACGAGGAGTGAATATATATGGAAAATGCAAAGATTGCTAAAAAACTTGTCGCTGTTATGAACGAATGCAGCCATGTAGCCAAGAACGGTATCAACAGCTTTCACAATTATAAGTATGCTACAGCCGAGGATGTGCTGCAGAAGGTTAATGAATCCCTTACGAAAAATAAGCTGGCCAGTATTGTCTGCCCTACCCTTGAATCAATGGTTGACGTTACTAATCTTAAAGGCAATACAGAACATCTGGCTACTGTTACTGTGCAGATACATCTTATCGACAGTGACAGCGGCGAAAGTGTAGATTTATTCGGTATCGGCTCCGGACAAGATGCCGGAGATAAAGCGGTGATGAAGGCACAGACAGCAGCAATAAAGTATGCTTTTATGCTCAGTCTTTGCATAGCGACAGGTGATGATCCGGAAGCAGACGGTAAGACTGATGAAGCAACCTGTACTGAAAGTCAGCAAAATCTAAAACCTGCTACTACCAAACCAAAATCAGCACCAAAGAAAACAGCCAGTGAAGGCGTTGCCATCTGCGCAGGCTGCGGCGAAGAGATAACCAGTGAGAAAGTTGTACAGTTCTCCGTAAGCAGGTTTGGACAGCCGCTTTGCATGGACTGCCAGAAGAAAGCAAATAAAGCTGCATAAGAGGTTATAACAATGAAAAAACTCGAAGGATACGAAAAAGCAATGCTTAAAGACATGCTGAAAAACTCCAACATCAACATCAGTGAAATAATCAGGGAAAGCAAAAGCTATGATAGTCAGGTTACTCTTGAACGCATTTCCACTGTGATTATTTTAAGGCTCAGAAAATTCATACGTCAGATGGACGAAAAAGAAGTCTATGAACTTACCAAGCAAATTTCTGTTCTTAAATCTATGCGTGCAGCTGACAGACATCTTTTAGTAAAAATCATAAGTAAATTTCTCAAAACTGTCTAACTTTACTCTCTATAATATTCAAAAAATAAGGCATAATTCGATTTTCCAAAGTATACCCTTTGAAATACACAGTATAGCTTTGTTGTTTAAAATGTCGATTATGTCATAATTTTACAGAGGGGTGAATCGGTTTGTTTGCATTAAAATATAGAGCTATCGGGCTAAAAATATCATATTACCGAAAACGTAAAGGTCTTACTCAGGCACAGTTAGCTGAACTTATAGGAATAAGTACCAACTATCTAGGGATGATAGAACGAGGCAATAATGGACAAAGTTATTCTATGGAAGTTCTGCTAAAACTGGCTGAAGCATTGGATGTAGATGCCCAAGAATTAATGCGCGAAAACTAAACAGAAATAAAACCTCTGAATATATCTATATTGGAAGGGTGCTTAACTGATAAAAAAACAATTAGGTATTCTTGCACTGGCAATGACTTTAACAGCATCTTGTAGTGCAAGCAGTGACATGACTGAATCAATTGCTAACAGTCTTGGAGGGAGTATATCCTCTGACGGAAATTTGGATTTTAATAATGCAGCCAGTAATGTAGGCAGCAATATTATCAACGGCAGTATTAACGAATATCTTCACGACAAAGAGGCCAAAGACTGGATGAAACGAACTGAAGTACAGTTTTCTTTCAGAGACAACTGGAAACCAGTATATTCAGTAGAAACCATCCAACCGTTATATGAAAATAAACTATCTACCATTTTTACCCAATTCAGACTTGCTAATACCTCTGATATTGGTACCACTGCAAATTTAGGATTTGGCTATCGTGTAACCAATAATGAAGAAACTAATCTGTATGGTGCCAATGTATTTTACGATCATGGTTTTAAAGAAGGTCATGCAAGAGTAGGTGCCGGTCTTGAATACTTCCAAGGCTATAATGAATTCCGTGCCAACGTATATCATGCAGTATCAGGTGAAAAAGAAGTAGATAAAGTCAACCATATCTTTGAAAAAGCGTTAAGTGGTTATGATGTAGAATATGGTGTAACACTTCCTAAAGCACAATGGGCTAAATTCTATCTGCAAGGCTTCGTATGGGATTATAAGCATGATGACGATGCCAAAGGTTATAGACTTGCTACAGAATTACAACTTACTCCCAATATCAGTACTGAATTAGGCTGGGTTAAGGAAAGTGGCGAAAGCGGAGAAAAATATATCAAAGTAATGTATAACTTAGCTGCAAGAGATAATGCTCTGTTTGGCAGCAAGAAAGAAAATAAACCGCTCAAACTCGTTATGCGTGATAAACGTTTGCAGAAAGTTCGCCGTGAAAATGATATCCGTGTTGAACGTTACCAGAAAGATGCTGATGGTACTATCAACAAAACGGGTTTAAACGTAAGAATTAAAGCCACTTATTAATTAATGAAAAAGGTGAGAAAATGAAAAAATATATTTTATGCTTAATCAGTATTTTATGTATTACCTTTACCAGTATTTGTTTTGCAGGAAGTAATGTTATTACGAATTTCAGCGGTGAACTTATTTCTGTATCTGTAATATCCAAAGATGGTCAGGAATATACTATTCCCGGTGCCACCGGTCATATCAGTCTCAATAACGAAATAAGTGCTAATGCTGCTGTCGGTGAAGGCAAAGACTTACCCGCAGGAAAATATAAAGCCATTAAATACATCTTTAAAAATGATTTTACCGCTGCTGGTAAAATCATTTTAAATGATGGTACAGAATACGGAAGCAATGGCACTATAAACAATGGTCCTGTTTTCAAGAAAAACACCTCTCCGTCTAACTTCAGCTATAAATACTCTGATGGTTCAGATAACTGGGGCTGGTGCTCAACCAATGTCTCTAACGGCCAATTAGCGATTACAGAAAACAAAACTTTCTCATTAGACGAAAACAGTGTACAAAGTTTCAAAGTAAACATTACTTTGAAGTATCTTTGGTTTGGTATAAATGGAAAATGGGATAATTTTGACAGCGATATGTATGTCAAAGAATATGCTTCTGCCGGCCGAGAAGACTTTAAACGTCTTGATGCTGATACTATAGTAGCTCCCTTCATTGATCCTCCCGAAATGGAAAACTCTTTTAATCTTAATATATAACTGTAATAAAAATAGCCTTTCTTTAAGAAAGGCTATTTTTATTTTCCTATAAATCTTATTTATGAGGTGTTTAATATGATTAATAACCAACATTCCAACCTTCCGACCTTGGTAAAAACTAATATTTTAGAAACCATCTCAAATTATGAGATAAATCAGCTGGAAGATGCCGGATTTTTCAGCCAGTATGATGAAATCAATGCTGACTGTCATAAAATACTGGATAATCTTCATAAAATCACAGGTAAAAATTCCAGGCATATCTATTCCAAAGACAAGATTCTTGAACTTGCCAAAGAAGATGTTACCGGCAGAATCTCAGCAAGGAAACAGTATTTTCAGCCAAAAACAGAAAATAATATCAGCCAGGTAATCGCTGCTGCCTATACAGAACATATCATCAAGCAAATTGATAAATGGAAAAAAGAACTTCTGAAAATCAGTGCTATAGAAAAGAATACCATTACCTTAAACTGTATTCATAACATTAGTCTTACCATTGACTTTAACAGCCAGCAGAAACCTAAAAGTAATATGAAAGAAATTTTAGCTGATTTTATAGATAAAGAACTGTTAGATAGTCATGACTATGCTAAATACATAGACAGCAAAATTCTGATAGTCGATATCAAAACCTATGTTCCTGCTGAAAACTATAACCTCTCCCCTTTTGCAGAAAGTGTTCGTAAACTGACCGGTATTTATGAAGCTTATACCTACTCTATTAATGACAATAGCCTTTACACTCTTGATAAGCTGATAAATTCATGTATAAGACGTTGTGAAAGTGACTTCTTCAACAATGGTTATCTTCAGGATATTATCAGAAGTATCACATCAGAACTTATCAAAAAACTAAACTCTTAATACAAACATCCTGCTGTAATATAATGCAGCAGGATAATTTTTTGAAAAACATGCTAAAACACGTTATTTTTCACACTTTCAGCGTTTTTGAAATAGTATCAAATACCTCTGTAAACATATATTTAATGACTATTAACTGTACTGAAGTGCAGATACAGAAACATAACATTGAATAATAATATGAGAGGAGTTTTATAAAATGGGTTATTTTGATGAACCTGAAAGAAAATATGATGATGTATTTACCATTGAAGATCTGATGGACTATCTTTCTATTGGTAGGAATACTGCTTATAAACTTCTAAAGGAGGGTAAGATTAAATCCTTTAAAATAGGCAGAGTATATAAAATCCCTAAAAACGAAGTCAAAAGATTTGTAAAAGAAAGACAACATTAACTTATTGAAGAAGCAGAATTTTAAGCACGATTCTGCTTCTTCATTTTATTGTAAAATATTAACATTTCATCCCACTCTTTCTTGGGATCTTTAAATTTTCTTCCTTTAAATTCTTCTTTATTTATCCATTTTGACTGTAATAGATACTCACTTACAAAATAATTTGTTCTTCTCAAACTTAATGGAATATATGGATTACTAATTAATGATTGTTCTATCACAAAATTACCGTCCAATTCCTTTCCAAGAAAGAAAGATTGAACATCATCTTTCACCTCATTATATTCACTTAAATCTAAGTATTCACAAAAAATCTCTCTATCTTCAGAAATTATATTATTACTTTTTATTTGATTAAAAATTTCTTTTAAATCTTTAATATCAGATATTTTTATTTTTTCTGTAATATTTTCAATAAATTCATTATAACGATTTATTTCCTTCAGTATAACATTGATATCTATATCAGAATTTCCTGTTTCTTTTAGTAAGGATATTAATGACGATATATAAAAGGATGTAATTTTTATTTCATCTGTAATATAAACTATATTTTCCTTTTTTATAATATCTTTTAGCTGATTTAAGTAGAAAATAGAAAAAAAATTCATATTATTTAACAAATATCCAGCAGAGTAAATATAAAAAAATAAAATCTCCCATATATCGACATAAAACTTCTTTTTCAGTAAAGAATAATTAAGAATTTTAAAAAAATACTCTAAGGTTTCATAAATATAGAAGAAATCTAATGCAGTATATATTTCTCTTTTAGAAAATTTAAGACCATGTCTTTCACTTATTATCGGATATACTTCTTTAAGATTTATTATTAAACTCAAATCTCCTAGGATATTGCATCCTCTAATTGTTGCAATTCTTGTATTATTACAAAAAACATCTCCTTGTTGATGACAGCTATATGAATAACAAACCTGATTTTTATCTTTCTTATAGTATTTAATTAACCAATTTGCAAAATAATTGTAATGTAATTTATTGTATAAAATTAAATTTTCTTTATTAACACAAACATCATTCTTTTGTTTCCTATTTTTAATATAGTATTTTTTCTCTTTTTTATAAGCTTTTTCTGTTTCCTCGTTTACTTCAAACATTTCCATTAAAAACTGATAAAAATAGTTAAAAATTTTATCAATTTTCTTATCTTTATTATACGTAATATGCCTTTCAAGTTTTTTATAACTCACTTTATCTCCCAATACTTCAAGCACAAGACTCTCATCAAGAAAGCTATCTTGATCGAATATTGATTTAAACTCTTCTTTTTTAGTAGAAAACAAATTGAACTTTAGCATACAACTATTTGCTTTAACTATACTTGATAAATTTGCTTTTCCAAATAGACTTTTATTTTGATTTTTTAAAATAAGCTGATAAATGACATCTAAAAATATACAATACTGTAGGTTTAGTTTCTCCTTTTCGTTTAACATATTTCTATGATATTTGTCATAAAATTCATCATCAGTAAAAAAGCCCATATCTTTTAATTTAGAAAAATTTATATCTATATTAATTTCATCAAGAATCTCTTTTGGTAATTCTTTATCAAACTTGCTTTCAGGATTCAAATAAACTAATCTTCCTGAATCCAGCTTTAATATCTGATTATTATTATAATAATTTGAGCTGTAACGTTTTTGAATTGTATTTAACGCATCTTCTCTAATCTTAGCGTATTGAACTATCATTCTTTCAAATGAAATCGCATTAAATAAACTTTCCGGGAATTCATAATTATATACATCATCAAAAAAAGAGTTCATAAGCACCTCTCCTTGCTTTTAAAATCAATTAATTTCTTTATTATTTATTATATCATTTTAATTGGCAACTTTTAAATGCAATATTTTTCGATTATAATCTTCTCAACCAATACAAAGGAGGTCAACAAGATCATGAAAACTAACTTTGACGTAACTGAAATTGAAAATCACAAAAAATTTTATCAACTAAGAAAAAGCGATACTTTTTTCCTTATTGTAAAATCAAATTATGGCACAATTCTAAAAATTCAGGGTAAAAACAGTAATAAGCTGATTAATTTATATGGAGAAGATAACGAATGCCGAGATTTGCTTTTAAATCTTGAATCCATTTCTATTATTGCAAAAGAACCCTATAAACCTATCAAACTGTTATTATCAACACCTACTGTTTATAGTGGTATTGGTTTTAAAAATTCCTATTATCCCGTTACTGTACTTTTATCATTTTTAACTGATAATGGTGACATTGCCTTAATATCAATAGTGGAATTTTTGAATCAAAAACCTGCTGCCAGCGATGTTTATATAGCACATGACAAAATACAGCGAAAAAAACTAGCCAATATTACGCTTACCCTGTTAAGTCTCCTTACTAATACCGGAGATAAATTTGAAGAATTTATTATAAATTTAACAAAAGATTTTCCACATCTTTTGTCTACGGAGGAAATGTAAATGCTTAATACCAAAAATCTTGGCATAGATAAATTTGAAAGACAACTTGATTCCCTACTTGATGGTGATTTGAATGAATTTGAATCACTAAAATTTGATGAAAAACTTAACGAAATAGACAATAATCCAATAAAAAAAATGGACTCAATCATTAATACCCTTGAAAATGATAAATTTGATGATACTGCTTTTTTTCAAGTCAATGATTTGCCAAGTGTTCTTAATGTAAACGAAAAAAAAATACCTTATCCTAAAATTACCACTAATGATAAAATTCCTCACAATATGTTAAAAATTATCAATCTTGTAATATCGCTGGCTGAGTCATTAATAAAAGCTGATATTATTTTTGGCAATGAAGACAACGAGCTTTTCTTGTATGATAAAAAAACAGGCACTTTTAACCATTTACCTTTGGAAGGAGAATTAAGCCTACTTTCACTTGTTCTCAACATGAATAATATTCCTTTTAATAATCTTGTACTTAATTCTTCAATTTTAAGATTCCTCAAAAAGTTACTTATCCATCATGAAGGTTTCTCTATTCCACTTAATCCACCCAGTGAACGATTCGTTAATTTGAAAAATGGAGTTCTTGACCTGGAAACTCTAAATCTTGAAACCCATTCTCCAGATTTTTTCTTCAAATATTATATTGATGCAGATTATATTCATAATCAACCTTTATCAGAAATTTCATACAAATTTTTTCATCATTTAACAAAGGATGGAACATCATTAACATCCTTAATGCAGCTTATGGGACTTATGTTATCAAACATCCGAACATGGCAACTTGGCGGCTTATTAATAGGTCCTCCTGCTTGCGGCAAATCTGTATTTGCAAAATTTATCACCAAACTATTTCAATCTAATACAGTGTATTCAGCTAATATAGATACTTTTACGAGAAATACTGAACTTCATTTTCTGAACCAATCTCATATTACTATTTGTCCAGATTTGGAAGCCGGAATAATACCTAAAAAGGCTACCGCAATAATCAAGCAACTAATAGGTGGCGATCAAATGTCAATTCGAAGGCTTTATCATGATTATGAAGAAATCATTCCCCATACCTTCTTGCTTTTTCTCAGTAATACTATTCCAATCATCGAAGATGCTCCAGAAGCATTTGAAAGACGATTCCTTCCTATTTACACTGGTGATACTTTACCCATGGAAGAGAGAAGCCCTGATATATTAGATGATTTACTTCGCGATCGTGACGCAATTGTAAGCCTATCTTTATACCATTTGCACCTGATAATTACGCATCAAACTGATATCATACAAGAAAAAATTACTTTTTCACACAATGAAATTAATATCAATAGTACATTGATGCATTGGTTCTCAACTTTTTACGAATACTGTCCAGGCAATGTAATCCCAATAAGCTCCGTATACGAAGATTTTTTAGACGCTAATCATAATTTAGACCTTTCTTTATCTGGGTTCTCCATGCGATTAAAAAAACTGTTTCCAAACTGCAAAAGCGAACAAAAAGTAAAAAATCAGAGAATTATAAAGAATTACACACGAAAGCATATTAATTATTAAAGGAGGATTATATATGACTACCAATCTTATTCCTTATTCTACAGAACTGCAACTACTTCTTTGTGAAATGTATCATCTTCGTGATGAAGTTGCAAAAACACGCAATTCTGTTGAAAAAATTGCAAAACTGCAATCAGTTGACGAACCATCGCAAGATAACATTAATGACATTCTTGGCACAAAAGAAGCACTAAACTTCCTTTTTGAAAATAAAATAGCATACGGCGATTTTTTAAGCATGGTTCGAGCCGGTAAAATTCCAGCTCAAAAGACAGGCAACAAATACCTCTTTTCAAAGAAGGTTTTAACTCAGCTTAAAGCAGCAATGTTTTCAACTAACAAGCATGGTCATTCAATAAAAAACGTATAATATGAAAGCACCTTCAATCTTGAAGGTGCTTTTTTAAGGAGGAATCAATAGTGGCAACATTAAAAAATCTTGGCAACAACAAATGGAAATTAATAGTATCTTGTGGTTGTAGCGGCCCTACAGGAAAACAGGTTCGTAAAACAAAAACTATTACAGCTTCAAGCGAACGTAAAGCAAAAAGAGAGCTTTCTTTATTTGAATCTCAAGTAATAAATGAATTCAACTATAGAGTTCTCAACAATGTGAATATCAATATTACCTTCAGTGAATTCATAAAAATTTGGCAGGAAAAATATCTGTCTCATTTAAGTCCTAATACCCAATTCAGCCACAATATTGATGTCAAGATAAGGCTGCTACCATATTTTGGCAGCATGTTTATCAGTGAAATCACTACGAATGATATTTCTATCTTTCTGAGTAATATAAAAAATAATAGGATAAACTTCAAATTCGCTTATAAACCTATAAGTGATGCCACCATTCATCATACATTCCGTGTTATGAGAAGTATCTTCAATAAAGCTGTAGAATGGAACTATATCAGAAAAAATCCATGTAATGGCCTTACAAGAGAAGAGCGACCTGTAGAACGTTATGCAAAAAAGAAAATATATCAGGAAAATGAACTGGCCACTTTCTTTAAAGAACTGGATCAGATACCGGAAAATTATACTAATATAAAAAATAAACTCATCATATATCTGGCTTTTTATAACATGATGCGCAGAGGTGAAATTTATGGTTTAAGCTGGGAAAACATTGATTTTAATACTTCTACTATAAGTATTGAAAACAATGCTTATAAAATCAAAGCTGGAGAAGAAGGGTTAAAGAAACCAAAAACAGATGAATCAATTCGGATTACCTATATTAATCCAAAAGTCAAAGAGTTGCTTCAACAGTATAAAGAGATGCAGGAAAATACATTAAAGAAAAGTAATCTACTAAATCCTACTAACAGAGTATTCATTAGTACTAGAAAATTAATGTATGGTAATGTAGTTACTCCTTTAGATCTCAATTCTGTAAGAAGTTGGCTACGTAGATTCTGTTTGAAAATTAAAATTCCATTTGTGGGTTTACAGACATATGGGTGCCACTTATTCTCTAGCTAATGGAACAGACTTAGTTACTGTACAAAAATTTCTCGGACATACCAATATCGAAACTACATCTCTATACCTGCATGAAGTAGAATCCAAGCAAAGAGCTGCTGCAAATAACCTGTTGAATAACATTGAAAAGCTAAAAACAGTTCATCAAAATACAGAAAATGCTAATGATTAGTCATTGGACTTTATTGTATTTTATATTAATTTGGTGCTAGTTTAGCAAAAAACTAGCACCTCA
>ERZ791801.1509-NODE-1509-length-15000-cov-17.379257_pt1 | contig 15000 bp, 9 predicted proteins | sample MGYA00510309_ERZ791801 | MGnify/ENA primary metagenome ERZ791801 (study PRJEB30046, sample SAMN00791979) | human gut metagenome | study: EMG produced TPA metagenomics assembly of the A metagenome-wide association study of gut microbiota in type 2...
CGCTGACCAACGGAGAAGTCTATGCGGGAGATGCCGTAAAGGATTTGAAAGACAGCCCTTCTTTCACGTTCCTGTTCCAGACACCGGTTCTCTGAGATAAGGCTTATACATAAACGAAGTTGTCAAAATGCACTTGACAATTTCTTTCAAGCACGGACTTCACAGATTTACCTTATCCTTTCTCTGTGAAATCCGTGCAACTCATGTCTGAAAAGAGACGGATAATGAACCTTTTTTTCAAGGCACCTCTTTTTGCATGCCTCTTTTTCATAGCGCACTTAAGAGTCTTTCTCATGATTTTTCCGTATGTTTGCAACCAAACTTCAAACCTGCATGCCTACATGGAACTATTAGTATACAAAGCCTCAGCCGGTTCGGGCAAGACCTTCACACTGGCAGTGGAATACATCAAGCTTCTGATTCTCAATCCCCGCGCCTACCGGCAGATACTTGCCGTGACCTTTACCAACAAGGCTACGGCGGAAATGAAAGAGCGCATCCTGACGCAGCTCTACGGCATCTGGAAGGAAGACCCCGCATCGGATGCCTACCTGAAACGTATCAAAGAAGATTTGGCTAAGAAGCCGGAAACCGCCTCTCTTTCCGACAGGGAGTTGCGCCAACGCGCCGGAATGGCATTGCAGTATATGCTGCACGACTACAGCCGCTTCCGCGTGGAAACAATCGACTCGTTTTTCCAGTCGGTCATGCGCAACCTTGCCCGCGAACTGGAACTCAGCCCCAACCTGAACATCGAGCTGAACAACGCCGAGGTGCTGAGCGACGCCGTAGACAGCATGATTGAAAAGCTCACCCCCTCTTCGCCCGTACTGGCCTGGCTGCTGGACTACATCAACGAGCGCATTGCCGATGACAAACGCTGGAATGTGTCCAACGAAGTAAAAAGCTTCGGACGGAACATTTTCGACGAAAGCTACATAGAACGCGGCGAAGGATTGCGGTTCAAGCTGCGCTCTCCCGAAACAATAAAGCTCTATCGCGACGTACTGCGTGAAATGGAGACCGATGCACTGGAGCAGATGAAAGGCTTCTACGACCAGTTTGAAGGCGAGCTGGAAGGCCATGCCCTTGTGCCCGAAGACCTGAAAGGCGGTGCACGCGGCATAGGCAGCTATTTCCGCAAGCTACGCGACGGACGGCTGGCGGATAAGGATGTTTTGAATGCCACCCTGCAAAACTGCCTGGCAGATGCCAAGAACTGGGCTACCAAGACATCTTCGCGCAAGGACGAGATTATCCGCCTTGCCGAAACCAGCCTGATACCCCTGCTTCAGGATGCGGAGAGGTTCCGCCCGCAGAAGAACCGCACGATAAACAGTTGCCGCCTCTCGCTGCAACACCTCAACAAACTGCAACTGCTCAATCACATCGACGAAGAAGTACGCACCCTGAACCGCGAGCACAACCGGTTTCTGTTGTCCGACACCAATGCGCTGCTGCACAAATTAGTGCACGAAGGCGACTCCTCTTTCGTATTCGAGAAGATAGGCGCCAACATCCGCAACGTAATGATAGACGAGTTCCAGGACACAAGCCGCATGCAATGGGACAACTTCCGCCTGCTGCTGCTCGAAGGGCTTTCGCAGGGAGCGGACAGCCTCATTGTGGGCGATGTGAAACAGTCCATATACCGCTGGCGGAATGGCGACTGGGGGATATTGAACAGCTTGGGAAACGACCAGTCTAAAGTGCCACTCTGCGATGCTAAAGTGCCACTTTACGATGCTGAAGTGCCACTTTACGACGCTAAACCCCTACACTGCGAAAGCGGTGTCCAGCTCCCCTTCCCTTTCCCGGTGCGCGTGGAAACCTTGAAGACAAACCGTCGGAGCGAAACGAATGTCATCCACTTCAACAACCGCCTGTTTACCGCCGCAGTAGACTATCTGAACGCATTGCATCTGGAAGAGCTGAAGGAAGAGTGCATCCCCTTGAAACGCGCCTATGCCGATGTAGCCCAGGAATCTCCCAAGACGGAAAACAAAGGCTATGTCAAAGTCTCCTTCCTGGAGCCCGATGAAGAACAGAACTATACGGAAAAGACCCTGTCGGCTATGGGTGAAGAAGTGCAAAGGCTGCTTTCGGAAGGCGTGAAGCTGAACGATATAACCATTCTTGTGCGCAAAAACAAGAATATACCACCCATTGCGGATTACTTCGACAAAGAGCTGCACCTGCCCGTTGTATCGGACGAAGCGTTCCGTTTGGATGCCTCGCTTGCCATTTGCATGCTGATAGATGCCTTGCGCTACCTGTCCAATCCGGAAGAAAAGATAGCGAGAGCCTCGTTAATCACGAATTACAGTTTGCAGATTACCGGTAAGGGAGAAGCGGAAGCTCCCCTTGCAGCACCTGCCGACTGGCACAAACTGCTGACCGCCGATGCAAGGACCGCGCTTCCCGCAGAGTTCGTCGCCCGTATGGACGAATTGCGCCTGATGCCTCTGTACGAACTGTTGGAAGAACTCTTCACACTGTTCGACATGGGGCGCATCGGAAAGCAGGACGCCTATCTGTTCTCTTTCTTCGATGCGGTGACAGAGTACCTGCAAAACAACTCTTCCGACCTCGACGGTTTCATCCGCTACTGGGACGAGACGCTTTGCAACAAAACCATTCCCAGCGGAGAAATGGACGGCATACGCATCTTCTCCATCCACAAGTCCAAGGGACTGGAGTTCCATACCGTGCTCATCCCCTTCTGCGACTGGAAACTGGAGAACGAAACATACAACCAACTGGTGTGGTGCACCGCCCCCGAAGCGCCGTACAATGCCATAGACCTTGTACCCGTCAACTACTCGTCCACAATGGCGGAGTCCGTTTACCGGCAAGATTACCTCAACGAGCGGTTGCAGTTGTGGGTGGATAACCTGAACCTGCTGTACGTGGCATTCACCCGTGCCGGAAAGAATCTTATCGTATGGAGCCGGAAAGACCAGAAAGGCACTATGTCCGAACTTCTCTCCGCCGCCCTGCCCCAAGTGGCCAAAGCGGAAGAAGGCAGTTGGGACGAAGAAGGGAGCGTCTATGAAAGCGGAGCGGTATATCCGTCGGAAGAGGCGCTCCTTCACTGCGTTCGGAAGGGAAAGAACAAGGATGCGGACACTCCGGACGGGAAAAACCGCACTGTGAACAAGCTTGCACAGAAGCTCGTCAAACTTCCGGTACATACGGAAAGCATGCGCCACGACATCGAATTCCGGCAGTCCAACCGTTCCGCCGACTTCATAGCCGGAGTGGACGAAGCCGAGTCCGGCCGGCGCTTCATCAACCGGGGGCGTCTGCTGCATACGCTGTTCTCCGCCATTGAAACGGAGGCAGACATCGACGATGCCGTCAACCGTCTGGTATTCGAAGGTATCATCGGCCGTGCCGAGACAGAGGAAGAGATACGGGAACTCACCCGCAAGGCATTTGCACAACCGCAAATCAAGGACTGGTATTCGGGAACCTGGCAGTTGTTCAACGAATGCGACATCATCTGGCAGGAGAACGGAGAACTCCGCAACCGCCGCCCCGACCGCGTAATGATGCGCGACGGTGCAATTGTGGTCGTAGACTTCAAGTTCGGCAAGCCCAACAAGAAATATAACAAACAGGTACAAGGGTATATGGAATTACTTGTCCGCATGGGATATGACGCCAATGCCATCAGCGGGTATCTGTGGTATGTAGAAGAAGAAATAATAGAGAAAGTATGAAAACATTCCTTCAATCAGTAGCCCAAGACCTATACTCCAAGATAGGGAACGACCTGTCGCGCACGGCAATCGTATTCCCCAACAAACGTGCCAGCCTGTTCTTCAACGAATACCTGGCGGCTCAGAGCGACCGCCCGTTGTGGTCTCCCGCATATGTCAACATCAGCGAACTGTTCCGCAGCCTTTCGCCTCTGAAACCCGGCGACCCTATCCGGCTGGTGTGCGAACTGTACAAAGTGTTCCGCGAAGAAACGCACAGCGAAGAGCCTCTGGATGATTTCTATTTCTGGGGCGAGCTGCTTATCAGCGACTTCGACGATGCCGACAAGAACCTGGTAGATGCCGACAGGCTGTTCAGCAACCTGCAGGATTTGAAGAACATCATGGACGACTACGACTTCCTCGACCAGGAGCAGGAAGAAGCTATACAACAGTTTTTCCAGAACTTCTCCATCGACAAACGCACGCAGCTCAAAGAGAAGTTCATCTCCCTTTGGGACAAGCTGGGAGACATCTACCGACACTACCGGAAGAACCTCTCCGAACTGGGCATCGCATACGAAGGCATGATGTACCGCCATGTAATAGAGGAACTTGATACGGACCGGCTGCGCTACGACCGCTACGTCTTCGTGGGCTTCAACGTGCTGAACAAGGTAGAGACCCGCTTCTTCCAACGCCTGCAGGATGCGGGCAAAGCCATGTTCTACTGGGATTATGACGTGTTCTACACCCGCCTGCCCCACGAACAGCAACCGCCCTACGTGCACGAAGCGGGCGAATTTATCCTGCGCAATCTGAAGCTGTTTCCCAACCAACTGCCCGAAGCTGCCTTCGATGTCCTGCGGCATCCCAAGAAAATACGTTTCATATCCGCTCCTACGGAGAATGCGCAGGCCCGCTACCTGCCCCAATGGGTGCGCACGGTCGTGAAAAGCGATACCGAAGCAAGCAAGGAGAAGGAAAACGCCATTGTGCTATGCAACGAGGCATTGTTGCTGCCCGTGCTGCACTCCATCCCGCCGGAAGTGGAGAACGTAAACATAACCATGGGATTTCCATTGGCGCAGACACCCGTATACAGCTATATCAATGCCCTTATGGAACTGCAAACCGCCGGCTACCGCAGGGATACGGGACGCTATACCTACGAAGCCGCACTTGCCGTACTGAAGCATCCTTACACCCGGCAACTGTCCGCCAAGGCCGAAGACCTGGAGAAGCAGCTCACCAAGGACAACCGCTTCTACCCTCTCCCGTCGGAGCTTAAAAAAGACGCTTTTCTCGAACAGGTATTCACCCCGCAGAGCGGAACTGCTGCCATCTGCCGCTATCTCACCGAGCTGCTGCGCGAAGTGGCCGTCATATACCGTCAGGAGAAAGATGAAGAGGACATCTTCAACCAGCTCTACCGGGAGTCCCTATTCAAGGGCTACACCCTCATCAACCGCCTGCTCAGCCTGATAGAGAATGACGGGCTGAGCCTGCATACAGACACGCTGAAACGCCTGATGAACCGCCTGCTCACCGCCACCAACATCCCGTTTCACGGCGAGCCCGCCATCGGCATGCAGGTAATGGGCGTACTGGAAACGCGTAACCTCGACTTCCGCAACCTCATCATGCTGTCCCTCAACGAAGGGCAGCTCCCCAAGGCGGGCGGCGATTCGTCTTTCATCCCCTATAACCTGCGCAAGGCGTTCGGCATGACTACCATCGAGCATAAGAACTCCGTGTATGCCTACTACTTCTACCGCCTCATACAGCGTGCGGAGAACATTACCTTGCTGTACAATACGGCATCCGACGGACTGAACCGGGGTGAGATGTCGCGCTTCATGCTCCAGTTTCTCGTCGAGTCTCCCCACGACATCTCACGCCAATATCTGGAAGCCGGGCAATCTCCCCAACAAAGCCTCAAGATTGAAATACACAAGACGGACGAGGTACTGCAACGGATGTACAACACATACGACATCCGCCGGCATCCCAACGCACTCTTTTCGCCTTCGGCACTCAACACCTACCTCGACTGCCGGCTCAGATTCTACTACCGCTACGTTGCCGGACTGAAAGCTCCCGACGAGGTAAGCGCAGAGATAGACTCCGCCCTGTTCGGAACTATCTTCCACCGTTCCGCCGAGCTGGTATACCAGGACCTCACAGCCAACGGAAAGGAGATACGCCGGGAAGACCTGGAGCAGTTGCTCCGCAACGACGTAAGGTTGCAGGCATACGTAGACACCGCCTTCAAAGAAGAGTTTTTCCATGTGCCTGCCGGCGAGCAACCCGAATACAACGGCACACAGCTTATCCACTCCAAAGTAATCGCATCCTATCTGCGGCAGCTGCTCCGCAACGACCTGCAGTACGCCCCTTTCCGTATGGAAGGCATGGAACAAAAAGTAACGGAAACCCTGAAGATAGAGACTCCTTCCGGAATGCTTCCGCTGAATATCGGCGGAACGATAGACCGTATGGACAGCAAAGGCGATACCCTGCGCATCGTGGATTACAAGACGGGCGGCACTCCCAAGACTCCCGAAAGCATAGAGCAGTTGTTTACCCCTGCCGACAACCGTCCGAACTACATCTTCCAGACTTTCCTGTATGCTGCCATTATGTGCCGCAAGCAAGGACTGAAGGTAGCTCCATCCCTGCTGTACATTCACCGTGCGGCATCCGAGAGTTATTCGCCCGTTATCGAGATGGGCGCACCGCGCCAGCCCAAAGTGCCGGTCAACAATTTTGCGTTTTATGAAGATGAGTTTCGCGAACGGCTATCAGCGCTCCTGCAGGAGATATACAATCCCGAAGAGCCTTTTACCCAAACGGAAGATGCGAAGAAATGCGAATACTGTGACTTTAAAAGACTGTGCAAGAAATAGAGGAGCACAATATAAAACAATAGGGCAATTAAAGTAATAAAATCTGAGGAATCATATTGCAGCCAATATCACTTTAGCACCCTATTGTTTTATTGTCCTCTTTTTTATTTCTTCAACGGGATGGAGAAATAGAATGTCGAACCCTCTCCTTTCTTGGATGTAAACCACAACTTGCCGCCACTCTTCACTGCAAAATCCTGACACAGCAGCAATCCCAATCCGGAACCTTCTTCATTATTTGTGCCGAACGTACTGAAATGCGTATCTGTATGCAGCAGTTTCTGCTGTCCTTCTTCATCAATGCCGCAACCGCTGTCTTTTACACTGACTACCATTGTATCTCCTTGCTCTTCCATCTTCACCAACACTTCCGAATTTTCGTTGCTGAATTTAATGGCATTGCTCAGCAGATTGCGAATAATGGTTTTCAACATATCAATATCGGTACAGACAGGCAACTTCTCCGGCTTTTCTTCACGGATGGTAATTTTCTTCAAGCCGGCCACCATATTGAACACATCAATCACGCTGTCTACCACTTCCACGGCATCCACATCCTGATAGACAACATTCAGGTTGCCAATCTGGCTTTTTGTCCACTTCAACAGGTTATCCAGCAATGAAAACACATCTTCCGTTGTCCGGTTTGCCATTGTCAGCAGTTCGTACATCTCACCGCCAATCTTCTCAACAGGCAGATTGAGCATCAGCATGTTCAGCACCATCTTGATAGAGCCCATCGGAGAACGCAGATCGTGGGCAATTACAGAATACAACTTGTCGCGCCCGGCAATGATGCGCTGCAACTCTTCCGTCTTATTCAGAATAATACGCTTGGCCGCCACCAATGAAACCTGATGGGTGACACGGATTATCAGCTCTTCCTTATTGAAAGGTTTGGAAATAAAATCACTGGCACCCGCCTGAAACCCTTTCACTATATCCGTTGTACTGTTCAATGCTGTCAAAAAGATGATTGGAATATCCGCTGTATCGGGATTGGATTTGAGACGTTGCGCCACTTCAAAGCCGCTTAAATCGGGCATCATTACATCCAACAGCACCAAATCCGGATGTTCTTTATCCACTTGTTCCAAGGCCTGCCGTCCGTTGTTTGCCGTAGCAATCGCAAACTTCTCATTTGTCAGGAGTACTTTCAACAACAATACGTTGGACATCACATCATCTACGATGAGGATTTTGTACTCAGAAGGATTTATTTCCATGTTCATCTTTGTATTATATTTTTTCCCGTTATTGGTACCATATTTATTCAGGAACGATACTTGCCGAAATATTCAATCATGTGGAGCAAGCCTTCCTCCAACTCTATTACAGGCTGCCAGTCCAGTTTATGTTTGGCTAACGTAATGTCCGGTTTCCGTTGTCTCGGATCATCGTGCGGCAGTGGTTTGAATATCAGTTTTGATTTGGAACCTGTCAGCCTAATAACCTTCTCTGCCAGTTCAAGGATGGAAAACTCGTTGGGATTGCCCAAATTTACCGGGCCGATAAACCCTTCTTCCGTATTCATCATACGCACCATCCCCTCTATCAAGTCGTCCACATACTGGAAACTGCGGGTCTGAACACCCGAACCGTAAATCGTGATGTCCTTGTCCTGCAGTGCCTGGACCACAAAGTTGGAAACCACCCGCCCGTCGTCGGGCAGCATGCGCGGACCGTATGTATTGAAAATACGTATAATCTTTATGCGTATTCCGTTCTGACGGTAATAATCCATAAAAAGCGTCTCTGCGCAACGCTTGCCTTCATCATAACAAGAACGGATACCGATTGGATTTACATTTCCCCAATAACTTTCCACTTGGGGATGTATGACAGGATCGCCGTAGATTTCGCTGGTAGACGCCTGCATGATTTTTGCACCCGTCTTTTTGGCCAGCCCCAGCATATTGATGGCTCCCAATACCGAAGTTTTAATAGTCTTTATGGCATCGTGCTGATAATGTACCGGCGATGCGGGGCAAGCCAGGTTATAAATCTCATCGACTTCCGCCTCATAGGGCAATTCCACATCGTGAAGCACGAACTCAAAACGGGGATTTCCTTTCAGGTGGACTATATTCTCTTCCGAACCGGTGAAGAGATTGTCCAGGCATATTACTTCGTGCCCGTCTTTAATCAGCCGGGTACACAGATGAGAACCTATAAAGCCGGCACCACCGCTAACCAATATTTTTTTCATGCAGCACTTATTTCTGTGTCCGAAGACCATGCAACTTGTTTGTTCTGTTTATGTGCTGACAAATGTAGGCGATTTGGCTAAAATATGCAAGTTTGCAGGAGAATTATTTCAACTATCAAGGCATATATTCCGGCTTGTTGTCAGGAATACTGAAATCTTTATTGGCAAACAGGTCTGCCAAACCCGAAATTTGCTTCAGACGAAGCAGCTCGTCCCGGTCCATTCCTATGTTTTTCATAATCCACTGGTCGGACATACCGGCACGATCCAGTTCGGCAACGATGTTGCACATCAACTCGATGTTATGCGCCCCGCGCGCACGGTTATGGCGGATAGTGGACGCCATGCGGTTGGACAGCTCCTTGTCAATTACAACAACCGGCAACAAACCGTTCTCACGCTGATAAATCCGTTTGGAAGTTTTCAATACCTGATAGCGGTGGTAGCCGTCCACCAATATATAGTTGTCTTTCTCCCGGTCGTAATAGCACACGCAGGGCATTGTAAATCCGTCTTCCCAGATGGACAGTTCCAGCAATTTCATTTCGGGCGGTGCCACTACATTGGGGTTATAATCATTGGCCTGTATCTTTTCTACGGGAATTGCTTTTACATTATATACCGGACTCTTATCTACACTCATAACATCATATTTTTGAATTGTTCCATTATCTTGTCTCGCTTGTATATCTCCTCTTTGGTCAGGGCAAACCCCATGTACTTGCACGCGTGGTCGTTCTTTAAGATACAGATGCACATGCGCTTGTAGGTAGGGATTTCCCTGAATTCCGTTATATCGATATCATCCAGATAATCCATGCGGACAGGTTTCTTGTTTGTCTTGTAATTGGTATGATTCATCACTTCGATGGGAATGCCTGCGTCTTGCAGCTTCTTTATGGTATTCTCGCCCAAGCATCCCCCTTTTGTCCGCCAGAATTCGATGCTGACGGTCAGCTTCTTCAGATAGTTGCGCCGGGTTTCTTCGGGCAAGGTGGAAAGCAGGAATTGCATAAAGCTCTTCCAGGTATACCCTTCGGGAATGCGTACGCTCTGCCAGCCCATGGCGTGAGTACCGCCATAGATACCGGTGAAGTTCACCCCGTTGACACGTCCTATCATCTTCCCCCAGGTATTGGGGTCTATCACTTTATACAATGCAAGGCTCTCCTGCGCCTCGCACAGAAACGGACTTGCCACACGCTGGCGCTCTATATTGACACCCGCCTTATAATACAAATCGTACAGATGGTTATAATCGAAGCCGAACTTACCGTTGGCAGTCCATATGTCCGTCGTTTTCCAGTCGTAGATGGGATAAGCGTTGAATATGTCATTGCCTATTTTGGAAGTCCACCTGTAGTTATGGTACATCTGGTATTTACGGTTCAGATGAATACTGCGCCAGCGGTTGAAGCTTTCCTGCGTGCGGATACCAATAAGGAAACAGGTGCGCACCGCATCTTTCCGCTGATGCAGCCATTTGGCAAAGTGCATCTGGAATTCGTAATCCCACATTTTCTCCGTATAGAAAGGGAACGCTTCTTTCGTATAAGAACCCTGCGGCATCTGACGCACCCAAAGCTCCTTCATACTCTCGTCCCAGGGACGCCAATAGCTCTGATACATGGATGTGCAGGTGGTGACCTTGAAAGGGACACATACCCGATAGACTTCCAGAATATCCTTATTGGCTTCCAATATACGGTCTACATAATCTATGGTTACGGTGTACTGTATCTCATAATCCATATGAAACACACACAATTTTCGCTTTAAATTATTACGCCGGATGTAATCTATGCACAAGTTCAGCAATACGCCACTGTCCTTCCCTCCGGAAAACGACACGCATATTGTATCGAACTCTTTAAAAATCAGCTCTAAACGTTCCTGCGCAAGTTCGTATACATTTTTAGAAACAGCCATAGTTATCTGTCTTTTTTCATTTTCACGTAGCGAGTCCAGACTTTCTCCTCCGAAAAACCTAATTCCTTAAAAAGAGAACAATGCTCCATGAAAGTAACCGATGTCAATTCCTTACCCGCAGTTGTATTCGATATAACCTTCTCCAATAATAGCTTCAGCGTGCTTTCATTATTGTCCTCTACATAATAGTTGTTAATGATACACTCTTTCTTCTTCTCTTCTACGGGTATAAAACCTATAACTTTCCTCTTTTCTACTGCCACAAACCAAACAAAATCTTCCGATGTACGAAACGGGTAGTTATAATTCTGCTTTAAGACATCGGGATTCATCACCAATGGCGCTACAAGCTCATATAGCCGCCTGTCTGTTCCCTTTAATTGTATAATTTGTATCATTCAGTATTATCGGTTTTATGTTTTGATTGTAAATTGTTCAAAGATAAATATTAAACTTTATGCCTTAAGTAATTTTTAAGCAGTTTTAAGAATAAAGATTCATATTGTCGTAATTTATTATTTTTATACAGAATTTGTAATTCACTGATAATCAATAGGCATAAAAGTGGAATTATTCAGTATATGACTGAACCTATTTAAGTATACGACCGAAATAGGATGAGTATACGACTGAAAGGCATTCAGTATACAGCCGAATGTTTCAGCATTTTAACTATAAACTATTTTCAATAAAACAGTTGTGTATCAGAAAGGATTAAACAATCTTATTTCACCCATATTCTTGCATTTTTAACGATTAAGGTATTATTAATTAAATAAAATTTATACATTTGCACAGCTTTTAAAAGTAGCCCGAAATTCTTTTAATCTATTCCATTTTTCCATAATATTGAATACATAAGTAAACAACAAAACAATTATAAACAGTAAAATTATGATGCTAAACACAAAGAAAAGACCGCTTATAGCTGCGGCCCTATTACTGACATCGTTCGGAATAACCACATCGTGCATCGATAACAGTTATGACCTGAACAAGGACATCGACATGACAATCAGTGCAGGTGGCGAACATCTGGCAATTCCCGTGGGATATACGGAGAAGATAACATTGGATAAAATCATCGAACTGGACGAGGGGGATGATTTGCAGATTGTGGATGGAGAATATCATCTGCTGAAAAAGGATAATATTGATGAGACGAATACGTCGGTAAAGCTGGTTACAGTTAATGAATCATCGAATCCTATAGAACCGATTAGAATAATCAGTGGGAACCATGATAATAATGTTCATGATATTTTTATCTCAAATGCAGAATCAGAGGGATTCATCAACGCAGAAGCCCATGGTGTGGACAAAGCCGTCATAGAAATCGGCTCCTTGGCTGCCGATATGCCAACGACCTTGACTCTTAAATTAGAACTTGGCGGTGAAATTTCAACCTCATTGGTTAAAGTGGGAACTATGACAATCACCTTCCCGAACTTCATACAATTCGAGAAAGAGAACGGACTGAATGGACAGACCCTTACCATGACTGATGTACAGATAGAACCCTATTCCGGATTTACAAAAGAACTGAAAATCAACAAATACGTATTTGGAAAGGAATACGGTGAAGGAAACAGAGTTGACGAAGAGAATGGCGACAGAATCCTTAAAATCGAAAACCAAGAGATAAAGATAGAGATGCAAGTCATAAACGTAATAACTCCCTCCGGCAACGGCTCTTTAAATATCACTCCTACCATTACCCTTGCAGAAATGGCTGTAAGCGAAGTTTACGGCACCATCCAGCCTGACATCGACGTGAAGCCTACCGAAGTGGAACTGAACAATCTGCCCGACTTCCTGCAAGACGATGAAATAAGACTGGACATCACCAATCCTGTTTTCTCATTCAATGCCAACAATCCACTGAATACGGATGTAGAAATGGATGGTGTCCTGACCGGATATAAAGACGGTAAAGTAACCAAAATCGTAAAAATAGGAAGCGGTAACGGTGGTGCATCCATCACATTAAAACCCAGTGGAAACAAGCAACAGACAATTTCAATAGTACGTGATGAGAAAACGGTTGTTGAGGCAAATGCAACCAAAGTTGTCGTACCCAATCTGAATGATATTATCGAAACGATACCCGACCACATCAACGTTGAGCTAAAGCCGGCCGTAAAGACAGAACAGTATTACACCGTCAATTTAGGACAGGACTACACGCTGAACAGCGCATACGACATCGACATCCCCCTGAACTTCGGCAGCAACCTGAAAATCGTGTATGAAGAAACACTCGATAACTTCGACCTCGACCTTGAAGATGTAGATATCAAAAAAGCCGTTCTTTCCATAAATGCCGTCAACACCATTCCTTTGGCAATGGAAATCAAGAACGAAAACGTAAGCGCACTGGATGCCAACGGAAACGTGATAAAAGACATCGACGTAACCGTAGAGGGAACCATCACGGAAAGCAAAGACGGCAAGACCGAAGTTTCAAGCGCGCTCAATGTCAACTTGAACGAAACGGCGGAAGGCGCCATCAGCAAGCTGGACGGCCTGAAGCTGAAGATAACAGCTGTACCCGGACAAGCCACCGATATTCAGTTGCTAAGCACACAATGGATGCAGCTTAAAGACATGAAACTAAAAATTCCCAACGGTATCAAAGTAGATTTGAACTAAGGGAAATTATTTCATGCGATACAGACAAAAGATTCAACAATCATATATAACGAAACGAATGAAAACAAATGTTTTAGCGATTATACTGTCCGGAGCCGTAGCGACACTTGCAATCGGCGATGCGATGGCACAGACACAGAACAGCCGTTCAACCTATTTTCTGGAAGGAAGTACCTACCGTCACGAACTAAACCCCGCCTTTATGGGCGAACGCGGCTACGTCAGTTTTCCCGGCTTAGGCAATCTTACAATCGGCGCGCAATCCACAGGCGGTGTAGGCGACTTTATCTTCAAGAAAGCCAACGGCGACCTCACCACTTTTATGAACGAGGAAGTGAGCAGCGCCGAATTCCTGAAAGGATTGCCCAAAAGGCTGAAAGTAGGTGTCAACGTAGACGAATCGATTCTTTCCTTAGGCTTCCACGCCTGGGGCGGTTTTAACACACTCGGCATCTCCGTAAAGTCCAATACCAACGTTTTCATGCCCGATGAACTTTTCAAGTTCATGAAAAACGGGGTAGCCAGTGAAACGGGAAGCAGCTACAATGTAAAGAACGTGAACATCGTATCTACCAACTATGCGGAAATTGCTTTCGGTCACTCACGCGAAATCAACGAACGCCTCACGGTAGGCGCCAAAGTAAAAGCGCTCGTGGGACTGGCAAAAGCAACCATGCACATCGACGAACTGAACATTCTCGCCTCTCAGGACCAATGGACCATCACCCCGAAAAATGCCGAGCTTTACATGTCTGCCAAAGGCCTCATCGTGCCCACCAAAGGCGAAACCGGCAACTATCAGGAAGACGACTATATCCTGGACGCCAACGGAGACAGAACCCCGATACTGAAAGACGGAACCGACGGACAGATTTCATACGATGACATCGATTTCGATACGGACAACCTCGGCCCCACAGGTTTCGGTATGGCTATTGATTTGGGAGCGACCTACAAACTGAATGACGAATGGACATTCTCCGCCTCCTTGCTCGACCTCGGTTTCATTTCATGGAAAAACACCACCAAAGGAACAATGAGCAAAGACTTCACGTTCGACGGTTTTAGCAACATCTCCGTGAAAGACGACGGAACCGACAACAACAAGAAACTGGACACCCAAGTGGATGAATTGGTAGATGACCTGGCAGATCTGGCAAAGTTTGATAAAGCGGGAGAAGGATTAAAGCGTACCACCGCCCTTGCAGCCACCCTGCACCTGGGCGCTCAATATACCCTACCCGCTTACGACCGTCTGAGCTTCGGCTTCCTCTCCACCACCCGCATGCAAGGCAAGCACTCATGGACGGAAGCACGCGTTTCGGCAAATGTTGCCCCTCTCTCCTGGTTTGAAGCATCGGTAAACTACGCCTTATCCAACTTCGGCTCCGATGCCGGCATCATGCTGAATTTCCACCCGCGCGGCTTCAACTTCTTCATCGGTGCAGATGTTCCCATGTGTAAATACGAACCGGCCTACTACGCTCCTATCAGCCGTGCAGCCGTCAACGTAAATATGGGTATCAACTTTACTTTCGGACCGAAGCACAAGCGTAAATACAAAACGGTAGAAACCCAATCACTCTGAATTTATCAA
>ERZ791801.1530-NODE-1530-length-14774-cov-3.699232_pt1 | contig 14774 bp, 9 predicted proteins | sample MGYA00510309_ERZ791801 | MGnify/ENA primary metagenome ERZ791801 (study PRJEB30046, sample SAMN00791979) | human gut metagenome | study: EMG produced TPA metagenomics assembly of the A metagenome-wide association study of gut microbiota in type 2...
AACACACCTGCTGTGCTGTCAGCCGAAATTCAGCCCTTTATTCATACAAAAGAGCACAAAAACGGTGACCTGAAAACAGGCAATGTCAGTCCGCGAACGGCGAGTGTCCGCGGAACATGGCGCAATCCAACGTTTTGCCGCGTCTACTGTGACTTATGTCCACGCACAATCGCCTTCCTTTCGCTGCAAATTCTTTCGGGGCAGCCGCATGGGCTTTTCCCGATTCGCCGTCATTATAACAGACGTTTTTTACAGTGTCAACCCCTAAATGTAAAAAAAGCAGAAAGCGCCCGGAAGCGCCAGCCTTCAGCGCATTCCGGGCGCAATCCATATTTGATCAAATCAGCGGATGCTGCACGTCGCCGTGTGCGTGCCGCTCGCCAGTATTTGGCTCGTGCCATCCGGCAGCGTCAATTCGCAGCGCGTGCCGACCGGGACGCTTACTGTCACGTTGAAGATGTCCGCCGCCGTTTCCCACTGTACACTTGCGTCGCCGTAGGGGGTGCGTACCTTCGCGAAGGCGCTCGTCAGCCCGCCGCCCAGAATTGGCTTGACCCGGAAAGCCTTGTAGCCCGCCTCCGTCGGCTCAATGCCCGCAACGCGGCGGTACAGGAAGTCGCCAACCGCACCGGATGCGTAGTGGTTGTAGGAAATCATCTTGTCCGTGCCGTCGTCACCAATCGGGCAGACGCCGTTTTCGTCCAAGCCGTCCCAGCGTTCCCAAATCGTCGTCGCGCCCGCCTTGACTTCGTAGAGCCATGAGGGGCATTTCGTGTTCAGCAGCATATGGTATGCGGCATCCACCTGCCCGTTGTCGCACAGCGCGAAGAGGATGTACGGTGTGCCGGGGAAGCCCGTGCCGATGCACCAGTCGTTGCGCTTCGCCAGCGCGGCGAGATTCGCGGCGGCTTTTTCCCGAATCTGCTGCGTGGGGAACATATTCAGGTAGATGGGCAGGACGTAAGCGGTCTGGAACTCCTCCAGCAGCTTACCGTTGCCGTCCGTGAGCAGCGAACAGTACGCATCCGCCGTCTTTTCGGACAATGCCCGGTAGTGCTTCGCGTCCTGCGTTTCGCCCAGAATATCCGCGATTTTCGCCAGCAGCGCGCTTGTGTTGCACAGCGACGCCGTGCCTGTCCACTTGATGCGTCCCTGCCACTGGCTCATTTGCGGCACGTCCGGCGCAACCCAGTCGCCGAAGCCCAGCGTGCCGGGCATTTCCCAGAGATAACGGTGCTTGCCGAAGCCGAAACCGCACCAGAAGCGGCAGGCGTTGACGTACTTCTTCATCGTCGGATACATCCGGCGCAGCACGCCCACATCACCCCGCGCCATATACTGCGCCCACGGCACGAGGACGCACGCATCCCCCCACCAAGCGACCGCCATTTTCGGCATCGTCGCGGGGAAGCCGTAACCCTGCACAGGCACCGTGTTCGGCAGACCGCCCGTCGGCAGCTGCTCCGCCTGCACGTCCAGAAGCCACTTGTCCAAGAAGCGGTTCATATCGAAATTGAACACCGCCGTCGGCGCAAACACGGCAATATCGCCCGTCCAGCCCATGCGCTCGTCGCGCTGCGGGCAGTCGGTGGGGATATCCATGAAGTTTGACTTCGCACTGCGGACGATGTTCTCCTGCAGGCGGTTGAGCATCTCGTTCGAGCAGCGGAACGCGCCCGTCTGCTGAATGTCGGAGTACAGCATGACGCCCGTCACCTGCACATCTTCTTCCCGCACGCCCTCGACGCTGATGTAGCGGAAGCCCATGTACGTCAGCCGCGGCGACCACGTCTGCTTGCCGTCCTTGCAGATGTACGTCGCCGTCGCTTTCGCCGTGCGCAGGAACGCCGTGTTCAGCGTGCCGTCAGGGTTCAGCACTTCACTGTGGCGGATGGTAATCTTCTGCCCGCGTTTGCCCGTGACCGTCAGGCGCACCACACCCGCGAAATTCTGCCCGAAATCGTAAATCAGCGCATTGCCTAACTTCTTGCAGGATACGGGAGCGAACGTCTCGTGTTCCTTCACGTCTGCGCCGTAATCCGCCATCAGCTTCGGCTTCACGCGCAGACGCTCCTGTACGGCGCTCCGCCAATTCGCCTTGTCCAGTGATATGGTTGCGTCATACGTTTCGCCGTCGTAGAAATCCGCCATGCGGACAGGACCGTCCTCTGTCACCTGCCAGCTTTCGTCTGTGCCGATGACCTCCGTCCTGCCGTCGCGGTAGGTAATCCGCAGCTCCGCCAGCAGCGCCTGACGGTCTGCCGTCACGCGATTGACGCGCGTGAACACGAACGACCCGACCGCCCAGCCGCCCGCGACCGTCGCAGTGATGCAGCTGCCTGAATGCAGCATGTCCGTCACATCATACGTTTGGTACATCAGCTGATGCGCATAGGACGTGAAACCGGGCGCGAAATACCGTTCACCGACCTTCTGCCCGTCGATGTTCAGCTCGTAGATGCCCATTGCCGTGGCGTACAGCTTCGCCTGCGCGATTTCGCCCCGGAGCGGCAGCGTCTTGCGGAACACCATCGGCACGGGCGAAACCTTCTTTTCCTTGAACACATACGCGCCGTCGGTAATCCACTTGCCCTGCCACGGCGTATCCATGCGTCCCGTCTCGAAGGTCAGGCGGGCAGTATCCGTTTCGCCGCTGTCCGACGTGACAGTAAGCGTCGCGGTGTACGTCGTGAAGGGCTTGAGCGGCTGCCCGGCATAGCGCGTTCCGCATTGGTCGGGATTGCGGATTGTCCAGCCGTTCACCGTCAGTTCAGCGGACTGAACGGATGCGCCCGCGCGGTCGGATGAGACGAAATAGGCAAACGTCGGGGCGGCGCAGTCGGTCACCAGATGGTCGCGCAAGCCCTCGCAAGTAAACGATTGAATCTGAAACATGTTTACCACCTGCCGAATGAGATTGAAAACGGCGGTCAAGAGAATCGTCGAGATTCCCCTGACCGCCGCAAGTTCGATTACTTCTTCAGGGTGAAGAACGCGCTGACGATACCGGCGATGCTGGAAACGGCCAGCAGCACCAGATTCACAATCGCGCAGGTGGCGGAGGACATATTCGCCGCCGTCTGCACTTCAAGCAGCACATCCGCGTTGGAGAAGTAAATGAAGGCGAACCCTTCGACGCGGGCAGACACCAGATTGATGAAGGCAAGCGCCAGCAGCGCGGGAGCCGCAATCTGGCACAGACCCGTCAGCAGGTCTACAACCTTCTTCGCGCCCTTGACCATGCTCAAGACGACCGCAGCCGCCTCCAGCACAGCCGCGCCCACCACCATCAGCACAAGGTTCGACACCGTGGCATTCTGGAAGTAGCCGGCAGCGGACGTGTTAATCAGATACGCAACCAGCGCGGCAAGGCTCAGGACACAAGTGACGATGGAGAGCCAAGCGCCGGCAGAGAGTTTTTTCGTGGCGTTCATGTTTATTCCTCCTTGTCCTCAACGCTTGTTCTCAACGCGCACAACGACAGGCTTCTTTTCCGGCAGGAGCGTCAGCACAACCCACGCGAGGAAGAACAGGACAGCCAGAATGCTGCTGGCGTAGGTGGTGACGGTCAGCGCGGTATCCCACCAGGTGTTCACGCGCTGGGTGGAGATGTTCAGAATCGCGCTGTTGGCGAAGATGTAGAGCTGGTACTTCAGGTTTTCACGCGCCTGCTCAACGAGGTTCGAGTCCTTCGACACCGTTTCGAGGGAAATGTGCGGCCAAACCGCGTCCACGCCGCCTTCGCCAAGGTTGATGTGGCTGTTGTCCGCCGCGAAGTCAGCAACCTGCGTGATGCCCGCCATGACCATGGATTCGGCGTTGAAGTACAGGTAGTTGTTCATCATGTCGGTGGAAATCAGACCCTTGAAGCCCCATTCACCGCGGACAATCTTCTGAATCATGCCCACATGGTGGGAAGCGTTCGTTGCGCCGATACGGTTGAAGGCAATCATGACGCCCATGCCAAACGCATCGCTCAGCGCGCCCTCGAAGCCGCGCAGGTCGGTTTCACGGAACTTCTGCTCGGTCATGTACGCGGAGATGCCGGCGCGGTTGTGTTCCTGATCGTTGAAGCCCATGTGCTTCGGGCCGTTGATGATGCCCTTGTCGGAGCAGCCCTGAATCACTTCACGGCCGATGACGTTGGTCAGCATCGGGTCTTCGGAGATATACTCGTAGTTGCGGCCGTTGTACGGCGTGCGGTTCAGCGTCAGACCGCTGCCCCACAGGTCGTAGCGTTCAACCCACAGGCAGGAGTTGCCCTCAACCAAGCCCCACTGATACGCCAGTTCCGGGTTGAAGGAGCAGCCCAGCAGCGTCTGGGAGTTGACATTGAACTTGTAGGTCTTGCCGGTCGCCTCGTCGGTGTAGCCAGCGCTGATGCCGGTCGGGCCTTCGTTCTGGATGACGACGGGGTTGTCAATGTTGGTCAGGGTATCGGAGCGGCTGCCGCCGTGGATAACTGCGCCGACCGCTTCGTCGATGGTGATGGCATGAACCAGCTTGTCCCAGTAGGGGTCATTGATGTTGTTCAGCTGTTCCGCGCCGATTTCGGATGCCGTGAATTTCGGGCCGGGGACAGCTTCCGCCGCCGCGCCCGTGTCGGAGATGGTGTAGGTTTCGCCGCGCATTTCGGCAATCCACTGATCCTTCTTCGGGCTGTCAGCAATCTTGAGGTTCAGCTTGTTGTAGTTAATCGGGAAGGTGTTCCAGTCCTGACGGGTCAGGTAAGTGACCGTGCCGGGCAGCCAGTAGTTCAGGTCGGCGTCGTCCGCCACGTTGGTAACGGTCGTGTTGTTGGCAATGGCAAAGGTGGTGTTGTCCAGCTGATCGAGCTTCCAGCTCACGACAGCCTTGCTGCCCGCCGCGTCCATGCCGTCAGCAACGGTTTTGCCCTGCGCCGCCAGAATGTTGTTGACCGCCTCATGCGCGCCGGCTGCCGCCGTGAAGTAGTAGTCGCCCGCATCGAGGATGTAGGTCTTGGCGTTGTTCGCGTCGTAGCTTGCCAGATACTTGGTGGGAATAGTAATGGTAACTTCCTTGCTCTTGCCGGCGGCGACGTCCACCTTGGCAGAGTTCAGGAACATGACCGCGGACTTTTCAACCAGATTCGTGCGGTCATAGTCGGTGTAGGGCTGCTGCACATACAGCTGGGTGAGGAATTTGCCGTCCTGATTGGAGTTGTTCTTCACTTCGACGACGGCGGTGATGTTGCCGTTCACGCTGCGGTCAACCGTCACGCTCTTGATGGTCTGGGTGTAATCAAGATAGCTCAGGCCGTGACCGAAGGTGTAAAGCATTTCGTCGCCGTAATTCCACGCGCTGCCCTGCGTTGCGCCAGCCGCGCTGTTTGCGTTGCCCTGACCCATGACGGCGTCAAAGTAACGGGTTTCGTAGTACTTGTAGCCGACGTAGATACCTTCCGCCTCGACGATGTACATGCCGCCGTTGTAGGTATCCGCACCGCCAAAGGAGCCCGTGCCGATATTGCCGATTTCCTTGCCGGGATAACGCGGGTCGTCATTACGGCAGACGATTTCGTAATCCGCGAAGTAGTCGCCGCCGACGTTCTGCACCGCCGGGATGGACTGGTGGTCGCGCACGAAAGCGCTTGCCAGCGCGCCCGTCGCGTTGACCTTGCCGGTCAGCACGTTCGCGATGCCGATGGTCTGGTAGTCGTTCGGGCAGCCGATGTAGCAGATGCCGTCCACCTCGTGCGAGCCGCCCTCGGCGATGTCGGCAATCATCATGTTGTTGCCGGTGTTCAGCAGCACGATGACCTTGGAGCAGGTTTCCTTCGCCGCCTCGACAACCGCCAGCTCATCGGCAGAAAGCTTCAGCGGATCTTCGCCGGTTGCTTCACCCGCGTAGTTGAGCGCAGAGCCCGGCTTGTAGGTATTGCCCTCGCCGGCGCCGCGCGCAAACACGCAGATGCCGATGCTGTCCTTGGCGATAGCTTCCTTCCAGTTTGCCGGAACGCCCAGCGTCTCGAACTCCGCCGGCGGCACTTCCGCAATCTGGTAGGTCGTCCAGTCACCCGGCGCGCTGACGTACATGTGGTCGTACACCGTGGTGGGAACTTCCTTGCCCGTCCAGCGGTTGGGGCGCATTTCGGTGTGCATGTTGATGATGTTGGTCATGTAGTAGTCCTTCAGCGTCTCATTGACGTTGAGGCCTGCACCTGCCAGCGCATCCGCCAGCGATGCCGCGTCCGCGTTGCCGCCCTTCGGCCCATAGACATTATACGCCGCCAGACCGAACAAGGCAACGTTCGCGTTCGCGTTCAGCGGAAGAACGCCGTTGTCGTTCTTCATGACGACCGTACCTTCTTCGCCTTCACGGATGGCGATGTCGCGCGCCGCCGCCGCCATGTCTTCGATGGTCGCGTAGTCGGTCTTGAAGCGCGCCGCGCTGTCGTCATTGATGGTCACATAGCTCTCCGTACCCAAGGTATCGTCCAGTGCGCCGCGGTAGGTGTTTGCCACACCCGTGCCGACGATGGAGAGAACCATCAGGCAGGTCATGAGTGCCGCAAGGCCTCTCATTGCAGGGGTAAATTTCTTCGCCTTCATGTGTTTCCTTCCTTTCACCAAGGCTTGAGATTGATTTTAGTATAGCAGAAAATAATCACGCAGCACATTTTCGGCGCGAACTGTCTTTATTTTGGCGTGTGTGGATTTTATACAGTAATTCGCCCAGATTTCGCAGGCTGGTTTTGTGCATATCCACAATGTGCAAAACATTACAGGCATTTCACCTGCTTTTTCCGTGCGAAAAGGCTTCCTTTTGCGCAAAAGATTTGCTATACTATTGGAAAACAAGCTGTTTGCAAAGGAGGTCGCCCCGATGATTCGTGTAGCACTGGTGGAAGATGAAGAAAGCAGTCAGCGCGCACTGACAGAATATCTGGAACGGTTTTCGCAGGAGATTAACGAGAAAATTCACGTCTCCATCTTTCCGGACGGCGCGGAAATCGTCGAGGACTACCGCGGCAATTACGATATCATCCTCATGGACATCCTGATGCGCTACATGGACGGCATGGAAGCTGCCAGCGAGATTCGCAAGGTGGACAAGGAGGTCGTTATCCTCTTTATTACCAGCACGCCGCAGTACGTCATGAAGGGCTACACGGTGGATGCGCTGGATTATGTGCTCAAGCCCGTGAGTTACTTCGCTTTTTCGCAGCGGATGCAGCGCGCCTTGGAGCGCATGAAGCACCGCACGCGCAAGTTCATCTCCGTCCCCTTCCAAGGCGGAATGCGCAAGCTGGATATCTCCCAGATTCGCTATATCGAGGTCGTCAATCACAGTTTGATTTACCATCTGGACGGCGAAACGCTGGAGGCGAAAGGCGTTCTGTCCGAATTGGAAGACGCACTGACGGCATACCACTTTTTCCGCTGCAACAAGTGTTATCTGGTCAATCTGGAACACGTCAACGGCGTGAACGAAAACTGCGCGGACGTGGACGGCGATCAGATTCAGGTCAGCCGCCCGAAGAAAAAGGCGTTTCTGGATGCGCTGAACAACTACATCAACGAGGTAGGCAAATGATACACGTCGATTTGTCGCATACGCCGGGTTTGCTCTACGCAGTAGCGTATTGGCTGAGCAGTACCTTCTATATTCAATTGTATGGCAGTCCATTCAGCAAGGGCAGGAAATTCGGCATCAGCGCTGGATTTCTTGCCCTGATTGCCGGTTTCATGACGCTGACGGACGGTGTTTCCGCGATTGGCTTTTTCCCCTGCATGGGCGTGACGGTCGCGCTGATTTTTTTCTATATTCGCATTGCAACGCACATGCCATGGGCGAACGCGGGCTACTATTGCGCCCGCGCATTCATCTTGGGCGAATTTTCCGCCTCGCTGGCGTGGTATCTGTTCTATTTCTTCGTGACGGTGCCGGGGCTGCCGCTCACGGTTTGGACAACGATACTCGTTTTTGCTGCTGTCCACGCCATCATCCTCTACACCATGTTTCTGCTGGAACGGAAATACCGCGACGGCTCAAAGCTCATCAAAATTACCGCGCGGGAACTGTTCACCGCTGCCGTCCTTGCGATTGCCGTCTTTTCCGTCAGCAACATCAGCTTTGCCTTCACCGGAACGCCCTTTTCCAGCCAGTTCACGGCGGAAATCTTCATCATCCGCACCACCGTTGACCTCGGCGGCGTCGCGATGCTGTTCGCCTATCACGTCGTCATTCTGGAAATCAGCACAGAGCGTGAAATGGAGCATTTGCAGGCGCTGCTGCACATGCAGTACGAGAGCTACCGCATTTCAGAAGAATCCATTGCCTTGGTCAACCAAAAGTATCATGACCTGAAGCACCATATTCAGCTGCTGCGCGCCGCCTCCGCCGCCGAGCGCACGGAGTACCTCGACCAGATGGAGCAGCAGATTCGCACCTACGAGGCGCAGAACAAGACCGGCAATCGCGTGCTGGACACGATTCTGACCGCAAAGACCATTCAATGCCAGAGCGAAGGCATCAGCCTGACCTGCGTCGCCGACGGACAGGCGCTGGATTTCATGAACCCGATGGACATCAGCGCCCTGTTTGGCAATGCGCTGGATAACGCAATCGAAAGCGTGAAGAAACTCCCGAACCCGGAGCAGCGCCTGATTCACGTTTCCGCCATGCGCCAGAAGGACTTTCTGCGCATCCGCGTGGAGAACTGTTACAGCGGCGAGCTGCGCTTTGTGGACGGTATGCCGACGACAACCAAGCGAGACGCACGCTACCACGGCTATGGGCTGAAGAGCATCCAGAGCATTGCCCACAGCTACGGCGGGTCGGCGACAATTGATACGAAGGATGGATGGTTTGAATTGCGGCTGCTGCTCCCCGTGCCGAAGGAGAAAAAGGGGGAAGCGGCGGAAAAGCAGGGATGACAAGCAAAATCATAAAAAGGAAGGAACCCCGCAGAACAGGCACGGGAATGCATTGCTCTTCCCTTCCGCAGGGCGAAATTTCGCCGGGAAAGCCATTGACAAAGGGGCTGAAGTTTGTTACAATAACCGATAACCTACGGCAAACTGAGGCTGGAAGATTCCAGTTTCGGCAAAAAAAGACGCATTACGAGGAGGATTTTCGCCCATGCTGCAAAAGGTTGTTCGGGAAGGTCTTACGTTCGATGATGTGCTGCTGGTTCCGGCCCGCAGTGAAGTGCTGCCCAAGGAAGTCGATCTTTCGATTCAGCTCACCCCTGTGATTAAGCTGAACATTCCGCTGATGTCTGCCGCAATGGACACGGTAACGGATTCCCGCATGGCCATTGCAATGGCGCGCGAAGGCGGTTTGGGCATCATCCACAAGAACATGTCCATTGCAGAACAGGCAGCGCAGGTTGATAAGGTGAAGCGCTCTGAGCACGGCGTTATCACCGACCCCTTCTTCCTCTCTCCCGATCACCTGATTCAGGACGCGGAAAACCTGATGGCGCGCTATCGCATCAGCGGCGTGCCGATTACCCGCGACGGCAAACTTGTCGGCATCCTGACCAACCGCGACCTTCGCTTTGAAACGGATTACAGCCGCAAAATCAGCGAAGTCATGACCAGCGAAAACCTCATCACCGCGCCCGTCGGCACGTCGCTTGAGCAGGCGAAGCAGATTCTGGCGAAGCACCGCATCGAGAAGCTGCCGATTGTGGATGAAAACGGTATGCTGCGCGGTCTGATTACCATCAAGGACATTGAGAAGTCCACGAAGTACCCGAATTCCGCTAAGGATGCCAAGGGGCGTCTGCTCTGCGGCGCGGCGGTCGGCGTGACGCACGATGTGTTCGATCGCATCGAAGCATTGCTGGACGCGAAGGTGGACGTGATTTCCATTGATACGGCGCATGGTCATTCCGTCGGCGTGCTGCGTCAGGTGGAAGCCATCCGCAAGCGCTTCCCGGATATTCAGCTGTTCGCGGGCAATGTGGCGACGGCGGCGGCAACCCATGACCTGATTTCTGCGGGCGTTGACTGCGTGAAGGTCGGCATTGGACCGGGCTCTATCTGCACGACCCGTGTTGTGGCAGGCATCGGCGTGCCGCAGGTGACGGCGGTGGCGGACTGCGCGGAAGAGGCCGACAAGCATGGCATCCGCGTCATTGCTGACGGCGGCATCAAGTATTCCGGCGATATCGTGAAGGCGCTGGCTGCGGGCGGCTCCTGCGTCATGCTCGGCAGTATGCTCGCGGGCACGGACGAGGCCCCCGGCGCGACCGAAATCTATCAGGGCCGTTCCTACAAGGTGTACCGCGGCATGGGTTCTCTGGGCGCGATGGAGCACGGTTCGAAAGACCGCTACTTCCAGGAGGACGCGAAGAAGCTCGTGCCCGAAGGTGTTGAAGGGCGCGTGCCGTATAAGGGAATTCTGGCGGACACCATCTTCCAGATGGTTGGCGGCATCCGCTCCGGCATGGGCTACTGCGGTGCGAAGAACATCGACGACCTGCGCAAAAACAGCGAGTTCATCAAGATTACCGGCGCGGGTCTGGCTGAAAGCCATCCGCACGACATCTCCATCACCAAGGAAGCCCCGAACTACTCCCGCAATTCCTAATTTTCGATATAATAAGCGCGGCATGGAGCAATTACGTTCCATGCCGCGTATTTTTGTGGGGGATTAGCCGTTTTCCGCCGGAAATGCGTCGAACACAACATCCTGAATGCTCAGGATTTCCGCCGTGCCGTCCAGCGCTTCGTAGATGTACACCAGTGTGTAGGACACAGGCGCATCGGGCGTGACAACGGTGGTCTTGCAGAGCAGGCAGTAGTTCATACCGGAAACGACCTGCGTGCCGAGGATGGCAATCGGCTCATAGGTGTGGCCGACGAGCCCTTCCAGCGCCTTGTCGAACGCCGCTTTCACGTTCTCCGGGATATCCAGCGGGTCAGCCGCCCAGTTTACCCATGCACCGGGGAGAATCTCACCGTTCGCGTCGGTGGATTCCGCGACTTTCGGCGATGTTGCATCCGGCGCAAACACAATGTCTTGCTCATTCAGCAATTCCACGTCATCGTTCAGGCTGTAAAAAACATACACAAGCGTATAGCCAATCGTTTCGCCCGTCTCGTAGGAAATCTTTCGGCAGAGGAAGCAGTAGTTTGTTCCAGCGACAACCTGCGTGCCAAGGATGGCGATTGCTTCATAATTATAGGGTTCGCCGATGAGTTCATCCGTTGCGCGGTCGAAGATGTACTTCACGTCGTCGGGGATTTCCAGCGGGTTGCCTGTCCAGCTTTCCCATGCGCCGACGAGAAAATCGGGGTCGATGTTGGGGTCAACCGCCGTATCGGGGTCTTGTGCGTCCTCCGCCAGCGCGGGGATTGCAAGGATTGCCATCATCAGGGCGAGGAACAGGGAAATCAGCTTCTTCATGGGGATGTACCAGCCTTTCAAAAAGTCGTTCAGGAATTTATGCCTTCGCAATTGCGTTTTGTGTCGGGGGGTTTTTTCCTCCCTGCATGATGAGAAACGATGAGGGGTGGGGTGTTGTTCCCAACGGGGGAAATTTTTTTGCAAGGGATTGCATCCATGCAGGGGATTTCGCGCCTGCGGGCGCGACAAGGGGGCAATGGAAACGAACGAAGTTTGCGGTCGCCCCCCTTGACCCCTTCGCGCTTCGCACCACCATGCTGCTTGGCTTGTATTGCTGCTTTATTGCAAGCAAAATTGCGCTATCTTACAGAAATGTCACACAGAGCGGGCAAAATGTCACCCGATTCGATGGCGGGGCGGTCGGGCGCGTGGTAGAATAGACGTGTCAAAAGGAAATTCACCCGCGGAAATAGCGCGGCTTTTGAGGAGGAAGAATCATGGCATTGCTGGAAGCAAAGAATATTCGCAAGGTGTATGCGACGCGGTTCGGGGGCAATCAGGTACAGGCGCTGACGGATGTGTCCTTCACGGTGGATGAGGGCGAGTATGTCGCCATTATGGGTGAATCAGGGTCGGGCAAGACGACGCTGCTGAACATACTGGCGGCGCTTGACCCCCCGACGAGCGGCACGGTGCTGCTGGACGGCAAGGACATCAGCGCGATTCGTGAAAATCAGCTGGCGGCATTCCGGCGCGATCAGCTGGGGTTCGTGTTTCAGGACTTCAACCTGCTGGACACCTTTTCGCTCAAAGACAATATTCTCCTGCCGCTGGTGCTGCAAGGCATGAACTGGCGCGAGATGGAGGCGAATCTGCTGCCGATTGCCAATCAGCTGCGGATTGCGAACCTGCTGGAAAAGTACCCCTATGAAGTCTCCGGCGGGCAGAAGCAGCGCGCCGCCGTGTGCCGGGCGCTGATTACGCATCCACGCCTGATTCTGGCGGACGAACCAACCGGCGCGCTGGATTCCCGCGCAACGGACGCGCTGCTGGACGTCTTCCAGCAAATCAACCAGACTGGGCAGACACTGCTGATGGTCACGCACTCGCTCAAAGCGGCAAGCCGCGCGGGGCGCATCCTCTTCATCCGTGACGGGCAGGTGTATCACCAGCTTTACCGCGGCGAAATGACGAACGAACAGTTCTACGAGAAAATCAGCGACGCGCTGACCGTGATGACGCGCAAGGACGCAATGGACGGTGAAATGGCATGAAGAAACCGCTGCTTTATCCCAAGCTGGCGTGGCAGGGCATCCGCAAAAACGCGGAAACATATCTGCCATATCTGCTAATGGGCATCCTGATGGTGGGCGTGTCCTACATCATGAACTACCTGACACGGCCGGCGCTGATGGGCGCGCTCAGCATGGGCGGCACGACGCTGATGGTGCTGCAAATGGGCAAAATCGTCATCAGCGTGTTCTCGGTGATTTTCCTCTACTACTGCAATTCATTTCTGATTCGGCGGCGCATGAAGGAGTTCGGGCTGTACAACATCCTCGGCATGGGCAAGGGAAATATCGCCCGCGTGATGCTGTGGGAAACGCTGCTGACGGCGCTGCTGGTATTCGCTGGCGGTTTGCTGCTGGGGCTGAGCCTCTCCCGGCTGGTCGAAATGGCGCTGATTAACCTGCTGCACGCGGATTACACCGTGCCGATGGAGCTGTTCTATCCGGATGGCGTGACGTGGGTGCTGCTGCTGTTCGGCGGCATCTATGTGCTGATTCTGCTGGCGAACCTCTGGCGGATGCGCCTGACGAACCCTGTCGCCCTGCTGAAAAGTGAAAGCGTGGGCGAAAAGCCGCCGAAGGGCAATTGGTTCTTCGCCCTCGCCGGACTGGCGATTCTTCTGGGCGCATACTATCTGGCGGCGGTCAGCCAATCGCCTATGGAAGCGCTGATGTTCTTTTTCGTCGCGGTGCTGATGGTGATTATCGCAACATACCTGCTGTTTGTGTCCGGGTCGGTGACGCTGTGTCGGATGCTGCGCAGGAGCAAGCGCTACTATTATCAGACGCGCCACTTCATCAGCGTATCCGCCATGGCGTACCGCATGAAGCGCAACGGCGCGGGCATGGCGACCATCTGCATTCTCTGCACGATGGTGCTGGTCATTTTGACTTCGACGGTTTGCCTGTCTGCTGGAACGGACAGCATGGTGGACGCCATCTGCCCGCAGGACATCAACCTGACGATAGGGTTGGAGGCGCGCGACGGCGAGGAGAACAGGGAACGGCTGGACGCTATGCGGCAGATGGCACTGGACGTGACAGAGGAAATGGGCTTGACGCCGGAAAACATCACATCCCAGCGCGCATTGGTAGCAACGGGAAAGGTGCAAAACGGCGATTACAGCATTATCACGGATGCAGATTCGCTCAATGCGAATGTTTTGGAGCTGACGGTGTATCCGCTGTCTGTTTATGAGCAGGCGACGGGCGAAACGCTGACGCTGGCGGACAGAGAATTGCTGTACGCGTCGTTCAAGACCAACGAAACGTTTTCCAGCATGTCCTTTTACGGCTCTGCGCCGTACCGCATGATTCATGCGGAAAAGGAGCTGCCGAAGCGGCTGCTCAGCGCAGATTACCGAAGCGCATGGGGCTGCCTGGTCGTTTTCACCAACGATGCGGAAGCGTTCCGCAGCGAAATAACGGCGCTGGTCGGGAAGAACAGCGGCAAGGCAATGATGATGGATCGTCTGGCGCTGCATTTCGACTTGGATTCGGAGGCGGACACGGACACGCAGGAGAAATTAGTCAAGACACTCCGCAGCCGAAGCTGGGAGGCAATGAAGTCGACGGGAAAAGAATTTTACGGCATGTCTTCCCTGAATGTGGATACGCGTGCGCTTTGCCGCAGGGACTACCTTTCTCTCTTCGGCGGGCTTTTCTTCCTTGGTATGGTTCTGGGGCCGCTGTTCTCCATTGCGGCAGTGCTGATTATGTACTACAAGCAGATTTGCGAGGGCTATGAGGATGCGGAGCGCTTTGCCGTGATGCGGAAAGTGGGGTTGACGGATGCGGAAATCCGCCGGAGCGTCAATTCGCAGGTACTGACGGTATTTTTCGCGCCGCTGCTGATGGCGGGGCTGCATATGATGTTTGCGATGCCGATGATTCGGCTGATTTTAGGGGCATTTGGATTGCATAATGACTCGCTGTTTTATGGAATCGGGATTGGATGCTATGTGGTGTTTGCGGTGATTTATGCACTGATGTATTTGCTGACATCGAGGCGGTATTATCGAATCGTGCGGTAAGGGAGGAAGTCGCAGCACCAAAAGGATAAACACGCGGGCAAAGCATGGAGAAGAAACCAACTCAATCGCGCGAAGGGGAGTCCAGAGGGTCGAAGACCCTTTGGCGGGGTCAAGGGGCAGCGCCCCTTGG
>ERZ791801.1547-NODE-1547-length-14630-cov-10.175918_pt1 | contig 14630 bp, 19 predicted proteins | sample MGYA00510309_ERZ791801 | MGnify/ENA primary metagenome ERZ791801 (study PRJEB30046, sample SAMN00791979) | human gut metagenome | study: EMG produced TPA metagenomics assembly of the A metagenome-wide association study of gut microbiota in type 2...
TGGCATTTACCGGACTGGCACTTATCTGCATTTTGCTGAGTAAAGTAATTGCAGCCAATCACCTTTTTCGTATCCTGACAACAGCAGCTCTTATGGGCATCGCTATCTTTTTCTCTCCGATAGAAGCAACGAATAAGCCTTTAGGCAAAAAGAAGCGGTTAAGCTATAAGATGGTCGCATCTGTTCTTTCGTCAATAGATTTCCTGTTTGCCATTTTCAATGTGCTTCCGGACACCCGCAGTATAACGGTATACTACATTTCAAAATGGGTTTTAGTGATTTTTGCAATCATTCCGTTTTTTCAGAAACAAGCGAAGATATCCTAAGGTACGAGGGCGTTCATGTGTTTTCAGAAGATGAATGCTCTAAAAAATATCAAACGGAGGTAACAGAAATGAAAAAGATTATGTTGCTCTTGAGCAAGGTCACTTGCATTATGGCAATGGCTCTCGCAGTCTTGAGCGTGAACAGCACCTGTGGCTTTACGGCATATCAGCCGGATGTCCCGGAATCGCTTGAGCATGACTGAAATTCATATGAAAGGTAAGATAGCGATACTCTTACGGGATATATTTCTTGATAATTTTCTAAAAGGAACTGTTCGATTATGTTGGAGCTGCTTTCATTCATTATGTTGATTGTTCGTCAGCTTTTCTATATTCTAGGCGTCCTTGCATTTGGAAAATATCTCTTGAAAAAGTGAGAGCATCGATAATCAATGTACTTCGGAGGTGTTTCCGATGCACAGATGAGAGTCCGTTGTTCTATAGGAATGCATGAAAGGAAAAAACAAAATGAAAACAAAAACATATTTGCGTTATATTTCCTGCGTGTTAGCGGTGCTGCTTTGTGTTGCTTCCATTATGCCCATTGCCTTTGCAGATTCAACAAATCATGGCAATAGCGAATCTCTTTTGACAGGATCAAATTATTCTGTTTCGTACTCGATGAATGGAAAAGATGTTGTTGAACAGCTTACAATTCGTGATGGAGGTATCACACGAATTACGCGTACGGTGCATCCTAATGATGTGATGGACATTGTTGTTGTAGGTGCATCTGGTGAATCAACAACATCAACTGCAAGAAGTGACTATAGCTTGTTCTATGAAATTTATCAAGATCAGCAAAATTACAAAAACGGACAGCTGGCACAAATTCCTGCACTCACTGGAAGCGAGGTGACAGGGTCGCAGTTCAAGCACCGCTATGTTGGCACAAGTGCAACCGATACGGTTTATGCTAGTGATTTGCGTAAATGCAAAAAAGCATCTGATGTAGCCAGTATTTTAGCAACTGCATGGGGAAGCACACCAGCAGCAGTTATTTCTTCTACAGCATCGTTTATTTTCGATCAGATGCTTCAGAGTATGTCCTCGGACTGCTATAAAGTGACAATATCTTCTATTACGTATGAAGTCCTATTTTCCTATGACAATAGCTACTATACACATTGCTATCATCAAACTGTCAAGGAATATAAGTCAAATGGCTCTTTGATTCGGTCTAAAACGGATTATTATCAGGCCATTGGTGGCTGATAGTGACTTCAAAGAACAGGGAGAACATGTAATGGGATTCTTTAAGCAAAAAGGGCCACTCCAAAGAGATTTCTGCGAAGTATTGCTATATGTTGTGGCTTTATGGGCATTGAAGCCAGCAAGCCTTCAGGATATCCTGACGGTGAATCAATGCGATGGAATGTGGTTCTTTTCCGCAGCATTTTTTGCCATTGTTTTTGTAGGAATCGTTTCAGATTATCTTCTGATTACAAATCATTTCGTTGCATGGAAAGCAATACACGGCAATGTCAATCAAACAACATTTCAGGAACTTCAGAAATTTGCGCTGTGCGAAAATCAAAAAGTTGCTATTGAGCCAAAGTTGGCAAGTTGTATTTTAGTGGTTTTGGCAGGTTGTTTAACAGCGGCATTCGTATGGTTCACATTTATTTGCCGATGAGCATACACCTGAGTTGAAAATTTGCGGCTTTATAGTGTGATGAGGTGGCTGTTAGTGATATTGCTTTTGATCACGATGATGCCAATATACTAAAATTTTGTAAGAGGTGATTCCAGTGCAGAATTAAGCGAAAAAGAATCCAAATTGTAGCTGGGTGACTTGTAACAGTCAATAAAATATAAGGAGCAAATCGACATGAAAAAGATGACCCGAAATGAATTCCTTAAAATGGCTGGAACGAGTGCTGCGTTGGTTGTTTTCAACACAGTTTTGATGCCTGCTGCTGTTGCAGTTGAACCAGGCGTTGTAGCACTTTCTTCCAAAAAATCTAGTATCGAAATTGATAAAGGAACAACTGTAAACTCTGCAACATTCAAACTTGTCCCAATTTCTCGCGAAACCTTCTGGGGCGATGCTGGTTCATGTACACTTGATTATCTGTCTGAAGGGTATATCCAATGGACGATTACCGTTCCGGGTGCAGTAATTGTTTCCTTTGAAGGTAACCTGCATTTCAATAAACTTGGTACACCCTTTGGAACCTTTGATCATGCCATTTCTGCATACGGCACAATCGGTACGGAAGATGTAAAATATGGACTCTCTAAAGGAAAATGGGAGGTTGAGTTTACTGGAATTGCTACTGCGGCTAACGGCGATATGTATAGTGTCGTTGATGGCGCAACATTAGCTTTCAGTGTCACCAAATGATTCTGCCATATAATCTACGTATTTGATTTTTACAAAATAGCTTATCACATAGAACAAGCCCCACCTGCAGTAGATTCTTCGATTTGGAATATCTATTGTAGGTGGGGCTTTTAGATAAATTTATTTATTCAAGTTTGCCTTTATGTCTTTAAGGAGTTTTTATAGAGAGATAGCTTAAAAAACGATGATATCACAATTGCTGGATTTCTTGTTCGGCCAACCAAGCGAGTTTATTCCAGTTGTTTACACGACACCGTTTGCCGATAAATTCCAATATTTTTTTGTGAGTTTCTTTTGGCAGAGTATCGCCATTATGACATGCAAGAAATGTAAAAGGTTTAGGGATGTCTTCTTTTTTATCGGCCAATAATAAAATATATCCGATATACTTTCCCTGTTCAGATATCACATAAAATTCAGGTAGACAGTTTTCTTTACTGCTCTGAACAATTTCTTTAAAAATGTCTAATGGTATTTTTTGGGGAACAGCAGAGGCATAGACGTATTGAATGGCATTATCTTCATTTTTCAACCATGTAATCTCCATACTTATCTTCTTTTCCTTTTTGCAAACACAGTTAAAGCATTAAATATATTGTTATTATACCACATTTGTTGTGTGTTGGACTATGATTTGAAATTATTTGGCATTTTAACCAGTTTATCAAATGACTTATTGTGCGAGTAAGAGAATTTTAATCATAATCATTCGCTTGACCAATTTGTAACACAAAATACGTTACAATGATTTTCGGCGGTAGCCATGAAAAAACGATGACACTCAATCCTCCGTGTCAACCCCACTGTAAAGTAGCGGGTTGAGGATGTTCTGAGGCAGTTGGGCATCCTGTTGGCGACGGCAGAGCCATCCGTGAACCGGGCTTCCACTCGGTTGGTGTCTATGTTGTAGCGGAAGGAAAGCAGTTTTTGAGAGTGATTATGGTCGAAATTCTGATTTCGTTTCATTTGAATAGCTCCTTTAATGATTTTGAAATTTGATTTTTGACGAGATGAGGTCTCTTTTTTTTTTCTCTTGAGTCACCTAACCGCACTACCCTGCATCCGTAGCACAGATCACGCTGTCCACATCCGGGCGGTTCATCAGCTTTTGCAGGATGCCAAACTGTTTTTTGGTGCTGGCAGACACCAGATACTGCCACTTTTGCGGCAGGATGGGCAGATCTGCGATGCTCCACTTGACGTATTTGGCATCATAGACATTGGGTGGTGCTAGTTCCACCAAGTGCCCTACGCACCAGCTTACCAGATAGCCGTTACCCTCCAGATAACCGTCTTTGCGGTTGGTCGCACCGAGGACTTTGGCATAGGACATGGCAACGGACGGTTTCTCTGCTACGATCAATTTTGCGATAAAAATTCCTCCATTCTGTTTTGGATTGCAATATGTACGGCGGCAAAATGCCGCCTTAAAATCAGATGGGTTCGGTGTCCTGCTCGTCCGGGGTTTCGTCCTCGTCCGGCACATCGGTGGGGATCTCAAAATCGCCCTTGTCTTCGGTGTAGTTTGCATCGGGGTCAAGGGCTTCTTCTGCGGTAGTGCAGCTTCTGCTCGGCTTTGGCTTTCTCGCTGCGGAGGTAGACAAGATCGGTTTTGGGTTGGGTCATGGCATCACGTTCCTTTACAAGAGCCATTCGACATTTTTGTTGGTTCGTGGTACACTACATCCAATCGTTGCGAATCAGTTGGAGGTGGTTGTGTTGCTTTCTCTGTACTTAGCTGTTCTTGACGATCAAAGCAAAGAAGAACAATTTATAGATGTATATAATACCTACAAACGGCTGGTCTACCATACCGCTTACAAAATTATGGGCGATTCGTATCTGGCAGAAGATGTACTGCAAGAGGTGTTTTTGTACGTTGCCAAAAATTTTTCTAAAATTCATCGAGAAAACTGTCACGAACTCGCCGCTTATCTCGTTAGTTGTAGTAGAAGCCGTGCGTACGATATGCTTCGCAAGCAGCGAGAAGAACTGCTGGAAGAAATCCCGGACGCACCAGATAGCACCCCGGTGCCGGATGATGCAACAGTCAGCACCGATAACATCCAACATCTGACAGAACTGATCGGACAGATGAAACCGATGTACCGTGACCCACTGCGCCTTTTGGCAATGGGCTACACCAACCGGGAGATTGCCAAATCGCTTGGACTGACGGATGAAGTGGTTCGGATGCGGCTTTTCCGTGGAAGAAAACTATTGTGGAAGGAGTTGAACAGCCATGAGTGAGAGAGCAGAAGTTTCTTTTGATGCTGCATTGATGATGGCACTCCGTGCAGATGCACAAAAAGAGCTGGATGAGCTGCCAAGTCCGGCCCAGCTTAAGGAACGCTACCCGGACACGTCCCGATGGGATGCTCGCCTGCAAGCGGCGTTGCATAAACACCGCCCTGTGCTGAAACGAGTGCTTATTACGGTCCTGACGCTGGTAATTTTAACTCTCGGCGCGCTTGCAGTAAGTGCAGATTTCCGCAGGGCAGTCTACACGATGATTCAGAAGTTCTTGCCGATTGAGATGCAGCTGACGTATCAAGTGGACGGCGAACCGTTGGAACGATTGCCGGATGGATACAGCGATCATTATGTGCCGGACGGCTTTGAAATGGACGATGCGCAGAAATTTGAACGAGCAGAAAACTTTTTACATGTTTACTCGTCAAAAGAAACAGAGGAAAGCTACACTGTCCGTTGTTCAATTATCCAGCCGGGACAGCAGTCCCTATTTGATAATGAGCATACAGTGTACGAAACCGTAAAGGTCGGAGAAGCAGATGCAACTTTGGGAACGAGTGCAAGCGAAAACGGAGACACCGTTTATATTTTAAGCTGGGAGCAAGGAGGCGTTTCAAACACGATTATGGGAAACATTTCACGAGATGAGATTATGAAAATTGCTGAAAACGTATTTTAATATGAAACTCCATGCTATTTGTTAGAATCAACAAATAACATGGAGATTCTTTGTATAAGCGTACAAACATAACGAAAAGCAGAGATTTTTTCAAAAAAGCTGTCACAAACATAAGGCGAGCTACGTTGACTAAGCAAAAGCTCCTATTAGGAGCAAAAGATTGGAGGTGTATTGTCTATTTATGATGAGAAAAAAAGAAAAAGTAATCACAATGACTGTGACCTTGATTTTGGTGGTCATACTGATTTGTATAAAAGTCACTCACTTTGTGATAATAGAACGTCCATTGAAACAATGCAGGATAGTATCAGCATACCATCTTACAGTAGACACTAATGGTGCTCAAATTGACCAGTCTTGGCTATTTGAAAAGGATGACCTGACATATATAGATATTGCCAAAACTTTTGAGCAGACATATTTTGTCACTGATTATGCTGGTGGTTCTGGTGATAGCGGTGCACTCAATGAACTCACGATAGCTTTTGGTGAAACAATGGACGGAATGCCAGATATTCGCATAACGGTTTCTGAAAATGGCTACATTCAAATCAATGGTAAAAGAGCATATCCGCTTTCTCTTAAATATGCAGGCAAGAGGCTTTACGTACATCTTTTGGGGTGCTTACAGGGTGGAGCCGATCTGCAGCAATAAGAATGACTAAGCAGAAGTTCCTGTGGAAGGTAAATGCATAAAAGTTTGCATGGAGGTGATTCCGATGCAGGATAAAAGTGAATCCTTAAAAACAAAGTCAGCCAAACAATTTTAACACTAAGTCCGGAAAATCTTATAAGCTGGAGTATTCTGCAACATTTAGTTATACTGATGGGCAGAGTGAGACCATTACAGGAAGCACCAGTAGATAAATCAAAAATCTAAAGGAATTAATATGAAAGTTGAAAAAATATCTCGCAGACTTTTTTTGAAGTCAAGCAGCATCATGGCATTGTCTGCATTAAGCTTTAATTCTGGAATGACTGTTTTTGCGGACGATTCAGGTGATAGAGAAAATTTCCGTACGGAAGAATACCATAAATACGATTTTGATACTGGAGAAGAATCAATTGAAAAAATTGTATTTGAAACTAATTCCTTGACGGATGAGGAAACAAGTGCAGGCTATTTTCCTAATGGAAAAATTCCGAATTTTGATATATTGGATCCTAGTGCGATTGTCGGAAATAACGATATTGTAGTTGTTGATAATCCGGCATCATCACCATATTGCAGCACTGTCTGTTTGCAAATAACAACTAGTAGTGGCGGCACCAATTATGGCTCCGGATTTATGATTGGGCCAAATGCGCTTGCAACGGCGGCGCATAATCTTTACAGTATAAAGGATAAAGCATATGTTAAGTCGGTAAACGTAGCGCCTGCACGTTCTGGCAGCAGTAAACCCTATGGAAGCGAAAATGTTTCGGCAAGTTCGATGACTGTTAGTAGTTCTTATCTTGCCGGAAAATCTTCGGAGGATTGGGCTATTATTACACTCAAAAATAATCTTGGATCAAAAACCGGATGGTTGGGGTTGCATTGGCAATCCAATAACTATTCGTCATCACAATTGGTGTATGCTTACGGCTATCCGAGTCAGATAAACGGAGTAGATGCTAAATATAAAATGTGTAAATCCTCCGGCCATATAAAAAGTCAAACGTCTAAATATCTCAAAGGCGATTGGGATCTGACAGGTGGATTTAGTGGCGGCCCACTTGTGGAATACATTTCCGGATCTGGATATGTGGCTATTGGAATTCATAAAGATGGAAGCACAGTGGATGGCTCACAATATCCAACTTCTTATACAGGTGCTTTGCGAATAACGCAGTCGTTATATACGCTATTTCTTTCTTATAGAGGCGAATAAAATGACAAAGAAAGTGATTTTCAGCATTTGCACTGCAATGATAGTAGTTTTTTCCTTTGGTTTTTTCAAAGTGAATTTTTTAGATAGAAAAGAATCGAAGCTCACAGTCACAAATGTGGATTTGCAAGAGAACTGTATCTATGCAATAGCAAAAAACCAGTTGTATGATGCCGATGATGAATACATAATTCATGGAGCATCAGATTATTTGAAAGGGCAAGTTCAACTATCGCAAATTAAAGAAGGCGAAACAATTATCGTGATTTCAAATGGAAAAGTTTTACAATCAGATCCATACCAATTTGATACGATATATAGCATTCGGCCACAATGATTGCGCTTCCGAAAAATACACAAATGATAGTTATGTAAGGCGGCAAACGCCGCCAATAGAATTATTCTTCTGCGTTATCCTCCTCGCCGGTCTCCTCCGGATCATCCTCCACAGGGATTTCAAAGTCGCCCTTGTCCTCAGTGTAGTTTGCATCGGGGTCAAGGGCTTCTTTTTCTGCCTGCTTTTTCTGCTTCTGCTTCATAAAGGTGTAAATGCCGCCGCCAGCAACCAAACCGACCAGCGCCAGTACACCTAAGAATGTGGCAGCATACTTCGTAACTTTGTTGCCGCCAGTCTGTTCAGAACCGGATGCCTCCGCTTCTTCCGCAGCCTTTTTCGCATCCTCCTCGGCCTGTTTGCGCTCCTGTTCTGCCTGCGCCGCTGCTTCTTTTTCAGCGGTGTAGGCATCGGCGGCATCCTCTTCCATCAGTGTCAAAAGGTCCGCTTCGTCCACCAGATTCATAAAGTGGACGGTCTGCTGCCCTTTGGCGTTGCGGTCTATCACCAGATAGAAAGTCGCACCCGACTTCGACACCAGCGTGATAAACTGCTGACCGCTGCCATCAGAATAGTTGGTGTGGTAGTCGTCCACCAGCGTCAGGTTGCCCTCCGGGGTCAGGGCACCGGATTCCTCATCGGTCACGGTGACAGCCTCTTCCTCTTCGGTGGTAGAAGTCAGGACGGGCTGTTCCACTTCCTCCACAGGCTCACCGCCATAGGCAAAAGCAGGAGCAGCCATGCCAGCGCACAGTGCCACCGACAGCACCAGCGCACAAACCTTATTCATCATCTTCATTATCAGAATCCTCCTTGTTGAATGTTGCACCAACTGCGGACAGCGCAGCCGGGTTCGGGGTAGTGTTTGCAGACTGCCGCAGCAGCGCAGCCAGCTGTTCCGGCGTGACCTTTGCCGTCCGAACCATCTCGTTCACTTCGGCGGCTTCCGCTTCCTGAATCCGCCGCTCAAGACTTTCGATGCGGTTGTTGATCTTGATGCGCCGTTCCTTCTCTTTTTCCAGAGAAGCGCGCAGCTTATCGAGTTTTTCGCTCATTTCTTCCTCCAATCATTTTGAGAGTCGCCCAAAACCGGACAGATATTTCTGCCAGTAGGACGAATGAATATCGGCATACTTTATGGGGTCTCCAGCGCTGACCATCATGCCGTTGCCAAGGTAGATGCCCACATGACTTTTTCCGGGGGTATCATACGTTCCCTCGAAGAAAACAAGATCACCGGGCTTTGCTTCGGCTTCGGAAATGTGCTGGCTTTTCTGCCAAAGACCGTTGGCTGTGGTGCGCCCTACATCATAGCCATTCTGGTTGTACACCCAACAGACATAACCTGAACAGTCGAAGCCGGTTTCCGGGGTGGAGCCGCCCCACACATAGGGTGTGCCCACATACTTTTGGGCTTCCTTGTAGATGGCGGCAAATTCCTCGTCCGTCAGGGCTTCTGCCGGAACCTGATAGTCGATGCCCGGTGTGCCGGAGCCATCGGAGCCACCGGGCGGCAGACCGCCGTTAAACAGGTAAGGTCTGCCACCCAAGGTATCTTGAAAAATTTCGTACCGTTTCCATTGGTCGTTGTTCAGTTCCTCCCGGATGACGACTTCCAGCCCTTTGTTCACCAATTTGGTGTGGAAGATGCGGTACTCGTAGGGCACCTGCGTGGGAACCGGGATTCCTGCCGGGCTGATGACCCAGACCGTCTTATACCGTATCTGCACCTCCACCCATGTGGTCAGCTTGTACTGCTTTTTGAAAGTCTCCTTCAACTTGCCCTGCACCTCCGACCGGGTGTAATCGTCATAGAGAGTCGTGAGAAAAGAGGTCAACTGCCATGGGTCATGCTCGATGGGGTCAAGGTGATACTGGTACTCGTTGTAGCCGGGGTGGTCGGTTGGGGTGCGCTTGATCTTTTTGTCCAGCTCCTTTTCCAGCTTCTTGTAGTCGGTTTCGGCTCCCCGAATGTCCCGGTCCTCTGCGGTGTAAATGGTCTGCCCGGATACCTGCGTGGTGCCGGAAAACAGAATGGGACAGGACGAAAACGCTGACATGACCAGCATCAGGAGCAAAAGAAAAACGCCCACGATCAAAAGAACGTGCGCGTTGCTCTTTGCAAAATTGGCAATGCCGTTGACTGCGGTGCTGACCACCGATCTTCCTTTGTCGATGACCTGCTCCATGCCGGACTTCGCAGCAGTGGAGCCATTGGATACCGCCTTGCCGCCTGCGGTCTGCGCCGCTGTGCCCGAATGGGCGGCGGCATAGTAGCTCTGCCGGATGTCCTGTTTCTGCCGCCATCGGGAGAGCCAGTTGGAGCCGCCCTCGCCGGTGCAGGATGCGCCTGCATCTTGTGCCGCAGTTGGCTTCTGCGGGGAAGATTTTGCGGTTTTGGCACCCTTCTTGCCCTGCATCTTGGCTTTCTTTTTCAGTTTTCTGGCGTATCTGCTCTTGGAAATATCGTGGGCAGTCTCAGCGGCTTTTTCGCCCTCGCTTAAAGCCTGCATGCCCACATTATCGTCCTCGTACTGGTCAATCTCCCGATGCACCGCAGACCGGGCGGCAGCGGCGGCATACATAGCACGTTTCTGCTGCTTTGTCATGCGGGATGCTTCATCCGGGGTAATCTCGGCCTTACCGAAACGCAAGTGCTGTGCCTTTTCTGCTGCCTTGTCTGCATCCTGTTTCAGTTTCTGCTTTTGGGGCACCGACTGCTCCACTTTGGACTTTTTCGGAGGGGAGCGTGTAGCCGTGCGCTCCTTTTCCTCCTCGAATTTCAGCTTTGGCTGTTTCTTACTCATGCTTTTGCGCCTCCGCAACTTCGGAAAGGCGGGTCGTAAGGATGCGGTAGAGTTCAAGGTCTTTCGGGAAGTGATCGACGAACGGCAAAATGACGTTGCCGAAGAACAGCAGCCCTTCGCCCTCGCCGGAATGGGTCACATAGGAAAGCTGGTGGGGCGAAATGTTCAGCTGCTTTGCCAAGATCTGTCGGTCTCCGTTCGCCTGATTGAGCATATAAACGAAGTCCGAATTCTCAAAAATATTTGATACTTCGGGACTTGCCAGCAGATCTTTGACGTTCTGCGTCAGGGCTGTCGGGATGCCGCCCCACTTACGAAAACGCTTCCAAATTTCAACGCTGTACGCCGCAGTCTGTTCCTCTTTCAGCAAAAGGTGGAACTCGTCTGCATAGTACCGGGTGGATTTTCCAGCACTGCGGTTGGCTGTCACACGCCCCCACACGGCATCCTGCACGATGAGCATACCCAGCTTTTTGAGCTGCTTGCCCAGCTGCTTGATGTCAAAGCAGACGATGCGGTTATTGATATCTACGTTGGTGTGGTGATTGAAAATGTTCAAACTGCCCTTGACGTAGATTTCCAGCGCAGCCGCCACATGGCGGGCTTCCGGTTCGTCTTGCGTCAACAGTGCATTGTAGAGGTCTTCCAGCAGCGGCATATTTTCCGGGATGGGGTTCTCGAAATACTTGCGGTAGATCACATGGACGCAGCGGTCAATGACCGTCTTTTCCACCGGCTGCAAGCCCTCCTTGCCGCCCACCACCAGTTCGCACAGGGACAGTACAAAGTCGGCTTTCAAAGCCAGCGGGTTGTCCTCCTCCGAGTAGTTGCTGTTGATGTCCATCGGGTTGATATACTGGGTGCTGGCAGGGCTGATGTGGATGACCTGCCCATGCAGACGCTCCACCAGCGGAGCGTACTCTGCTTCCGGGTCGCAGATGATAATATCATCGTCTGTCACGAGGAATGCATTGCAAATTTCACGCTTTGCGCTGAACGACTTGCCGGAGCCGGGGGTGCCCAGAATCAGACCGTTGGGGTTCTTCAGCTTTTTGCGGTCAACCATAATCAGATTGTTGGACAAAGCATTCAAGCCATAATACAAGCTTTCTTTGCCGTTGTCGAACAGTTCCTGTGTGGTAAACGGCACAAAAATCGCCGTGCTGCTGGTGGTCAGACCACGCTGGATCTCAATCTGACAGTCTGCCAGTGGCAGGCTGCTCATCAGCCCCTGCTCCTGCTGAAAATCAAGGCGGCATAATTCGCAGTTGTGCTTCTGCGCAATGCTGACCGCCTGAAACACGTTGGTTTCCAGTTCCTGTTCGGTCTTTCCGGTGTTCAACACCAGAAAAGTGACAAGGAACATCCGCTCATTCTGGCTCTGAAGCTCCTTCAAAAGTGCCTTGGCATCCCTGCCGTAAGTCGCCAAATCAGACGGCAGCACGTCCATGTCGTATCCGGCGCGGATAGCTTTTTTCTGCTCCTCGATCTTGCTGCGGTCGAGTTCGGTGATGGTGTGTTTGATGGTTTTGATGGCCTTGTTCTGGTCAACGGACTGGATGTGCATGGTAACGATCTGGCTGGAATCCATGTCCAGAAAATCCTTCAGCAACTGGTCGCTCAGGTCAGAAGCCGTGATATTCAGAAAGCTGACCGCTCCGAAGATGCCGCCCATCTGAAAGGTGCGGCTGTTCTTAAACGCCAGCGCAGTGGGGGCAATGGCATCCTTTACGGACAGACCACTGGGCACAAGGTCTTTCCAGTTGAAGTGGAACTTGTTGGCTCCATCCATGTTCAGCATCCCGTGCATCAGCCGCAGACGCTCCGTACCGTCCAACGGCTTTGCCAGAACGCCCAACCTGTGAAAGTTGTTCATCAGGTCGTTCTGGATGTGCTCCAACCGAGGTTTGACCTGCGCCATGCTGTCGCCCTCGATGCCGTAGGTCAGAAACTTCGTTTTCGTCAGGCCGTTGTTTCCCTTGGAAAGCTGCTGCCGCAACATCTGGCTGTACTCGGCTCGCACATCATCAAAGCCATCCTGCTGGTACGGGATGCGGATGGACTTCTCGAAGTCTGCCGAATCGGTGGCGGTATTCACGAAAGACAGTTCAAAGTGGATAGAGCTGTCGAAAAAGTTGAGAAAAGAGCACCATTCCTCAAAGATGGCGGTCTTGTCCTCCTGCTGCGCCAACTGATAGTTGATATCCTGATACTGGATGGTGCGGGTGTAGTAGCCGGGACGGACACGGCAGGTGCCGTCCTCAAACATCCGCTGGAACGGAATGCTCTCCTGTGCCGTGCGGGGCACTGTGGGCTTGGGCGGCTTTTTGCCGTCTTTATTCTTTTTCAGAAACGGAATCATGGGTGTCATCTCCCTTCATAAGCAGTGCATAGTAATTGCGGGTCTGGTACGGACGCACCTTCGGACGAATAAAACGCGCCTGAAGGTAGTACCGCAGGATCTTTTCGGCGGGCTGACCGTTCTTCTGGTACATGGCCAGAAAAAACATGGGCAGCATCACCGACATCATGCCGAGGGTAGCACCGGAATTGCCAGCGGTGTCCCGCAGAACAAAGAACAGCGGCACGCCTACGACTGCCGCTGCACCAAAACAGACGAGCTGCCGGGCGGTCAGGTTGAAGGCTACTTTGGACTTCACCTTGCTGAAATCGCGCGGCACGGAAATATAAGCTGCCAAAATTTCACCTCCGAATCAATGGGCACCCAGCAGAGTTTTGGCGACAGAGCTGGTCTTGAACAGCGAGAAGCAGAGCAGCACGGTATACCCCACGATGCTCCAGATCGAGTTGATGGCATCCCCGGATATTGCAACATTCTGGAGCAGAACAGCGTAGATCGCCACGCAGATCAGGATCAGGAAACCTTGAAATCCCAGCGCGAACAGAGAACGAAGATAGTTCTGTCCAACATGGGATTGCTCATGGTTGCCCCATGTTGCCATGGGCACCGGAGCCAGACTGACCATCATGTAGATCTCAATCATTCTTCAGTAGACGATGACGAAAATCACGATGGACAGGATGCGCATGGTGATACCGATGAAGAAGGACTGCAAGAACAGCCCGAACAGGGGTCCTACGTCCATCTGCATCATGCTGGATTGCAGCATCGACAAGCCGATATCGTTGACCCTTGTGTTGCCGCTGATGATGCCGCTGGAATTTGCCACCACCTGCTGCGTCACGTCGAACACCGCCATGATGATATCGAAAGTGTTGGAAATCATCCAGACCGAAATGGCAGTTTTGAAGATCCATTTCATCAGCAGCGCAGGCTCAAATTGTGCCATGTTGTTGTGCTGTGTGATCATCTCGATCAACTCATAACAGGCGATGAAGGTCAGAATCACGCCTGCAATGGGAAGCACTACGTTCCGGGACAACGCCTCGATCATAGCGAAAACGCGCGGTTCAAAATTGGATGGTTTGGTGCCGACCTGCTGTGCGATGTTGCCCACTTGGGTGTTGACGTCATCAAACAAGCCGGAGAGATTGGACATGATCGCCGCTGTCAGCAGTGACTTGATCCAATCGGAGATTGCTTTGAGAACAGTTTCCACTCAGCGCCACCACCCATCAAGAAAAATGGTTGATAAGGGTCTTGAGCAGGTTGAGCAGAAAAATAAGGTGAGTCAGAATCTGCATAATAGCACCATCCTTTCAAAATAAAGGTGAATATTCGATTTGCAATGCGTTTCCTCTTTATAATAAGAATCCGTTTGCCACGGAGGGGCTGGAAATGCTTGCAAGTAAATATGTACGGGGCGGCAAACGCCGCCCGGAAAAGATCAGCCGAACAGACCGCTCAGCAGGGGGATCAGGGTGATACCGATGAGGGCAACGCCGCCGCCAGCCATCAGCTGCTTCATACCCTGACTCTTTACTGATGTGCGATAAAGAAGTAATAGAAGTGTAAAAAATTTTGCCGTTCCTATCCGGCACTTGCGCATTGTGTCGGATAGGTCGGGCGGTTATTCGGGCAAGTCCACCTTGCC
>ERZ791801.1550-NODE-1550-length-14619-cov-3.914515_pt1 | contig 14619 bp, 16 predicted proteins | sample MGYA00510309_ERZ791801 | MGnify/ENA primary metagenome ERZ791801 (study PRJEB30046, sample SAMN00791979) | human gut metagenome | study: EMG produced TPA metagenomics assembly of the A metagenome-wide association study of gut microbiota in type 2...
GCCTGCATTTTGATATGCTATCAAAGCGCGGCTTTCTCCCATTCAATCAGGATCTCCGCCAGCTCCGGTGTCAGCCGCTTGCGGCACTCCTGCCGCAGTTCCTCCGGCACGCCGTAGAACGCCTCAGCGATACTGCCGGTGATGGCGGCGAGGGTGTCGCTGTCGCCGCCGAGGGATACCGCCGTGCGGAGAGCATCCTCAAAATCTGTGCTTTCCAGAAACGCAGTGATAGCCTGTGGCACGGTCTCCTGACAGTTCTCTACATGGTGGTAGTTTGGACGAATCTCGTCGCAGGTGCGGCTGAGATCATAACCAAACTTGCGCTCCACATGTGCCTTGATCTCCGCCTTGCCGTGACCGGTGCGGGCGAGGAAAATCGCCGCAGCGACAGCCTGTGCGCCCTTGATGCCCTCCGGATGGTCGTGGGTCACCTCGGCGGTGAGCCGCGCCAGATGCAGCGATTCTGCCATGTCCTTCGCCAGCCATGCGGCAGACGACACCCGCATGGCGCTGCCGTTGCCGTAGCTCTGGTAGGGCTGCGGGTCGTCCTCATAGAGCCAGCCGCCAAAATGGGTGCCATAGCCCCGGTCGGGATAGGCACGGCCCAGTTGCTGCATCTCCCGCACCAGTGCTACTTTGATGGCGGCATCGTCTTGCCCACGGGTGCTGAGCAGCGTCTTTGCCACGGCCAACGTCATCACTGTATCGTCGGTGAAATCGGAACGCTGGCTGAATAACGGAAAGTTCTTGGCCTTGTAGTTGTTGCAGTCAAACTCGTAGGGGCTGCCCACGATGTCGCCTAAAATTGCTCCGTACATTTTATCATCTCCCACGTCTTTGCACGTCTTCGTCGATACGGCGCTTCCAGTCGGCGCTAAGCGGCCGGGCGGCGCGGACACTGCACACCGCCTCGCTGATGACCTCGTAATTCAGCGCCGTGCCCGCCTCGTCGCACTTGTAGTTCACCGAGCGGTCCGCACCGATACCGAAACGTGCCGCCTCCTTTGCCGCATCGATGTTTGCGCCGAGGAACAGGAATTCCCAGCCGTATCTCTCCTTCTGCCGTTCAATCATACGGCGCACTCGCTCGTAATCGTAGCGGCGGCTGGCGTTTTCGTAGCCGTCGGTGGTGATGATGAACATCGTCTTCTCCGGCACGTCCTCCCGGCGAGCGTACTTGTGAATAGTACCGATGTGGTGGATGGCGCCGCCCACGGCATCCAGCAACGCCGTGCAGCCGCAGGTGAAATACTCCTTCTCCGTCAGGGGCGGCACTTCGCCCAGCGACAGGCGGTCGTGGATGACCGTGCTGTCGTTGGCGAAAAGCACCGTGGAAACCAGCGCCTCGCCGGCCTCCTTCTTTTGCTTTTCGATCATGGAGTTGAAGCCGCCGATGGTGTCCGCCTCCAGCCCCGACATAGAGCCGCTGCGATCAAGAATAAAAACCAGTTCTGTCATAAGGAAAGCCCTCCTTCGTTTGATTACGCTGCCATTGTAGTGCGGCCAAAGGAGGGTTTGGTCGCCTGACAGGCGACATATTGCTTTAAAGGTGACTCACCGTTCTACATTTTCCCCAACCGCTCCAGCCGAGATTCGATTGCCCCGGAAGTGCGTCCAAAGTGCTCGCAGAGGTCTTGCTTCTTCATACCACCGTCAAACAAATGACTCAGTTCCCGATCCAACTCCTCTGTCCACGGCTTTCCATTGTTCTCAGGTAATGGTTTTTTCTTTCTACGAGACAACACCTCCACAGCGCAGTTCAGTGCCCGAACGATCTCACCTTTGTTACAAACATGGTCATCCGGCAGAACCTCTCCCGTCAAAGGGTCAATGCCATCTGCCAAAACCGTTAGCAACTCTTTTGCGCGCTGAATATCCATGGTTTACCGTCTCTTTCTCATTTATTTTTCAGCTGTTCCGTCCACTCGGTTTCTTTAAAGCCCACGAGCACAAATTCATCGCTCACCAGAAGCGGACGCTTGACGAGCATGCCGTCTGTGGCGAGGAGCTTTAGCATCTCGTCCTCGCTCATTTGGGGCAACTTGTCCTTTAGCCCCATAGATTTGTATAGCAGACCGCTGGTGTTGAAAAACTTTTTCAGCGGCAGGCCGCTATGCTCGTGCCATGCGGCCAGCTCGTCGTAAGTGGGATTTTCCAGCTTGATATCGCGAAAATTATAGGTGATGTGGTGCTCGTCCAGCCATGCTCGCGCCTTCTGGCAGGTGGTGCATTTGGGGTAGCAGATAAAGATCGTGGTCCCACGCTCCTTCTATTACAAAAGTATATTTCTTGCCCATTCCGTACAGGCATCAGATTCTTTCAAACCAAGCTCTTGCCAAATACCTGCGTAGTACAATCCTCTATCAGGATTTTTAGCGCAACTTGATCTCTTCCCGTATATGTGCGTCTCATCATATACTTCATTCCTCGCCCAAGTTGCCTTTGTGGCACCTTTCAGAGTCAATACCCGCTTTTTATCAAAGCGCAGTACTCCTGCGCCAGGCTTGCTTTTATCCAAAGAAAGCCTTTCTGCTGCTTTGAAAATCACATTTGTTGAGTTGTCCGCTCTGCCATTAGATGAATGCGGATGCCACCAAACTTTTCTCTGTTCTTCGGGCACAGAGATGATCTCACCCACCTGAAGGTATCCCCAAATCACCTGGAGGTCTTTTCCCCGGTAAAAGTCACTACGATCCCGCAAATATCGGTATGTTCCGTTTTGATATTCCACAAAGTGAAAATTCCCGAAAAACAGGAAGATGTCTCCCTGTGCAACACCGATATTCTTCAAGTAAGCAGCCGCGGCATTTCGCTGCCCAAATGCGGGGAACCATCCGTCGATACGCTCCCTACGTCGCCCTAAATCTAAATCAGGGTCCAGATGACAGTGGTCTCCGCCCTTATATCGCAGATCTCGCAATATCTGAGAATACTGAATTCCATTGTAGTAAAGAGAATCATATGTATCCTCATCATCGCTGGGAATGGGAAACGAAACCATTGTACCATCTTCAAAAACGGGACTGACGATGCCGCCATTCGCAGAGTCAAAACCTTTTCGGCTAAGTATAATTTTCATTTCTCACGCTCCCAGCAAGCTCTGGTCAAAGGCGAACAGCGCCTCGTTGATCTCGAAGATGTCGTACTTCTTCTGCCTGATGAAATACTCAATAATGACGTCGAACTTGCTGCTGGCGCTGAGAGCGTAGCCCGCGCGGGCAACGAGGTCACGCGTCTCATCCAGATTCAGCTCCAGCGCTATAGCAAAGGCAATGGCTGTTGCCTTGGAGGGCTTGTAGTCCGGATTGTTGCGGATCTTAGAGAACAGCTTGCGGTCGACATTGGCTTTCTTGTATATCTCGGAATCCTTTTTGCCGCTGCGGTCGATGAGCTTCAGCAGGGTTTCCGAGAAACCGGAGTCCAGATGTGCCAGCAGACTGTCCAAGCCGTCGGCAGCCATAGGCGCTACCGCTGCATCGGCGGACAGCGTCCTGCTTTCGAGAACGCTCATCCGGCGCAGGCGCTCCCGCTGGGAATCAGTATGCGCATCTACATAGTGGTCATCAACGTACTCGGCGATGTCGGCAAACAGCTTGCTGCTGATCTGATACGCCGTGCGGCTAAAGATTACGATATAGACCGTCATGTCGTTGTGCAGCAGAAACTCGCCGATAGTGTCCACCGCCACGCGAAGCGCCTGATCCTTTGGATAACCAAAGATGCCGGAGGAAATCAGCGGAAAGGCGACCGTTTCGCAGCCGTGCTCTTTCGCCAGCGCAAGGCTCGTCCGGTAGCAGGAAACCAGCAGCTCCCGCTCACCGTGACTGCCCCCGTTCCACACAGGGCCGACGGTGTGGATCACATATTGACAGGGCAGCCGGTAAGCCTTGGTGATCTTGGCCTCGCCGGTCCGGCAGCCACCGAGCGTCCGGCACTCTTGGAGCAGCTCTGGCCCCGCCGCACGGTGGATGCAGCCATCCACGCCGCCACCACCCAGCAGCGTTTCGTTCGCCGCATTGACGATAGCGTCCACCTTCATTTTTGTAATATCATTGCGAACAATTTCAAGAGGCATGGTTCTATCCCTCAATTTCTATCATTTAAAATCAAGTCAATGCGCCGTTGTTCTCTAATTTTTCCACTTCGGACAGCTCTTCCCAATCCTCACGATTTCCGCATCTGCGAAGGTAATCGTGACCACCGTCCACGGCGCATGAACCGCAGCTGCAAAACTTGAAATCATGGACAGTTTTGCTTTCGATGATATCTCCGCATTTCTTACATCTGATTTCGTTCCTGATAATTCTCGGCATAATCATCATCTACTTTCATCATCGTTAATAGCATACACGCGAACCATTTCCGTTTTGTGTAATCATCCCCACGTTTAATAACGCATCTCCTATCCTTTTCACAAGGGGTACCACCAACGCATTGCCCATACAAAAATACCGCATTCGTTCCGGCATTCCGGTATCCGTCCAGCCATCCGGAAATCCATTCAATCGTTCGCATTCGACCGGAGTCAGCACCCGTAGGCGACCAGTCATCAGGTCCCGTACGACATGAGAAGTCCGGCCCACCTGGGATTCTGAGGTCAGCATCGTTCTTGAGGGCTTGTCCAACGATTCCGGAAATTGAACGCTGCCCTCGGAAAAACAATACTGACTGCCATCTCGCCGCTGCCGTTTCTCACACTTTGCCCCCTTGGAGTAGGTCCATCGGGACATATCTTCGGTGCGAAGGAAATAGTGTTCATCCACTGGACCTGTCTCTAACATGTCCTTTAGAGGTGTGGCTTCTATTCGCTGCGGAGTCACATCAACAGAGTATATCCGTCCGTTCATCATAACGCCAGCGTTATATAAATATACCCGCTGGTTTCTTGAAACAGTTGAAATATCAGCATATTCTAATTCATCGATCCAATTTTCGACATATGACCTGCTATGACTTTGAACAGGAAACGCTTTTGCTAAAATACCATTCTCCATAATATGCTTGTGCATAGACTTAAGGCCTTGCACACATACCGCTTCCGCAAAATTGCGAAAAATCTCCGTCTGCTTATGATAAGCTATGATAAATGTCCGCCGCCGTCGTTGAGCGTATCCATAGTCAGCAGCATTGATGACTCTCCATTCTACGGCATAACCTTTCTCGTAAAGGCATCGTAATATGATGGAAAAATCACGACCAGTCTGTTTGGCCGGAGAGCGAATCAGCCTGTCCACATTTTCCAGCAACACATACTTTGGCCTTTTTTCTCGGAGAATATCATCTATTTGCCACCAGAGCGCACCCTTAGCTCCCTCGATTCCTGCTGAATTTTTCTTCATGACGGAATAGTCCTGACATGGGAATCCACCGACAAGCAGATCATGGTCAGGTACATTGATTTTAGCTTTGGCGATATCTTGACAAACATGGTACTTTTGACTGCCAAAATGCGCAGTGTAGCACTCAAAAGCATACTGCTCTCGCATAGACGGCTCCCATTGGTTTGCCCATATCACTTTGAACCTATCAGACGCAGATTCCAAGCCTAAGCGGAAACCTCCTACGCCTGCGAAAAGCTCTACTGTTCTGATAGTCTCCATAAATGGTAGCTCCTATGTAAGTCGCTGGCATCACTCTTCATAGTCAATGGATCCTTGCGCATATACGCTATCTATCAGCTGTGCAAGGATGACTTCCTCGATTGCAGCAACACATGTCGATAAGTCTTTGACGACTTCTTTTTCCCAAAAGTGAATGGGGACCCATCCAGCCTGCATCAACAGTTGGTCATCCCGAAGGTCGCGAGCCATGTTTTCTTCGATTTTTTCAATCCAATACTCTCGATTCCGTTTAAGCCGCATTTTTCGGGTTTCCCAGTCTTTTCCGTGCCAGAACTCGCCATCAACAAATATTGCAATTCGATACCTCAGAATAGCAATGTCAGGAGAACCGGGCAAACGTTTGTCATTTTTACGATAACGGTATCCTTGGCGCCAAAGAGCTTTTGCTAACAGACTTTCTGCTTTACCGCCCTTTAGTTTTACCTTGGACATGCGTTTCCGAGTTTCTGGGGTGGAGTCATATGATTTGGGGTGTTTCATATTGAACTCATGTAGCGTCGATATCGATACCAATTACCCAAACGGGGGTTCGGACCAGCTGTTTGTTTTCTCTAAAAAGACTTACAACATCAGTAAAAGAAACAATACCGCTACTTAGTTTTCTCTCCAAATCACCGGTAGCCGTAATGTACACATAATAATCGATTTCGCCGTCTGACGAAGAGTTCAATAATCTCAACAGATCATGCCTAACGATAGCCCAGTTGCCAAATTGTATTTCCCCGACAATCGTATAACGTTGTTTTTGGCACTCAATATTCTCTCCCGGCACCCCGCCCAACGAATCGAGTTTATCTTTCCAATCTCGCTTTCGGCTAAATGTAGATCCATCGGCTTTTAAGACTTTTTTATTTAGTGCTAACAAGGGCGTTTCTCCATTATACCTTCCGGGATTTCCTACAAAAGAGTTCCTAATCTTGATTGTATTGTACTCTTCGTCAAACAAAGAGAAATCAAACCCCTTCTTTCCGGTTGTAAGAATCGCTCCATATTCAACATGTGTTTCTTTGTGAATGCCAGAAATAACCGTCATTTTTTCGCGGAGAACACTATTCAATTCAGCTGCATTATAGCCAGAACGAGTAACGCCGTCCTCCGTATGGTCCTTTGGCGTTAATTCGTACGATTGTGTTAACCATGTAGTAATCCCATCTTTTAGAAGATTGCCGGAAGCATCCTTAATTGCGGGCAGAAGCAGATCTGCGTTGTTGAAAAAGTATTCACTCGCAATTTTAATTTTTACAGTATCCATAATTAACCTCCGTGAATCTGTTCTGCGATGTATGTGTTATTCAACCAGAAACACTGCTTAGTCATCATTCGACCATCCGGTAGGGGCAACTTATCCGATGCATCTTTTCCGTGAGGCCGCACATGTGCAACGGGGCTCTCGGTCTGCTTCGGCAGATCATTGCTCACCCCACGAGGTGTCTGGATCAGCTGGACGCCTCTACGAAGCGTTTGAACAGTTCTCTCCCAAACACGATGCACTTCTTCAAGGTCATCATTAGGAATATTCCAGAACATGACACGGTCAAATGTATACTCTCCATCGTCCCGTTTCTGGAAAATGACAAATAGAAACTTCGTGGGAGCCAGATAGTTATAGAGTTTCGATTCTTCCCAAACATCCTCCTGGCTTAGTTCAATGAAATCAAACGTGGGAAAGGACATGCTTTCCTTGATTTTACCGTTGCTTTGGACTCGGATGGTTTTCGGGACGATGCCTGCCTTTTGGAACTCTTCCGTATAGGCAATGCGACCTTTGACATCCAACATCCTCGCCAGAAGGATCTCGTTGAGGCTCTTGGCCTTGCTGTCAACACCGAAATGTGCCTTGAGCTCGTACTGAGTCATTCCGTAGTAGGGCTTGACCTTGTCGATAATATATTCTTCAAAAGTTTTGGCGTGCAGAACATCTGCGGATTTGATAATGTGGGGGCTCTCTGCATTGCCAAATATGTACTTATTGAGGACTTGCGTCATATATGACGATTTCAGAGAATAGGCCCGCTGTTTCGCAGGAAGCTCCGAAAACGGTTGCTGCCGAACGCTGGACGCATTGGCTCCCTTTGTACAAGCCGCAAGATAAAGTGTGTCACCCTCCGAAAGTTCATGAGCACGGCCTGCACGGACCTTTTCCATGATAGTTTCCCAGTCGTGCTCAATGATAGCAAGATCCGCGTCTGGGAAACTAAACAAAACCGCCTCGTCTATCCGAAAATCGCCCTTGGGCTTGTCTGCAAGGTGCTCATAAGACATGAGAAGCATGGTGTTGCATTTATGCCAAAAGGCACTGGTTTGGAAGGTCTTATCGTACTCCTCCATATAGTTGATGATATTGCAGACCAGCCGCTCCTTGGCACGGATCCCGTTTTTCCCACGCATATAGGGCGTGACTTTCAGTTCTACGCCAGCCTCCGGGAAGTCCGGCTCAGACTCGGAGTTGGGCGTGTAGCCAAACCAGCTCTCTTCGATAACGGTTCCGATAGCACCTTTTCCCGTGGCCAAACGACCAGTTTTATCGACATCCCGGAGCGGGATACCCTTGATTTCCTGCGCACGCCGCAGAATCGATTCTTTGGTCACATACTGTGTTCCCTCCACTGCTTCCAACTCCTTTTCTATGATCTCATTATGAACGACCATGGGTCTTGCGCATTGCTGCACAAGACCCATGGATATCATTCTGATTTTGATATAGCTTATTTTTCTTCAGCTATGATCGTATCCAGAACTCTACCCATTCTGGTTATCATTGGTACGACCAGGGCGTTGCCCATGCAAAAATATCTCATTCTATCAGGCATACCCGTATTTGTCCATTCGTCATCAAATCCCTGGAGGCGCTCGGCCTCGACCGGGGTCAGCAACCGGAGTCTCCCTGTTCCGGGATCTGACACAACATGCGTGGAACGGTTGATCGTGGACTCACTGGTCAACATCGTACGACCAGGTCTATCCCACGGGTCAGGGAAGGCAATGGGGCCTTCTGAAAATGTATACTCATGACCATCTGCTGATTTTCTTGGGATTTTCTTTGCACCTTTGAGATATGTCCATTTTGGCATTTTCTCGTTAGTAATATAGAATTTATCATCAACATTATTCTTCTGCAGGATTTTCCCAAGGGTAATTGGTTCTTCTTCCCGCTCAATTACTTTTGCTGTATAAATCCTACCTTTGCACATATAACCTGCGGCTTCGAATGCGAAGGCAAAGTTATCGCTCACATCTACGATGTCACCGCCGATAACCGTCTCCGTTATCCGGCCCATGTCTTGAATGGGGAAGGCTTTCGCCATAAGGCCACCATCTTTGATGATCATATCTGCAGATATGTCGGCCATCTTCTGTCCATAAATCGTGTCGTTTCTGTATGCGAAGATGAATGCCCTACGACGACGCTGCGCTGCACCGTATTGTGCTGCATTAACAACTCGCCACTCCACACTATAGCCTTCCTTGGCAAGACACGCAAGAATAACGCCGAAGTCACGTCCCCTCTGTTTGGCCGGAGATTTAAGTAATCTATCAACATTCTCGAAGATGCAGAACGGTGGCTTTTTTGCGATGATAGTATCTCTTATCTGCCACCACAGTACGCCCTTTTTACCTTCGATACCATGAGAAGACGACAGGGTGTGTGCCACACTATAGTCCTGACAAGGGAAGCCCCCCACGAGAAGTGTGTGGTTTGGAATGGCCTGCTTGTCCATCGTGCTGATGTCTTCTCCAGTATGAAATTCATTATTTAGGTCAGAACTGTCTCCAAAATGCTGCACATAGCAGTCATGTGCCCATTGTGTCCTTGCGCCGGGTTCCCACTGTGAGAACCATGTAGTCTCCCAGCCCGCTTCCAGTCGTTCGAATCCCAATCGGAATCCGCCGACACCTGCGAATAATTCGCAGATAGTCTTTTGCATAATAAAGCCCTCCTTTGACCGTCATGCGGTCAGCTCGCTTATTTTTCATAGACCGAGCCGTAGCTCATGTTAGCACCGGCAGACGCCGGATCGTTGGTCTATATCATCTAATGAGTATACCACAGTTATCTAAAAAAATCAGCAGCTATATTCTCTGATAATTCTTTTATTTGCTTTAAATCTTTGTTCTTTGTTCAATCTATTCGCTTTCACCATCAACAAAAATTTCCGGGTAGTTAATACGAACAGTACCAAGCGTTTCTAACATATCTTCGTCGGAAACTTCAAAAATCTCAGAAGAAATCTTTAGCTGGCCATCCAAATATGCAACAAATGCAGAATATGGATTTTTTGTAAGCAGTAATGCTTGTTCTCGCAAAAATCCATGCTTTTGCAAGCCAATAACCTGCTCATTACACGTCCCATATTCCACATATTCATACCAATCATTTATCAACGCCTTTTCTCCCCGTATTTTAATGATTGCTTCCGAAAAGCGCAAAAAATACATGGAAAACTTGTAGTTTATTATCTGTTCTATGTCTTTCATCGCTTCATTAATAACCTGATTTTTGTGGTTAGCCGAGCCGTTATATTTCTCCAAATGATATGTCGGATCATATGATACAAGCTTTCCGTCCTGCTCCTGATAGTGAGAAATAGCTCCGCGAATGATTTCGTGTAGTCCATGGCCCTCCATCCATTGCAGCAGAATCACTGTATAATAATTAAGCCTATCTCCCTTTCCCAAAGTACCCTTTTCGTATATCGGCCAATTGAATATTTGAGAAAGTTTTTTGAGAAAACTTAAACAGGTATGATAGTCAAAATTATCCGGATAGGATATTTCGGTATTTGAAACAGCTTGATACAACGAGTACTTCTGCAGGGCTGAAATATTGATATCGTCATCTTCGCTTACGATTTCTCCAAAAATTCTCCTAATATCAATAATGTTCTGTGGCGTGAGGACGTCGTCTTTTCTGAAATCTCGAACAATGTAGCTGTCGTTCTTTGCACATATGTCATGTACAAGCATGTTTAAACACTTTGTTGCGTATTCATAGGATGTTTCTGTAAAGCCACGATCCGAGTATTTTTCACCAGCTTCAATCAAATTTGTCTTCCCCTGCAGCAATGTAGAAACAATCGCTTTTTTGTGCTTCTTCTCAAGTGCTTTCTGTGGTAGTAACTCTTGATTCGGTAAAGGTTTTAAAAGTACTTCATCAAAGTATTTTTGTTTCCGCTTATCGTCGATAAGAATATAGACATTTCCCATTTCATTTAGAGTGACCCGCCCCGCCCGTCCAATCAGATTGAAGGCATCTATGGTCGACATTGCCGAAGGTCCCTTCTTGTTATCAAACACAAACAAATTATCTGCTGGCACATTTACGCCTTCCAAAAGAGTGCTTGTGCAAAAGCAATATTTAATCAGCCCCTTGCGTAAAAGGGACTCTATTTTCGCACGTATTTCTGCAGGCAAAGCTCCAATATGATAGGCGATTCCGTGGCGAATCATTCGAGCAAGATAATATTCCTTATGAATTTTTTGCTCTATTTGCTTAGCAATTGCGTTTAGTTCTGGTTCAATTTTATTAGTACATGTTCCTATGCGCTGGCAAAGTTCCATTGCATAAGTTACCGCTTTGTTGGCTGAAGAAACATATATGAGATTGCACTTACCACCCAAGCGAGTTACAGCTCCAAGTTTATCAGAAACGCCATCGAGCAGATTCCCGCATGGCACAAGTTGGTTGGAAAGTGCATTAACAACATATGCCGTTTTCTGATTTAAATCCAGATATATTTTATTCTGAATAACAGGAGAAAAACGAAAAGATCTCCCTGATACTTTGTTGCCATCTTGATTATAGAAATTTGTTAACTCCAAATAGATATCTGGATTTGGAATTACTGGTGACGAAAAATAAATGTGCACAAACGGTCGTTCTTTAAGCATATCAAGTATTTTATAGTAGATAATGCTTCGCTTGTCTTTATCTGATATTTTGTGCGCTTCATCAATAAATAAGTATTTAAATTCAATTTCTGGCTGCTTGAGTAATGAATGATAGAGCCGTTCAGGGGTAAGCACAGCGATAAATTTTTCATCTTGTTGTACAGCCGTCATAGTGGGAATAACTTTGTGACAATTAGCCCCCAAGTAATCTTTCAGTTCATTAATCAATTTATTTGCTATTTCAGATAGCAATGCTCTGGTTGGAACAACAATAACAAAGTTCTCGCTTACATTTTCCTTCAATTTGTTTTTTATGAAATTGATAATTACAAATGTCTTCCCCATGGAAGTTGGCGCAGAAAAGCTATAATATTGGCTTGCGGAAATGTCCTTCAGCGCAAATCTTTGAGTATCGAAAAATATTTTGTCTGAATCTGGGATACGATTTATTATTTGATGAGTGTAGTTACCCACATCGCGCAAAAAGTCATGTTGCACTATAACGTCATTCTTTGCTTTAACAAATTTCAGTGATGCAAAATTAGATACATTCTGATAAACGGATTCTTTGAAAATCGCTACCTCCTCTTCATTAGGAAAGAGCTGACCCAAAAGGATTATAATTTGCTGCGCCAGATTATTATGAACCTCCAGTTCAGATATAGATAATAGGTCAGCGTAACGCAACAGGGAACGGTATCCATCATCAAACACAGAATCTGTCACACCAAATAGAGAGCGAGTATACTCCACAAGTAAGCGTTCATATTGAACTTGCAATAGCTTGTCTTTATCTATATTTTTGAGGATAAGGTCCACCAGTCTATCGGTCATTCTTACGCCTCCTGTGTAAAATACCGTTGTTTTTTTGTTATTTTCTGCATTATGCTCCGCCTATCTTTCATAGCATCATGGAATGGCAGAAAATAAAAATTAAATTCGTAATTGCGAATTTTGTATTTATTAATGAAGTCAACTATGGTTTTCTTTTGCGCTAATACTTGCGTAACATTCTTTTCAATAACCTTCCGATCGTATTCGTCATTGGTATCTGATTCTCCCTGATATTCAATACTGTATCCAATAAATATTCCGAACACAGTCTCTTTCTTTTTTCTGGGAATCGTTATTATATAATCTTTAAGCTCAGCAGCCTCTTCTTCGTCAGCAAATTGATTCAAAAGATGCGTATCCAAAAGAAGCCAATCTTGTATGTTATAGGTGAGATATGCATCAATTGATAGAAAAGCTTCCTTGATAGCATCTTGCAAACTATTCTTTATTTTTGCTTCTCCAATTATCAATTGAAGTACTTTTTTCCCAACATCCGTTGTCCTGAACCGATAATGTATTCCGTCACTTCCCTTTACATAGTCCATGTTGCTCGTTTTCAATTCAACTTTACTAAAAAGCTTAGGAGCCTTAAGATCTTGCTCAAGGAATAAATAAAGCAAGACTTCGCCCAACTCGCCTCCTGCACCTCGATCCTTGTCAGATGTGATTTTCCGAAGATGTTCAATTGCTTCAATAAGTATCAGACTTTGCTTGACAGGATTCTTCTCAGCCTCAGCAAGTCTTTTTCTATCAAACACATACCGGGCAATATTAGGCAATAAATACTCATAAAGCTCGTCATAATTGAAAAGCTTGTTTTCTGTATTTAGCATAAACAAACGGAGATAATTCTTATTGTCTACATCGAATTCATGTTCGGCTACCTTATTAAAAATGCCGAACCCATCAGAATAGGATGTGAGTTTATGCATCTCGCTCATATTCACACTCGCCTTTCCCTATAGCCGGACACCCATTAGTCAAATTTTAAATCCGCAAAGTTATTTATATAATCAGCACCACTCATTCTGGCACAATCTCCACAATATCCTCAATTCGGCAATCCAGTGCTGCACAAATCTTCACGAGTATCTCCGTGGTGACATGCCCGTTGCGTCCCATCTTGGTAACTGATGCTGGGCTGATACCCGCCTTTTCACATAGGTCTTTTTTCTTCATGTCCTTATCGATGAGCAGTTTCCAGAGTTTTTTATAACTCACAGACATAAATATCTCCTCCGTACCGATATACAAAAAATGCTCTGCCACTTGGCAGAGCATTCGGTCTATTGCAGCCATACTGCCAAGGCCTATTCCAACACTTGACAGCGTTGTTTATAATGATAGCACATTTGGGCAGGGAAAACAAGAAAATGATAAATCCGCACGAATTCCGACTCTATTCAATTTCTTTTCAAGCCGCGAAAGAAACGGTTGAACCTCCGGACAGTCAGAGCTACAATGCCAACACCTCATAACGAGGACAAACTGATTGGAGGTCAAATAATGAATTATGAAGTAAACTCATTTCAGAACTACGAATCGATCACCATTGACGAACTGAAGGATCAAGCTAACAGTCTACTGAATCTGGTAACGGAAGAACAGCGACCACTGCGCGTATGCATGAATAATGGCAAAGAGTTCCTGCTGTTCCCTCAAGACCTGCTCGCTCCGATCTGCGATTCCGACTTTCGCTTGATCCTGCTGTCAGCAATGCGGTATGCGATGGGCAAAAACACATGTATGCCTGTGGTGGTTTCCAATTATATCAAGCGTCACATTCGTCTTCTGGATGATAAGTTTCTCGCTCTGGCTGCCGATGATATCCGGCGGCACCTTGAAGACTATGCAGAGCATAAGCCAAATCCGAATCTTTGGCAGAGTCTTTTAGGCGTACTTGAGACAGAACAGCGAGCGCGTGCCACTCGTGAAGCAAGAAAAATCCGACCTTGCCCGGCCTGTGGGAAACCTTTGGAAATCATGAGCATTGCCGACAGCTGGCATTCACCCGGTGGATTTGATGTAATTGCCCACTGCAGAAACTGTCTCGCTGATTACGAATGGTTCTGCGACAAGGATGGTGGCACCTCAGATATGAAGCAGTATTTCTTCGGATAGGGCTGTGTAAACAGCACCTGCTCATATGAACAGGTGCTTTCCCGTATTTCAAACATACTTTCCCTTAAAATGCCGCTCAAATTACGGGAATGTAACAGCTTTTGAGGGGAAACTAAATTTAACCCGAAATAGTATTTCTGGAGAGTGAGTTTTA
>ERZ791801.1555-NODE-1555-length-14554-cov-4.965032_pt1 | contig 14554 bp, 17 predicted proteins | sample MGYA00510309_ERZ791801 | MGnify/ENA primary metagenome ERZ791801 (study PRJEB30046, sample SAMN00791979) | human gut metagenome | study: EMG produced TPA metagenomics assembly of the A metagenome-wide association study of gut microbiota in type 2...
GCGGACGGTCATCCGGGATGATCTCCACCCGCTCCCGCGTCGCGATGTACTTGAGATACCCGCCAGCACTTTGCCCAGTACCGCACTTGATGTACGGACTTTTGACGATCAGCCTTGCCATGCTTCACTCTCCAGCTCACGGAGCTTCTGCTCCAGCCGAAGCTGACCGTTGGTGCGCTTGACGGCGGCGATGCTCTTTGCCCGTTCCTGCCGCAGCACTTCCTCGCTCACGTTGAGGCTTTGCAGGAGGATGGACATTGCCATGTCCATCTCCACCGCCTGCTTGTAGAGCAGCGACGCGATGCGGTCCTCGAAGAGTTTCAGCCGACTGTCGATGGCGGATTGCACCGCACGGGGCAGCGTGGTGCTTTCGCCTGCGGCGAGCATATCCGCGTAGCAGTTCACCGCCTTTTCGATGAATTCATTTTTGCTGCGGCAGTTATCTTCCTGATACCACCGCTCTATTTTGGTGGCTGTTTCATCCGTCATACGGAAGTTCAGCCTGTTTTCATTTTTGCTCATAATTCCCTCCAATCTGCCGTAAGGCACGCTTGTTTTCGTTGAAACACCTGCGCTTGCGGGAACAAAGACGCCAGCCGTTCTGAAATTTCCGTCAAAAGGCGCCACAACCGCCTGCGCTGAAAACCTCGTCAACTGCCCGCACTGCGGGCAGAAGTGACCGGGCGGAGCGTCGGTTTCGACGCCAGCCCTTTATCCTGCTATAGATAAAATCCCCCGGTAATTGCTCAATCTGCCCGAAATACGCTGAAGGTGTGTCCCATACGGCGAGGGAATAGCCTCTCCAGAGGGGGTTCAAATCACACTCTCACAAACGGCTCACATTCGCTTTCATATTCGAAATCGGGTACACACTCGTCTTCACTCACAAGAGCGCACACAGCGGCTCACACGGGTAAACAGGGGGTATTCAGATGGTGGGTGCTATCACTACCCTCATCGTGCGCTGCGCGGTCCGGAACCTCTGCGCGCGCAGCGGTCAGAAGAGCATTCTTTGCCATCTTTGCATGGACCGAGGGAACGTCGGAGAGAAGCAGAGAGCCTTCGGAACGGAGACGCGCACTGTGCGCGTCTCCGTTCCGAGGCGTCGCGGTCCCGCAGGACCGCGCTGCTCCACTGCTGCTTCTTGCGCTGCACCGGTAAGCTTCGCGGTTCGTTATCACTACGACGAAGGGCAGAGAGAAAAATTTGTTAACGTGACTGTTGTGATTTTGTTTGTGGTGTGAGTTGTGTCCTTGGTGCAAGGATTTCTTCTTTACAGCGGTGCGTTTTTGGGACCGCTGTTTGCGTCGATCCATGCGAGGAACTTGTCTTTCGGAACGACGATCCGACTGCCGATTTTGAGCGCGGGGAAGCCGCTGCTTCGTGCCAGCTCGTAAGCACCGGCGCGGGAGATCCCGAGCACAGCAGCGACTTCTGCAACGGAAAGCATCAGCGGCAGATCATCATAGCTTGTGTAGGTGGAATGCTTCATTGCCCTTTCCCTTTCTCCTCATGCACCGGGCAGCAGATTCATCGCGGACAACTTGCGCTGGATCTGCTGCCGTTCTGCTGCACGCTCGACCGCAGATAGTTGGCGTGCGTGAAAGATTTCTACAGCTTCGCGGATCGGCCTGAGGGTGTAGAGCAGGTTGCCGTTCTTCTTGATGCCTGATCTCATCAGGACAGAGGTCGGCTCAGTGCAGATGAGACCTTTCTCCGCGAGCGCGTCGACATACCGCATGACAGTATTCTTTGCGCGGCCAACGGCATTGCCGATCGTGGTGTAGCTCGGCCAGCACTGATAGGTGCTGCGGCTTTCGAGACATCGGAGATAGGCATACACCGCGATCTCGCTTGCATCCAATCCGAGCGAGAAAATTTCATTCGGCATGGTGAAATAGTTTTTGCTGGGAAACTGATTCATGGGGTGTCCTCCTGTTCGTTGGGGTGGAAGAGATGGATGAACTCCTTTGCGGAATGGACGATACCAAACTCCTTGAGCTGCTGGTAGCGGATCAGGTCGCAGAGGGTACGCAGACTAATCTCTGCGTACTCCAACAGCTTGTCGGTCGCCAGCATTTGTTGGTAGGCATTCAATTTGGTCGGTTTGTCCGGCGATTGGAAGAAGGTGAGCAGTTCTTCTTCGGTTGGAACGCTGTCCGGTGCGTCGTGCTGTATTTCCTGCCGGATGTAGTCAATGACCTCCCACTCAGCGCGGGAGGTCAGGAAGCGCAGAAGCTGCTGTGTGCTTTGTTCAAATGGATTCACGGTCATACACGCTCCTTGTGTTCAGGTGAGACGATCATGACTGCGGCCAACTCAGTCGGAAAATTTGTCTCTCACTGATAAGGACACTCAGAGCGCGTTTGTAAACCAGAGGACAAAAAATTTTTCAAAAAAACTGGGAAGTCCTGTCATGAGACAGAGCTTCCCAGTTTTTCATGTAGCTTTTTCAGTCGCTTTGATACTGCCATTTTGGAGATGCCGTAGATCTGACCGATCTCCTCCATCGTCAGCACATCGCTGTATCGGAGGGAGAGCAGGTTTTGACCTTGCACATCCAGTTCCGCAATGGCTCCCCACAGATTTTCAAGCCGGAGGTTCCTGAGCGCCGCATCCTCCACGGGACGCTTGATGCACTCCAAACCGGACAGCACCGTTTCAAACTCACTTTTACTCAGGTGCCTTGCGTCCTGCTTCTCCTGCGCCTGTTCCCGTTTTCGATCCTGCTCAAGGAAGTCTGCGACCTCCTTTGACACCGATACTTGCTCACCATTGTAGACGATAACGACGTTGTCGTTCATTTTGTGTCCTTTCCGCTTTCAACGGAAGGGTACACACCCGCGCTGCCGGTACAGCGCCAAAAACTGTCGACCTTCATGGAACTTCCTGCGTACAGGGTGGTCATAATGCCCTACGGGGTCCATGAATGCCTGAGGCCACACTTACGGTGTGAACCTCACCGGAAAGCCGCGAGATTAGGCTTTAGCCTATTATCAGTATAAAGTGAGCGAAAAGAAATGTCAAGAAAAGTAGGAAATGCTGTAAAGAGATACAGTACTGCCAAGAATTAACTATTAAAGTAGGCAAAGTGAATCATCTGTACAGATAATTCACCTTGCCCAATATGCAGAGATAAGGATGAGGAGACATAAATCAGAGCAAGGAGGCAGCCTCGCAATCAAGAAGGACCGTGACGTCCAAGTGTGGTTGCGGGAGAGTATACCAACAACAGCATGCATCTTGTTGGTGCCGTTGATAGGCATGTGTTTAGTGCAAGGAACATCCCGCAGCCCCGCCGCTGCGCAATCAATTGGGTCGTGTTTTTTCTTTGCAAGAGTTTACCCGAGAAACTATTAGCAATATATACAAAAAATTTTTCAGAAAATTATTAAAAATTTTTTTAAGAATTTCTTGAAAAACGAAAGCAATCAATGTACAATACCACTATAAAGTTTAGTGTTGCAAGTACGTTACACCACATTGTTAAGGAGTGGGCATGTGAAATCGATTAATTCAGAGAACGATTTGCTGAAATCAATCATGAAGCTGATTGCACGGCAGTTTGGTGATAAATGTGAGATTGTGCTGCATGACTGGTCGGAGGGATATGACAAATCAATCGTGGCCATAGAGAACGGGCATGTATCTGGGCGAAAGGTTGGGGATCCAGGAAGCAATCTTGGACTTGAGGTGATGCGAGGTAGTTCCGATGGAACAAGCCAGTATAATTATGTGACCAGGACTAAGGATGGAAAGACTCTGCGCTCTTCGTCTCTGTATTTGACAAACGATGAGGGTGAAAAAATTGGCGCTCTGTGCATTAACTTTGATATCTCGGATATTTTGACCGCGCAGAAGACATTGGGCTATTTGTCAATGATCGAACAAGGGCAGGAAGAAAAATTTGTTAATGATGTATCTGAACTTTTAGAATATTTGCTTCAGGAAAGCGTTCGTTTGATTGGGAAGGCTCCAGATGATATGAGCAAGGAAGATAAAATGCGTGCATTGCGTTTTTTGGATGAAAAGGGGGCGCTATTAATTACCAAGTCTGGAACACGAATTTGCAAGTTTTTGGGGATTTCAAAGTTTACTCTTTATAATTATCTGGATGAGTTGCGCGGCGTGGGTAATGGGAACGGATAGGAGAAGAAAATGTCAAAATTAGGTGAGTTGAAAGAGATACTGAAGAAATTAATTGCCATTCCGTCTGTGACAGGAAATGAACATGATATCGCCATTTATATAGCGGATTATCTAAGACAGTGCGGGGTAGATTCCGTTGAACTTCAGCCTGTTGAAGGAAACCGGTTAAATGTAGTTGCGCATCTCAAAGGAGAAAAGGTTGGACCGGTTGTCCTTCTCACGGGGCATATGGATACTGTGGCACCAGGAGAAGGATGGAGAACAGACCCTTTTAAAGCAACTGAACGCGATGGAAGGATTTACGGACGCGGTGCGGCGGATATGAAAGGAGGAATTGCTGCTATTTTAGTCGCGATTCGCAACGCAGCAGCGCAACGAGAGCAAATGCGTGGAGAGGCAATTATTGCTTTTGTCTGTGATGAGGAAGCGTATTCCAAAGGAGTGGATGCTTTAATTCGTTCGGGAATCAGGGCCGATTACGGAATTGCCGCCGAGCCGGAATGGGATGCCGTAATTGGCGCGGTTGGTAAGATGCTGATTAAAGTTCGCGTCTACGGGATAGCCGCTCACGGCAGCCAGCCGGAGAAGGGCATCAACGCGGTGGAGGAAGGCGCGAAGTTTCTTGCGGCGCTTGATCGGCTGCCACTTGGTCAGCACCCGAAGCTTGGCTGCCAACAATATGTGACGCTGAAGATGGAAGGTGGATTCAAGGAATACGGCGTAGTGGTGCCGGAGTATTGCGAGATATTGATCAACAAGCATACGGTACCGTCCGAGACCCGGGAAACAGTATTGCGGGATATGCGGGAATTGGTAGAACGGCTCGGTTTACGGGCGCGCTTTGAATTCGAGCTGCAGCAGCCCTACTATGATGCGTTTGATCTTGCGCCGGACTTGAAGCCCTTTGAACGGGTAAAGAACATTTTTGAAGAAGTGACGGGGCGGAAGATGAAAAGCGCATATTGTTCCGGCGTTTCCGATAATAACCGATGGGTTATTGATGCGGGAATTCCCGTCATTTGCCTTGGCCCGCATGGCGAAGGCTATCATCAGAAGGACGAGTGGGTGGAGCTTAAAACCGTAGAGCAGATGAGCGAAATATACCAACGCCTGTTGATGGAGACATAAAAGAATATTTTTTCGATTGAGCCAAAAAAATATTCTTTATAATAAAAAATATTTTTATAAGAGAGGAAGGACTTATGGAGGCAATTCGAATTAGCACAGAAAGAGCACCCGCGCCGGGCGGCTGGTATTCCCAGGCGTATAAAATAGGCAATCTTATTTATACAGCCGGTGTTACAGCGAACGATCCCGAAACGCAAAAAATGGTTGCGCCGGGGGATATTATCGGGCAGACCGAGCAGATTATGAAGAATATGCAAGCTATCCTGGAGGAGGCAGGGTCGGATCTTGCCCACATCATTAAAACGATGGTGTTTGTCAAGGACATTGAGGACTTTGCAAAATTCAATGAAGCCTACAAAAAATTCTTCCCAAATAATCCGCCGGCAAGAAGCACTATGCAAGTCGGTAATTTTTTAGGAGATATGGTGATCGAGATCGAAGCGATTGCCACCGAAAAATAAAAGAGGGAGCTAATTTATAATGAATGAGTTGTTTTCCAAAATTCAGCCAAAGCTGGACGAGAACAGGAACTGGGATTATTCAAATTACATGACGGAGCATTTCCCTCGCCGTATTTCCGGTATGGGAGATGATCGCAGAGCGTCGGAATGGATTGTTGAGAAGTTCCGCTCTTTTGGACTCGAGGCGGAAATTGCTGAATATACAGCATATAATTCTAACCCCGTCGGCTCTTTTGTAAAGGTGCTTGAGCCGGAAACAGTGACCCTGGAGAGCAGGCCGTGCTGCCATATTTCCTCTACGCCGCTGGAGGGAGTTGAGCTGGAGCTTCTGTATCTCGGCGCCGGCGACTACCGCGATTATGAGGGGAAGGATGTGCGCGGCAAGGCGGTCCTGGTGGAGGTCTCCTATAGCCCGGCTACGCCAGAGAAGGCAAGGATCGCCTATGAGCATGGCGCCGCGGCGATGGTGTGCGCGAACTGGGGCGAGGACGGAAAGACGGAGCAGGACTATATCTGCGGACGCGGTCTGAAGTCTGTCTGGGGCAATCCAACGCCTGAAACATGGAAGGATATTCCCCAGATTATAGGCGTCAGCCTGACCCACAGTGGAGGAATCTATCTTAGAACGCTGTGCGAGAAAAACGAACACGTCAAGGTCAATATCAGTTCTCAGGCGACGCGCAGCTGGGATGTGCTTCCTTTCCCTGTCGGGTTTCTGCGCGGCAGTGAGGAGCCGGAAAAATATCTGCTTGTCAATGGCCATATCGATGCGTGGGAGCCTGGCGTGACTTGTAACGCGACCGGAGACGGTACAATTATCACCCTTGCGGAGCAGTTGGCCAAACTTAAGGGTAAAATCAAGCGCAGCATCTATTTCGTTTGTTGGAATGGACATGAGATTGCGGAGAGCGCCGGTTCGACCTGGTGGGTCGACAAGCACTGGGACGATCTGCAGAAAAACTGTATCGGTGGCATCAATATTGACTCTACCGGCATGCTTCACGCGGTGCAGTACGAATGCACGGCATCGCGCGAGGTGATGGACTTCACCAAGGCAAAAATCAAAGAAGTGCTGGGCGAGGACACAAATGTTCTGCCTCTGAATAAATTTGGTGATCAGTCCTTCTTTGGCATCGGCATCACCTCTATCGTTGGACGCATGGGAATGTCGGACGAGTACATCGAGAAAACGCACGGAGCGAATTTGGGCTGGTGGAACCATACCATAAAGGACGGTATGGACAAAGTTGACAGAAAGAACCTGAAAAAGGATCTGGATGTTGCCGCCGCGATTATCTGCGATTATGTAAATGTCCCTGTGCTGCCTTGTGACTTCACGCGAACCTGCGCAGATGCCAAAAAGAGCCTTCGGGATATTATGGCAAAAGCAGACCCCTACATTGAGATGAAAAGCATTTATGAAGGATTTTCCGCCCTGGAGCAAAAAATTGCCCGAATCAATGATTTCCGGGCCGAACTGGCGGATTGCTCAATGACAGATAATCGAGTGAAGCTGCTCAATACCTTATTGCTTAAGCTGAGCCGCTGCCTGACATGGGTTCTCTATACCTACACCGATCGCTTTGAACAGAATTCCTACGCATATACGCCGGCGGCACGCGCTATTCCCATGCTTGCAGCAGCGGTAGATCTCGCTGCGATGGCCCCTGATTCTCTGGAGTATCATTTGAATCTGACTGAAGCAATGCGTAATCGCAATCGTGTTGCGCAAGCGGTAAATGATGCCAACGAGTTTGCGGAGCTCTACTTGTCCCTGATTGACAGTGCCAACTAATTTAACTGATTAAAAAGGAGAGAAAAACTATGAAAAAGCATCGAGTAAACCGTATTATGACATTTATTCTGGTACTCGCACTTTCTGTAAGCACCCTCCTGATCGGTTGTGGCAAGAATAATGACAAAATTGTTTTGGGGTGGATTGGACCATTGACAGGCGAGAATACAATCTGGGGAACAGCAGAAATGCAAGCTCTAACGATGGCGGTCGAAGACACTAATGCTGCTGGCGGCTTGTTGGGAAAAGAGGTTGAACTGAAGACCTATGACAATCGCGGCGATGCAGTTGAAACCACAAATGCGGCGAAGAAAGCAATCCAGCAAGATGGATGTATCGCGCTGTTTGGTTGTAATACATCGGCGTGCGCGATTGCGCTTTCAGAGGTCTGCACGCAGTTTAATATCCCTCAGATTGCAACAACGGCAACAAACAGCAAGCTGACGCAGGATGATGACGGCACAGTACACCCCTATACCTTCCGCGTTTGCCTCTCCGATCCCCAAATGGGCGATGTCATGGCGCAGTATGCCTACAAGGAGATGGGGCTTCGTTCTGTTGCGATTATCTATGAGATCGGCAGTGATTATTCCCTGGGCGTTACGCAGAACTTCACGGATTCCTTTGTGAAATGCGGAGGCAATGTCGTCATTACCGAAGCGTACAACAGCGGGGATGTGGATTTCCGCGCCCAGCTGACAAAGATTGCGAATACGGATTTTGACGCGCTGTTTATTCCCGCAAACTACAAAGAGGTTGGCCTGGTTGCAAATCAGGCAAGAAACATGGGCATTACGCAGCAGCTGATCGGGCCTGACGCATGGCAGGTGGACGACTTAATTGCCCTTGCGGCGGACGCTATGGAAGGCGGGTATTTTGTCAGCGGCACAGATATTACCTCCGATGCCTTAAAAGCATTCAGCGAAAAATTTCATGAGAAATTTGATTATTATCCAAGCGAAATTGGCACAAACGCCTTCTTCGCGACCGATGCATTTCTTATGATGAAAAATGCGATTGAGACTGCGGGTGAAGCAAATTCGGAGAAGATCAGAGATGCACTGGAGAACACAAAGGAACTGCAATGCCTGACAAGTAAGATTACCGTGATGCCGCAGAATCACAATCCCTTGCGTTCAGCTACGATTTTTACGATTAAAGATGCCGCTTTTGTACGTGTTACGGATTTTGAAATTACAGAGTAATTGACCTTACGTGGGGAGATGCTGGGAGACAGCTTTGCTGTCTCCCGGCTACGGAGGATGACCATGTTTTTACAACAGCTTTTTAATGGACTTTCGGTAGGTAGCATATACGCGTTGATGGCTGTCGGTTATTCCTTAATCTACAGCCTTCTGAACTTTACTAATTTTGCACACAGCTTGACTGTTACATTAGGCGCATTTGTTGCATTCTTCGTTACAAGCACGGCGCTTCAAAACTTGACGGTGGGCATCCTTGCAGCGGTTGCGGTTGCGGGAGCAGCCGCGATGCTGATTCAAAAGACTGCCTATAGCCCACTTTTGAAGAAAAATGTTCGAAGGATTTATTTGACAATAGCGGGACTTGGCACAGTTACGATCGGCGAAAACCTGATGATTATCGGATTTACGAGCCGTTTTCGCGCGTATCCCGTCAATTTCTCCGGTGATATGATCTCTATTTTCGGAGCGTCCGTCGGAGAGGTGGATTTGATCATATTTTTGCTAAGCGTTGTAGCGTTGGTTGCTGTGGAAATTCTGATTCAAAAAACCAGATTTGGCCTTGCAATCAGAGGGGCATCTTATGATTTGAATACAACGGCAATTATGGGAGTCAATATTCAGCGTCTCATCCTGACAGTATTTCTTGTAGCCGGCTCTTTAGCAGGACTTGCAGGGGCGCTCCTTGGTGCCAAGTACACGGCATACCCCATGCTTGGAGCAAGCATGACAAATAAGGCGTTTGTCAGCGCTGTGGTCGGTGGGCTTGGGAGCATACCGGGCGCTGTGGTCGGCGCAATGATTCTGGGTATCGGTGAGACGATGATAGCGGGCTATATTTCTTCGTCATTGCGTGATTTGTTCGCATATATGATGCTGGTTATCATTTTAATTGTTCGCCCGGTGGGAATTATGGGGCGGTCCTCTGAGGATAAGGCGTAATTAGGAGAGAAAGCATGGATTATTGGATTGGTGTATTTACGTTGACCTGTATTTATTTGATAGCGATACTTGGCGTCAGCGTCCTCTATGGCTTTACAGGGCTGTTTACCATGGGTCATGCCGGATTTATGTCTCTTGGAGCCTATACCTCCGCAATTATCACGATTTATTTTGGCGTACCCAATTTTGTCGGTATCGTGGCGGGAGTATTGGTCGCTGCGCTGATCGGCGTACTGATAGGCATCCTAACGTTGCGGATGAGCGGCGATTATTTTGTAATTGTTACGCTGGGCATCGGAGAGGCAATTCGCATTATTATTCAGAATTTAACCGGTATCACAGGCGGAGCGCGCGGGCTGCAGGGAATCCCTTCCGGTAGCCAGGCTTGGATGGTTGCGGTCGTATTGGTAACAGTTGTTGTGTTCCTTGCTAATTTCAAGCGTTCTAAGCTTGGAAGAAATTGCATTGCAATTCGCGAGGAACCACTGGCCGCTGCCGCATGCGGTATTGACGTTTTCCGTCATAAACTGCTGGCAATGGCGATTAGTTGTGCGCTGTGTGGGCTGAGCGGCGCGTTGCTCGCACATTACATGCATTATCTTGTCCCGACGATGTTCAACATGGCCAAGTCAAACGAACTGATTATGACAGCAATCCTTGGCGGACGCGGCAGCATCACGGGAACGCTGATTGCGGGCGCGGTATTGATTCCACTGCCCGAGTTCCTCCGGTTTGGTTCGGCGCAGGAATGGAGAATGGTTCTTTATGGACTGCTGGTAGTTATTACAATTATTTTCCGTCCTACGGGCCTTGTTGGTGGCAAGGAAATAACACCGAAGGCCATTCGACAGTTCGGAATGCAAATGCGGCAGCGGTTACATCGAATGAATGGAGTGGTCCGGAAGGGGGATGGAGAGCATGAATAACCTCCCGTTTTTTTCCATTAAAGGACTTCATAAAAACTTTGGTGGAGTTATCGCAACAAATAATGTATCGATTGATATAAACAAAAACGAGATATTTGGAATTATCGGGCCGAACGGAGCGGGAAAGACTACGCTTTTTAATATGATTACCGGCGTGTATCACCCATCAGAGGGACATATCTTTCTGGAGAGTACCCAGCTTGACGGAATGCCCGTGCATAAAATCGCTCAGGCAGGCGTGGCGCGTACATTCCAGAATATCCGTTTGTTTTCGGATTTGACCTGCTATGAGAATGTAAAGACCTCATGTCAGAAAAACGTCCACTATGGCTTTTTAGACGGTATTCTAAGAACCTCTCGCTGTCGAAGCGAAGAGGCAAGGCTTGATAACGAGTGCAAAGAATACCTCAGGGAAGTAGGCCTATGGGAACAGGCGAATGTGCTGGCCCGAAATTTACCATATGGAATGCAGCGCCGTCTTGAGATTGCCCGCGCAATGGTTACCTTTCCCAAGTTGCTGCTGCTCGACGAACCGGCTGCAGGCATGAACGAGGAAGAGTCCCGCCAGCTGACAGAAATTATCAAGGAGCTGCGCGATAAGCACGATGTAACGATTATTATCATCGATCACCACATGGATGTTATTATGGATGTGTGCGACAAAATTACTGTTATCAATTTTGGCACGCAGATTGCAACCGGAGCGCCAGAGAGCATTCAAAGCAATCCGGATGTAATAGCAGCCTATCTGGGGGAGAATGAAACATGATTGAGATCAAAAATCTGCACTACTCTTACGGAAAGATTACGGCGCTGCGCGGGATCAATTTAGCAGCGAACTCCGGGGAAATTACCGCAATCATCGGGGCGAACGGCGCGGGAAAATCCACCCTGATGAAGTGCATTGCAGGCCTGCTCAAGCCAAATATCGGTGAGATCCTCTGCGATGGGGAAAGACTGCCGGCGGAGCCGCACAATGTGGTTAAGCGCAATATTGTTCTGGTTCCAGAGGGAAGATGGATTTTCCCAAACTTAACAGTTGAAGAAAACCTGAAAATGGGTGCGTATACCGTCAAGGATAATACGGAGAACATGGAAAAGGCATATGCCATGTTCAACCGTTTGGGAGAGCGCAAGCGGCAGTTGGCCGGAACGCTTTCCGGCGGGGAGCAGCAAATGCTGGCGATTGCGCGTGCACTGATGTCGAATCCGAAAACAATTCTTTTTGATGAGCCGTCCCTGGGACTTGCGCCGCTGATTGTTAATGATGTAATCGATATGATTCAGCGTGTCAACAGGTCCGGAATTTCGGTTATAGTCGTCGAGCAGAATGCAAAAAAAATACTGACAATCGCAAACCGCGCTTATGTGATGGAGCAAGGAAGGATTGTAAAGAGCGGCAGCGGGCAGGAGTTGGCGAGCGATAGCTCGATTGTGGAAGCATACCTTGGCGGTAGACGCGGAAAGTAGGGAGAATATTATGACAGAAAAGACTTGGAAAGCTACGCTTGATTATTTTGGGCTGGAGGGGCAAGTGGCCATCGTGACCGGCGCCGGTAACGGCATCGGAGAGGCGACAGCAACTATGCTCGCAAACCTTGGTGCGAAGGTCGCTGTTTGCGACATTGAAATTGCCCGCGCCGAACGAGTAGCACAGAATATTACGAATTGCGGAGGGACCGCAATCGCGGTCGCCTGCGATGTCGGTAGTCAGGAGCAGATAGAGCGAGCCGTCGAGGAGGTCGCCGCACAGCTTGGTTCCATAGATATTCTGGTAAATAACGCGGCAGGCTTTGGCGGGGGAAAGACATTGGATCAGGTAGATCTAAAGGAGTGGGACCGGCTGATTCATTTGAATCTGACCAGCGCCTATATGTTCTCCATGGCGGTTCTCCCTTATATGAAAGAGAAAAAGCACGGAAAAATCTGTAACGTCAGTTCGGGCTCCGGTATTATCGGTGATAATACGGACGTTCACTATGCCTCAGCGAAGGCGGGCCTGATCGGAATGACAAAGGAGATGGCAACAGAGTTGATGCCATTTCAGATCAATGTCAACGCGCTTGGCACGGGCTTGACGGATACGAGAATGTCTCGCAGGAGCTATTGGGAGCAAAAGAAGAACAGTATTTCATGGCATCGTGTGGGTGAGCCGAAGGATCAGGCAGCTGCAATTACATATTTGGTTTCGGAGGCAGCTGAGTATTTGACGGGACAGGTTATTTGCCCTAACGGCGGGGCATGGATGCATGGGTAAAAATGATGAAAGATTATTTGAAAATTGCGGGGAAAGCGGCAATTGTATCTGGCTCTGCACAGGGAATTGGAAAAGGAATCGCAAAAGGACTTGCATCTTACGGTGCAAAAGTCATAATCTGTGATATCAATGATGAGCTTGGATTGCAGACTGTAGAGGAAATCCGCGAGGATGGTGGGTGCGCAGAATTCTGTTCTTTTGATGCGCTTTCATCGGAGAGCATAAAACGACTTGTGGATAAGACAAAGCAGAAGTTTGGCAGTGTGGATATTGTAGTTAACAGCGTAGGTGGAGGCGAGCAGCCTCGTGGCTTTGAGACATTGTCAGATGATGATTGGGATCGGATTATTCGCCTGAATCTTTATAGCATGTTCTATATGTGTAGAGCAGCATTTCCATATATGAAAGAACAGCTGTCAGGGAAGATCGTTAATATTAGCTCTGGATTTGCCCTTGCAGGTGGCGATTACTGCGCGCACTACGCTACGGCCAAAGCTGGCGCGATTGGATTTACAACATCGCTTGCAAAGGAAATGGCACCATATAATGTAAACGTTAATGTCATTCCTGTCCCGACGACAGATACACCGCTGCTACGGGCAACACTTAGTCAGGAAATGATTCAGCGAGAGATTGATGTGACTCCAATGAAACGTATTGCGACAACGGAGGATATTGCTGATACGGTGCTTTTTTTGGTGTCCGATGCGGCTCGCTATATTACCGGACAGATCATTGCTCCGAATGGAGGAAGGAGAATGCTGGTGTGACAGCATTAGAAAGACTCTATAACGCGGCAGTCGTGCCCGTCGTCGTGCTCGACGACGCGGCGGATGCGGTACCCACTGCTAAGGCGCTGCTTGCGGGCGGCGTGGACGTGATGGAGATCACGTTCCGCACTGCGGCAGCCGCCGATTCCATCACGGCAGTCGCCAAGGAGTGCCCCGACATGCTCGTGGGCGCGGGCACGGTCATCACACTCGAGCAGTGCAAGAAGGCCGTCGCCTGCGGCGCAAAGTTCATTGTCGCCCCGGGCTACAGCGAGGAGGTCGTGAGCTGGTGCGTGGAGAACAACGTCGCCATCACCCCGGGCTGCGTCACGCCGACCGAGATCATGGCCGCGATGTCCCACGGCCTGAAGGTCGTGAAGTTCTTCCCGGCGAACGTCTACGGCGGCCTGAGCGCAATGAAGGCGCTCTCCGGTCCCTTCGGCGGCATCAAGTTCATCCCCACCGGCGGCGTGAACGACAAGAACCTTGCCGAGTATATCTCCGCGCCGTTCATCCATGCCGTCGGCGGCAGCTGGCTGTGCGCCAAGGCGGACATCGCCGCGCACAACTTCGACAAGATCACGAGCCTCTGCAAGGAGGCGCGCAAGACCGCGCTCGGCTTTGAGATCGCGCACGTCGGCGTGAACGCCGGCGACGCGGAGGAGTCCCTTGCGGTGTGCCGCGCGCTCGACGCGGCCTTCGGCTTCGGCGTGAAGGAGGGCAACAGCTCCAACTTCGCCGGCAGCGGCGTGGAGGTCATGAAGAGCCCCTACCTCGGCAAAAACGGCCACATTGCGGTCAAGACCAATTCCATTCCCCGCGCGGCGGCGGAGCTTGCCAGGAACGGCTTCACGCTTGACGAGTCCACCGCCAAGTACAAGGGCGAGAAGATGGTCGCGGTCTATCTCAAGCAGGAATTCGGCG
>ERZ791801.1564-NODE-1564-length-14465-cov-3.908258_pt1 | contig 14465 bp, 8 predicted proteins | sample MGYA00510309_ERZ791801 | MGnify/ENA primary metagenome ERZ791801 (study PRJEB30046, sample SAMN00791979) | human gut metagenome | study: EMG produced TPA metagenomics assembly of the A metagenome-wide association study of gut microbiota in type 2...
AGGAGTGTTTTCCTTTTGTCCGTTTCAGACTGAACACGGCTTATCAGCCCTTGATGTTCCATTCTTTCCAGCATCGTCGTAAGAGATGTTATCGCTAATCCGCATTTGACCGAGAGTGACCTGATCGAGATTCCATCCTCCTGCCACAGCACATAAAGAATGCGCCCCTGGGCTCCATTGAACGCATCAATATTCTTTTCGCTGAGAATCTTCTCAAAGATTCGGTCTCCAAGCTGTTTTATTTTGGTAACAAGAAATCCGCCGTTCATTTTCATGCGAATGCTCCTATATAGTAGTTTGCTTCAAATAATACCATATAGGAGCTTTGTTGTCAAGAGGCTGTATGTCTAAAACATCCGGCGAGTTTTTCATAGCCTGCGCTTTTTGTGTTCTTTCCGCCCGAAAGCATTGACGCACCGCGCCGAATCCTGTATCATGAAGCTGTTCATTCGGCTGTTTCTGCCCGTTTGGGCATTGTGCATATTATGAAAGGAGTCCTTTCCTCATGGCGATGAATCTGACCCAGAAAATCCTGTCCGCGCACCTGCTCAGCGGTGAACTGATTCCCGGCTCGGAAATCTCCATCCGCATTGACCAGACGTTGACGCAGGATTCCACCGGTACGATGGCGTACCTGCAATTCGAGGCGATGGGCGTCAAGCGCGTCAAGACAAAGAAGTCCGTGGCGTACATTGACCATAACACGCTGCAAACTGGCTTTGAAAATGCGGATGACCACTATTACATCCAAACGGTGACGAAAAAGCATGGCATTTACTGCTCCAAGCCCGGCAACGGCATCTGCCATCAGGTGCAGCTGGAGCGCTTCGGCGTGCCGGGCTACACGCTGCTCGGCTCGGACAGCCATACGCCCACGGGCGGCGGCATCGGGATGCTTGCCATCGGCGCGGGCGGACTGGACGTTGCGGTCGCGATGGGCGGCGGCGCGTATTATCTGGCGTGCCCGCGTGTCGTCGGCGTGCGCCTGCATGGCAAGCTGTCCTACGGCGTTGCGGCGAAGGACATTATTCTGGAAGTCCTGCGCCGGCTGACCGTCAAGGGCGGCGTCGGCAAGGTGATGGAGTACATCGGCGACGGCGTGAAAACGTTAAGTGTCCCGGAGCGCGCGACGATTACGAACATGGGCGCGGAACTCGGCGCGACGACCTCCATCTTCCCGTCGGATGAAGTCACCCATGCGTTCCTCAAAGCGCAGCAGCGTGAGCAGGACTTCGTGCCGCTGTCCGCAGACCCGGATGCGGCGTATGACGAAATCCTCGACATTGATTTGACCGCGCTTGAACCGCTCGTCGCGAAGCCCCATATGCCTGACATCGTGGAAACCGTCAAGCAGTGCGGCCCGATTAAGGTCGATCAGGTGTTTATCGGTTCCTGCACGAACTCTTCCTATACCGACATGATGCGCGTCGCCCGCATTTTGAAGGGCAAGACTGTGCACCCGGACGTGAGCCTTGTCATCGGCCCCGGATCGAAGCAGGTGCTGACGATGCTGGCGCGCAACGGCGCTTTGGCGGACATGATTGCGGCGGGCGCGCGCATTCTGGAATCCGCTTGCGGGCCGTGCATCGGCATGGGGCAGTCGCCGCGCACGAACGCCGTCTCCGTTCGCACGAACAACCGCAATTTCTACGGCCGCAGCGGAACAAAGTCCGCCGGTATTTACCTGGTCTCCTGCGAGACGGCGGCTGTCACGGCGCTGACTGGCGTGCTGACGGATCCGCGCTGCCTTGACATTGACCTCGACATCCCGATGCCGGAGACGTACACCGTCAACGACAATCTGGTCATCCCTCCGGTCGCGCCGGGCGAAGAGGACACGGTGGAGGTTGTCCGCGGCCCGAACATTCAGCCCTTCCCGTTGGGCAAGCCGCTGGCGGATGCCATTTCCGGCAAGGTGCTGCTGAAGATGGAGGACAACATCACCACCGACCACATTGCGCCGTCGGACGCGAAGCTCCTGCCGTTCCGCTCGAATGTGCCGTACTTGTCGGACTTCTGCCTGACCCCCGTGGACGCGACGTTCCCGGCGCGCGCGAAGAAGGAAGGCGGCGGCATCCTCGTTGCGGGCATGAACTACGGGCAAGGCTCCAGCCGCGAACACGCCGCGCTTGTCCCGCTGTATCTGGGCATCCGCGCCGTCGTCGCGAAGTCGTTCGCCCGTATCCATCAGGCGAACCTTATCAACAATGGCATTCTTCCGCTGACGTTCCAGAATGAGGCGGATTACGACCGCATCGCGCAGGGCGACACGCTGAGTCTGCCGAACGTCCGCGAGACGGTGGAAAGCGGCAGCGACACGTTCGTGCTGCATAACGACACGAAGGACGAGGATTACATTGTGCTGATGCCGCTGACCGCGCGCCAGCAGGGCTGCATCCTCTATGGCGGACTGCTGAATTATACAAGAGAGAGCGCAAAGACGGAATAAGATAAGTGTTCCCCGGAGGCATGAGCTTCCGGGGGATTTTTTCGTGGGGGAGTTAAGTTATAGGTATTTCTTGAAAACCTTCTTGAATTTCAGTGACATCTCCATCATCCAGTCAAACTGTGCATTCCACGCGCTGCGATTGTCAAAATCGACCTGTCGTGTCAGCATAATGCGGCTTGCTTTCTTTTCTGGAAGTTCCCGCCAGTCAAGCGTAACGCCCAATTCCTGCTCAATGGCATTCTGTTTTTCAAATAACTGATGATAAAGATCCTTGTCGCCACGAATATACAGTTCAACAACAAGCAGATTTTCTGTTTTAACCGCGCGTAAGCAAATATCATAAACAGATGAGCCAATGCTCAGGTTCATCCACATTTTGTTTGATGCTTTTCGCTTGCCAAATTGCCTTGCGAACTGCGCGTTTGCATACGCATATTCATTGAAGGCTGTCCAGTAATCCAAGCGGAACTGCTGGCTTTCTGTCTGCTGCTGATTCTTTTTAACGCTCTTAATCCAGTCATTCGGCTTCTCAATCACGCTGAACTTCACCGCAGGATTGGAGCTGCCGACTTTATACAGGTGGATTTCGCACAGGAAAAAGCCAATGTCGTCATCCGTGTGGTTATTCAGCCACTCAATCGCCGCGCGGTGTTCCTCGCGTGCGTGCTTTACCACCCAGATAATCGTCCGAGCTTCTTTCCCGGCAGCGTAGGTGATAAGTTTGCCCAGATGGTCGTGGTTGGTATCTTCCAGCTGGTTTTCGATGATAACCTTCTGCCCTGTTGCAATATCGGTCGCGATAATATCCACGCTGAAATCGCCCACAGCAGATTCTGTTCCGTCGACTGCAATTTCCATGCCGATTTCATTGCCCAGAATCGCGATGTTCTCATCCTTCGCCAGCCACGGCGTAAAATCCAGTGCTTCATGCGGCCAAACCTTCCGCAAATCCTGCACTTCGGTCAGAACTTCAAGCTGCTCCATAGGGCATACCTCCTTTTGTGTGCGGCATATAGCGGGCGCTTATCTTATGATAGCAGATAGGCAGGGAAACGTCAATCGCAAGTATGTTTTTTTCGCAGCAAAACAGCCGGGGACTGCTTTTCCAGCAATCCCCGGCTTTCGTAATTCCTATGAATTTTTACTTGACTTCCAGCAGGTTCTTGCATTCCGCGAACGCGCGGCGGCCAATGATTTCAATCGTCGCGGGCAGGGTTACGCTCTTGAGCTTCGTGTTGCCCTCAAACGCCTGCGCGCCGATTTCCACCACCGGCAGACCCGCCACCGTGTTCGGAACGGTCAGCGTCGATGCCGTGCCGTTGTACTTGACGACCACAATGCCCGTCGAGTCGTCACGAACCGCGAACACGAAGTCGCCTGTCACGGTGAATGCCTTGTTGACAGATTCCAGCTCCGTATTGCCGGACAGCGCCTTAATCGTGATGGTGTAGTCGCCCGGCTGCAGCAGCTTCAGACCCGGCACCGTGTAGTTCAGCGCCGCCGTTTCGCCCAGCAGCGCAGCCGTGCCATCCGGCGTGGTCAGCAGCAGCTGATACTTCGTTGCGCCGCCAGCAGCCGTCCACGTCACCGTCAGGTCGTCGCCCTGCTTCGCGGCAGGAACGGTCACGGTCAGCGGATCGTCGGTCACATACAGCGTCAGGGACTGCGCTGGGGAAAGTTCGCCAGCGGTCGTTCCGTAGTAGGGCTTGAACTGAATCGTGCGGACACCGTTGCCGCTGCCCAGCGAAGCGAAGGCGCGCTCGATAACCGTCACATCGCCAGTCGTCGGGTAGCTGGTATTTGCCTTGCCGTCCACATACAGGACGACTTTCGTCGCGTTCTTGGTGTTGACCGTGAACGTCATCGGCACATTCAGCTTCACGCGGCTGGGATTCATGGTGAAGTTGACGACTTCCGGCTTGTTGACCACGGTCGTCGTCAGTGTAATCGTGTACGCCTTAAACTTTTCGCCCGCCGTCGTGCCGTTGTAAGGCTGGAACTGAATCGTACGGACGCCGCCATTATTCCCCAGCGACGAGAACGACATCGTGAACTCGTACTTCGACATGCTGGTCGTTACGTCCTCAAAGCGGCGGTTCACCTGCCCGTCGACATACATCAGCAGCTTCGTCGCGTTGTCCAGATAAACAGTGAATTTAATCTGCTCGCCCAGCACCGCGGTCGTCTTGTCAATCTTGACATTCGCAATCACGGGGGCAGCAGACGAACCGCTCATCAGGGAAATGGTGGTTGCGGTGGTCTTGTCGCCGCCGACTGCGCCGTTGTAGGCTTGGAACGCAATGGTACGCTTGCCCCCGTTGTTCCCCAGCGAAGAGAACGCCATGGTGAAGGTGTATTCCGTCATATCAGGGGTGATGTTCTCGAAGCGGCGGTTGACACTGCCGTCGATGTACATCAGCACCTTCGTGGCGTTCTTGATGCGCAGGGTGAAGGTGATATTTTCGCCCAGCGTCGCGTTCGGATTGCTGATTTTCAGCAGCTCAACCCGCGGCTTGTTCGCCACGCTGATGGTAATCGTCTTGGTGTCGGACATAGCGCCGGGCGTGTTGCCATTGTAGGGCTGGAACGCCACCGTGCGCACGCCGCCGTTTGAACCGAGCGTCGAGAAGGACATCTGGAACGTCGTTGCGCCGTCCTTCACGTCGTAGATGTAGCGGTTCAGCTTGCCATCAATGTAGACACGCATCTTCGTCGTGTTCTTGGTGTTGATGGTGAAGGTGATGGTTTCGTTCAAATCAACCGTAGATTTGTTCAAACTCCAGCTGGTCACGGTCGGCTTGTTCGGGCTTTCGTTTGCGACAGTCACAACACGTTCGGAGGTCTTTTCACCCGCCGTCGTGCCGTTATAGGCTTGGAACGCAATGGCGCGCCTGCCCCCATTGCTTCCCAGCGACGAGAAGGACATGGTGAAGGTGTATTCCGTCATGTCGGGGGTGATGTCCTCGAAGCGGCGGTTGACACTGCCGTCGATGTACATCAGCACCTTCGTGGCGTTCTTGACGCTCAGGGTGAAGGTGATGTTCTCGCCCAGACCCACGGTCGTCTTGTCGATATTCTTTACCGTTACCTGCGGCTTGACAGACGGCTTTGTCAGCGTAATCGTCTGTACATCAGACTTTTCGCCGGGCGTATTGCCGTTGTAGGCTTGGAACGCGATGGTACGCTTGCCCCCGTTGCTCCCCATCGAGGAGAAGGACATGGTAAGCGTCGATGTGTCGGTGGGCACGTCGTAGATGTAGCGGTTGACGCTGCCGTCAATGTACATCAAAATCTTGGTGGCGTTCTTCGTGTGGATGGTGAAGGTGATATTCTCGCCCAGCTCCGCCGTCGCCTTGTCCATTTCGAACGTCGGTTTGCCCGGAATAATCACATCCGCGCGGTCGATGTTTTCGAGGTCATCCGGCACGTCCGTAGGCGCGGGGGTCGACGCAGGTTCCTCGGTCGGCACGACAGCAGGTTCCTCGGTCGGCACGACAGCAGGTTCCTCAGTCGGCACGACAGCAGGTTCCTCAGTCGGCACGACAACGGGTTCTTCGGTCGGCACGACAACGGGTTCCTCAGTCGGCTCAACAGCGGGTTCTTCGGTCGGCACGACTGCAGGTTCCTCGGTCGGCTCAACAACAGGCTCTTCCGTCGGGACGGGCGTAGGCGCAGAGGTCGGCACGGGCTCTTCCGTCGCAGCCGCAAGCACCAGCAAGGCACTGGGCATTTCCACGCCGCTCGCGAAAACACCGGTGTGACGTTGATTCTCAATGCCCTCTTCCGGCACAGGATGCACTGCATCCGCCGCCAGATAGCCATATGCAACGCCAGCCGTCTGGTCATACACGCAGACGGAAATCCGTTCATTCAGCTGACCCTTCTGCGGACGATGCGTCACATACACCACGCCGGTTACACGACCAACCAGCTCATCGCCCGTCGGATTCAGGTACAGCTGTGCGCTGCTGAACGTCGCGGCAAAGCCGGAGTCAAAGAACTCGTTATCCAGCACGGAGCGGCTGTAATCTACGGCTGCTTCGTCCACGATTTCGGGCGTTTCCGTTGCTTCGGGAGCATCCGTCGCTTCGGGGATTTCCGTTGCTTCGGGGATTTCCGTTGCTTCGGGAACATCCGTTGCTTCGGGGATTTCCGTTGTTTCAGGAACATCCGTCGTTTCGGGGATTTCCGTTGCTTCGGGAACATCCGTCGCTTCGGGCGCTTCCGTTGCTTCGGGAACATCCGTCACTTCGGGGATTTCCGTTACCTCAGGAACATCCGTTGCTTCCGGTGCTTCCGTCGGCACGACCTCAACCGTTTCCGTCGGCGGAGTTTCCGGCTCTTCTGCAGCCGCCGTCAGCACTGTTCCCATACTGCCCGTCACCATGAATACAGCCAGCAGGAAAGACAATGCCTTTCGCATCCACTTTTTGTCCTTCATCGTCCTCACTCCTTGTTCCGTGCAATCTTCCGGCACGACGTATGGTTGTGCCAGTGGCAAGAGACTGCTGCTTTCCATTTTCTTTTCGCGGCGAGCTGCAGTGCTTCCGGTGGATATAGCAATCTCTTTCCCAATTCCAGCTATATTGTAACAAATTACAAGTCGCCTGTCAATACTTACCGCGCAGAAAGCCGAATTTTATACGAAAATCAAGGCACTTTCTCTGCATCTGTCTCGCGGAACTGATTTTTCCATTGCCGAATTGCCGTGGTCGGCAAATCAATTTGCGTCTCCCATGCGGAGCAGATGCGCTCCTCCAGCACATCCAAATTCCCGCCGCGGGGCAGGACGGGCAGATTCGTGTCCTTCGCGATTTCACTTGCGCGGTTGTCTACCGCCAGAATCAGGCTTCGGCAGCCCATATTCATTGCGTGGATGCCGCCGTGCAGCCGCGTGCCAACGTAGTCAATCCCGCCTGACGCCAAAAGCGCTGTGTAATCTCGCAGATTCGGCTGAATCAGGTTCAAATTCTGCGTCACGCGCGCATCCATTTGGCGCAGGCAGGCGTAGTCCTCAACTGCTTGCAGCCACACATACACCTCGCGGTAGTGCTTTTGCAGCATGGTCAGCATCTGCGCATCCTGCTCCGGGCTGCTGCGGTAGTCCGTCAGCGTTGTCACGACGCGCTCCGCCTTGTGCGTCGGAATCTGCGCGCATTTGTCGGCTGTCAGCCCCCACATTGTCGGACACGCCGTATTCAGCACGTTCGTGATGCCCAGCTTCAGCAGGCGCTGGCGCGTGTATTCGTCGCGCACCGCGTGCAGGTACTGCCCATCCAGCAGCGTTTTTAGAATCCGCTTCGTGTACCCTGTCGGCTCGTCCTGATATTGATACCACCCCGCACCCAGCAAAATGATATGCGTGCGCTGAAATTTTTCACGAATCAGGCGGAAATTCAGCAGCTCCCGCTTGTGCAAATCGCCGCAGCGCATCATCACCGCGTCCCGCAGGCGGATATTCCACATCCTTTGGTGGCGCATGTCTGAGGAAAGCAGATTTGTCCCGCAGACAAATGCGAAATCCGCACTGCCGACGTGCTTCATCGACACTTTCGACAGCCTGTCCCGAACCGGCACGGCGACGGACAGCTGCACAGGAAAGCAGTCGTGCAGCACATGCTCACAGGCGTTGCGGATGATGAAATCTCCCTGATTCGCTGTTGAAATGGTAGGGTCAAAACGCACAATTTTACGGCAGTGCTGCATTTCCTGATCGATCATGCCTTCTTCCTCCATTTGCGCAAGAAACTCCGCCCTTTTTCAAGCATCCAGCGATATTCTGCCGTCCGCCCCAGCGCCAGCGTGTACAGGAGCGCCGTCACCGCCGCGCAGGTGATGCCCTTGAGGATAATCCACATCAGCGTATGCCCCATCCGCGCGCACAGCAGCAGCGACAGCGCCATCACCGCGCCGTTGAGCAGCAGCAGGCCTCCCTGCGCCTTGAAATACGCGGCAGCGCTGCGCCCGAAGGTGCGATGGAACAGCACTTTCGGCTCATACCAGAAGATGGTGCATAGCCGCGCCAGCCCTGTTGCGCCGATGATGCCCGCCACGCCGAAGAAGTGCCCCAGCAGGATGGACAGCAGGATGTTGACCAGCGCCGTCATAAACATAACATATTTCATTTGATGGAAGAGCCCCAGCGTTTCGCGGTACATCCACACAGGCGCGACGATGGTGCTCAGGTAGAATGTGAACAGCACCGCTGCCACCGTCCCTGTATCCATCAGGTATTCTTCGCCCACCCAGATGGGGATGAAGTCCTGCACAACCGCACCGTATGCGGCGACGCAGAAGCCTGTAATCGCCCCGAAGAGGACAATCAGGTTGCGGAACATGGCGTACGACTTTTCCGAATTCTTCTCGGCATTCAGATTTCCCAAGCTGGCGGAAATGCCGGTAATCACGATGGAAACGAACGTTGTCACATATGTCGTCAGCGACGCGTAGTTGGAGTAGTAGCCGACGAACATCGTGCCCAGCATGACGGAAATCAGAATGTTGTCCGTGTTGTTGATGAGTATTGTCGCCAGCTTGTAGAGAAACATAGAGCGGATGTTGTCGTTCAGCTCCTGCTTGCGGTGCATCGGCTCGTGTTTCTGCTTTTCCCGCAGGAAGGGGTACATCTTATCCGCTAAATGGCTCAGCACCGCGTTCTGCAGGAGGGTGCAGGCGATCTGAATCAGCAAATAGCCAAGATAGCTGCCCCAAATCAGCAGGCACGCGATCTGCGCCGCATACTGCAACACCAGCGCCGCGGCGGAAACCATGTTTTGCAAATATGCCTTCTGGTCGGCCTGAATCAGCGTCGTTTTGTAGATGACCAGATAGGATGCCATGGAGTTCGCCAGGTACAGCACATAGTAGACGATTAGCTGTGCCATCGGCAGCTCGCTGCTGATGATGAGCGGCAGGAAGGGGATTACCGCCGCGCCCAGCAGCGCTACCGCCAGCGCAATCAGGCGGTAAATGCGACGATAATAGCCCAGCAGGTGCTGGATTTCGCCCGCATCGCCCCGGTGCAGCGGTGCGTACAGGCTGTACACCAGCACGTTGCCCACGCCCAGTTCCGCCAGTGACAGCATGGCCAGAATGTTGCTGTACAGCCCGTTGACACCTGTGTAATCCGCACCCAGCCGGCGCACAAACACCGTTCGCACGGCAAAAGCCAACAGCAGCGTAACCACCTGCCGTACTGCGCCTACACCGATGTTGCGCGCTGTGTTTTCGCTCCTTGATGCTGTGTTCATGATTCCTCTCCGCCTGTTTCGCCTGTCTGCTCCTGCGCCGCGCCCTCCGGCTGCCACTTGCCCAGCAGTCCCAGAAACAGTATGTTCAGGAAAACGCCCTCCGTGTTGATGCACAGGAAATACAGCAGGAAAACGCCCAGCACATACAGCAGACGCGCCTTGGCAAATTTGGTGCGGATACCGCGGTACGTCAGCCACAGCCAAACTGCCGGGAGAATCAACCCTGTATCCATGACGAAGGCGGCAAAGCCATTGGAAATGTTCTGCACCCTGTGTTCCAGCAGAATTTCCGCCTTCCGCTCCGAGAAAACGCCCTGCCCCGCAATGGGGGATTCCAACCCGATTTCAAAGCCGCTGAAGGTGTCGTTCCACCGCGTGTAGAACGAACCGCCGGAATTTCGTCCGATAATCTTGTTTTCCACCACGCCCGTGGCAGACTCGATGACAAACAGCAAAATCAGCCCAACGAACGCCGCCATCTTGATGCTGCGCGCCATTTTCCCGCCCTTTTTGCGGAAGGCCACCGTCAGCAGCACAACGCCCAGACAAATAAAGCCTGTTGTGGACAGCGTGCTGAGGATGGTGACGATCAGCAGCGCAATTGCCCAGCAGTATTTCTTCTTGCTCATGCCCATGCGCGTTTCGTCGCTCATCAGGAACAGCAGCGCGAAGTTCAGGAAAATCTGGTGGCTGCCCGGCTCGTTGAACATGCCCGCGTTGCGGTGGAAAACCGGGATGTTCAGCCAGCCTAAGGTAAAATAAGGCGTCAGATAAAATCCGTTGACGCTGGAAACTTCGTAGTGCAGCAGCGGCAGCGGCAGCGACAGCAAATCGCCGATGACGAAGGAAATCAGGCTGATGGCCGCCTCTGCCAGCATGACTTTGGTATACAGCCGCATATACGTCCGATACCCGATGCAGCTTTGCAGAACCAGCACATAGCCGATGTTGCAAAGCCAAATGACAATATCGTTGATGTGGATGCCGTTCTGCGGGTTGACGAAGCTCGTCAGCAGCAGCGCCGCCGTCAGCAGCAGCGTCAGGCGTACATTCTGGACGCTGATTTTCGGATGATGCGCCCGCGTCAGCAGCAGAATCGACGCAATCAGCATGGCTGCCATCAGCGGCATCCGCAGCACCTGAAAATACAGCGAGCCCATGCCCAGCACGCCAATCAGCACACAGAGTGCATCCACATGGTTCTTTGTGATTCGGATTTTCATCGTGCAATCTCCGTATAAATCTGATGCAGTATCTCCAGATTCTTCTGCGCATCATGCGTTTTTCCAGCGTGTTCTCGCCCGGCGCGCGCCATCTGCGCCGCTTTTTCCGGATGCGCGAACATCTCGCAGATATCATGCGCCAGCAAATGCGGGTCGTCTGCCGGATAAATCAGCCCTTCCACGCCGTGCGTCATCAGACAGCGCACGCCGCCGACATCCGACGCAATGCACGGTACGCCAAGCAGCATCGCCTCGCCCAGCGAATTGGGGGAGTTTTCAATGCTTGACGGCAGCACAAACACCTGACTTTTTAGATACCGCTCCTTCATTTGCTGTGCATTCAGGCTGCCGGTAAAAACAACATGACCGTAGAGGTCATTCTCGCGCAGCAGACGGTGGATGTACCGTTCATAGGCATTGCGCGCAAGCGGCGGAATGCGCCCATAGTCCTTGCGCCCCACATAGAGCTTGACATCGGGATAGCGCTTGCGGACAATCGCCAGCGCCTGCAATAGCAGATGCAGCCCCTTGAGCGGCACATGCGCCTGACTGCAGAAGATGCTGTGCGGCTCGCAGTTGTCCAGCGACCATTCGCCGGTGTAGAACTCGTCCCGCAGCGTTTCGTTGTTGAAATGATAGGCCGCCTGCGGGGCAAGCTCCGCCATGCAGGCAGCATCCCAGTCGGTGCGCCCGATAACGTGCTGCACCCTGCGCAGGGCCTCCTGCTCATACTGCCCGACGCGGCGGTAGATTGCTTCCTGCCGGACGATATTGCCCTTCACCAAATCCTTCAGTGTGTGCCCGTGGCAGACGTGTTCCGGCAGATAAGCGCGATAATGCTCCGCGTATATGGACAGAAGCCCCTGAATGGAAATTACAATCCGCTCGCGCATCCCCATGTGTTCCGCCGCATCAACCATGGCCAGCGTGTGCTGATTTTCCGTGCCCCAGAGGTGAATGACATCCGGCTGCTCTTTGCGCAGAATATCCTCCAGCTGCCGGGTGTAGGCTTCGCCGCACCGCTGCGTAGGGCGTGTGGGGTTGACAAGCCCGTAATAGCGGTAGCCGTCCACTTCGCCCGTCAGCGCTTTCGGCGCGTCAAACACATACGTCAGCGCCACATCCGGCAGCTGCGTCAGCCGCCGCGACAGCCCGACCAGCCAGCCCACGATATACACCGGGGGAAGCGATTCTTTTTCCGCAATGGCAGGGAGGATAATATTCCCCATCCACATGACCTTCACGCTTCAGCCCCTCCTTTCACTTTGCGCTGTGCGGCATGGTTATTCCACCGCGCCCCGCGTCAGAAAATCCCGCAGCTTTTCCCGCTCCTGCGCCTGCGATTGGCAGTAGCGCGCAATGTTGCGCACATAGCGGTCATGCACGGCTTCATCCAGCAGCCTTTCCGGCGCAAAATCCGCCATGCTGGATACCGTTTTGCCCAATTCGTTTGCTTCCACCATTTGCAGCGTCCCACAGCGGCTGCCCACAATCGGCACGCCCCGGAAGAGAATATCGAATACAACGCCGCTGCTGTGCAGGGAGTAATTCTCCGAATAGTTTAGGATGCAGTAGCGGCATTGGCGAATCGCCTCGTCATACGCCGCTTCGGACAGGTATTCCAGCCGCAGCTCGATGTTCTTTGCGCCCGCGCAGACTGCCCGCAGCTCCGTTTCCAGCGGCGCTTCCTGCACCCGACCCGCAATCAGCACCCGATACGGCGTGTTCCGCAGCTGTTTTGCCGCCTCAACGACGCCCTTGTCCGATGTAATCAGCCCGACCATGCCGAAATCATAGCGCTTCTGCGCATACGGCACAGGCGGCTGCATCGTTCCTGTGCTGATGTAATCGGATACGACGCACATCGGCCGCCCATACGCCGCGCCAATGGCTGCATTGGGGCAGATAACGCCGCTGATTTTCCGCCTGCACAGCGCATACAGCCCCCGCTTCAGCACCGAATTGACGCCGTCGGTGCTGTATTGGATGGCGTAGACCCGCGTTTCTTTCTTCTTGAACAGCGCAATCCCCAGATACGCTGTTGCGACGGCGCTGCACTGGAGGACAATCACGTCATCCTGCGCTTCCCGAAGCAGCGCGCGCACGTTCTGGAACACGGCGCGTTTGTTGCGCACTGCCGAACTGCCCACGATGTAATCATGCGGCAGACGAATCAGCTTGTCCCCGAAGCGGTCGCCGTACACCGGCCCGCCCGCAATGCGCACATCCATCTCCGCGCCGAACAGGTCAAGATAATTCTGCGCGACGGTGAAATAATGCCCAGCGGCAATGCCGTCTGTGCTGGTGCTCCGTACATCTGCCACAATCAGCCGCATGATGGTTCGTTCCTTTCGCCGCTTTTCTGCATCGCCTTGCTGTAAATCGCCATCAGCTGACGATAATTTGCTTCCGCCGTGAAATTCTCCTGATACGTTTTCAGCGCGCCCTCGCTGACAGATTCCGCGTGTTGCAGCCGGTTGAGCGTCTGCGCCAGCTGCTCCGCCGAGTCCGCCGGAAACTTGAAGCCCGTCACGCCGTCCGAAATCAGGGAACCTGCGTTGCCTAAATCCGAGCAAATCACCGGCGTGGCGGCGCTGAAGGCTTCCACAATCGTCATTGGGAAGCCTTCATACCACTGTGTCGGCAGAATCAGCGCCTTGGACTGCCCCATCAGCGCCCGTGCCGCCGAATTTGGCACAAAGCCGCGCAGTTCCGCCTGCTTCAGCTTTTCCCGCGTCAGATATTCGCGGCACCATGCTTCCTCCGGCCCTGTACCGCAGATGATCAGCTTCATGCCCCCGCCTGAACGCTCGTAGCGCGCCCACGCTTCCAGCAGCAGCCGAATGCCCTTGAGCGCATCCAGCCGACCGATGTACACCACCTGATTTTCGCGCGCCGCATATGGCACAATCGTCTCCGGCGGTTCCACAAAGTTCGGCTTTACGGACACGTTTGCCGGCGGAATCTGCTTAAGCGCCAGCAGCTTCTGACGGTTGAAGTCCGTCAGGGTGATATAATGCAGGCGGCTGTACGTTTTGAGGGCGCGGTGCAAACGTGTGCTGAGCACGCAGAGCACCGTCTGCAGGCGGCTGCCGCGGTAGCAGCGGTGCTTCACCGCGCAGTGCAGCCCCTTTTTCGTGCAGTCCTCGCAGATATGGCCGTCGCGGTAGAAAAGCGCGTTCGGGCAGAGCAGGCGGAAGTTGTGCACCGTTTGCACCACGGGAACGCCCTCGCGCAATGCCGCGTAATACACTGCCGGGCCAATCAGCGGCAGCGTGTTGTGCACATGCACCAGCGAAATCCGGTTTTCGCGGATGCTCCGCCGAACCTCGCGGTATGTACGGATGCTGAAAAACATCCCCAGCGCACTGCGGATTTTCTCCAGCGTTCTCATGCGCGAAATTTCCTCGTTCCGCCGCGCATACAGCGCCGCAGCGTGACCGTGCGTTTCCAGCAGGTGCTTCTCGTTCGCCACAACGACATCCTCGCCGCCGGGAACCTGATAATAGTCGTGTACCAGCAGTACAGCGGGCTGTTTTGTCG
>ERZ791801.1570-NODE-1570-length-14400-cov-2.961589_pt1 | contig 14400 bp, 15 predicted proteins | sample MGYA00510309_ERZ791801 | MGnify/ENA primary metagenome ERZ791801 (study PRJEB30046, sample SAMN00791979) | human gut metagenome | study: EMG produced TPA metagenomics assembly of the A metagenome-wide association study of gut microbiota in type 2...
AGCGTCTGCTCGCGCTCGTCGTTGCCGCCGCCGAACTTGCCGCCGTCGCGCTTCTTGCCGATGGCGTCGATTTCGTCAATGAACACGATGCAGGGCGCTTTCTCCTTCGCCTGCTTGAACAGGTCGCGCACCTTGCTGGCGCCCATGCCGACGAACATCTCCACAAATTCCGAGCCGGAAATGGAGAAGAACGGCACGTTCGCTTCGCCCGCGACTGCCTTGGCGAGCATGGTTTTGCCTGTGCCGGGCGGGCCGACGAGCAGAATGCCCTTGGGCATCGACGCGCCGATGTCGCGGTACTTCGACGGGTCATGCAGGTAGTTGACGATTTCGCTCAGGTTCTCCTTCGCTTCGTCCTCGCCCGCCACATCGTCGAACTTAATGCTGCCCGCGCTGTCCTTCACATATACCTTGGCATTGGAATTGCCCATGCCGAAGGACATCGCGTCCTTGCCGCCGCCCATGCGCTTCATCATCTGGCGTGTGAGCAGCTGCCCCAGCGCGATAAAGAGCACAATCGGGAAGACAAAGGAAAGCAGGAACGACAGCAGCGGCGACGTTTCCTCCACAATTTCCTTGTCGAACCTCACGCCGTGTTCGGACAGGCGGCTGGTCAGCTCCGGGTCATCCATCTTGCCTGTGCGGTAATAAACAGCGTTCTTATTGGCTTCGTCCTCCTTGGTGATGAAGACGATCTGATTGTCCTGCACTTGAACTTCAGAAATCTTGTCCTCTTCGGTCATCTGGATGAACGTGCCGTAATCGACATACTTCACGCGCGCCTGACTCACCATCGGCACGAGCAGCGTGTTAATCAGCAGCACGACCAGAATCGCGATTGCGTAATAGACAATCAGCGGTTTTTTCGGGGTTTTGACTTCATTCATGCGTTGGTATCCCTCCCATCGATGTTGATTCTACCATGGCTTTATGAACTCAGTTTGTCCTTTTCAGCGAAAAGTAACAACTGTTTTCATATCTTTTTGCGAGAATACCGAAAATGGGACGGCGGAAATTCTCCGTCATCCCACAAAATGGTTACAGTTGTCCCACCACGTCGTCCATGCTGTACATGCCGGGCTGCTGATTCATCAGGAACGCCGCCGCACGCAAAGCGCCCGCAGCAAACACGCCACGGTTCTCCGCGCTATGACTGATGCGGATTCTCTCGCCCGTGCCAAAGAAGCAGACTTCATGCTCGCCCGTGACCGTGCCGCCGCGCAGGGAGTGCATCCCGATTTCCTGATGCTGGCGCTTGCAGTCGCGTCCGTGGCGGCCGAAAACGGCTTCGCGCTCATCCGGATAGGCGGATTTGACCGCGTCCAGGAGCATCAGCGCCGTGCCGGAGGGCGCGTCGAGCTTGCGGTTATGGTGCGCTTCGACAATTTCCACGTCAAAGGCATCGCCAAGGACGCCTGCCGCCTTCTTAGCGAGGGCACGCAGCAGGGCAATGCCAAGGCTCATGTTGCCGGAGCGGAAAATCGGCACGACCTTCGACGCTTCGGCGATTTGGTGAAGCTGCTCGTCGGTCAGACCCGTCGAGGCAATGACGACCGGGACGCGGTACTTCGTGGCGTAATCCAGCACGTTCGCGCCGGGCTTCCAGTTGGAGAAATCAATCACCACATCCGCCTTGGGGGCGTCGGCATAGTTCGCATAGAGGGGGAAATCCGGCTGATACGGGGCGACCCCGGCGGCAATGTCCACGCCGCACACCACGTCAATGCCGGAGGATTTTGCTTGCGCGGCGACCTCGCGGCCCATGAAGCCGCACGCGCCGCTGATGAGGATGGTCATCGTTGTTCTTTGCTCCTTGTGTTTCCTAAGAAAATTGCGCTTTTTGTCGCAGGGATTTCGCTCCTGCGGGAGCGACCAGAGGGCTTTGCGATCGCCCTCTGGACTGCTTCGCGTGCCCATTTAAGTTTCTTGATTTATAGCGTTACATGAGGGCGCGTCTGCGGACGCGCAGAGAAGCGACGAAGTCGCCTTAAATCAGTTTCCAGCCGCGCATAATGTCGGCGAGCTTCTGCTGGTTGGCTTCCTGCATGGGAATCAGCGGCAGACGCAGTTCGTTGCGGCACATGCCCATCATGCTCATGGCTGCCTTGCAGGGAATCGGGCTGGTTTCGCAGAACAGCGCCTTCACCATCTGCAGCAGGTCACGCTGCATCTTGGACGCTTCCGCCCAGTTGCCGGAGAGCGCGAGGGACGTCATCTTGCTCGTTTCGGCGGGCATGACGTTGCTCAGCACGGAAATGACGCCCTGGAAGCCCAGCACCATCAGCGGAATCGTCAGGTCGTCGTTGCCGCAGTAGAAGGTTGCGTCGTCGCCGACGAGGTTGATTTTCTCCATCGCCTGCGCCACGTCCGCGTTCGCTTCCTTCACGGCGACGACCTGCGGCAGACGGCAAATCTTCTGCAGCGTCGCGGGCTGGATGTTTACGCCCGTGCGGGAGGGAACGTTGTAGACGACAATCGGCAGGCTGGTCTTTTCGGCAATCTCCGTGTAGTGCGCCACCAGACCCTCCTGCGTGGACTTGTTGTAGTAGGGGGTGACGACCAGCTGCGCCGCCACGCCGAAGTCCTTGACGACATTCGCCGCGTGGATGACCTCGCGCGTGCAGTTGCTGCCCGTGCCGGCAATGACGCAGGCGCGGTCTTTCGCGCGCTCGGCGACGAAGCGAATGACCTCAATGTGCTCATCCCACGTCATCGTCGATGGTTCGCCCGTCGTGCCCGCGGCAATCAGCGCGCTCACGCCGCCCGCAATCTGGCTTTCTACGAGGTTGTCCAGCGCATCCCAGTCGATTTCGCCGTTCTTGAAAGGCGTAATCAGCGCCGTACCAGTGCCTGTGAACAAAGGTTTCATTGTGATAACTTCCTTCCAGATATTTATACGATTTTTGCATTACACCCGGTGCGGAATGTACCCCTTGCGGCAGAGCAGCTCCGCCGTCAGGATGCCGCCGCCCGCCGCGCCGCGCACCGTGTTGTGGCTCAGGCAGACAAAGCGGTAGTCAAACAGCTTATCCTCGCGCAGACGGCCGATGGAGACGCCGAAGCCGTTCTGGAAATCGCGGTCAAGGCGGGTCTGCGGACGGGAGGGGTCTTCAAAATACTGCAGGAAGGGCTTGGGCGCGCTCGGCAGCTCCAGGCGCTGCGCTTCCGTCTCATAGTTCGCCCAGCGTTCCTTAATCTGCTCGATGGTCGGCTTTTTCTTGAAGCTGACGGACACCGCCGCCATATGGCCGTCGGAGCAGGCGACACGCAGGCACTGTGCGGAGATGACGGGCAGCGCGGCGTTGACAATCTTGCCATCCTCCACATGCCCCCACAGCTTCAGCGGCTCGTTTTCGCTCTTTTCGTCCTCGCCGCCGATGTAGGGAATCACGTTATCCACCATTTCGGGCCACGTCTTGAACGTCTTGCCCGCGCCGGAAATCGCCTGATAGGTGCACACGCTGACCTTCTCCGGCTCAAAATCAAGCAGGGGGGTCAGAGCGGGCACATAGCTCTGGATGGAGCAGTTCGGCTTGACAGCGATGAAGCCGTTCTTCGTGCCAAGGCGCTTTTTCTGCGCTTCAATGACGGCAAGGTGATCGGCGTTGATTTCCGGCACGACCATCGGCACGTCCTCGATGCCGCGGCAGGCGCTGTTGTTGCTCACGACCGGGATTTCGTGCTTCGCGTAGGCTTCCTCCAGCGCGCGGATTTCGTCCTTCTTCATGTCCACGGCGCAAAAAACGAAGTCCACATGCTTGCTCACTTCGTCAATATCCGCCGCATCGACGACGGTCATGCCCGCCACCTTTTCCGGAATCTCCCACGCGAACGCCCAGCGCTCCCCGACCGCCTCGCGGTACGTCTTTCCGGCACTGCGCGCCGACGCCGCCACACAGTTCACCTCAAACCACGGATGATCCTTCAGCAGCGAAATAAAGCGCTGACCGACCATGCCCGTTGCGCCAACAATGCCTACACGATACTTCTCCATTGGTTGTATCCTCCATCCATGTATTTCTGCTGATTTTTTTGCGGTATCCTGTCCATTCGGATTCAAAAAAAGCCACCACAAGCCATCCTGCTCGCGGTGCGCCAAAGACCCGATTTTCCATGCAGTCGCCCGCATGATGCCCTGCCCATAAGGAACAGGCGGTGTCTCAGTGAATCAGCGCTCCGCCGGGGATTTTTTCACCCCGATGACAGTCACGAACCTGTCCGGCCCGCGCCCAAGCACAGGGTCTGCGGCTTCGTTTGCCCTGCCTTTCGGCGCACCACCCCTTCCCGCGGCCTCTTCGGAAGCCATCCTCCGCCGCGGTACACGATGCGTGCGCACCTCTGATTCCGTTCCTATGCAATTATCGGATACCAATGCTATCATAGCACGCTTTTGCTTATCTGTCAATCACTTATACTATTTCCTGATGAAAATGCGCCAAGATGCGCCGCGAATTTTTGTATTCTGGCTAACACGAATGAAACGCAGCGTAGCAGCGCTACGCTAAGTGGAATGAGTGGACGCCAGAATCAAAAAGGCGCAAGCAGATGGCGCAGGTAAATCAGGAAATAGTATCATGAAGATTTCCGCCGTTTCTTCACCAGAAACCGCACAACCCCGCGCAGGGGCTTCGGCACCTTCACGCACACCATCCGCACCCGCATTTCTGTCACCTCCTCCCCACACAAATCAGCACCAGCCCGGCGATTGCCAGCGCCACGCCAAGCAGCGCCGCCCACGCCCACGCCGGGATGCACAGCAGCAGCACAATCAGCCCCGCCGCCACCAGCACGACGCCCGCAATCATCAGCGCGCGCTGACCCGTGCAGATGACCCATTGCCGCTCGCCGCAGGAGCGTTTGCGCATTCGTCTCCCTCCCCGCTCGGTTGATTCGGTTGAGGGTATGCGGGGGATGCGCCGCTTATGCCAGCAAGCCGAAATCCGCGAACGCCTTCGCCAGCCCGCCCGCCTCCACCGAATCGCAGACCGCGTCCGCGGATTGCTTCGCCGCATCCCCGCCATTGCCCATGCAGACGGAAAAGCCCGCCGCGCCAAACATCGGCAGATCGTTCAGGCTGTCGCCGAAGCAAATGCTGTCCGCCGGGTCAACGCCGATTGCCGCGCACACCTGCTTGACGCCGCTGCCCTTGTCATAGCGGCGGTTGGCGGTTTCCGCGTTCACAAGGTCGTGCTGGCGGTCGTCCATCAGTACGAAGTCGAACTCGCTGCATTCCGCCATGGCTTTGTCCAGCTGCGCCCGCGTCGGGGACATGCACACGACGGAATAAACGGGTTCGCCGCCGTAATCGCGCATGGGCTGCATCTGCAATCGCCGCTCGATGGCCTCGCGCCAGCGGAGCAGCTCGCTGCTGCCGTTTTGCACGTCACGGGCGCGGAGAAAATCACGGAAGCCCTCGTCGCAGTACGCGCCCATGCGGGTCTGCACGGTGCGGAACACGCCGTTATCCGACAGCACCGTCAGCACATGCGCCTGCTCCTGCGGGGTCATGGGGCAGTCAAAGACGTCGCGGCTGCCGACGACCACCAATCCGCCGGAGGACGCAACGTAGCCGTCAAAATCAGCGCAATGGAGAAGCGGCTTGAGCATCGCTTCGCAGCGGCCGGTGCAGAGGAAAACACGGCGTCCAGCGCAGCGGGCGGATTCGATGGCAGCGACGGCGGATGCGGGCGGCGCGGAATGCCCCGGCTGGGTGAGCGTGCCGTCGATGTCGAGGAAGATGGCGCGGTAATCGTGCATGGTGGATTTTTGCCTTCCTTCTTGATGCAGTTCTTTCCTTATAAAGAATATTCTCTGTCAACCTTCGTTTTTCCTCTTGCCAGTTTCGTTTTTCCGGTGTATAATCAGCGGCGGAAGATTTCGCAAAGGAGCAAAATCATGGCATCCAAATCGCACGACCTGACGCACGGGCCGCTCGTCCAGCAGATTATCCTGTTTTCCCTGCCGCTGATGGCAACGAACGTGCTGCAAGTGCTGTTCAACATGTCCGACGTGGCGGTGGTTGGGCAGTTTGCAGGCCCGGAAGCGCTGGGCTCAGTCGGGTCTACCTCGATTCTTGTCTCGCTGTTCACCGGCTTCCTGATCGGCATGGGCAGCGGGGTCAACGTCGTCGTCGCCCGGTATATCGGCGCGCGGCACGACCAGGACGTGCACGAGGCGGTGCATACCTCGCTGATTCTCTCGCTGATTGTCGGCGTCATCATCATGGCGCTGGGTTTCCTTTTCACGCCCGCAATGCTCTCCATGCTCGGCACGAAGCCGGTGCTGATGGCGGGCGCGGTCAGCTACCTGCGCATCTACTGCCTCGGTATGCCCGCCATGGCGGTGTTCAACTTTGGCAACGCGGTGCTTTCCGCCGCCGGCGACACGAAAAAGCCGCTCTACTTCCTCTCGATGGCGGGCGTCATCAACATCCTGCTGAACCTGTTCTTCGTCATCGTCTGCCATCTGGCGGCGGCGGGTGTGGCGCTGGCAAGCATCATCTCCCAGTATATTTCGGCGGCGCTGGTGATTTTGTCCCTGCGCCGTTCAGGGAGCGTGGTGCGGCTGGAACGGTCGATGCTGCGGATTGAGCCGCACAAGGCAAAGCAGGTGCTGTCGCTGAGCATTCCCGCCGGTTTGCAGAACGCGATTTTCGCAATAGCGAACCTGTTCATTCAGGCGGGCGTGAACTCCTTTGATGAGCTGATGGTGGAAGGCAACGCCGCCGCCGCGAACGCCGACGCGCTCGTCTACGACGTGATGGCTGCCATTTACACCGCCTGCTCGTCCTTCATGAGCCAAAATTACGGCGCGGGCAAGCGCAAGCGCATCATCCACAGCTACTTCATCTCGATGGCGTTCTCCTTCGGCATTGCCCTTGTCATGAGCGCGCTGCTGGTCATCTTCGGGCGGCAGTTCCTCGGCATTTTCACAAACGTCGAGGAAGTGGCGCAGGCAGGGATGATCCGCCTGCGCATCATGGGCTGCTCCTACGCCTTCTCCGCCTTCATGGACTGCACCATTGCCGCGAACCGCGGGTTGGGCAAGAGCTTTGTGCCGACGGTTATCGTGATTATGGGTTCGTGCGTGTTCCGCATCATCTGGGTGTACACGGTATTCGCGTACTTCCACACCATTGAGAGCTTGTACCTGCTCTACATCGTTTCGTGGGCGATTACGGCGGCGGCGGAGATGATTTGCCTGCGCCGCGTCTACCGTGAGCAGATGGAGAAGCTGCCGCCGGACATTGACGGCGTGAAAGCAGCCGCCTGAAAGGAGCGATTTTTCCCGATGACCAGCATTCTGATTAAGGACACGACCCGCGAGGAACGCCAGCAGATTGTCGACGACGCGATTGGCAACATTTCCGCGTCCTGCGACGGCTGCGCGGAGGGCATCATCGAGATGTACCAAGCGTATATTGACGGCGAGATGGAACTGCGCGAAGTAAACGCGGCGTTTAACGCACGGTACGTTTCCGGCGAGCAGGGCGCGGCACGGCGCAGCTGCTTCGGGCGCGGGTGGTAATTGTGCGCAAAGGAATCCCCCTCGGATGAATGGCATCGGAGGGGGATTTTTGTATGCACCGAAAAGCTGACGCACGAGTTACTTCCTTATGAGTATATTCTTTTGCGGGATGCGCGATTGCGTCACAGCCGATGCGCATCGAGAAATTGCTGGAACTCCTCGTCCGTCATCTTCCCCAAATCCACCTTGGTTCCCGCCTGCGCCAGATATTTGCGCACGTCATCAATCGGCAGATTGTCCATCCGGTGGATTTGCTGGTACTTTGCCCAGTATTTTCTTTCCAAATTCCGAAGATACGCCACATAGCCCGCACCCATCAATCAGCAGAAAGGCAATCCGCACGATGAAATTGCCAGCCCTCGCGGTGGATTCCCCCTGCGTCGACAGGATGATGCCGACGATAACGGGAATCAGCAGCAGCCACAGCCGAATCGCCCATTGCGTCATGCGCTCCCGAACCGCCTGAATGTCCGCCAGCTCGACGTTTTCCTCGCGTTTTTTCTTCATTATATTCTGCTCCTGTCCAGAAATTGCTGAAACTCCTCGTCCGTCATCTGCCCGAAGTCCACGTCCATCGGCTCATACCCTTCCTGCGTCGCATACTCGCGCACATCCGCCAGCGTCGGGAAAACCTCGTCCTGCTCGTCGTTTTCCCACGCGCCCGTCTTTTCATTGAGGACATCCAGCTGCACGCGGTAGCCGCTGCCCTCGCGGTAAACCGCCACGCGCGCTTCGGCGCAGAGCCACACGCCGACGAGGTTCGCGCGCAGGAGGTTGTCCATCCGGTGGATTTGCTGGTACTTCGCCCAGTACGCGGGCAGCCGCTTCTCGTCGCCCCTGCCGGAAATGAAGCCCAGCACCATCAGCGCAATCGAAAGGACAAAGACAATGCCGCCCAGCGTTTCGCTGGATTCCCGCAGCGCATAGCCGGCAAACAGCGGAATCAGCAGTGCCACCGTCAGGAGGTTATGCTTTTTGACGCGCGTCTGGATGGCGTGAATGTCCGCCATTTCGACGTTTTCCGGCACATCCACTTCGTATTTTCGCATCGTTTTCTCCCTCTCTGCATCGTTTGGGGCGATTGCCCCTGTCTCCCTCATTGTACCACCGCCCGTGCTGCTTGTCAATCGAATCACAATTCCCCTTGCGCGGCGCGAAAATGCGTGATAAAATAATACTATTTCCAAATTCACTTCGCATCTTGGCGCATTCTCATTTGGAAATAGTATAAGGAAAGAAGCCGTTTGCATCCCGACAAAAGGAGGGGGACTCCCTTGAAATTGGAGCGGTTCGCGTATTTCCTCGCCGTTGCGCAGACGGGCAACATCACCCTCGGCGCGCAGAAGAGCTTCATCACCCAGACCGCGATGAGCCAGCAGATGGCGGCGCTGGAAGCGGAATTGGGGTTGCCGCTGCTGACGCGCAGCAAGTCCGGCACGTCGCTGACGGAGGCGGGGCAGGCGCTTGTGCCGATGGCGGAGCGGCTGGTTCAGTGCTATCAGGCGATAGAGACGTTTGCGGACGCGCAGCGCCATCAGCCGCGGACGCTGACGATTGCCTACACCGGGCCGATGGAGCAGCAGCTGCTTCTGCGGGCGATTCCGGCGTTTCGGGCGCATCACCCGGAGGTCGAACTGCGCGTGCGGCAGCTGTCGATGGCGCGAATTGGCGCGGCGCTGGAGGCGGGCGACTGCGACATTGCGCTGGCGATTCCGGGCGAAATTCCCTTGCAGCAGATGAAGCACATCACGGTGATGGAGCGCCCCATCTGCGCTGCCGTCGCGTCATCGCACCCGCTGGCGGGGAAAAATTCTGTCACCCTGCCGGAGCTGACGCATTTTCCCGTCATCCTCCTGCAGGCGGGCGCGAATCGCAGGGCGAGCAGCCAAATCGCCCGCTGGCTGATGGGGCTTGGGTGGACAAAGGACGCGCTGCGCTTTGCGGACACCATCGAGGATCAGCTGCTGATGATCAACCTGAATCAGGGCATTTCGTTCATGCCACAGGGCAGCTATCCCGTCGGCATCCGCCTGATTCCCATCGTCAGCGACACGCCGATTCTCCACCACACCGAGGCGGTCATGCGCCAGATGACGCCGCTGCACCTGCAATTCGTCGAGCAGCTTCGTCAGGCGGACATGGCGGAGCGGCATCCATAAGTTCCGCTTATGACGAGAAAGAAAACGCTTGTTTGACATTCCTTTCACAAAGCGGTATGATACAGGCATGAAAGGAGGGATTTTTCCCTATGAAAAAGCGTTTGATTTCCCTGTTTGTGGCGCTGACGATGCTGTTGTGCCTGATTCCGGCGGCATTCGCGGCGACCTTCAACGCGGGGACGTACACCGCCTCCGCCAACGGCATGAACGGCGCGTTGACGGTTGAAGTGACCTTCTCGGACAGCGCCATCACCGATGTGAAGGTGACGGAGCAGGCCGAAACGCCCGCGATTGCGTCCGGCGCGCTGGAGCAGATTCCGGCGGACATCGTGGCGCATCAGACGCTGGCGGTGGACACGGTAACGGGCGCGACCATCACCAGCAAGGCGATTCTGGCGGCGGTCGAGGACTGCGTGAAGCAGGCGGGCGCTGACCCGGATACCCTGCGCACGCCGGTCGAAAAGAACACCGCGGACGTCGGCGACCGCACGGCGCACGTCGAGGTGCTGGTCATCGGCGGCGGCGGCACGGGTCTGGCGGCTGCCATGTCCGCGATGGACAACGGCGCGAAGGACGTGATGGTGGTCGAGAAGCTGTCGCGCTTCGGCGGCTCTACGTCCGTATCCGGCGCAGTCGTCGCGGCGGAAAACACCTACTACACGCAGAGCATCGGCTTGGAGCCGAACAGCGAAGTCTGGCTGGAGGAGTGGAAAGCATCCTCCGATTCGGACATCGGCGTGCTGGGCAAAGACCCCGGCTATCCGACCTACGAGCGCGTGAGCAACTACTTCACGCAGGTTGGCGAAACGGTCAACTGGCTGGAGGACGAGGGCGTTGCGCACTGGGTGACCTACCCCTTCTTCCCCAACGGGCGCTATCAGGTGCCGGATTACGTCATCGACAGCGAAACCGGCGCGGCTGACCCCGAAGGCGGCTACATGCTGATTGACCACATGGTGGACTGGCTGAAAAATCACGACGCTGACCTTCGCCTGAGCACGACCGGCACGAAGCTGCTGACCAACGACGCGGGCGACGTCATCGGCGCGACCGTGCAGGACGCAAGCGGTTCCTACGACGTGTACGCCTCCCGCGGCGTTGTGCTGGCGACCGGCGGCTTCGCGGCGAGCGAACCCATGATGCGCGAGTACCTGCCCCAGTTTGCCGACTGGATTGACCTGACCACCGCGGGCGCGGGCGACACTGGCGACGGGATGCAGATGGCGCTTGACGTCGGCGGCGTGTTCTACAACGACCCCTATGTCATCACCCTTGGCTCGACCAGCCGCAACGGCAGCATCGCGGGCTTCTGCATGTCCGTGAACCTGTGGGGGCGCATGGTTGTCAACAGCAAGGCGCAGCGCTTCTTCAACGAGGGCTACATGCCTTATCAGGCGACCGTCGCGCTGAGCCGCACGGAAGACGGCATCGCGTGGGCGCTGGGCGACAGCAAGTTCGCGGGCGCTGCGCTGCTGGACGCGGCGGTGGACGGCACCGAAGTCGTCAAGGCGGACACCATCGAAGAACTTGCCGCGCTGATGGGCGTGGACGCGGACACGCTGGTCAAGAGCGTTGAAACGTACAACACCGCCTGCGCGACGGGCAACGACACCGAATTCGGCAAGGACGCCTCCAACCTGACCGCCATCGACGCGGCGCCGTACTACGCGGTGCGCATCTACGTCTGCACGGGCGGCACGATTGCGGGCGTAAAGACGAATCTGGACTTCCAAGTCCTGCGCGAGGACGCCTCGGTCATTAACGGCCTGTACGCTGGCGGCGAGACCTCGAACCGCGAGATGTACGCCTACGCCTACTCTTCCGGCTCCGGCGTCGGCTACGCGCTGGCATCCGGCCGTCAGATTGGCATGAACCTGATGAAGTAAACACAGGCAGGGCATCGTCAAAACGGCGATACCCTGCGTTTTTTGCTATTCAAAACAGGAAGTGCTCCCCCTTTTCACCAGACCCGCCAGTGATGTCCGCAGTGCTGGCAGACCGCGACGCTCCTTGTCACCATCTCGTCGCGCCGGGGCGGCGGACGCTTTCCCTTCCGCTCCGCCTCCTGCGACCAAATCACCGGCAGAAACAGCAGCTTGAACGGCCATATCCACCAGCCAATCAGCAGCCACCACGCCAAACTGTGGCGCGTAGCCCGGCGTTCGCGAACCAGCTCCACCCGCACGTCACGGCTGCGGCAGCGTGGACATTTCATGCAAAGCACACCCTTTCTTTTGTGGATTTGCACCCATTATACCGCATGTACGCCGCTTTTGCAATCACTTTTTCGGCATTTCGTACTGTGCGCGTTTTTTTCTATTCATCTTTTGGCGCGATATACGCCGCCATCGTTGTGCTGATTTTCTCCGGCGCACGCCCCGGCATCGCCTGATACACCGCCCCCGATGCGTCCTGCCAAATCACAAGGTCGTCGATGTTTGTCTGCTCCAGCACATACCATGCCGATGGAATTGCAGGATTCGCCGCGCGCTCCTGCTGCGTCACCGAAACGACGCTCAGCCGCGGAAAGGGGCACACGCCCGTCAGCTCATGCCCTTCATAGCTTGCCACGCCCAGCGCCGCCACATAATCGCGGTAATCCGCCGCGAACGACACACCCAGCGATTGCTCCGCCTGCGTGACCTCCTGCGCCGTCGGGGCTTTTGCCGAAATAAACGCCGGCTGCGCACGAAGCAGGTCAACGATTGTCTTCATTAGAATCCTCCTTGCAGCAATGCCGCCATGTTCTTCCAGAAATTTGCACGTTGCTTATCGAACACCCTGCGATCAATTTGCGTTGCTTCACCCAGCAGATGCCAAACCTCGTTGTTCCCGTTCTGCATATGTTCCGCGCGTGTCAGAATCGCCAGCGTCGAATCCATCTTTTGTCCGATGTGGTGCAGCTGATATGCCTCCCCCGTCGCCGGGTCAAGCGCCGCCAATCCCTGCTGCATCCGCGTCAAGTTCGTATTCCCCATTTCGTCCACGAAATCGAGGTCGATTTGGCGGATGAGCGCCATCTTGCCATCCACCATTTTCGGTACAAGCCCCGCTTTCTGGCAGACCTCGTACTGCTCCATCGTCCGGAAGCCCTTGATGACGTCCAGCGGATAGCCCGATTCGCGCTGAATCTGCGCCGCTTCGTTCATGGACAAGCCGTTCAGCGTCGCGCCCTTCAGCCCGACCGCCTCCGTCACGCCGCCCGAAATGCTGCCGCCGATGGCGCCCCACTTGAAGCCCTCGCTGCCCGCCAAGGCTGCCTCGCGCGCCGCCTGCTGCATGTCGCCCGTTCGGACAGCCGTCGCGACGAACGCCGGCACGCCCGAACTCGCCGCGCCAAGCAGACCACCGACAGCGCCTTCTTTGGCTGCCATCGCGAAAATCATGCTGACCGCCGGCGCGCCCACGCCTGCCGACACAACAGAGACCGTCACGCACACCAAAATCACGCCCGCGCCGATTGCCACATTGCGAATCACGCGGTCGTAGGCATCATCGTAGTCCGTCCACGGCACGGCGACCGTCTCGTTGTTTTCACCAAGGGTGAAGATGTACTTCTTGCCCTGAAACTGCGCGTTTAATTCGGAAAGCGTATAGCCGAAGTAGACGTTCTCCTGCGAGTTGTACGCCAGCTCGTCCAGATACTCCTGAGAGATGTACACCGCCTGTACGTTTTCCACAAAATAGTCGCTGCTGTCCAAATCGGACACCAGCTGTTCGTATAGGCTGTTTTCCAGATACGGCAGCAGCGCCGCATCCCCCATCCGGCGGAATTCCGGTGCGCTTTCACCCAGCGCACAGCCCGCCAGCAGCACCAGCGCCAGCAGCAGCGAACATAGCTTTTTCATCCGCATTCCCCTCATTTCAGGCGCTCCAGCGAGAAGCCGTTGCGCACATACGTCTCCAGCAGCTCCTGCGAGCCGACGAAAATCGTTTTTGTTGTGGATTCACCCGTGTATCGGTTGCTGACCGAAATGGTGTATATGCCCTCCTGCGTGTAGCGGTCGCCGTCCTTCGCGGGGCGGTTGAAGCGCTCATCCTCGATGACGCCGTTCGCCGTTTCCACCAGCACCGCGCGCCGAACGTTGATGTCCAGATACCGCGAGCGCGCCAAATCCAGCGAGAATCCAGCCTCCGCCACCGCCGTGTTCTGCAGCTCCGCGCCCGTCAGCAGGTCAAACGGGTAGACCATGCAGTTGCCGTTGCGGATGGAGAAGCGCAGGAAAATCCGGTAATTGCCAAATTTGCTGGTGATGTGCGTCAACTCGCCGTCCTGCACCTCGTAATCCAGCGCCACCTCGTAGTCGCCCTCTTCGTGCAGGACAATGCGCGTATTCGCGCCCGTTGTGCCTTTCGCCAGCAGATAATCCGTGTAAACCGCCGGTTCATTTTTAGCATTCTGATAATCCGTGTGGCGGACAATCAGTGTCCCGCGCCCGAAGTTCGTTTTGGGAATGCCGAACTGCTGGTCATAGCCGTTCGCATCCGCCGCGAGAGAAAGCTGCGCGTTGCCGTTCAGCGCGTCGATATCCTGCTCCAAATCAAACCACAGGGTAACAGAATCGCCCAGCGTCTTGATGAAAACAGGCTGCTGATTTTCGTCCGCCGTCACGCGGGTAAAGCCCGTCAGGAAGAATCTTCCCAGCCGCCAGCCAAAGTGCTTGTCATCACCGCTGATGGTATCCTGCTTAGCATAGCCCGTGTCAACCCCAGC
>ERZ791801.1576-NODE-1576-length-14377-cov-2.857143_pt1 | contig 14377 bp, 14 predicted proteins | sample MGYA00510309_ERZ791801 | MGnify/ENA primary metagenome ERZ791801 (study PRJEB30046, sample SAMN00791979) | human gut metagenome | study: EMG produced TPA metagenomics assembly of the A metagenome-wide association study of gut microbiota in type 2...
CCATTTGGACCGGTTCTTTTTGGAAAAAATGTCCCAAAAAGAACCGGTCCAAATGGGGCAGAAAGGAAGTAAAAAAATGAAAGAAGAAATAAAAAGTCACGGAAAAACTTGGTTATTTTTCTTTACAATAGGAATCTGCTTAATGTTAGCTTACAAAATAATAGATGGTATAGGAAATTTAACAAGTGTAATAGGAAATTTAGTATCAATTGTATCACCATTTTTTGCAGGACTATTAATGGCATACTTACTATATATTCCAGAGAATAAAATTGAGAGGTCTTATAAAAAAGCAAAGCCAAGATTTATAAGAAAAAATGCGAGAAAATTTGCAATTCTTACAACTTATGTAATTGCAATTTTAATATTAGTAATAATAATTAATTTTATATTACCTGTATTAATAGAAAGTATAAATGAGTTAATAGGAAATATGGAAAATTATTATAATAGGGTTATAGAAACATATAATAACCTACCAGAAGATTCAATTTTTAAAACAGAAAAGGTATATAATGCTTTAAAAGAATTACAAAATTTTGATGTTCAACAATATTTAAGTTTAGACAGAATAACAGGGTATGTAAAGGGAGTAGTAGGTTTTGCTACAGGAATATTTGATGTATTTGTAGCATTTGTAGTATCAATTTATATACTAGCAGAAAGAAATGAAATATTATCATTCTTTAAGAAATTGACAAAATCAATGTTTAAGGAAAAAACAGTAAATAAAATAGAAAGATATTTTTACAGAGCTAATGGTGTATTTTTCAAGTTTATATCAAGTCAATTTATAGATGCTTTAATAGTTGGAATTTTAGCAACAATAGTAATGAAAATATTAAACATAAAATATGCAACATTACTTGGATTTGCAATAGGATTATTCAATATGATACCATACTTTGGAGCAATAATTGCAATATCAATTTCAGCAATAATTACTTTAATTACAGGTGGACTTTCAAAAGCAGCAATTATGCTAGTATCAATTATAATTTTACAGCAAATTGATGCAAATATAATTAATCCAAAAATAATAGGAGACTCTTTAGAAATAAGTCCTATACTTGTAATTTTATCTGTAACAATAGGTGGAGGATATTTTGGGGTAATTGGAATGTTCTTAGGAGTACCTGTTGCAGCAATTTTGAAGATTTTGGTAAATGATTACATTGACAATAAACTTCAAGTGTAGTATATTATTTATGGAAAAGTAGATTTTAAAAATGCAAATAGAAGGGAGCGATTTATGAAAGAAGTAAAAAATGGAAAAATAATAATAAAATTCAGTATAATGTGGTTTTTTATAGCCATAATTATAATTGCATTAATAATTTCATTTTTCAAAAACCGTATATTTGCAACAAATACAGCCAATAAAGAAGAACAAACAATAGTTGCATTTGAAGAAAATCAAAAATCTATAGATGTAATTGAGGTAATGCTTGAGAACACAAATTCAGACAAAAAAATGGTAAATGAACAAAGAGATGTTCAATTTGAAACTCAGTATGAGGACAACCCTAATTTACCAAGAGATGAAGAACAAGTAAAACAAGAAGGCAAAATTGGAAAAATTCAAGTAACAGCATTACAAGAATATAAAGATGATCAAATGATAAATGAAGAAATAATAGATAGTAAGACTTTAGAGGAAGTAGTAACAAAAATAATATATAAAGGAACATCAGATTTTCTAAAAAAATATAGTGTACATATAGATGATCAAATGTATCTACTAGAGGCTGAAGATTTAAAAGAAGAAGCAAAAGATGATTCAAATACAATATGCAATGTTCCAAGATACTTGAATGTAAAAATAAAAGAAGCAGGAGAAGAATGGATAAAAGTTGCTTATAATGGAAAAGAAGGATATTTAAAAACAACAAACATAACATCAGAAGCAGTAACACCTATGATAAAAGAAAAAAATAGAATAGCAACATTAAAAAATAACTTAAATGTAGATATGGACTTAAGTGTACCAAGTGGACTAACACTTAGTGATTTCAAAACAGTTTTATCAAATAACCTAAGTGATAAAAACAAAATATTTGAACAAAGTGCGGAATATTTTTACAAGGCTGAGCAAAAATATAAAGTAAATGGAATATTTTTAGCATCAATAGGAATTCACGAAAGTGCATGGGGAACATCTAAAATAGCAAATGACAAAAATAATTTATTTGGTTTTACTGCGTATGATAGTGATCCATATAATAGTGCAACATCATTTGATAATTACGAAAATGCAATAAATAAAGTTGCAGAAGTTTTATCTACAAAATATTTACATGTTGCTGGAACAAAAATTAGTGATGAATTGACAGCTACAGGTACATATTTTAATGGAACATCAGCAAAATCAGTAAATGTAAGATATGCAAGTGATACAGGTTGGGCAGATAAAGTATTTAATTATATGCAATATTTATATAATAAGTTATAATTAGAAAAGGTAAATAAAAATGAATTTTAAAAGAAAGATAAAAATAAATGATAGATTCATAATACCAATATTTATTGCTAGTTTTATTATAATAATTATACTTCTGTTTGAATATGGTAATATAATAAGCAAAAATGTAAAATATAAAAAATTCGCAAAAGAAAATGTACAGGTATTTGAAAATAATAAAGAACAGGTTTTTAAAGTTGAAAAAATCCTTATATGTAGCAGTGCAAATGCTATAGATTTAAGTGGGAAGCAAAATCTTCAAGATATGAGTATTTATCAATATACAGACATAGCGGTATATATAAATAATGGAGAAGAGCTTACAAATAAAAATACAATAAAAAGACTTTATATTGATAATATAAGTTTAGAAGGAACAAGTGGCATTGGTCAAAAAAGCTTAAATTATAAAAATATTTTAAAATTTGGACTAAAAAAGGACACGAAGACTAAAAGCGTAAATTCAAATAATGATAATTCAACACTAAATGTGTTTGAAGGCTTGTTAAATAATCAAAAATTGCAATCAAATACATCAGAATCTATAGATGTCGGAAGTATTAATACTGATGATGATGGAATGATAAGTTTAACAAACACTAATAATACAACTAGTGAAAATGCTTCAAACAATGATGCTAGGCAAAGTACAGAAAATTATAATAGCGAGCAACAAGAAAATCAAAATGAAAATATTCAAGGCAATGACAAAATAGAATTTAACATAGTATACACAAACGAAGAAAATGAAAAAGCAAATTATGATGAGCCAACATTTTATACAGATTGTTCTAATCCAATAACATTAGAATACTTAAATAATAACATAGTATCACATTACAAAATGGATGAAAACAAAAGTGTTGCATTTGATGGAAGTATTTTAAAAGAAGCCGGAATTGAAACAGAAAGTTTAAGTTGTAATGTGAAATTTAAAATAAATATAATAAATAATGATAATGAAAAATATTTTTGTTGGATAAATTTTGCAATTCCTTTAGATGACATATATGAAGGAACAACAATGAAAGCAAAAACAACAACTAGCCAAAAATATGTATTTTTTAGAGAATAAAAAATACATATTTTTTTGTTTTATTAATAAAATTTATAAAATTACAAAATATAAACTTAGGTGATATAATGCAAAATTTTTCAGAATATGTTAATGCCTTAAGAAGAAGGATGAAATTTACCAAGGAGGAAACTGTATTCGTATGTATTGGCTCAAATAAAGTTGTTTGGGATAGCATAGGCCCATATGTTGGAAGCATTTTAAAAGAAAAAATTGGGGAAAAGTATGTAATAGGAGATTTAGAAAACAATATTTGCAGTCAGAAAGATTTAAAAAGTTATTATCCAATAGTAAAAAATAAATTTGTTGTTGCAATAGATTCGGCAATTACAGAAAACAATTTAAGTGGAGAAATTTTTGTTACAGAAAAACCAATTGTTATGGGAATGGGTGTATATCAAAATAAGGGAATTGTTGGAGATATAGGAATTAAAGCAGGTATAGATAGGGAGTTTTGTAATGAGAGATATATTTTAGATGTTTCTAGGATTATAGTTGAGGGGATTTGTTTTTGTATTGGGGACGGTTCTTTTCGTAAAATTAAATTTTGAAATGGGGACGGTTCCTTTTTAAAAAAGGAACCGTCCCCATTTCGAAATTTCGGAAAAAGAACCGTCCCCAATCAGAAAAATTTATTTTTCAAAATCAACTTTAACATTTTTGCGAGCTTCGTCATCTGATTTGAATAATTCACGAGCTGTGAAATTAAACATACCAGCAATTATATTTGATGGGAAAACTTGAAGTTTAGTATTGTACATAGTAACAGTATCATTGTAAAATTGTCTTGAAAATGATATTTTGTTTTCTGTATTACTTAATTCTTCAGATAATTGTTTAAAGTTTTCGTTAGCTTTTAATTCTGGATAATTTTCAGAAACAGCCATAATTGTTTTTAAAGAAGCAGAAAGTTCGTTATCAAGTTTAGCTTTATCTTCAACAGTTGTGGCATTTGCCCAAGATGTACGAAGTGCAGCAATTTTTTCAAATGTTTCTTGTTCGTGATTCATATAACCTTTTACTGTTTCTACAAAGTTAGGTATTAAATCAAATCTTCTTTGAAGTTGAACATCGATTTGACTCCAAGCATTATCAACTTTCATTTTAGATTGAACTAGACCATTATATGTAGATATTATAAAAGCTATAATTACAACAACGATAATTAAGATAATCCATAGCATAGTTACATTACCTCCTATTTTTTTGTTTTAATATATCATAATTTTGCAATTTTAGCAATAGGGAGGGTATTAGTTTTTTCGTGAAAGGACCGTTTCTTTTTCCGTTGGGACCGTTTCCTTTCGCAAAAGGACCGTTTCTTTTCGCGAAAAGAAACGTCCCCAATCAGAAAAAATTTAACAAAAAAGAGGGAATTATGTAAAATACGTCGAATAATATATTATGGAAAATAAAAATCTGGGAAGGAAAGAGAGGTTAAGAAGTGCGTTATAGTGATGAAATACTAAATGAAGTACGTGAAAATAGCGACATAGTAGAAGTAATTTCACAATATGTGCATTTAAAAAGAAGTGGAAGAAACTACTTTGGATTATGTCCATTTCATAATGAAAAATCACCATCTTTTTCGGTATCACCAGATAAGCAAATATTTCACTGCTTTGGATGTGGAGTAGGAGGAAATGTATTTACATTTATAAGTAAGATTGAGGGAATAGGATTTAAAGAAGCAATAGAAAATTTAGCAGATAGAGCGGGAATTGTGCTTCCAAAATCAACTAATAATGAAGATAGTAGAAAAGAAGAATTAAAATCAAAAGTTTATAAAGTAAATAATTTTACAGCAGATTATTATCACAAAAGGCTATATAAGCCAGAATCAAAAGCAGGACAAGAATATGTAAAACAAAGAAAACTAACAAATGAAACACTAGAAAGTTACAATCTAGGATTTTCGGGTAATTATGACGAACTATATAAAATACTTAGAAAAGAAGGCTTTAATGATGAAGAAATATTAGAATCAGGTCTAGTCAAAAAAAATGAACACGGTCAATATGTGGATTTTTATAGAGATAGATTTATGATTCCAATTTTGGACGTCAGAAATAGGGTTATAGCATTTGGTGGAAGAGTTTTAGGAGATGCAAAAAGGTTTAAATATTTGAATTCGCCAGAAAATATAGTTTACAGCAAAGGAAAGCATTTATTTGGATTAAATGTTGCAAAAAGATATGACCATAAAAAACTTCTAATAGTAGAAGGATATATGGATGCTATATCACTTCATCAAAGAGGAATAACAAATGTTGTTGCAGCACTTGGAACGGCTTTAACCACAAATCAAGGTTGGCTACTTAGAAGAAATGCTGAGCAGGTTATTTTAGGTTTTGATGCAGATGGAGCTGGTCAAAATGCAATAATGAGAGCAATGGAAGTTATGCAAAATATGGGATGTGATATGAGAGTTCTCCAAATGACAGGTGCAAAAGATCCAGATGAATTCATTATAAAATATGGTTCTGCAAGATTTCAAAAATTGATGAATGAGGCAATATCACTTTTAGAATTTAGAGTAAAAGTCTTAGAACAAAATCTAGATTTGGAAGTTGCAAGTGATAAAGTAAAATTTTTAAATGAAATAGCAAAACTAATTGCTAAAATTGATAACACAATTGAACAAGAAATATACATAGAAAAGCTATCAAAAGGATATAATATATCTAAAGAGGCAATTTTTGGACAAGTAAATAAATTGCAATATTCAAGTAGGACTCAAACAAAAAATTTGGAAAAGCCAAAGCCAGTAGTTATCCACAAAAAAGAAACAAAAGTGGATAACAATGTATCAGAAGAAATTATAAAAAGGGAAAATACAATTATATCAATATTAATAAACAATCCAGAAAATTTTCAAATGATTAAAGAACATATGAAAATAGAAGACTTTAAATATGACTTAAATATAAAAATTGTAAAAGCATTATATGAAGAACTTGAAAAAGAGGATAGCAATATAAGTTTGGTATTAGATAAAATAGAGGATGAAGAAATAAAAAATCATTTAACTGCAATTATGGCAGAAGATTATGGAATATCAGACAGTAATGACACAAAGGCAATAGAGGATATTTTAAGAAAATATGAAAGAGAAAAATTGGAAAAAAGACGTGATGAACTAATTAGTTTAAGTTCAACAGAAACAGATGCAGTAAAAAGAAAAGAATTAGGTAAAGAATTAAATGATATAATTTTGAAATTAGTTAAAATAAAATAGAAATTTTTTAGAAAGGAAGTTCAAAGTGAAAGAAGAGAAAGATATTACAAAAAAAGAAGCAAAACCAGAAAAAAGAATGAGCGCAGAAGAAAAAGCACAAGCAAAAGAAAAAGTTGAAAAAATAATAAAAAAGGCAAAAGAAAAAGGAAAATTAACTTATGGAGAACTTGCATTAGAGCTAGATGATGCAAATCAAGATCAAATAGAAAAAGTATTTGATGTAATGGAAGAATTAGGAGTAGATGTTTTAAAAGATGACTTTGATGATGAACCAAATGAGGAAGATTTAAAAGAAGTTGAAAATTTAAAACTAGATGAAGTAACACAAGATGATACATTTGAGGGAATAAATGTAGATGACCCAGTTAGAATGTATTTACGTGAAATTGGTAGAATAAAACTATTAACGTATGACCAAGAACTAGATTTAGCAAAAAGAATTTTAGATGGAGATGAAGATGCAAAGCAAGAGCTTGCAGAAGCAAACTTAAGATTGGTTGTAAGTATAGCTAAAAAATATGTTGGAAGAGGAATGCTATTTTTAGATTTAATCCAAGAAGGAAATATGGGATTAATAAAAGCAGTAGAAAAATTTGATTATACAAAAGGATTCAAATTCAGTACTTATGCAACTTGGTGGATTAGACAATCTATAACAAGAGCAATAGCTGACCAAGCAAGAACAATAAGAATACCAGTTCACATGGTTGAAACGATAAATAAATTAATAAGAACATCAAGACACTTATTACAAAAACTAGGAAGAGAGCCAAGCCCAGAAGAGCTTTCAAAAGAACTTGAAATGCCAATTGACAAAGTAATGGAAATTCAAAAAATAGCGCAAGATCCAGTATCACTTGAAACACCAATTGGTGAAGAAGATGATAGTCACTTAGGAGATTTCATTCAAGACGAGGACTCACCTGCACCACAGGATGCAGCAGCATATACACTTCTTAAAGAACAACTTGCAGAAGTAATGCAAACACTTACTCCTAGAGAAGCTAAAGTTTTAAGACTAAGATTTGGTCTAGATGATGGAAAAGCTAGAACTCTAGAAGAAGTTGGAAAAGAATTTGACGTAACAAGAGAAAGAATACGTCAAATAGAGGCAAAAGCATTAAGAAAATTAAGACATCCAAGTAGAAGTAAGAAGTTAAAAGATTATATGACATAGTGAGAAAAAGGAACTGGGACAATTAGTGCTAGTTCTTTTTTCGGATTTGGGACAGTTCTTTTTACAAAGATTTCTGATTTGGGACGGTTCTTTTTCAGAAAAAGAACCGTCCCAAATACAAAAAAAGGAGGAAATATGGAAAAAACAATAGAAATAATAAGAAATTTAAATGCCGAAACGCTAATGGACTTGGTTATAGCAATAATAATATTAGCAGTTTTAGATATATTTAGCCCATTATTTTCTTATGTAATTTTAAAACTATTCAATTTTGACAAAAGTAAGAAACAAATAAAAAACAATCCATTTTATATGCCGCTAAAAGCATTTTTTAGGGTAACAGGAATATATGTAGCAATTTTATTTGTAAGACAAACATTTGAATTATCAGATAATTTTATGCTTATGGCAAACAAAATATATAAAGTAATAGTAACAATTACAATTGCAAACAGTTTAGCAAATAGTATGACTAAAAAATCAAGATTTATAAAAGCAATAAGAGATAAAAGCGAAAAAGAGATAAATGATGCATCAACAAAAATGATGATAAGACTCATAAGAGTTGGAATATATATAGTTGCAACATTTTTAGTATTCTATGAAATTGGATATGACCTAAGTGGATTAATAACTGGACTAGGACTTGGAACTGTTGTATTAACATTGGCTGCACAAGATACAGTTAAAAGTTTGCTTGGTGGATTTATAATATTTGCAGATAAACCATTTAAGGTTGGAGATTATATAAAAGTACAAAACTATCAAGGAACAGTTGAGGATATGACATTAAGAAGTACTAGAATAAGACAATTAGATGATTCTATACTTCAAATACCAAATTCAGCAATAGCATCTAGCTCAATAGAAAATTTAAGTAAAATGAGACGTAGAAGATATGTATTAAATCTTGATATTGTAGAGGATACAAAGCCTGAGAAAATTGTTGAATTAAAACAAAGAATATATGAAGATTTAATGAAAAATGAAAATATAATAAAAGACACAATAAGTATATACTTTACAGAAATAGCAGAAAGCAGTTTTAGAATTTCTATATATTTCTACTTTGATGTAACAGATTATAATGAATTCCTAGAATTAAAAGATGGAGTAAATAGAAATATTGTTACAATATTAAACAAAGAAAAAGTAAGTTTAGCTTATGACACAAAAACAATAGAAATAAAAAAATAAATCTACATAAAAAATTCATAAAATCATCACAAAGATAATGTATAATAAAAAAAGCTATCAAAATAAGGAGGATGCTTACAAATGGAAAATACTACTATTTTAATTGTAGATGATGAAGCAAGAATGAGAAAATTAATAAAAGATTTTTTAACTAAAAATGACTATAAAACACTCGAAGCAGGCGATGGAGAAGAGGCAATTGAAGTATTTGAGGAAAACAAAAATAAGATAAGTTTAATATTACTAGATGTTATGATGCCAAAACTAGACGGATGGTCTGTTTTAAGAAAAATAAGAAATGAATCACAGGTTCCTGTAATAATGCTTACAGCAAGAGGCGAAGAACAAGACGAATTATTTGGATTTGAACTTGGGGTTGATGAATATATTTCTAAGCCATTTAGTCCTAAAATACTTGTTGCAAGAATAGAAGCAATTTTAAAAAGAATCAATGGTGACAAAGAAAAGGTTAGAGATTATGATGGTATAGTAATTGACGACCAAGGAAGAACTGTAACTGTTGATGGAAAGCCTGTTGATTTAAGTTTAAGAGAATATGAGCTTTTAAAGTATCTACTTGATAATGAAAAAATAGCACTATCAAGAGACAAAATATTAAACAATGTCTGGAATTACGACTATTATGGGGATTCTAGAACAATAGATAGCCATATAAAAAAAATTAGACATAAATTGGGGAAAAAAGGAAAATATATTGAAACAATTAGAGGTGTAGGATATAAATTCGAAATTAAATAAATTTAAACGAAGTTGGGATTAAGCATAACTTGTCTCAACTTTAAATTTTAGCATAAATGACAAAATATAAAAATATGCAGTTAAGAAGGGAATCTAATTATGAAAAACGAAATAGGAATTTTTAAATCAATAAGAACCAAGCTATTTTTATCCTTGTGTATTATTGTTATTGCAATAATTATATCACTTATTTTACTTAACAATTTTGTACTAAGAAAATTTTACGAATACAATAAAGAAAAGCAGTTAGAAAATGTTTATCAAACTATAAATGAATATTATAATGATGATTCAAGTCAAAAAAATCTATCAGACGAATTAGACAAAATTGCTATAAATAATAATTTTGATATATTGATAAGAAGTGATGAAAATGTAAGTGTTTACAGCTCAAACAAAGACTTTTACTCTGCAATAGGGGAAATGATTATATCAATTTTAAGAGAAGAAAAAAATCAATCTGATGTATTAGAAAGAAACGAAAAATACACAATTAGTAAATATAGTGATAGCAAAACAAAGATAAATTACATAATGCTGGTTGCAAATTTGGACAATTCATATCATTTATACATAAGAATGCCTGTTACATCTATTGATGAAAGTGTAAAAATATCAAATGAGTTTTTATCTATAATTGCAATATTTGTCATAATAATTGGTGGAACTGTTTTGTCTGTTGTATCAAGGAGATTTAGTGAGCCTATTGTAGAACTTAATCAGATTGCTAAAAAGATGGCAAACCTAGATTTTAGCCAAAAATATAAATCGTCTTATGCAAATGATGAGGTTGATATGCTAGGAAACAGCATAAATAAATTATCAACTACATTAGAAGAAACAATTAGACAATTGCAGAACAATAATACTCAGCTTGAAAGGGATATAGAGGAAAAGTCTCAAATTGACGAAATGAGAAAAAGCTTTATATCTGATGTTTCACACGAGCTAAAGACGCCAATTGCATTAATTCAAGGCTATAGTGAGGGATTGATTGAAAATGTAAACAGCGATGAAGAATCTAGAAAATTTTATGCTGAAGTAATTCAAGATGAAGCAAGTAAAATGGATAGATTGGTTAAAAGATTATTAGAACTTATGAAACTTGAATATGGTAAAATGGAGTTTAATAATAAGGAGTTTAATATTGTTGAATTAGAAAATGAAATTTTAAGAAAATCTGTTGTTATGATGGAAAAAGAAAATGTGAAATTAGAAAAAAATATTGATTTGTCTAAAGAAATTATGGTTTATGCTGATGATTTCTATATTGACCAGGTTTTAACAAACTATATTACAAATGCTATTAAATATTCAATTGAGATTAATGGAGAAAAAGTTGTTAGAATTGAAAATGAAATTCTAGAGGACACTAATAAGGTAAGAATTAAGGTATTTAATACATTTGAGGAATTTTCTAAGGATGATATGGTTCGTATTTGGAATAGATTTTATAAAGCAGATGAATCTCGTAACCGTGACAAAGGAGGTAGTGGTATAGGTCTTTCTTTGGTTAAGGCGATTATGAATAATTATGGAAACAGCTATGGCGTTAAAAATGTTGCTGGTGGCGTTGAGTTTTGGTTTGAGTTGGATTTGATTAAATGATAGTGCAACTGAAATTCGGTGCATATTTGCAAAGCCTTTTATTATAGAATACTTGCAAGGAGGTTGCAAATATGAACAAATTAAGAATACCACAAAATCATAGCGGAGTTAGTAAAACTTTGAGATTACCAGAAAATCTAGTAGATGATGTACAAAATCTTGCAAATCTTAAAAATTTGTCTTTTAATAGGATTGTAATTTCTTTGTTGGAGTTTGGACTTAGTAATTTGGATGAGAGAGATTGCAAAGAATTAGAGAAGATGCATAAATAGGGAAAAGAAGCTATCTAAAAATAAGATGGCTTCTTTTTTAGTGTATTATTCTATAAAGTATTAATTAATGCTCTGTTTTATTTACTTCCAAAGTCCAATACGAAATCCAAGATTACTAGTGGAATTGCTTGTATTAGATCCATATCGATATTCAGCAGGGCCTCCTGCTCCATTGAAACCATAATCCCCCCCTCTGAAAACAAAAGGATTGCTAGTATTGTAAAACTCCAATGTCCATTCATATACATTTCCAGCTAAATCATATATATTCATTAGTGAAAAAGTTTTATCTGCTCCTGTTGTTAATAGGACTTCTTCATTTGCTGTTTTTTGATAGGGACATTTTAAAAAAGTATTTCCAGAATTTTTTGAATATTTTGCTTTTGAATTTGTTATATTCCATAAATTATTACGGTAATTTCCAATTTCAGTGCTATCTGATATTAAGTTATGTTGCGTTGAAGCATTTTTGTTTTCGATATATTTTAGAATTAAATCCCATTGTATGCCAAATATTAAACTACTTGTACAATTTTCATAATTCATTTTTGTGGCTAATGTTTGTGCATCACTTACTGTTATATAATTGTATGGATACATATTTGATTTTACGACTGCTTTATCATTGCTTGCCATTTCTAGATATGATGTTCTTGGATTTATTCCATTTTCTAATCCTGCTTCATATCTTCCTATCCAAAAACCTCCATTATTATATACGCTTTTTAGCATATTTTGATATTCTGTTATAAAATCGGGATTAGTATCACTAAAATTATCATTTTTATAATCATTTGTATATGCTTTTAAACAAGCTTCTATATTAGAATAATCTTCGTTATTATGTGGCTTTTTTGAGCCATTATTATTATATGATGTATCTTCATATATTGTTGTTGGAACTTCTACCCATACATATTCATTTTGAATAGAATCTTGTATTACTAATCCTAGGTTTAGATTTCCTTCTTTATATGAAAAAGTATTATTAGGTAAATAAGGAAAAGTATTATTTCTAATTGGCAAATTTTCTAGATAATTGTTTATTATTTTTTCGGATTTTTGTAAATTTTCAATTTCTGCGTTTTGTCCTAATTCTGTTTTTTCATTAGCCTCAGTAGTTTTCTTCAAAATCCCATTTTCACCACTAAGCATACTAATACTAATTCCTGCTAAAATCAACAAAACAATAATACTCACAACCAATGCAATTAAAGTAATACCATTAGTTTTTCTATTAAAATTGTAATTCTCCATTAATTTATCTCCTTTGTAATATTTTTATCTATAAATACAAATTTATTCATAGTCCATCATAATATTATCATTTATTCACACCAGTGTCAATAAAAATTTTGCCAAAAAATATATAATAATAGATAAAAAAGATAGGAGTTAAAATAATGAAAAACGCTGGTAAATATGAAAACAACTTAAACTTAGTAGGTCCGATAATAAAACAAAAACGTATAGAAAAAGGGTATTCGCTCGAAAAACTTTCATCAAAATTACTGTTACTAGGAATAAATATACCAGTAACCTGTCTACATAGAATAGAAAATAATCAAAGAACAGTAAGAGATTACGAAATATGTGCTCTTTCAGTTGCACTAGGAATAGAAGTATCAGAATTATTAAAACCAATAACAGAAAAATTTAAAATATCATAAATAAAAAAGTAGAATGTTAAAGTTTGAAAACAACATTCTACTTTTTTATTGAAAAGAACCGGTCCCAATGAAAAAAGAAACGATCTTTTCACAAAATGGGACTAAAAAGAAACGACCCCTATTATCCCAAAACAATCCTCTTAGCTCTTTCAACATCATCATCGTTAGCTTCACGTACGCCTTCCAATTCATACTTATCACCATACTCAAGCCACTTATATTTACCCATAGTATGATAAGGCAAAAATTCAACCTTTTGAACAGACTTCAAAGAGCCAATAAAATTTCTTAATTTAATCAAATCATTTTCATCATCAGTGAAACCAGGGACTAAAACTTGTCTAATCCACATAGGTTTACCAATATCACTTAAATACCTAATAAAAGCAAGCTCTCTTTCATTAGAAAATCCAACTAAATCTTTACATTTATCAGGATCAATATGTTTAACATCCATTAAAAATAAATCAGTTAAATCAATCAATTCTTTCATCTTATCGGTCAAACCAACCATACCAGATGTATCAATACAAGTATGAATGCCTTTAGCTTTAAGCTTCTTAAAAAGTTCAATTAAAAACTCAAATTGCAAAAGAGGTTCACCACCAGAGCAAGTAACGCCACCTTTTTTTATATAATTTTTATATCTTAAAATATTATCAAAAATATCATCTAAAGAACGATAGTCACCAGCGTTTATGTCCCAAGTATCTCTATTATGGCAATATTTACATCTTAGGCTACATCCTTGTAAAAATAAAACATATCTTATGCCTGGTCCATCAAGGGTACCGAAAGATTCAACTGAGTGTACTTTTGCATAATATTTTAAATCATCTTTGTTTTGCATGCTATTTTATCCTTTCATTTTGAAATGGGGACGGTTCCTTTTTCAAAAAAGAACCGTCCCCATTTCAAAA
>ERZ791801.1580-NODE-1580-length-14332-cov-3.470127_pt1 | contig 14332 bp, 8 predicted proteins | sample MGYA00510309_ERZ791801 | MGnify/ENA primary metagenome ERZ791801 (study PRJEB30046, sample SAMN00791979) | human gut metagenome | study: EMG produced TPA metagenomics assembly of the A metagenome-wide association study of gut microbiota in type 2...
ACCTGAATATCTCTTTGGATCACAGGGATCTTCTCCGCAAAGCCGTTGTGCTTACGTACTTCGCGGGTCAGCTCCTCGATCTTGTACTCCATGACCGCATTGGTTTTTGAATTTGCGATCAATACGCCGATCAGCGTCACCGCTCCGGCAATGATGGCGGAAAGGATGGTCTCCATTGGCATCACCCCTTCCAACGGCTCTTGTCCTTGCGAACGTCCACATGCACCCAGCCGTTTGCTCTGCCGAGGCCGGGCGGATAGATACCAAGCCCGCCGCGTTCGCCAAGCAGCTTCTCAGCGTAGGCGTAAACCGTTTCCACGCTGACGCCCTGCACCTGAATATCCGCAGCTTTGCCGTAGAGATGCTGGCTGTATTTGGCAGCCTTTGCCACGGTCGCGTTGTGGCTTGCCGTGCGGAATGCGCTCGTGATGGTCACCGGCTTGTCAAAGTGAATCCGGATCTGCTCCAGAATATCCACCAGTTCCGTGTCGATGAACACAGGGTCGCTTCCATCCTGACACCGGAATTCCCGCACCTTAAAGTGTTCCGAGAGCTTCCGGTTTCCGTTCTTCAAAACGGAAAATGCTTCAATGCTCATTTTGATTCCTTTCATACGCCGAAACAGACTGCAAAGGCTAGGGTGTTCCGGCCGTTGTAACTTCCGCGTCCCGTATCTTCGTTGGTACGGCAGAAATATCCATCGTTGCTCGACGCTTTCGAGCGCATCCACTGTGTACAATTGTTGGCGGGGCTATTGGGGTTAGCGCAATACTTCGAGCCGCCGTTTGCAAAGTATGCGTACTGTCTCTGGTAGCTTGCCTCGTCCGAGTACGAATATCTGGTCGAGCCGTGCATCTCGTACTCGCTCAGAAGCCACATATAGTCCGTCGTCTTGTCAATGCCGAAGGTGTTGCGGGTGTACTTCACACAGGGCTTCATCACGGCGCGAAGGTCCGCCGGCAGCGTACCAAGCTGACTTCTTGCCAGAGGCTCCAGCGGAGTTCCATTGTTGCCGAGGATGGTGCCGCGCATATAGCTCATGTCCCATCCGCCGTCCGTCGCGTTGTTCATTGGGCCGCCGCTCAGGGTCGCCAGCTTGCCGTTCGGACACTTCAGGATGAAGTGGATGCCTGCCCCGCTCTCGTACCCCGTGTTGTGCTCAATGCCGAGGATCGTAGCATTTAGGTTCGTTGAATAATGCGCACCGTCGTAGCAATTTCCCTCCACATGGATCGTCTTAGAATCTCCCGCCTTGAACATCGACGCCGCCAGCTTGTTAGAGCTGATGAAGTCAATGGCTTTCCAGCTGAAGTCATTCAGAGTTGGATCGACTTTGGCATCCATTTTGATGGAAATCGTCCCCTTCACGGTCACTTCTACCTTCACTTCCGAAAGGCTCCTGTACGACGTTCCGGCAGCCGAAACATTCTCCGTTCGGTTCGTTACGACCGCATTGTAGATGCTCATGCCACTCGTTGCCGTGCCGGTTACCGTCAGAATATCATTGGCCCTTGCACGCTTCGGTGCGCTGTCCAGTGTCACATTGCTGAGCGAATAGATCACATCGTACCATTCGCCCTGCACTGCAGATGCCGTTATTTTGATTTTTCCGGTCACAGTCTCCACATGGATGGAAGCCGACAGCTTGTCATCTGCGATGGCCACGGCGCTTTCCGTAATGTCCACGCCGCCCATCATCACCGTCACGGTCGAAATATCATACTCGTTATCGGGTACGATTCTCGCCGTATACGAGGACTCCTCCAGAACCGCTTCATCCAGATTCTCGTTCCGGCAGTTCGCCAGTTCATTCTCCACCTTACACAAGCCATAATTCTGCACTCGCACAGCGCATTCTGCAACCGTGCCGCCGAGTTCTGCCCGTATCGTACAGGCTCCATTTTTCAGCGCCGTGATCCGTCCGTCGTCGCCGATGCTCACAATGCCTCGCGGGGAAGTCGTCACCTGAAGCTTGCGGTAGAACGTATCGGCCGGCACAATGCCCACAAGCAGCGAAAAGCTCATCCCCTTCTCCAGCGTTACGCTCGTCCGGTTCAGGACCAGCTGCTTCACGGGGCGGTCGATGCGATCCGGCTGCAGGTTGTACTCCAGCGTGATGGTGGAGTTGCCTTTCTGGCTCTTCCAGGTGTTCACCCAGAGCAGACCCTTGTAGCAGTGCGCAGGGTTGTCCTCCAGCGCCAGCTCTACACGTTTGCCCTGCAGAGCATCCAGAATCGTCGTATAAGCCGTTTCCCAGTTGTCCCACCAGTCGTTTTCAACGTAGAACTCAATCTTGCCGGTCAAATTGTCAAAGACCGGCTTGTGGGTAAGGCTCTGGCTGTAATCCAGACTGCCGCTCCGGCCGCCCACGGTCACGAACTTTGTGCGCTCGATCGGCGGCGCGATCACCGGACGGCTGGACGGGATCAGATGCCAGTCGTCGTAGGTGTTGATAAACCGATCATCCACGCGGATGACCACACTGTGATACATGTCTCATCCTCCGTTCTTGATGTAACCGATGGCCGATTGGACCGCATTCCAGGCTTTTCCGGCCGTGGTAGCACCCGCAGCCAGACTGGCAGTGATGTTCTCCGCCGTGTCGCCGAAGGTGAACTTCTTCTGGTCCAGCGCATCCAGCGGGATTTCTTCCTTTGTACACAGCACCCAGTCATCGATGCCGTGCGGCACACTCCGGATGCGGGTCTTGCGAAGAAATCCCAGCCGGTCCACATCCACACCGGCGTCCACAAGGTCACCTGCGTTGATCTTGATGCCACCGGAAAGGCCGCTGTCCTGCTTGTTCAGCTCGGTCTGTGCCGCCTTTTTCAGCGAGTTCGTGTCCGACTTCTTGCCATCTACAATGATGCAGCGCTGGCTCAGGCCATAAAGTTCAATGGACTTTTCGTTGTTCACGGTCACTTCGATGGGCTTCGTTTTCTCAAATATCCACCAGCCGGTGGTCGTGTAGCCGTATGCCTTCACCGAATTCACGATGGAATACGCCTTCATGTAGTACGAAAGGTCCAGCAGGTTCGAGCCGAACTCAATGGTCTGCTCCGTAATATCCGGCACATCGCTCAGATAGTCCAGATAGCGGTAATATACCTTCAGGCCGTTTTCCATTTTGAAAATCTTGCGCAGACGTAAGATTCCGTTGAACTTCTCGACCAGACAGGTATTCAGAGCATCCCAGCAGGTGGTATAGCTCGTCTCATCCTTGTCGTCCTTCTTGTCGTCCGGCTTCGTCACGGTCACATTTCCCTTCAGGAAAACACGTCCTTCCGTGCGGAAACGGCTGTCCGGACAGGTCGTGGCCAGCGTTACCAGCTCATTCACCGTGTACACCTTGTTTTCCACCTTGCACGGCATGTCTCCCAGGTACGAGAGTTCTCCGTCGCAGTAGATTTCAAGGTTCAGGTCGTAGTCTGGCGTCATCTCGGTCACATACCCGCACCAGATCTCCTGTCCGTCCTCTTCCACAGACACGATCGCTTTCTTCAGCTGAAACAGCTTCCGTGCAGGGTTCGTGACGGGCACTTTGAATGAGAAGCTCCCAGGATCGTTCTTTTCCAGAATCAGGTCGGGTTCCAGTACGAACCGGTCTTCCGTGTCGGCAGCATCGTGCAGCAGCTCCCGCTTGCTCCAGTAATATCCTTTCCCTTTTCCGGTAATGGTACCAACGAATACACGGTAGCCGGAACTTACACTCTTATAAAAGGTATAAGTCCCAGTCACTTCCGAGCATCCGTCGGTCACTGTAACGGTCACGGTATGGTTTGTTTCGCCTTCCAGCTGGTCAAAGGCTTTCTTTGTCAGTTCAAAGGTGTACTTCTCGCCGGAATATCCTTCAAAGGTCCGCCATACGTTCCCGTCCACGCTCTCGGTCACGGTCATCACATCGCCGTACTTGTCTCGGATGCTGTATGGCAGCTTGAACGGACTCCGCTTTGCGATCACGCTCTTCATCTCGAAGTAGCTGCTGGTCAACTCCGGCACGCACTTGTCCCGCAGAACACCTTCCACGTCCAGTGTGCAGTCAGCTGAAATGCACAAACATGCCATGACGCCGCAGCTGTCGCGCATCGAACGCTTATCCAGACTGACATTTCCCTTGGTGTCGAGCGAAAAGTAATAGGCATAGCACTGGTACGAATCACCGTCGCTGTCCTCGTACATTGCTTCGACACGGGTCCAGTAAGTGCTTCCCATCCAGTTTTTCCAGATGGCGTAGCATACCGTCGGTTCAAGGAGCGGCCCGGAATAACTGCTGCTGTCAGTATTTAGTTTGAAACCAAATTCCCGATAATGCAGTGCAAACACCTTGTGTGCTCCTGCATCTCCGAGATCCGTCGATTCCACAAGGTCACGCTGGTCAAGGCTTAGGAGATAGGTATTTTCCAGATAATCCGACAGAGCGCTGCCTGTGTATGTGTAGTTGCCATAGTAACCGGAATCATTTATGAACTGTCTTGCAGGAAGTCCACTTTGACGGACCAGCAAGGTTTTTCCGGCACTGCGATAGTTGTGCATCGCCACGATGAAGTTCACTGCCACGCCGCTTTCCCGCAGTTGGATGATGCTCCCGGGCTCCATATCGCCCACACGTCTCAATGTCATGGTATCACCTTGCCCTTCTTGCTGCGCGTGCACCAAGGCCAGCGTCGATCCAGCCGATGGTGGTCTTGCCGTCCACGACAACATTCATGCCCTGAATGCTCTGACCCACACTGTCCATCCGGTCGCCCAGCACGTTCACAGCGTTCAGCAGCTCAGCATTGGACTGCATCCGTGCTTCATTTTGAAGTTCGGCAGTTGCATCCACCTGCGCGGCCATCTTCTTCGACACATCCGCGTTCATCGGATAGTCGTTAAAGGCCTGGTTCCAGGCGTCCATGCTGGCTCCGGCGTCGGTCATGTCCAGCACAGGCGTGATCGTCGGCTCGTACTGGTAATCGTCATCCATCACACGCTTGATCGTAGCAATGGCAGCCGTCAGGGAGTTGGTTGTATCCTTGGTCATGTCGTCCACGGCATCGTCTACCTGATCCTTGCCGCCGGTAACGCCGTCTGCAAAGTCCTTGTCGAGGTCGCTTCCGGCATCCTTTGCCGCATCCGACTTTTTCTTCTTGCTCCATGCAATGCCGCCAACGATTGCCGCCACTACCGCCGCGATTGCCCCGATGATGAGGAACACCCACCAGAACTCGCTTAGGAAGCCCATCAGCACACCACCCACTTCGGTCAGAGTTGTTCCGATGGAACCAAGCGCCGCCGTGATGCCGCCGCTTCCGGCCAGTGCATTACCGGCCTGCACAGAACCATTTTGAAGAATGGCCACCAGTCCACCTTCACCGTTCACCAGCTTGTCGATGCTGCCGACACTGCTCTTGATAGCAGGAATCACATTGTCGCTGAAGAGCTTCACCATGTCGCTCTGGATCTTCTTGCCGGTATTACTGAAGGCAAAGTCCATCGCAAAAGCAATGCCGGATGCCACAGCGCCAGCCCAGTCTCCCTGCAGTGCAGAGGTGACGGTTGAAATAAACTCAGTTCCCATCTGGGCAAACTCATCCGAGGACATCGTGTCAAAGACATCTTTAAAGGTAGCTTTCAGGCCGTCTGACATTCCTTTGGTGACTTTGTCCATGACGTTCTTCATGGCAGTGTCGATCTCTTTCCAGTGGTCCTGCATGCTGTTCGCGAGGATCAGCATAGCCTTCTTGCCGGTGTCCTCCATGTTCAGCGCATCCGCCAGATTGGACGCAAAGCCGATGAAGCTGCTCTTGGACGAAAGAATATCCGACATCTTGTTGTCATATTCTTCGGTTCCAGGGGTCATCCCAGACAGCTCTTCCTCGTACTTCTTCGTCTGCTGCATCTGGTAGTTCAGGTTCTTCAGCGCCGTCACGGTGCTCAGGATGGCGCTGGTGGTTCCCTGGAACTGTGCTTTCTTCGCCTGCTTGCTGTCCTTGCCGTACTCTTCCACGGCCTGTTTGTAGGCGTCTTCGCGCTCTTTCAAGCTGCCGTCGTCATATACGGTCGAAAGAATGTCCATACGGCTCTGCATGCGGCTCTGAGCGGTCTGGATGTTCTCGATCAGGATGTCCAGCCGGTCAAGCTCCTTGTGCGCCAGATCATTTTGAATTTCCAGTGCCTCGGCCTGTGCATCCAGCAGATCGTTGTGGGCTTCGATGGTACGCAGGTCGCTCTCGCCGTATTCGCGGCGCATCGTCTCGTACTGCTCCTTCGCGTTGTCCACTTTTTTCTGCTTGATGGCCAGTTCGTCGTTCTGGTACTGGGTCTCTCGGTCAAGCTTGTCCAGCTTCGTTGCGGTCTTGTCGTTCTGGGTGCTCCAGAGGTTGTACTCCTTTTCCAGCGTCTCCAGGTCGGCATCGTACCGCGTGGTGGCCGCCTCAAACAGGTTCGTGTACTGCTCAGCCTTCAGCTTGGCCAGACTGGTCTTTTCCTCCAGCAAGTCGTTGTAGGCCTCTTTCGTCTCCTGCTTATCCTTGCCCCAGCGCTTGGTCATCTCGTCGTACTTCTGCTGGGCGATGGTAACCCGCTCGGTCTGGTTTGCAATCTCAGCAGCAGCGTTCTCAGCCTTCTTTGCCATCTGGGTGTCAATGTCGGCCGAATACTGGTTTTCTTCCTGCCACAGCTCGTACTCGTTGTCCAGGATCTCCCGCTGGGTCTTGTTAGCTTCTAGCTTGGTCTTGTACTTTTCCTCAATCTGCTGTGCCACAGTTTTCTTGGTGCCGGAAGATTTTGTTTTCTTTTTGTTGGTTGTGGTACGGGTGGGGTTCTTGTCCTTGTTATCGTCAGGTTTGATGTCTTCGTCCAGATCAGCACCGGTCAAGCCGGAATTGCCGAAGTTCCCGGACAGTATATCCTTCCATGTGCCAAGACTGTTGCCGGAGCTGCTGACGATATCATTGACGCTCGGAATGGTAACATTTCCGAACATGCTATTGACTGCACCCTGAATTTTATCTCTTGCCCCGGGAAGATAGTTATCAATCGCTGAGAATATGGCATCGTACCAATGGCTTGTCGTTGATTCACCATTTTCTTCTGCCTTCTCGTTGCCTGCACTCGTGATGTTATCTACAGCATCTACTGCAGCCTTCTCCACAGTGCCCTCTTCGCTTTTGATCTGCGTGGCAACCTCACTGATCCGATCACCGTTCTGCTGTGTGGTGTTGGCGGCATCCGTGGTTTCCGCAGCGGCATTGCTCATTGCGGTTCCGGCAGCATCTGCGGAGTCGGCAAAGTCACCCATGGCATCAGAACCGTCAGACGCTGCTTGCGCAACGTAGATGGTCGTTTTGCCATAATCGTTCCAGGCATCCATGGCTATGTAGCCATTTTGCTCCACTTTCTTCGCGGCAACTGGCATCACTTTACTTGCTTTGTCTACCTGGTCAGTCGTCTCTTCTACGACATCTTTGGTATCTTCCAGAACCTGCTGGCTTTCCTTTCCGGCTTCCTCAGCAGTCTCTTTTACTCCATTTATGCTGTCTTCCAGCTGGTTGCCCAGATCATTCATGCTAGTGCCGAACGGTGCGAGGAACGGGTCAGTAACTGTACCAAGTATTTTGCCAAACAGTCGATCATTCGCCGTAAAGGTGTCGACCCAGTCCGATGCATTGAAGATGCTGCTTCCGAAGTCGAAGTGCATTTTTTCTTCAAGCCACGCCATAATGTTCGCCCACAGCTGATCCAGTGCGCCTTTGATGCCAGTTCCTTCTCCACCATCGCCTTCCCACGCCCATGCGATCAGGTCAACAATACTTTGAATCAGGATTTTGCAAAGGGTCACAAGCGCCCCGCTAATTGGCTCAGCACAATCATTCAGAACATTGCAGATCGTGATGACAATGGTGTCAAGCGCAACTCGTATATCATCTGCAGCGCCAACGATAACTTCCTTGATAGGACCTGCAAACATACTGACCAATTCCAGAATTCCAATGGCAACCGAGAGTTTGATAAGTCCTCCTGCAAATATACTGAATGCCTTTGCTAGACTGATCAGGCTAACTGACAAGGCACCAAATCCAACAGAAATTGCCGGATTTGCGCCAATTGCAAATAATCCAAGTAAAACTCCGGCCATGCCCACAACACCGGCTACTACTTCGCCAAGGCTCAGACTCGCCAGTCCCTTAAAGGCAGGTGTCAAAATCAACAGCGCCGTTGCCAACAGCAGACAGGCACCGGCAACGCCTGTAATTCCGGCAGTTGCAGCAGGCAGCATAGCGGCAGCGCCAACCAATCCGAAAAGCGCTACGCCAAGTGCAATTACACTCTTTACGAGATCAGACACACTCAGATCACTCAGCATTTTGATTGCTTGCGCCATCTCGATCAGCGCAAAGCCCATTGCCGCCAATGCGGCAGCCGCGCCCATGCTCTCAATTGCATTCTTACCGAGGACATAAATAGCTGCTGCCAGTCCGATCAATGCAATGGACAGCCCGGCAAACCCTGCACCGCTGTCATCCGCTTGCATTGCTTCGGTCATCTGCCGCAGGGCGCCTGCTATTACGATCAGTGATGCACTGGCGATCAGCATTGCGGTTGCTCCAGCCTTCATTTTCTTGGCTTTTCCGCCAAACTTGCTCATGATGGCGATCGCTCCCGCCATTGTCACCATAGTTCCCATCGCTGCCAGCATTGCGTCATCCAGATTATTGATCGAAGAGAACAGCTTCACGGCTCCGGCTACGATCACCATGGACGTCGCCACAACCAGAAAAGCCGAAACTCCGTCTGTAATTCCTTTTAGGCTGTTCTTGCTCGCGGCCTGCATCTTGTTGTTGAGCAAGTTTAGTACACCGACTACGCCTACCATCAGTTCCAGCACAACGGACATGGCAAACATCGCGCCATAGGCGTTCATGAATTTGCTTTCATCCATATTACCAATCAGGTATAGTACGCCCGCCATTTCCAGCATCGCCGTCGCCACGACCAGATAGGCGGAGATTCCCTTCATTATGTTCGCAACCTTGATCTTAGAGCCTGCCACGAGCTTGTTGTTAAGATAGTTCAGCCCACTGATTGCTCCGGCCATCATCAGCATAACGGCTACAATCGCCATCAGTCCGCCGACCGCGTTGTTCATCTGATCTTTGTTGAAGTATTTGAGCAACTTCATCGCCTTTACGATTCCTTTGATGCTCGCAGAAAAGGCCAGCAAGCCTGTGCTGAACGAGATCATCGTCGCAAAGATCTTCGCACTGTCCAACCCGGTTATGTCTTCCTTCGCCAATGCCTTCATGGCAATGACGAGCCCGAACAGCATTGCGATTACGCTGCCCAGTGCCTGTGCCGCCTTCATCGGGTCTTCGATCTTTGAGAGCATATAGATGGAGGCTGACAGTGCACCGATTGCAATGGAAATTTCCTTTGCTACATTCACGAAGTTGTCTGTGGTGTGCTGTTTTGTCCACGAATCCACTGCCTTCTTCATGCTGTTCAGAAGATCGGTCACTGGATTTGAAAGCACTTTCGCCGCTGCATCTGTTACTCCTTTTAGCGCTTTTTGCATTCCGGTCAATGCTTTGCTAACGGCCCAGATTGCCAAAGCCACCGCGCCAACGTCCAACAGCGCCAGCAGCCGGTACAGGTCCGCACCGTCCTGCAGGTTAAAGAATTCCTTCACCGCATTCAGCGCGGTCTTGACCGAAGATGCAATACTCCCCATCACACTGCCAATGGTGCCACCAAAGTCTTTCAGGGTCTCTTTGGCCTTCTCCGGGATGCTCAATACCGTGTCCCGGATGTTTTCCAGCATCGGCACATGGTCGTCCTTGAACTCTTCCACTTTCTTTCCGGCGTCCTTGAACCCGGAAAAAGCGCTTCCGATCAAAGCTCCGATGCCGTCAAACGCCATCATGAATACGCCGCCAAGAACAGACATCGCTTTGCCAATGATCCCGCTGGCCGAAACACTTCCTATTTTGAATTTGTCCAGCACTCCGCCTACGGCATTCACTACCGCACCAAAGGCTCCGAACTGTTCCTTGGTCTCTTCCACATCCCCGCCGCGTACAAAGCTGCGGAAGCCATCCCATAATTCCTTGATCGGGCTCACCAACGCTGCCACAGCACCGACCAGGATGCCGAGCACATCTGTCAGGCTCTCTGCCTGTCCAAGGCTCATATCCGCCAATGTCAGCACGTTGCCAATGCCGCTGCCGATGTTCAGCAGAAGATCCGTTACCGGGCTCAGCAGGTCCATCAATTGGCTCACGATGGCCATTACGGTCTTTACGGCCACCTTCACAGTTTTCAGTCCAATGTTCAGTACGCTGAACACACCCTTGAATACCTTCTGCATTTTTGCGGCGGTCTCTTCGCTCAGCCGGAATTTTCCGGTCAGGTCATCAAAGCCTTTCAGCAGATTGTACAGCGGGCTGCCGTCCATCATGAACACTTCACCAAAGGCGTCCCGCATCGGCTGTAACACGCTGTTGATGCCCTCCAGAATGTTCAGGATGCCGTTGAAAAGGTGTTCCCGGCCCGAAAGCTGGTTCATCTTCCCGGAGAAGTCGTCAAGGCTTACGTTTCCATTTTGAATTTTCTCTACCATGGAAGCATACGCCTTTGCCAGAGCATCCACCTTCGTCCGGTCGTACCCCTTTGCTTTCAGCTCCTTATCACTCAGTGCTGCGATCTCACCGTAATAAGCCGCCGCATCCTGTACTACAGACGCCAGCTGCTCAGCCGTAACGCTGCTTTCCTCCAGTGCCTTCTGGAAGCTTCCGGCCTCCGTCACGGCATCTTCGGTCAGCACGCCGGTCTTGATCAGGCTCTTCTGCAGCAGATTCGTGTAATTGTCCGTTGCATCGCTGAAGCCCTCGGTGCCCAGCATCTGGTCAAGACCGGAATCGAATGCACTCCTCAGCCAGTTGTTGCGGGCGTCCTGTCCACCGGCGAAAATATCCCAGAATTCATCTGCCAGATCACTCCAGAAGCCTTTCGCTTCCTCGTAGTTGCCGAACAGGATGTCAAACGTCTCCATCCAGCCGGAGCTTACGGCGTCCTTCGTGGCGTCAACCGCTTCGGTAAAGCTCTTTGCTTCCTGTGCCGCTTTGAACGCCTTCACGGTCACTTCATCGTACTTGTCTTCCAGTGCTTCAATGGCCTTGGCCGCCGTCGAGTATTGTTTGGGGTTACTTTCCTGCAGGTTCTTGACAGCCATGGTAAACTCTGCCAGCTTGCCGAAGCCCGCTTCCATGACTTCCTTGTCCGCCCACTTCTTCGAGAGGGTGGAACCGAAGCTGCCAACGTTCACCGCACCCTTTTTCAGCTTACCCTGCTCCACAGCCGTGTCGATCAACAGCTGTTTCAGCTCTGCGGTTGCAACGCCCGCCAGCTCAACGCTCTTCCAGTCCATCAGGCTCAGATAGCCCTGGCTATAGCTCTGGTTCAGGTTGTAGATCACGCGGGAAAACTCGCTTGCGCCCTTGCCCGCGTAGGCCGTGGCGTTTGCAATGCCCATGATCATCGGGATCAGCTTGTCGATGTCGCCGCCTGCAGCTGTCAGCTGACCAAGAGATGCCGTCATGTCGGTAAAGCCATACGACGTCTCGTCCGAATACCACATCAGCTTGTCGAGGTAGCTGTTCACCTTCGTGATGCTCTTGCCCGTCGCGTTCATGATGGTCTGCACACTGGCAGTCTTCTGGGCGTACTTGTTCCAGCCGCTCGTCACCTGGTCGATGGAAAGGCTCTTCACTAGTTTTTCGCCGGTGTCGATTGCCTGATTCGTGATGCGTACCAGTGCGGTCACGCCCATCACTTCCAGCGCCGAAAACTTGCTGCTCAGGCCTTCCACCGCGCCCTGCATCTTGTCAAAGTCCACCTTGGCCGATGCGTCTTCGATCTTCTCGAAGCCTTTTTCTGCACCTTCCAGTTTCAGGCTCTCGTTCAGCTCCTGCAGAGTCTTCATGGTCTGCCGGGTGTTCTTCTCGAACTTCGCGTTGTCAAACCGCATTTCAACAACGCGCTCGTCCACTTCTTTGCTCACAGGCTCTTTACCTCCTTCCACAGTTCGTCGGCCAGGGCATCAAAGATCGGGGCAATGGCAGGGTTGATGTAATCCACGCCCTGCACATACGCCCCGTTCCGCGTCCCGTGTCCGTATTGGATGATCACTGCAATTGGTACGCCGTCCACAATGTTGGAATTTTTCCAGCATAGGGTCGCCCCGCTCTTGTCCATTTTGATTTCGTAGCTCCAGCTTGCGGCTGTCTTGCCCGTCGCCTTCGGGGTCGCGTCTGCCAACCGCTGCACACCAAGCGCCCCGTATTTTTCCAGAATGGACCGGACGCTCCATTTCCGCAGGTGGGTGAAAAAGGTCAGGCTTTTCTTGAAGTCGCCTTTCTGCCGGATAGTCAGCACCTTGCTCATCTTCCCTCACCCCCTTGAGTGCATCTTGGCCCGCCGCTGTGCATTCAGGGCGCGGGTGTGCATCGCCTGTTCCCGCTTGCCCATCTTGTCGGGCGGCATGCTTTCTTCTCCGCAGGCCCGGATCAGTGCCAGCAGCCGGTTCAGGTGCCACTTTTCACAGCTGAAGGGGATGCCGTAGCTTGCCATAGCTGCGTAAAAAGTCTCAGCGCTCTGGTACCTGGCTCTTCGTTTTCCGCCTTTGCGGTCCTTGAAGGTCGCAGCGGTCATCGGGTCCTGCATATATCGTTGAATGGCCGCCATGTTCTCTCGCGTCAGCCGGTAGTACACATTCGGGTCAACCCCCTGCGTGATCGTCATGCACCGGACATAATCCAGTGTTTCTTCCGGTGTCTTCGGCTTCGTGTCATCGAGAAACGGCTTGTGCCACTTGCTTTCCCATTTGGACAGGGAGAGCAGACTGTGTTCCAGCCGGAGCGTTGCCGGTTTGTCGTAAACGAACTCGTTCGTCCGCTCATCCCAGCCTTCCTTGCCGGGGATGTTGATTTCCAGCATCTGCATGCCCTCCCTGTTTTTTCAAATGCGTGCCTTATTCAGGCAAAAAATAAAAGGATGGCCGTTTTTTACGCGGTCATCCTCTTTCTGTAAAAGGCTCCCTCTCGGAGGGAGCTGGCGCGTCAGCGCCTGAGGGAGTCGCCTCCCGATGTTGTTCAGCCCATCGTGATGGATGGCAGTGCCGATGCAGCGCCTGCCGTATCGGCCAGGTTCATGGCAGGGTTCTGGTTTGCCTTGCCGTGGGGAACGATGCCGTTCACGAACTCCGAAGCCTTCTGCTCGTCGGTCACCAGTTCCATGTAGATCAGGCTGTAGGCCGGGTGTGCCAGGAATTCTGCGGTAATATCATCGTTCTTCACGAATAGACGGCCGTCCAAGCTCTTCTTGCCATAGCTCATCAGCACGATCTTCTTGAACAGCTTCACCAGATCCAGCTGGCTCTTGGCATCGACGATCTTCTGGATATAAGCCTGCATACCGCCTTCCATGCTCAGGTTCAGCTCGGTAACCTCAGCCTCGGTGAGGTTGAAGTAGAAGTCCTCGGTACGCTCGGTGCCGTTGTAGTCGGTGTAGGTAATCGTCTTCTTAACCATGTTGATCCTCCTTAAGATCCATTTTGAATTTTATCAGGCGGCCTTCAGCAGCGCGATCAGCTCATCGGGAGTGGGCAGCTCAGCCTCGTTGGTGCCATCGCCGTACAGCTTGTCCTCAAGCTTCTTCATCTTCTCAGTGCCCAGAACGGTGCTATCGAACTCCATCACCGCAGAAGCCTTGTAGCCGGTGATGTTGGTGGGCACAGTGTCACACTCCCAGCTGAAGGTCTCGGCATCGGGGCTGTCGTTCATGGTCTCGTGGCTGCGCTCGCTGGGCTGTGCGGTAGCATTCCACACAACGTGGATGATGTAGCCGCGGTCAGTGTCCTCATCGTCGCCAACCTTGGTCTGCCAGGTAAAGCCGAATGCCTTGCGCTTCTGCTGGCCGATGCGCACACCCTTCACCGGGCTGCCGAAGCCATCGCAGGCCTCGAACTCCTCGGGGTACATGTAGGCCTCAATGGTAAAGCCGTAGTCCTCGCCGGAGATCAGGCGGGCGTACTTCTGGTTGTCGGCCCACAGGTCGTTGGGCTCTGCGCCGCTGGGGCTCTCGGTCACGCCGGTCAGGCCGTTCCATACTGTGCCCTTGTCATAACCGGTGCCGTCAGCCTTGGGGTAAACCACACCGTGCGAAACACCAGCGTGGAACTTACGGGCACCATCTGCATCCCAAATCAGTCTTGCCATAGTTTTTCCTCCTTTGTTTTAGTACCACACGCTGAATACGTCGTGGTATAAGTTGTCCGAAATAAAATGGCGGTCAT